>Ga0210390_10000116_pt1 | contig 81556 bp, 64 predicted proteins | sample IncBWH11OmetaG_FD_161050 | JGI IMG/M metagenome (GOLD analysis project Ga0210390, IMG submission 161050) | Forest soil microbial communities from Barre Woods Harvard Forest LTER site, Petersham, Massachusetts, United States - Inc-BW-H-11-O ...
ATAACGTGGTCGCAATGGTCTTGAGTTCGCCGTGGCATTCGACGAGACCATCCCGCTGCGCATTGCCCTCAAAGTGGTCGGCTGCTTCGACAAAGGGGACGCCGGTTTCTTTCGCCAGGGCCGCAGCGACTCGGCGGCCGAATTCCGGATGGGTGTTGATGCCGGTGCCGACCGCAGTGCCCCCGGCTGGCAGTTCCAGCACGGCCGTGAGCGCCCGCTCCGCCCTGTCGACCGAGAGCGCGAGCTGCCGCGCCAGTCCGCCAATCTCTTGTCCGAGTCGTAGCGGCGTGGCGTCGGCCAGGTGCGTGCGGCCGATCTTGATGATCTTGTCCCAGGCCTCAGCCTTGGCGGACAACTCGTCGCCCAACCGTTTCAACCCCGGGACGAGCTGCTTGCGGATTTCGACAGCGACCGCCACATGAATGGCGGTGGGAAACATGTCGTTGGTGCTCTGCCCCATGTTGACGTGATCGTTCGGGTGAATCGGCTTTTCCGTCCCGAACGGGTTGCCCCCCAACAGCTCGGCGGCCCGACTGGCAATCACCTCGTTGGCATTCATGTTGCTCGAGGTGCCCGAGCCGGTCTGGTAGACGTCGATGGGGAATTCGCCGTCGAACTTGCCCTGGGCCACTTCACGCGAGGCGGCCAACAGCGCCTCGATCTGCTTGTCGCTCAGGCGGTTTTTTCCGGTGTGGGCGAGCTTGCCGAGGTCGCGGTTGGCGATTGCCGCTGCCCATTTGACCAGTCCCAGCGCGTGAATCAGCTCGGCGGGCAGGCCGGTGCCCGAAATTGGAAAATTCTCGACCGCGCGCTGGGTCTGCGCGCCGTAATAAGCGCGGGCAGGCACGTTGACGTCTCCCATCGAGTCGTGCTCGACACGGTGTTCACTCATGAGGTTTGCTTCCTTGTTGATTCCACGCTGATCATAGCGTTTCAACGCCAGTTGGTCAGCGGCCCGGACGGTTCTCAATTAGGGACACCCGAGCGATTGGATGAATTTTCATCAGGGACGTTTGCCGGTAGCGTCCATAGCGGTGAAAATATAAGGAATGGGCTTTGGCCCGCGGGTCTCAGCGTCGAATCAGCCCCGACCATTCCGCAGCAACGGACGTTCATTCCGATAGTCACTTCGCTCTGCCGACGTTCGGTTGATGCTGTAGGGCTGTTGCCTCCAAGGTGACGCGACGTGCTGGACTTTTTCTCTTCGCTGTTTCGCACCGCTGGTTTCCACCACGGGGGCTCTCCCGGCTGGAGCGGGGGACTGGTGACGGTGCACGTCATCGCCGCTCTGGCGACCTGGGCCGCCTTCACCACCACGCTGATCGCGCTCAACTACTACATTCTCCGCCGGAAAAACGCTCGGGTCTCGCGTGCCTTCTGGATCTTCGAGGGCTTCCTCTTCGCCGGCGGCACGCTCCACCTGATGAACGCGCTGATGTTCTGGTGGCCCGTTTATCGCTTCCTGGGCGTGTTGCATGTGTTGACGGCCGCGATGTGCTGGGCGGCAGTCATCTCGCTGATTCCCGTCATTCCGCGGATCCTGGCACTCCGCAAGCCGGAAGAACTCGCCAAGGAAATCGCCGAGCGAAAAAAGGCGGAGGAAACCCTGCGGGTGAGCGAGCACCGCTTCCGCACGATGGCCGACACCATGCCGGCCATGGTGGCGATTTTCCAGGGGACGGGCCACGCCTACGTCAATCCGACGTCCCAAACGATTATGGGCTACACACGCGAGGAGCTGATCCACCTCAGCTTTCTCGATTACGTGCATCCCGACTTTCGTCAGAAGGTGATGGAGCGCAGCGTCGCCCGCCAGCGGGGCGAGCAGGTGGAATCGCGCTACGAGATTCGCCTCGTCGCCAAGGATGGCCGCAACTTGTGGGTCGACTTTTCCGCGACGCCGATCGAATACGACGGCCAACCGGCCATTCTCGGCATCGCCATCGACATCACGCAACGCAAAGAGATGGAACAAGCGCTGCGGACGGCCATGGAGGCCGCAGAGGCCGCCAGCCGCGCTAAGAGCACGTTCCTGGCCAACATGAGCCACGAGATCCGCACGCCGATGAACGCCGTGCTGGGCATGACCGACCTCGTGCTCGATAGCGAACTGACTCGCGACCAGCGGCAGCACCTGGAAACGGCTCGCGACTCGGCCGAATCGCTGTTGGCGATCATCAACGACATCCTCGACTTCTCCAAGATCGAGGCGGGCAAGCTCGAACTCGAGTCGGCCCCGTTCAACCTCCGTGAAACGGTCGAAGACACCGTCCGCTCGCTGGCCGTCCGAGCTCATGGACAAGGGATCGAGCTGGCCTGTCGCATTGCGCCGGATACGCCGGAAAACGTCGTCGGCGATCGCGTGCGTTTGCGGCAAGTGCTGACGAACCTTGTCGGCAACGCGGTCAAATTCACCCCGCGGGGCGAAGTGGTCTTGGACGTCCATTCGGCCGGCGACGATTTCGGCCGGGCGAAGCTGCAATTCAGCGTGGTCGACACGGGCATCGGCATTCCGCAGGAGAAGCTCGAATCGATCTTCAAGGCCTTCGAGCAGGCCGACGCCTCGATGACCCGTCGTTACGGTGGCACCGGGCTCGGCCTTGCGATTTCTTCACGGCTCATCGAGCTGATGGAGGGCAAGATCTGGGTCGAGAGCCGACCCGGGCATGGCAGCACCTTTCACTTCATGGCGACCTTCGACATTCCCGACGCGACGACGCCCGTCCCCGGCCGCGTCCGCCCGACGCAGATTTTGGGAACCAAGGTTCTCGTCGTCGACGACAATGCCACCAATCGGCGGATTCTCGACGAGGTCCTGCAAAACTGGGGGATGGTGCCCATTTCTGCCAGCGGCGCCGACGAGGCGCATGAACTGTTGCACGACGCGGTGCGGGCGGGCAGTCCGCTTCCGATCGTTTTGTCGGACGTCAATATGCCGGCCGTCGACGGTTTCGAGTTCGTCGAGCGCTGCCGCCGCGACGAGGCCCTGCAATCGACAGTATTTATCATGCTCACGTCGGCCACTCGGACGGGCGACGCGGCACTCGGCAAGAAACTGAGGATCGCCGCGCAGCTGGTCAAACCGGTGAAACAGTCCGAGCTCTACGACGCGCTGATGGAGGGTTTGGGAATTGCGGCTCCCACTCTCGAGTCCGATAAGCAGACCGCCTCCGCGCCGGCCAGCGGACCGCTGCGGATTTTGCTCGCCGAAGACAGCGTTCCCAATCAGAAGCTGGCCATCGGCCTGCTCTCCAAATGGGGCTATACCACGGTCGTGGCAGTCAATGGCCAGGAGGCTGTTGATCGCGCTCTGTCCGATCGCAATTTCGACCTGATCCTCATGGACGTGCAGATGCCGGAGCTGGATGGGTTCGAGGCGACCCGCCGGATTCGCGAGGCCGAGCGAGCGGCCAGCCGCCCTCGTACGCCGATCATCGCCATGACGGCCCACGCCATGAAGGGGGACCGGGAGCGCTGCTTGGAGGCAGGAATGGACGGCTACATCTCGAAGCCCGTGCGCGCGCCCGAATTGTCGCGCACGATCGCCGAATTCTCTCCTAGCGACTCCGCCGAATGCGGCTGCGACAATTTCGAGCGCGATACGGCCCTGCCGGTCTCGAATACGGAAGTGCCCGCCCCGCGTCCGGCGACTGTCGAGGCGAACGGGAGCAAGTCCGCGGTCGAGAACGGCAAACTCGTTGACTGGACGGCTGCGCTCAAGAGCGTCGGCGGGGATCGCGAACTCCTGCTCTCGGTCGTCGGAGCCGCGCTCGAAGAGTGGCCGACGCTCGTCGGCCAGCTGAACTCCGCGCTCCCGCGTCACGACGAGATCACCGTGCGGCGCGTCATACACACGTTTAAAAGCGCTTTCCGCACGCTCGGCGCCACGCAGGCAAGCGAACTGGCCGAGCGGCTGGAAACGTCCGATCGTGGCCAAGAGCTGCCGCCGTCCGCGATTGCCGAGTTGCTGCAAACCGTCGAAGCGGTCACGGAGGAGTTGTCGGCGTTTGGTGGCGATCCCCAGCACGTGTGATTCGCGACTGCGCGATCAGCCCCGCAGGGCCGCCTCTTCCAGCAGACGATCGGTCGCGTCGTAGGCTTCGCGGACCCACTCTTCAACCTTGTCGGGCTCGGGAGAGTATTCCAGCTCGATCGAGATTGCCCCGTCGATCCCCAGGGCCTTGATCTCCCGCAAATACGGCAAAAAGTCGACGACGCCGCGACCAGGCGGGAGGTCACCGTGCACCTTGCCGTCGCAATCGGAGATGTGCACGTGAATGGCTTTGCCCTGCAGCTTGCGGACTTCTTTTGGCCCTACGTGAGCGAGATGGAGATGCGAAACGTCGATGTTCGCCTTAAGAGCGGGATGATTCGCCTCATCGAGGAAGGCAACCATGCGGTCGACACTATTGAGCAGCGACAGGGGAAACGGCTCCAATTCAAGCGCGATCGCGAGTCCCAATGATTGAGCGTGGTCGGCCAGCCGCCGACAGTTGTCGAGCGCCGTCCGCCACTGTTCGGCAGGCGGAATGACCTCGCGATTCCAGATGTACTCACCCAGCACGAGCAACAGGTTCTTCGCTTCCAGTTCGTAAACCAGGTCGAGGTAGGCCTTCGCGCGTTCGATGTGAAACCGTTGCACGCTCGGGTTGAAATCGATCAAGCCGACGGCCACGCAGCAGACCGAGACGATTGGCAGTTGTTGACGCCGGCACTCGTCGCGGATCAGCCGCCGCTCGCGAGCGTCAATCTCCAGCGGATCGGCAAAGATATCGATCGTGTCGAAGCCGATCTCTTTTGTCTTGCGGATGCCCCAGCTGGTTTCGCGGCCGGCCTGGGCCCAGGCGGAATTGATCAGTCCCAGCTGCATGTGTTCACGTCATGGCTCACGGGTGACAAATCCTCGCGATGACGAATCGACGCCGACCGATCCGATCCCGTCGAGTTACGCATGCGACACACCACCCCGCAGCGGTGAGCGAGGGCGCGGGGCTCTTCGATCGCATCGAATTCTGGGACGGTCTCGCCGATCGTGCACTTTGGAAGAGCACGGTTGAGCAAGCTCAACCGTGGCACCCACTCCGGCGCGGTGGGTCCAGATCTTCGCTTTCCCCTTATATCAAATGTGAGAGACCCGTCCCGCCGGGTCCACTTCAGGTTGTCCCGCCGGGTCCACTTGTCCCACAGTGATGAACGCGAGCCGAGTCGCGGCGATTCGACCGGCCACGAGACCTAACTTCCGTCCGCTGATGTTTTTCCGTCCGCGCATGTGGTTTGATCTTGGGCGTAGTGACGAAATGTGTCCACTCGATTGGTGCAAGCAACGGATCAGCAAACTTGACCCACCGCGCACGGCGCCGGTGAGTCGTTCGCCAAGATACACACCGAACGTATGCCGCGCGCACCGCTCGCGCAAAATCGCCTCTTTCCATTGAGCCACAAAATCTCGATTCGACCAAGATCAGTTTTTGGGGAATTCTTGACGAGCGACGGCAACCCCCCGTTCTTGCAGTGCGCGACTCGAGCCGAGAGAGCGACTCTGCGGGCACCGGCGGCGAAGTCGGCCGGCAAATCGAGGTGCGTCTCTTTCTAAACGCCTCGCTGTTAAGGCCGAGGCCAGCGCATCGGGTGGATCACGTCGCAGGCTAACAGCAGTCCAAAAACGATGCCCGCGAACAACAGTCCGACGAGGACACGTAATCCCGTCGTTTCGCCGAACCAGCGGGCCAAACGCCGGCCCTTTCGCGTGTTCTCAAAGAACCATCGGCGCCGCCAGAGCCCGTAGAGACAAATCAATGCGACCATTCCGCCCATCGCGGTCTGCGAGGAGATCATTTCATGAGAATAACAGCCGCGATTTCGCCGGGCGATGTTGGGTGTCCGGGCCCGAGAGACAAGCCAAATGTCGCGTCGCTTTTTTGCTTCAGTATTTCTTAATGAACGGGACGTCCCGCGCCGGCGAATTTAATCGTTTATCGTTGACAGGCGCAATATGATTGGCGACGATTAAAGGCGCAAGAGCTTTCCTCACCGCATTTCTTTCGTCTGTGTGCGATCGGAACGCACGACGGCAGACCAAAATCGCAACGGATTGTTGATCACTCGGTTTCTTCATCCCAACCTACCGCCGTTTCGTTCGTGTCAGAACGCACGCACATTCCCGTGATTGGAATTGTCGGGGGGATCGGCTCGGGTAAAAGTTCGGTTGCCCGTTGGGTAGCGGCCCGCCACGACGACGTGTCGCTGATCAATGGCGACCAGGTCGGACATGAAGTCTTGACTGGGGCTGCGGTGCGGGACGCCGTCCGGAAACGGTTCGGCGAACCTGTGTTCAATGCGGACGGTCAGATCAATCGCCAAGCGCTGGGGCAGGTCGTTTTCGGCACTAGCCGCGAATGCCAAGCAGCGAAGGACGACTTGGAGCGGATCGTCCATCCTCGAATCCGGGAGATTTTTGCCAACAGAATCGCGGAGGCAGCAGCCGCCGGCAAACGCGTGGTGCTGCTCGATGCGGCCGTGCTTTTTGAAGCGGGCTGGAACGATTTATGCCACGCGGTGGTCTTTATCGACGTGCCGCGCAGCGAGCGCCTGGCCCGACTTCGCGAATTACGCGGTTGGGATGATGCGGAGACCGAACGTCGGGAGTCCAGTCAGGCTTCGTTGGAATCGAAACGAAGCCAATCGCAGTTCGCCGTGGACAATTCTCGTTCCGTCGATGCCGCTGGCCGTCAACTCGAAGAAATCCTGTTGAAAATTTCGTGATGCAAATCTGCGCTGCGTTGCAATCGAATCGTGCACATTCGTGACGCCCGCTGGGGCGATTTCCCATCAAGAATCGCTCACGCGTTCCCGCCCACTTCGACTTTCCGACTTCACTCCTTGCGAATGTTGATTTTCTTGCATTTGAGAAAGATCTCGCCATGGCAAAACTGACTCGACCGCGCCTCCCCCAGGACGACGCGCAGGACAACTTCGAGCAGGACGGTCAGGACGGCGCCGGATTCGAGGAATCGACCGAGGACATCGCTCCCGAAGAATTTCCCGGCAACGACCGTTACGAGGAAATCAAGCGGAGCGATATCCACATCGCCGAGCTGCAGCGGCTCACGATGAAAGAGCTGTTACTTCTCGCGCGCAAGGAGCAGGTCAGCGACTACACCGGCCTGAAGAAGCAGGACCTCATCTTCAAGATCCTCAAAGAGCGGACGAAGATGAACGGCCTGATGTTCGGCGAGGGGACCCTCGAAATCCTCCCGGACGGGTTCGGCTTCCTCCGCAGCCCCGATTACCACTATCTCCCGTGCCCGGACGACATTTACGTCAGTCCCAGCCAGATCCGCCGCTTCGGCCTGCGGACGGGGGCAACGGTGGCCGGTCAGATTCGGCCGCCCAAGGAAAACGAGCGCTACTTCGCCCTGTTGCGGGTCGAGGCCATCAATGGACAGGATCCGAACACGCTGGCCGAGCGTGTGTCGTTCGACGATCTGACACCATTGCATCCCTCGAAACGGCTGAAACTTGCCGCCGACCCCACCGAATTGAGCACCCGGATTGTCGATATCGTCGCACCCATCGGCATGGGCCAGCGCGGACTGATCGTTTCTCCGCCGCGGGCCGGCAAGACCATCCTGCTCTCACAGTTGGCCAAGGCGACCCTCAAGGCCCACCCGGACGCTTACGTCATCGTGCTGCTGATCGACGAGCGGCCGGAAGAAGTCACGGAAATGGAGCGGCAGGTCAAGAGCCGCAACAGCGAAGTCATTTCGAGCACGTTCGATGAACCGCCCAGCCGGCACATCCAAGTGTCGGAGATGGTCATCGAAAAGGCCAAGCGAATGGTCGAATACGGCCAGGACGTCGTGATCTTTCTCGATTCAATTACCCGTCTGGCCCGCGCCTGGAACACCGAAGTGCCCCACTCGGGCAAGATCCTCTCGGGCGGCGTCGACGCCAACGCCCTGCAACACCCGAAGCGTTTCTTCGGGGCCGCCCGCGCGGTTGAAGAAGGGGGCAGCCTGACGATTATCGCCACCGCGCTCGTCGACACCGGCAGCCGGATGGACGAGGTCATCTTTGAGGAGTTCAAAGGGACCGGCAATACCGAACTGCACCTCGACCGCCGCATGGTCGAAAAGCGGATCTGGCCGGCGATCGACGTCAACAAGTCGGGCACCCGCCGCGAAGAACTGCTGATGGACGAAGAGGAGCTGCGTCGGGTCTGGATCCTCCGGCGCGTGCTCAACGACATGAATCCCGTCGAAGCCATGGAACTGCTCGTCAACCGGATGCGTCGAACCAAGACGAACGAAGAATTCCTGATGAGCATGAATCTCGGTTGACGGGACCGGCTGTCGGCGGGCGGGACAAATCGGTTATGCCCTTGGCGCGGACCCGTCGAGGGATTGCCACCGGTCGGGCCGGGTCGGCAGGCACCTCGTGGCGCCCCGTGGGCAGACGCTGGCTTGTTCCTCAATTCGCCGCGACATGCTCCGCGATGTCTGAAAGACTGGCGATATGCCCAAGCACCTCGAAGGTGAATTAACCGTTGGTGACGATGCCTTTGCCATCGTCGTCTCTCGGTACAATGAAATGGTGACGCGACGGCTGCTCGACGGAGCGCTGGCCACGTTCAAGCACCACGGCGTGCCGGATGAGCGGATCACGGTCGCCTGGGTGCCCGGCGCGTTCGAGATACCCCTTGTCGCCGATCGCCTGGCGCGCAGCGGCGGATTTGCTGCCGTGTGTTGCCTGGGTGCCGTCGTGCAAGGGGAAACGAGCCACCACGAATACATCAATCACCAAGTGTCCCGGGCCATTATGGAGACGACGGTTGCCAGCGGTATTCCCGTTCTGTTCGGCGTGCTGACTTGCCCGACGATGGAATTGGCGATGCAGCGAGCCGGCGGCACGGGCGGCAACAAGGGAAGCGAGGCGGCCCTCGCGGCGATGGAAATGGCGAACCTGCTGAAGAAGATTCCCCACGGGCCGTCCGGGATTGATTCGGGCCGGATTGGATCGGGCCGAATTTGATTGGGCCGAAATTGATTGGGCGAGTGTGACGCGATGACGCGACGCAGCAAGGCACGCGAGGTCGTGCTGCAGATGCTTTATCAGATCGACGTCAATCCGGACGTCGCAGCGGTCGCCGTGCGCGAAATGATTTACGAGCAACTCCCCGACGAAGACCTGCGGTCATTCGCCTGGTCTCTGTTCGCCGGGGTCCGTGAAAGCCGCGGCCAGCTCGACTCGCTGATCAGCACCGCGGCGGAGAACTGGACGCTGGCCCGGATGGCGCCGACCGATCGCAACGCGTTGCGGCTGGGTGCCTATGAATTGCTCTTTACCGACACGCCGCACCGCGTCGTGATCGACGAAACTATCGAGCTAGCCCGCCGCTTCGGGGCCGCCCAGTCGCCGCAATTCGTGAACGGAATCCTCGATCGGCTGATTCCGCCGGAAAAGCGTGCAAGCGATCCGGCGCAACCGCAGGAGCCTTCCGAGTAGCGCCCTGGGCTGTCGCGGTTTGGGCTTTTGGCAGCCGCCGATTTTCCTCTCGCCAATTCTCGCTGTCTCCGATTTCGCGGTCGCCGGCTTTTTTGTGAGCGGCGCGTGATATCGTGGCGCGTTTCACGCCTCAACTCTTGAGATGAGTCGCGGTCCATTTGGACCCGCGTCATTCGGAAAGGCGGAAACTCATGCCACTCTCCATGTTCGAGACGGAAACCAAGGCGACACAACGGGCACCACGACAACCGGCAGCACGACTTTGCCTGCGGCTCGCGACACCTGCGGATCGCCCGGCCATTTGCCGAATGCGGCACGATGTCTATGCGACCGAGTTGGGCCAGCATGCCGAGAACGTACGAAAGACGCTCTCAGACCCGCTCGATGACTTCAACGTCTATTTGATCGCCACCGAAGCGGATGCAATCGTCGGCTTTGTGAGCATCACGCCGCCCGGCCATGGCCGCTACTCGGTCGACAAGTACTTGTCCAGAGCCGAATTCCCCGTCCCCGTCGACAATGGGCTCTACGAGGTTCGGCTCCTCACCGTGGCCCGGTCACACCGCAAAAGTGCCGCGACGCCACTGCTCATGCACGCGGCCCTGCGTTGGATTGATGAACAAGGCGGGCGAACGGTGATCGCCATCGGTCGTCGCGAAGTGTTGGGCCTCTACCAAAAGGCGGGCTTTGTGACTGCGGGACGGACCATCCAATCGGGGGCCGTTCATTACGAGCTCATGAGCACGACGATCGAGCGTGCTCGTCGCTCGGCCGCGTCGTTTACCAATCTGATTCGAAAGTTGGTCGCGACCACCGATTGGCAATTCGACTTTCCGTCGTTTGGCGGCGAGCGGTGCCAGCACGGCGGTCAGTTCTTTCACGCGATCGGAGAAGACTTCAAGACACTCGAGAGACGTCGTGAGATCATCAATGCCGACGTGCTCGACGCGTGGTTTCCACCGGCTCCACAAGTCCTGGCCGACGTCCGCGCCCATCTCGATTGGAGCATGCGGACTTCGCCGCCGACGCACTGCGAGGGGCTCGTGCAAGCCATTGCACGGGCACGGCGAGTTCCTGCGTCTTGTCTCGCGCCCGCCGCGGGCTCTTCCGCGCTCATCTATTTGGCCTTTCGCGAGTGGCTTGATTCAACGTCCCGCGTGTTGCTGCTCGATCCGACCTATGGCGAGTATCGACATGTCCTCGAGCAGATTGTCGGCTGTCGCATTGATCGGCTCTATTTGTCGCGTGATCGGGGCTACACGGTCGATCTCCAGAACTTGGAAGACCGCTGCGCGGCAGCGTACAACCTGGTGGTGCTCGTGAATCCGAACAATCCGACCGGTCAGCATATCTCCAGGCGCGACTTGGAAGCATTGCTCGGCCGCGCCCCGGCGCACACACGATTTTGGATCGACGAAGCCTACGTCGACTATGTCGGCCAAGAGGAATCACTCGAACGGTTTGCCGCCCAGAGCGAAAACACGGTCGTCTGCAAGACGCTGTCAAAGGGTTACGCCCTGAGCGGAATGCGGGCCGCCTATCTGTGCGGTCCGGAACCAATCGCTCAGGCCATTCGCCGAATTACGCCTCCTTGGTCGATCGGCCTGCCCAGCCAGGTCGCCGCCGTCCGAGCACTGGAGAATTCGGACTATTATCAAGGTAAGTACCGAGAGACAGTCCGCTTACGGATGGATTTGACGGCCCGGCTCGCTGAACTGGGCCTGGACGTCGTTCCGGGCTCGGCCAATTTTCTGCTTTGCCACATTCCCGCAGCGGGTCCGGATGCCGAGAGACTCATCCGCGGCTGCCAGCCGGCCGGCCTCTTCCTGCGGGACGTCCGCAGCATGGGTAGTGGCTTCGGCACGCACACTTTCCGCATCGCCGTGAAGGATGCCGCCACGAATGAGCGAGCGGTCAAAATTCTGCGGCGTCAGCTGGGTCCTTCGGCGGACCGAGGGGCCGACGGCCGAGCTGGAAAAGAGCGGTCCGGCGGGCGGCCAAGCTACCCACATTTTCGTCCCCCCTTGCGGTAACTTCCGGCGGATGCAATAGTTCGATGAGGCGGCCGCCGATGGCGTTTTTCGTGTTCGGCCGTCTCCTGCTGCGCCGCATGGCGGCAATGAGTGCCGAGGAATGACCGTCCCACTGATCGCCGACGCCGATCAATTCGCCGAGCTTTGCCAGCATATCCGCGAAGCTGGAATCGTTGCGTTCGACACGGAATTCATCTCCGAACACACCTATCATCCCCACCTCTGCCTGCTGCAATTTGCCACAGCCGAGCGGCTGGCTGCCGTTGATCCGTTGGCAGTCAAGGATCTGTCGGCCTGGTGGGCGTTGATGGTAGACGAAGAGACCACCGTGATTTCGCACGGCGGTCAGGCGGAGATCCGTTTTTGCCTGCACTTTGCCGGTCGGCCGCCGCGCAACTTCGTCGACGTGCAACTGGCCGAAGGGCTGCGGAGCCGCAGTTACCCCCTCGGCTATGCGACTCTTGTCAGTCGCGTTCTCGACAAGCGAATTCACGGCAAAGAAACGCGGACGAATTGGGATCATCGGCCGCTGACCAAAGCTCAGATTCAATACGCACTGGAAGACGTGAAGTACGTGCTGGCGATCTGGGAAAAACAACGGGCTTCGCTATCTCGACTCGGGCGCCTCGAATGGGTGCATGCCGAGTTTCGGCGGATGGTGGATGAGATTGCCGCGGAGCACGTTCGCGAAGCCTGGCACCGCCTGCCCAAGCTGCACAAGTTGTCGCCCCGGGAAATGGCAGTCGTCCGCGAATTGTCGCTGTGGCGCGAAGCAGAAGCCGTGCATCGGAACCGTCCGCCGCGGCGGATTCTGCGAGATGATCTGATCCTCGAGCTGGCCCGGCGGCAGCCCAAGACCATCGACGATCTGTTCGCCACCCGCGACATGAACCGCAGCGATCTCCGCCGCTCGGGTCCGCAGATTTTGGCCGGAGTCGAACGGGCGCTGGCGATCCCCGAAGACGAGCTGCCTCCCCCGCCGCGGCCGGCAGGGCTGGAAGTCGATTCGGATGAGCACGTCGTCGGCCAGCTCTTGGGAATCGCGCTCATGAATCAGTGCACCGCCCAGAACGTCGCGAAAACCCTCGTGGGGACCTCGGCCGATCTGCGTGATCTCGTCCGCTGGCATCAATCGGGCGGTAAGGGACAGCCCCCACGCATCCTGCAAGGTTGGCGCGCGGAAGTTTGCGGCGAGCTTCTGCGAGACGTGCTCAACGGGCGGATCGCTCTCCGCGTCGCCGACAGCAATTCCGATCATCCCCTCGTCTTTGAGCGTTCCGACAAGCCTCCGGCCGAGCACGCAGAGCGCACCCCGGCACGGCGGCATTGAGCCGCAGGCGCGGCCGCGCCCGATCGGTCCGACTCCCTTCGCACGACTCCTTTCGCATGGCCGCTCCGCTTCAACTGCCAATCATCCAGAACTGGAGCTGCCACAATTGCGGCGGCTGTTGCCGGCAGCATCTCATTGAAATCACGGCGGACGAACGGCAACGGATCATCGACCAGAAATGGACGGCGGCCGACGGGATACCCGCTGACCAGGCGCCGGTTGTCTGGTTCGCCGGACCACCTTGGAAGAAGCGCTATCGCCTGGCCCATCGGACCGACGGCGCCTGCGTTTTCTTGAACGAGCAGGGACTGTGCCGGATTCATGCGAAGTTCGGCGAGCAGGCCAAGCCGCTGCCTTGCCAGCTCTATCCGTACGCGTTTCATCCGGGCGGCCGCAAGGTCGCGGTGAGCCTGCGATTCAGTTGCCCCTCGGTCGTCGCCAACCGGGGGACGCCGGTGGGCAAGCAATTGGACGCGCTCAAATCGCTGGCCGCCCAGGTCGTGCCGGCACACGCCGAGCGAATTGAGCCGCCTCGAATCTCGCCGCGCACGCGAGTCGACTGGTCCGACTTCGCCCGCTTTGTGCAGGCGATCGACGATGTGCTTGCCGAGGTTGGGACGCCGTTGACCGCGCGTCTGCTGCAGGCCGTTTCACTCGTGCGGACGATTAATGAGGCCAAGTTCGCCGCCCTCCAGGGCAGCCGGCTGGTCGAGTTTTTGGAATTAATATCCGGAGCGACTCGCTCGGAGCCCGGCGCGGAAAAAACGGAGCCGCCCAGCCGGGCCGGACGGCTGCAATTTCGCATGCTGGCCGCTCACTACGCACGACGAGATACCTTCGCGGATGCCGCCCGAGGTTGGCGCGGTCGCTTGCAGCTCTTTAAAGCGGCGCTGACCTTCGCTCGTGGCAGCGGCACCGCGACTCCCCTGCAGCCCGCGTTCCGAGAGGTTGCCTTTGCAGCACTCGAGGAACCCTTCGGCGGACTCAGTCCCGAAACCGACGCGATGCTCACGCGGTATTTTCGCGTCAAGGTCCAGGGGCTGCACTTTTGCGGGCCGGCCTACTACGACGTGCCACTGGTGGAGGGTCTTTACAGCCTCGCGATTGTTTACCCGGTCGTCATGTGGCTGGCGCGCTGGCTGGCGGCCAGCGATTCGCGCAATAAGCTAGTGACCGACGACGTGGCCCGCGCGCTGGCGATCGCCGATCACCATCACGGTTATTCGCCTGTGTTGGGAAGCCGCTCCTCGCGAAGACGGATCCGCCTCTTGACCCACGACGATGATCTGGAACGGCTGATCGTCTGGTACTCGCGTTAGAATAATCGGCAACGAAACATGGAATACGAGCCGTTCGCCAATCCGTTGCAACCGCACGAGCGCTGGATGCAAGCCGCGCTGGGCGAGGCACGTTCCGCCTTCGACGCAGGCGAGGTCCCGATTGGGGCCGTGATCGTTCACGAAGAACGGGTGATCGCGGCTGCCGGCAACCAACGTGAGAGCCTGAACGATCCGACCGCTCATGCCGAGATGATCGCAATCACGCAGGCCGCGCAGACGCTCGGCTCCTGGCGGCTGCTCGACTGCACGCTCTATGTCACGCTCGAACCGTGTCCGATGTGCGCGGGGGCCATCGTGCAGGCCCGGCTGCCGCGAGTTTATTATGGAGCCACTGATCCCAAGGCGGGCGCCTGTCACACGCTGTTTGAGTTGACCAGTGACATCCGGCTCAATCATCAGGCGATGGTGATCGGCGGAGTGCTTAAGGAAGAATCACGAGCGCTGCTGCAAGAATTTTTCGCCCAACAACGCAAGCTCGGCAAGAAGTAGATGGCTGAAGCCTGTTATCTGGGAGTCGATCTGGGAGCCGAAAGCGGCCGCGTGATGGCCGGCCTGTTCGACGGCCGCCGCGTGCGGCTCGAGCAGATTCATCGTTTCCCCAACGGTGCCGTGTCACTCGGTACGAGCTTGCGTTGGGACGTTCTGCGGCTCTGGTCGGAAGTTCAAGACGGATTGAGCCGGGCGGCGAACAAATTCGGCGACGACATCGTGTCGGTGGGCGTCGATACCTGGGGCGTCGACTATGTTCTCCTGTCGCGAAACGGCGAGATCGTCGCTCAGCCGTTCCACTATCGCGATTCGCGAACGGACGGCGCGCTGGCGCACGCCTTCGGCCGAGTGCCCAAGCGGGAAATCTTCGCGCAGACCGGCCTGCAGTTCATGGAATTCAACACGCTGTTTCAGTTGCTGGCCTTTCAGCGGTCCAATCCCGAGCTGCTGGCCGCCGCCGAGCGTCTGCTTTTGATGCCCGATTTTTTCCATTGGTGCCTTTGCGGCAGCCGTGTGATCGAGTTCACCAATGCCACGACGACGCAGTGCTTTCATGCAATCGACCACGGCTGGGCCTTCGATCTGCTCGCGCGATTCGGTCTGCCGGCAGGGCTCTTTCCCGACGTCGTTCCGCCCGGCACTCAGCTCGGCAAACTGCGCGACGGTCTGGCCGCCCGCACGGGGCTCAAGCGGATCGAAGTTGTCGCTCCGGCGACGCATGACACGGGTTCAGCCGTCGCCGCCGTCCCCACGCAGTCGACCGGCACGCCGAATTGGGCGTACATCAGCTCGGGCACCTGGTCGCTGATGGGCGTCGAAGTGCAACAGGCGGTGCTGAGCGAACGGGCACTCGAGCTCAACGTCACCAATGAGGGAGGCATCGATCGCACCTACCGCTTGCTCAAGAACATCATGGGTCTGTGGCTCGTGCAGGAATGCAAGCGATCCTTCGAGCGGCGTGGGAAGAGCTACGACTATGCCGAGCTCACTCGGCTGGCTGGTCAGTCGCGCCCGTTGCGATCGCTGGTGAATCCCGACGATCGCGCCTTTCTCAAACCGGACGATATGGCCACCGCTCTGCAAAAGTGGTGTGGCGATTTCGGCGAGCCGGTCCCCCAGGACGAGGGCGCCCTCATCCGTTGCGCGCTCGAAAGCCTGGCGTTCCGATATCGCATGGTGCTCGAGTGGCTCGAAGAACTGACTGGCACGCGCATCGAGGTGGTGCACATCGTCGGTGGCGGCTGTCAGAACGAGTCGCTCAACCAATTGACGGCTGACGCATGCGGCCGTCCTGTCATCACGGGTCCGGTCGAAGCCACGGTTCTGGGCAACGTCTTGATTCAGGCTCGCACGCGAGGCGAACTGAAGAGCCTGGCCGAACTGCGCCAGGTCGTGCGTGAATCAAGCGCGCTCAAAACTTACGAGCCGCGTGCGACGGCAGCCTGGAATGACGCCTATCCCCGCTTCGTCGATCTCGTCGCTCGGTCAGCTCGAAACGCGGCCGTTTGAGCCCGCGACCGAGAGTTTGAACCGCCCCCCACCGCTAGGAACTCGCCCGGTGTTCGATGCGACCACCGTCCATGTCATCTTCGTCATCTTCTTCGCGACGCTGATTCGCTCGTCGTTCGGTTTCGGCGAGGCGCTGATTGCAGTTCCTCTCCTGTCGCTGCGTCTGCCCGTCGCCGTCGCAGCTCCTCTCGCCGTGGCTGTATCAGTCATTATCGCCGGAGTCATTGTGGCGCAAGACTGGCGTAAGATCGAAATGCACAGTGCGGGCGGACTGGTGCTTGCTGCCTTCTTGGGAATTCCGCTTGGTCTGCTGCTGCTCACGCGAGTCGACGATCACCTCGTCAAATTGATCCTGGGCATCGTGATCGCCGGATTCTCGCTGTACTCGCTCACGGCTCGCCTAAAGCTGCACCTGGAACGCGATCATCGCTGGTGGCTCTTGGGCTGCGGATTTTTTTCGGGAATTCTGGGTGGTGCATACGGCATGAACGCCCCGCCGCTGGTGATTTATGGGTCGCTGCGACGGTGGTCACCACAGCACTTTCGCGCCACCCTCCAAGGCTACTTCTTGCCGGCCAGTCTCTTGGGGCTGATCGGTTATTGGGCCGTCGGGCTCTGGGGGCCGGAAGTCACAGGCTATCTGCTGCGTTCACTGCCGGGCGTGCTGGTCGCGATCGTGATCGGGCGGGCCATCAACCATCGTCTCAGCGGCCATCAGTTTTTTCGCTACGTCTATCTGGGCCTGCTTGTAATCGGCGCTGCCTTGGTGATCCAGGCGGTTTACTAAGTGCGAGTCTCGTCCTGTGAATCCGAAATTTGCGCGATCTTTCCTGCCGGCATCGGGGTTTGATTAGTGGCCAATTTCCGACCAAAGCCTGGTTTTGGGCCCCGCCAGGCGGATAGGGGGCCGGGGTTTACCCTAATTGACGGGTAATCAGCGCCGCCCCATACTCAGATTCGCGCTTAAACCATCTCCGTTCCGTTCTGTTCCTCCGGGACGAGCGCGTGACGCCCAAAGGCCGCGACGCCAAGTCGCAAACCGATGGCACGGAGCCCTCGTCGAAGGGCAACTGCCTCGAGACTCGAACTTACCCGTTTTCCGAAAGCGGAAACGCCGGTGACGTGAGGGGTGCAGCCCTCAAGATTCGCCGTTTCGAGATCCTGGACGAGATCGGCCGCGGCGGGCACGGCGTCGTTTTCCGAGCCAACGACCGGGTACTCCGCCGGCTGGTCGCCCTCAAGCTGCCGCGACCCGAGGTCCTTCGCTCCAAAGAGATGCGACGGCGGTTCGTCGCAGAAGCGCAGGTCGTCGCCGCGCTGGATCATCCGAACATCATCAAGGTGTACGACGCCGGTTTTGAGTCGGCCGTCTGCTATATCGCGCAGGAACTGTGCAACGGTCCGTCGCTGGCGAAGTGGCTCATAGAGCAGCCGGCAAAAATTCCGGCCGATGTTGCCGCGTGGGTCCTGCTTGGCCTGGCCCGCGGACTCGAGCATGCCCATCGACAGAATGTGCTGCATCGCGACCTGAAGCCCGCCAATGTCCTCCTGAAACCGCATTTCGGAGATTCCCCCGACGAAGTCCTGGAAGGACTCAGCGATCCGGGAATGAGCGGCATCTTCAAGGTCTTCCCCTACACACCGAAGCTTGGCGACTTCGGGATCTGCAAGGCCTTCGACTTCGACACCGAAATGACGGGGACACGCACGGGACTCGTACTGGGGACCGCGTCGTACATGGCACCCGAGCAGGCCGTCGGCACGGCCTCGGAGCTGGGACCGCAATCGGACATCTATTCGCTCGGGGCGATTCTCTACGAGATGCTCACCGGGCAGCCGCCGTTTCGAGGGATGTCGTCGGCCGACGTGCTAAAGCAGGTTCTCGTCGATCCGCCGGTTTCGGTGCGCGCCACGCGTCGCGACGTGCCGGCCGAGCTCGACGCGATCTGCCTGAAGTGCCTGGAGAAGTTACCCACCGACCGTTACGCGACAGCGGCGGAGCTCGCTGACGACCTCCATCGCTTCTTGGCCGGCGAACCCGTGCGAGCGCCGCGCAAGAGTTTCTTGTACCGATTCGCTAGGACGATCGGGCTGCCGAAGCGATCGATCCGGCTGTCGTTTGCACTGTCGGGGTGGGTGCTCGTGTTGCTTATGCTCGGGCTTTACCTCCGCGCACCGAAAGGCACGCGCGACTGGGCGGATGCCTCAGTCGCCGATAGCGAGGCGGCCGTGATGGCCGACGTGCATAGCGCCTTCAATCTGTGGCACGAAAATGCCGAGCGGCTGCGCGACAACCCCAACGTGGGCGACGAGATGACGGCGCTGCTCGAGCGTCATAAGCCCAAGCCAGGCGACGTCGACCGACGGGGATTCGGCTGGCACTACGCCTGGCGGCTTTGCCATCCGGCAGAGTCGGTGGGCACGCTGAACCGGATCGCGACCTTCAAAGCCCATCCAAGCGATGTTTTCTTTGTCGCCTTCTCTCGGGACGGTAGCCGCTTCGCCACCGCCGGGGGCGACGGCACGGCCCGTGTTTGGAACGCTAAGACCCGGGAGCCGATCTGCGTTTGCAAAGGCCACAAAGGCGACGTCAACTGGGTCGATTTCTCCGTCGATCAGCGCCTGCTGGCCACGGCAAGCGAAGACCACGACGTCAAGATCTGGGATGCCGCGACGGGAAAAGAGCTGTTCACGCTGCCCGGGCATCGATCCGAGGTCGTCGCTGTGCGTTTCAGTCCTGTCGGGAACGTGATCGTTTCCGGCGATCATCAGGGCATGCTCAACCTTTGGGATCTGACGACCCGAAAGCTGATCAAGTCGGTGCCCGCCCATGCCAAGCGGATCGAATCGTTGGCTTGGGGCATGAACGGCTACATGTTGGCCTCCGTCGGCAACGACAACACCATCCGCCTCTGGGAAATGCCTGGAATGGTCTCTCGTTCGGAGCGCGAAACGACCGAAAGCCAGTGCGCGTCCTTCAGCCCCGTGGCCAACCTGATCGCCTGCGGCGGCGGCGGGACGATCCATATCGACGACGTGCACAGCGGCGGATGCTATGCGACGTTCTCCGATCACTTCGACCACATCGAATCGATCGCCTTCTCTCCCGATGGCCGGCAGCTGGCCTCCTGTGACGGACATGGCTTGCTGCGGCTGTGGGATGTCGCCAGCCGCAGGGGTTGGCAAGCCGCGCCGATCCGTCGGCACACCCAGCCGAACGGAGAAGTCGTCGGCGTCGGCCTGTGGTGCGTTGCCTATTCGCCCGATGGTACGCAGCTCGTCACGTCGGCCCGTGACGGGGTGGTCGATGTCTGGGATGCGTCGAATACTCCGCAATGGACCACGGTGACCCGTTGCGAGTCGGCACAATCGGCCATTCCGCTCGCCTTCTCGCCGGACGGCAAGCAGCTCGCGGTCGCGCGGCGCTGCACGAAACACGTCGACGACCGCTTGCAAATTTGGGACGTCTCACTGGCGCAATCCAAGCTCGTGCGTGACTTCCCTGGCGTGACCGGACATGCGGCCTGCTTTTCCCGCAATGGGAAACAGCTCGTCATTGGCATGCCCGGCAAAGTCGAGGTTTTCGATCCGCATACCGGCGAGAGCCGATTAAAGATCCCGCTGGCGGGAGAGACCGTCGCCTCGTTCGTCACGTTCGACGCCCATGGTTCGCTGGTCGTCTTGGAGAATGGCGCCAAAAACTCGGCGATCGACGTCTTCGATTCGGAGACCGGGACCAAGCTCCGCTCGATTACGGACCCGTATTTCGCCGCCAGCGGAGTGCACGAGTCGGGCTTTTCAGTCTCCGCAGATGGAAATCTGTCGGCCGTGGCCGCCCGGGGTTCGCAGCTGACAGCGCTGTGCCAAATTTCGGCTGGCAGCTTGCTTCCCAATCGGCTCGGAGAACGGGGGGGAACCGGGGCGCTGCAATTCTCTCCTGTCGGAAACCTGCTGGCGATTGGCTCGTGTGGTGGAGTCGAGCTGTGGGATCCGCAAACGGGCAAAGAACAAGCATTCCTATCCGGGCTCGGCCGGGACGTCGGCCCCCTCGCCTTCTCCGCCGACGGTCGACTGCTGATCGTGGTTTCGCGGCAGCTGCGGGCGGTGCAACTGTGGGACGTCAAGGACCGCAATCCGCTCTTCACGCTGCCACTGCCGGCCGACGCGGCCGCCCACGCGGCGGATTGGCATCTGGCGGTTGCCCCCGATGGCAAACAAATCGCCTGCTCGCTGTGGAGTTCGGACGGCTCGGGGGGCATTTACCTGTTTTCGGGCACGCCGGCCGAACTCGCCGTGCGAGACGATTCATCAGTGGCCCTCGGCGAGCCGAATCCCGACGGTCGCGACTGACGCGGCGAAAGCGATCCCGCACGCCAAAGGCGCTGCGAAGAAGCGCACCAGAAGTCGCGGTCAATAGCGCGGGAGCGTCGAATCGACTTCTTGCGACCAGCGATCGATGCCGCCGGCGAGGCTGCGCACATGCGGAAAACCGCGGCCGCGCAGCCAATTGGCAACTTGGCGGCTGCGGACGCCGTGATGGCAATAAACGACGATTTCGGCATCCCGCACTTCGTCGAGCTCGCCCACTCGCAGCATCAGCTCGCTCATCGGCAACAAGCGGGACGCCGCCAACCGCACAAATTCATGTTCGTCGGGTTCGCGGCAGTCGAGCAAAACCAGCGGCTCACCGGCCTCCAGCCGCTCGTTGACTGTGCGACAATCGATTTCGAGCGACCCAGTTGGTTCGTTCATCCGGCGCTGGCTCCCTTCCCGAAAGGGGATTCGGGGAGTCATTATACAGTTCCCGAGGGACGATGCCGGTCGCGATCAACGGGGGCGCGCCTCACGGCGGAGGTGCGATCGGCCTGATCGAGTGGAACTCGAGCGAAGATCCGCGCCAATGACGGTTACCCACGAACCCGATCCCATTCTGGCCGAACTGAATGAGCAGCAGCGGGCCGCCGCCGGTCATGCGGACGGGCCCTTGTTGATTATCGCCGGAGCAGGCACGGGTAAAACGGCCACGTTGGCCCATCGCGTGGCGTGGCTCGTCTCTCGCGGCACGGATCCGGGCCGCATCCTGCTGTTGACGTTCACCCGCCGAGCGGCGGCAGAAATGCTTCGCCGCGTCGATCACATCATCGAGCGAGCGGGTCGAAAACCGGGAAGCAACAACGCCGGCCCGGTCGCCCGTCGGATCTGGGGCGGCACTTTCCATGCGGTCGCCACGCGGCTCCTACGGCTTCACGCTGACGCTGTCGGACTGCCCCGCGCCTTCACGATTCTCGACCGGAGCGATTCCGAGGATCTGATGCAGGAGGAACGCGCAGCACGGGATTTGGGCGACTCGAAGACGCGGTTTCCGCTTAAGGGAACGTGCCTCGACATCTACAGCCGTTGCGTCAACTGTCAAAAGCCGCTCGTCGATGTGCTCGATACGGCGTTCCCCTGGTGCCGGATGCACTTGGACGCCTTGAAGGGCCTCTTTCACGCGTATGTCGACCGCAAAGAGACGCTCGCCGTCCTCGACTACGACGATCTGCTGCTCTACTGGCACGCCCTGTGTGGCAAGCCCGAGACGGCAGCGCTCATTCGCTCGCGGTTCGACGCCGTCCTGGTCGACGAATACCAGGACACCAACGCCTTGCAGGCCGAAATCTTGAGAGGCCTCGCCCCGAGCGGGCAGGGGCTGACCGTTGTCGGCGATGATGCCCAATCGATTTATTCCTTCCGCGCCGCCACCGTGCGGAACATTCTGGACTTTCCGGCCCAGTTTCCCGGCACGACGGTGCTTGCGCTCGAGCGGAATTACCGCAGCACTCAGCCGATCCTCGATGCCACGAACGCCGTGATGGCCCAGGCGCAGGAGGGCTTTCGCAAGAACCTCTGGACCGATCGCAAGGACGGCTTACTGCCGGAGCTGGTCCACTGCCAGGACGAGGCGGAGCAGACGCAGTTCGTCGTGGCAGAGGTGCTCCGCGCGCGGGAAACCGGCACGCCCCTCAAAGGACAGGCGATTTTGTTCCGCGCGGGCCATCACAGCCTCGACCTCGAACTGGAGCTGGCGCGGCGGAATATCCCGTTTCAAAAATACGGCGGCCTGCGGTTTATCGAAACGGCCCATGTGAAGGATCTGCTGGCTTTTCTGCGACTGGCCGAGAACCCGCGCGACACGCTGGCCGGCGCCCGCATGTTGCAGCTGGTTCCCGGAATCGGGCCGAAGAAGGCGGCCCAACTCATGGCGAAGCTTGTCGACGCGCGGGGCGACTTCCGCGTGTGGAAAGACTTTGCGCCGCCGACGCAAGCGGGCGACACCTGGCCCGCGCTCGTCGAGATGATGATCGGCCTGGCCGCACCAGAGGCGCAGAGCGAATCGCTGGGCAGCCAGGTGCATCGGGTGCGCACACTCTACGCGCCGCTGTTGGAGCAGCGGATGGATCACGCGCAGGCGCGATTACGCGACCTCGAGCAACTCGAGATCGTGGCTGGACGTTTTTCCGATCGCTCGGATTTTCTCGCGGACATCACCCTCGACCCGCCCGCTTCGACGCAGGAACTCGCCGCCGACCCGCTGCTCGACGAGGACTATGTCATCCTGAGCACGATCCATTCGGCCAAGGGGCTCGAATGGGACTCGGTTTACGTGATTCATGCGGCGGACGGCAACATCCCCTCCGACATGGCCACCACGTCGCCCGAAGAGATCGAAGAAGAGCGACGGCTCTTTTACGTCGCCCTCACCCGAGCTCGCAATCGCCTCTTCGTCTGTTACCCGCAGCGCTACTACTTCGCGAACCGTCGTCGCGGCGACGAGTACGGATTCGCGCAACGCACGCGGTTTCTGCCCGACGAGGTGGCGGCTCTCTTTCAGGACCGCCTGGCGATCGAACACGACCCGCTCGTGCAGAAGATCGTCGAGGCGGCCTCAGCCCGCTTATCCTCCGCCGAAGTGCGTGAGCGTCTGAAGCAAGTGTTCGGCTAGCCGGCGTCCGCCTCGAGCCGAGCAATTTCTTTATCGCTCTTTTTTTCAAAAGCGCCCCTGAAACGTTTGCGATGGGGGGACGGTCTGGATATGCTGGCCCCTGTCCGATTTGTGGGTTTTAAGCCCAGATTGATCTTTAACAACTAGTTGAATGTGGGATTCGATCCCATTAGGATGGAAGTTGCGAAGAGCGGTCAGGAGGCTCAGCCGCAATTCTGCCGTTTGCCCGGGGCAGCAAGCGTAATCCGGGCGCGGCCCTGTTTTGCCTGAGATCTCTCGATGGCCGAGTCTGCTTTCATCACCGGCGAGCATAAACGAACGCTCGATGAACGCAGCCGCCTGTCGCTGCCAAACGATTTCGCGTCCGCTGTCGCCGATGCCGAGGGCTGGTGCATCCTGGCCAAGGAACGGGCTGGCTGCTTAAGCCTCTGGCGCGGCACCGACTGGCAGACGCGACTCGACGACGGCGTCGAACTGATCCGCAAAAAGATCGACGCGGGCCGCATGGAAGAGCGTTGGACCGAAGTCCAGCGTTTTGGCCGCCTGCTGTCGACGCGGCACACGCGGGTTCGCCTGGCGAACCGCTCGCGACTGCTGTTACCCGAACCGTTCCGAGAGTTTCTTGGCGTGGCCGCGAACCAGGACGTCATGTTGGTGGGCGCGGTGATCTGTGTCGAGATCTGGAACCCGGCCGCATGGCTCGACGTGCTGCGACAAGAGATGCCGGAATTCGGCCAGCTGTTTCGCACGCTGTCGCAGTAAATCGGCCGGCTTGACCAGCTCAATCGGCGTCAAGCGGCCTCAGCTCTTTCTCAGCGCGCTCTGCAGCCAACTGGAACAGGTTCTGCCTCATACATTCGGAAAATCGCAGGATCGAAGCACACATGCCCGACCGGGATTCCCAAGCGAAGAAGCGAACACTCACTCACCCCAAAAACGCTCCGTGAATTTTACGACAAGCGTTCAGGCACCAAGGATGGCTTGTTCGGCACGGATGCCGCTTCTTCCACCGGTCGGGCATGTTGCTTTTCGAAGGGCGAGAAAACGCGTTCCCCTTGGCGCGAACTCGCATTGGCCTTTGGCAAGCGCGTCTTGTCTGACGTTTGAGTGCTGCGATCCTGCCTGCTGACCGCTCAGCTGCTGAAGGCAGTCAGCACGCGGTGGATTTCCTCGATGGTGGTGACCTTATCGAGGACTTTTTTCTTGGCAGAGGACTCGAGGGTTTGCATTCCCTTGCCCCTGGCCAGATCGAGCAGCTGCGCGTGGGAGCGGCCTTTGAGCACTGCGTCACGCAGCGCGTCGTCCATTGTCATCACCTCGAAGACGCCCGTGCGGCCCATGTAGCCGGTGTGGAAGCACTGCTCGCAACCGGCACCTCGCAAGATTTCGGTCTTGGCTGCCTGCTCACTATCGAGCCCCAGGAACTCGGCTTCGGCTGCGTCGGGACGCTGGGACTGGCGACAGCGCGGGCAGGCCTTACGGACGAGTCGCTGCGAAATGATGCCGACGAGGCTGTCGGCAATGAACATCGGCGGGACGCCGAACTCGCGGAATACGTCGATCGTCGACGCGGTATCGTTGGCGTGCAGCGTGCTCAGCACGGTCACACCGGTCAAGCCGGCCCGGCAGGCGATATGGGCTGTTTCCGGGTCGCGGATTTCGCCGACCATCATCACGTTGGGGTCCTGCCGCAAAACGCCGCGGAGCGCCTCGACGAACCCGAACTCGATCCGCGAATCGACCTGAATCTGGTTGACGCCGTCGACCCGCCGCTCGACCGGATCTTCGATGGTGCACAGGCTCTTGGCCTTGTCGTTGAGGGCGTCGAGGCAGGCATACATCGTCGTGCTCTTGCCGGAGCCCACGGGGCCGACGCTTAGAATCATCCCATAGGGTGCAGAGACGGCCTTCTTCAGCTGGACGATCTGCGCCTCATCGAAGCCGAGATCTTCGATGCGGGTGAGCTGGGTCGCGTCGGGCATCAGCCGCAGGACGAGCCGTTCTCCGTGAATCGTCGGGCCGCTGCCGACGCGGATGTCTCGCTGCTGTTTGAGGACGGCGTTGGCAATGTGTCCGTCCTGAGCAAGGCGCCGCTCCGTGATATCCATGTTGGCCATCAGCTTGACGCGGGAGATCACGTGCGAGGTCATCTCCGTGGGCAGCTTGGCGACGTCGTGCAGCAGACCGTCGACCCGCAGGCGGACGCGGAGGCCCGTTTCGCTCGGATCGAGGTGAATGTCCGTCGCCTGCAGTTGGAAGGCTCGTTCCAAGAGCAAATCGACGAGCGGCCCGGGGCCGACAACGTCGACGAGTTCTCTCAGCTCCTCTTGCAACGCCTTCTGACGGATTCCCGATTTCTCGGTCGTGGCACTCATGGGATTCCTTTCACGGTCTCTTGGTGTGACGCGTCTAGATTGTAGTCGAGGAGAAAACCGGCGTCGTGCCGGCGAGTCGTCAAGCGGAACGCCCGCGTTTCCGATGGATCAGACTGAGTGAGAATCTCCAAAGGCCGTGATCAGTTGGATCTGCCGTAGCCCCCCCGCAGACCGGGTTTGGCCGCCGGCGAATTGGCTGGTGGCGTTGTCGCAGCGGCCGGGTTGGCGGCCGGTGCGGAGACAGGCGTGGTCGCTACAGGAGTCGCGGCAGTCGCTGGGGCGTCAGTCTTCGGCGCAGACGCCTCGGTCGGGGCGCTGCGAGAGTTGGCTCCGGCGGCTGGCGCCTTTGCCGCCGCTTCTTGAGGAGCCATCACAATTCCGCCCAGGACCGCCAAAACGCAGATCGCCAAAAAGGCGATCCCCAAGTTGCGGCGATTCCCGGCCTGATTCAACAAAAACATCCCGGCTCCCAAGCCGAGAAACGCAAACGCAATTTCGATGAACATTGCGTACCGCGGAGCCAGCGGCGGATTGGGCGAAAACTGCAGGGCCAGGCCGACCAGCGTTCCGACCGTGCCGATCACGCCCGCGGCGACCAATCCCATCCCACCCGTGGCAAGGCCGCCGCCGGTCGACGGAGCGGTCGCCTTGATTCCCAGCGTTGCATACGCCTCCTGCCGCGTGCCGACGATCGTCCACAACTTGGTCAGGCCGGCCAGCTTCAACACTTCGAACACCAGTTCGTGCTGGTTGACCACAACCATCTTGCCGCCGCGGCTGTTGACCGTCTTGTAGAGCCGTACGATGAGCGCCACCATCGCGCTGCCCATATAGCTGAGCGGCGTCAGGTCAACAAGCACTTTGGGAGACGGCGCCCCGCTGATGCGCTCCACGATTTCACTGCCAACGCGCTCGATGTCGGCCCACTGCTTGTCGTTGAGTTCCGGGAGCAGCGTGACCGTGAGGCAGCCATTGACGGTCTCGAACCGGTAATATGTCTCGCCAGTGCTCACGGCTGCATCTCCACGTATGAGTAAATCGACGGACTATTGCGCGATACGGCCCGCGCGCCGGAAGGCCATCGTCTCGGGGCGGCCACGAGAGGGAAGAACGGGTGAAGAGCGGAATTAAGTCGAAAATCGGTCTCTATAATGTAGGGAACTCTCCCACGAAGCAACTGTGCACTCTGCAAAATCGCTAAAACCGCTTCGCGCTTCCCTGAACGCACGATTCCGGCCGAAAAATGCCCTGAAAACGGGTGCAGGACGCGACTCACGGAATGCGGCTCACACGGCCTCCCGGCAGCGGTCTGCACCCCAAACTTTTCGGGGCAATTGTCACGATCGATTGATGATTGGGCCGAGTCACCTCTCGGCGCGCATTTTGTTTGACACCCTGTTTTTGCGCCGCCTATAATCGACCTATCCCCCGAAATCTCGCAGGTTCCCCAAAACATTCACCAATTCCAAATCGATCGGGCCGCGCACCAAATCGAACGGGCTGAGATCCGACCGCACGAGCACTCATCTTTCGGACGTCGCAGGCGGCGACAACAACGGCTCAGGAGGGCGTCACCGAAGCGTCTCGTGCGGAATGATTGGTCGAGTGAACGAGACGTTGGTCGAGGGGCGTCAGGTTTAGGCGGACTCTTAACTCCGGGCCGGAAACAGCAGCGCTCATGACAAAGGTCGCCAAGTGTCTCGTGGTCTTCGTCGTCGGCGCCTCATTCGCCTTTCTGGGCTTTGCCTGGGTGTCGATGATGGGCGGGCCCAACTGGGCCGCTGAAGCCGCGGCTTTGCCCGGCTACGAATTCATCAAAGGTGATGATGGTCGCTGGAAGGTAACCGATCGGGCTTCAGGCCAGGCGGTCAACGTCGCGGCCTCGCCCACGGTGTTCGCCTCCGCCATCCTGGCCGCCCGCAAGGACCTGTCCGACAAGCAGGAGGCTGAGGCCAAGAACCTCGCGACCCCAACGGCCAACTACAAGAAGAAACTTGACGAAGCCAAGAAGTTCAACGAGATCGACGTTAAGGCCATGGAAGCGCGGGTGCAGCAATTGGACACCCAGCTTCAAGATCTCAACGCCAAAATCCTGCAGCTTTCCGGCGACGTCGTTAAACGCTCGCAGGAGGCGCAGTTGATTCGTAGCGAGGCGACGAAGCGTCGCGAAGACGTCTTTCGCCTGACACGGGAACTTTCCGAGATTCGCACCGATCACGCGCGATCGGAAGAACTGGAACGCAAGCTCCGCGATCAACTCGTGCGTCTCGACGGCGTGATCGCCAGCCTCGAAAGCCGCAATAAGCAACTCCACGACGCCCTCGACCACGCGTCGCGCTGAGTTTCCAAGTGCCCCGGCGGGGCACCGAATCGAAGTCCCTCACGATCCTTGATATCCGCAAATTGAGCTCGAGTTAGGAGTAGGTAATGTCGACTGTCGGCAAGGTCCTCGTTGTCATGCAAATCGCGTTCAGCGTCCTGCTGATGGCGTTTGCCGGCGGTGTTTATTCGGTGCAGACCAACTGGAAGACAAAGGCTACGGCGGCTGAAAGCAAGCTCTCCAAGGCTGAGACGGATGTCCGGAACGCCAAGGCGAACGCCAAGACCATTCAGGACAAGGCCGTCGCCACCGAAAAAACGCTCAAAGACGCGGCCGACAGGGCTCAGGGGACGGCGGACGCGGAAAAAGCACAGATCACCCAATTGCAGCGGAATTTGACGCAGACGCGGACCGAGCTGGAAAACATCCGTGCCGAGGACAAGATCGCCGGCGAGGAGGCTCGCGCCCGCCGCGACGAGGCCCTCAACATGCGGAAGATCAACGACGAGCTCCATCGCACCCGCGATGAGCAGATCACGCTGGCCCACCAATATGCCGACAAAATCGTCAACCTCGAGCAGCAAAATAAGGCGATGACCGAGAAGCACAACAAGCTGCTCGGCGATTACGCCATCCTGCAGAAATTCATCCGCATCAAGGGATTCGACTCCGATCCGCGTGAAGTCGCTGGACTGGCCGAACCGGCCCCCATCGTTTACGGCCTGGTGCTCAATACCCGCAAGGGGGGACGCAACGGGGCCGAGCTGATCGAGATCAGCCTGGGCAGCGATGCCGGATTGGCGAAGGGGCATGAGCTCTTCGTTTACCGGTCGGACGGCAAAGGCAAATATCTGGGCAAAATCCGCCTCGATTATGTCGATTACAAGACGGCCGTCGGCGTTGTGATTCAAACGACCAAAAACGGGCAAATTCAGGTAGGGGACAATGTCACCACGAAGCTCTAAGAAGAAATCGGCCCGTCCTGAGGGTCCGCCCCCGGTGCTCGACGTTTACGTCGGTTTGCTCCTGTTCTCTGTCGGGGCGCTGATCGTGGGCATCCTGTTCCTGAAGTTCCAGCTGGACGCCTACCTCTAAACCGCCCTGTCGATCGCGACCGCTCCGACTGAACGGTGGGGGCTAGCCCGTCGCTGATGGGCCGCCTGGACGCCGTCTTGCAGCATTTCGCGTTTCGCGATACAACTCCGCCGACTGCAAGACCTTAAATCCACTCCCCGGCGCCAGAAGCTGGCGCCAACGCTTCCCCCCATCCGTCCCGAGCAGCATGGATGCTGAACCGCTTGCGCAATTGGCTCTGTCCCGATCTCGCCATCGACCTCGGGACGGCGAACACGCTGATCGCCGTGCAAGGTCGCGGCGTGATCGTCGATGAGCCGTCGGTGGTCGCCCTGCAAAAGGGAAGCCGGCGGGTTCTGGGCAAGGGCACGGCCGTCGGCAAACTCGCCAAGCAGATGCTCGGCCGCACGCCCGATTCGATCACCGCCGTGCGGCCGCTCAAAGACGGCGTCATCACCGACTTCGAGTTGTGCGAGGCCATGCTGCGGTACTTCATTCGCAAAGCCGGTCGCCAGTCGGGCGGGTTGAGGCCGCGCGTGGTGATTGCCGTGCCCGGCGGAATCACGCCGGTCGAAAAGCGGGCCGTCTTCAACAGCGCCGAGCGCGCCGGGGCCGGCCGCGTCTACCTGCTCGAAGAGTCGAAGGCAGCCGGAATCGGGGCCGGGCTGCCGATCTCCGAACCGCTCGCCAGCATGGTCTGCGACATCGGCGGCGGCACCACCGACGTCGCCATCTTGAGTCTCGCCGACGTCGTGGTCAGCCGGTCGATCCGCATCGCCGGTGACGAAATGGACGAAGCCATCGTCGATTATCTCAAACGCCACTTCTCGCTGAAGATCGGCCTGCAGACGGCGGAGCAAGTCAAAATTGAAATCGGCAGCGCGTTTCCGCTGGAACAGGAACTGTCGCGGGAAGTCAGCGGACTCGACACGATCAGTGGCGTACCCCGTAAGGCCGTGGTCACCAGTGAAGAGATTCGCGAAGCGCTCCGTCTGCCCGTCGAGGCGATCCTCAACTGCATCAAGGTGGTGATCGAGCAGTGCAAACCGGAGTTGGTCGCCGACCTGGCTGACACGGGCCTGGTGCTGACGGGAGGTGGGGCTCTCTTGCGCGGGCTGGCAACCTATCTCAACGAGCAATTGGGAATCCCCGTCCGCGTGGCCGACGACCCCCTGACGACCGTCGCCCGCGGAACGGCCATCTGTCTCGAACACCTGGCCCACTGGCGCGACAGCCTCGAGACCTCCGATCGCGATGTTTGAGTGCGTCCATGCGCCGTTCTTCCCGGAATCGATCGACGCTGCTGGCCGCCTTCGCGACCTGTGCCGCCGCCGCAGTGCTGTTCCTGTCGCCACCCGGGATCCAGTCGGCCGTGCGAAGCGCGGTGCTCGACATGGTCGGGCCGAGCCAGGCTTGGGTTTTTGCTCGCTACGAATCGGGCCGGCAGCTCGTCCTTGCTCAGATCACGAGATTTCGGCCGAGCGCAACAAGCAGTGCGCCGACGCTCGCGGCGGACGCGGATGAGCGGGTCGTCGCTCTCGAACAGGCTTGTCGTCGTCTCCGCCTGGAAAACGCCCGTCTCCGCGACGAGCTGATTCTGGCCGAAAAATACGGCGTTTCCCCCGTCCCGGCTTCAGGCCGCCGCTCCTTCGAACGGCCGACCGTCGTCCTCGCCTCCGTGATTCCCCAACGGGCCCCCGCGGCAGCCGTCGAGCAGATGTTGGGCGCCGGCCGCGGACAGGGTCTGGCGGAGTCGGACGTGGTTGTCGACCAGTCGCGGCCGCACCTCGATCAGGGTTCCGACGCCGGCGTCGAGCCCGAACTGGACGTGCTGATTGGCCGGTGTGTCGTCGGGCGCATCGCCTCGGTGGGCCGTTGGGCGAGCGCGCTTGAGCCGATCACCGATCCGCGCTATCGCGGCCTGGCTCAGATCATCCGCCCCAGCGATCAAGGCGGCTCGTTCGGAGCGGAGGGAATTCTGATCGGCCAGGGGACCGAGTTGCTGAAGCTGGCCGAGGTGCCCACGACCCAATCGGTCCGTGTGGGCGACGAGGTTTACACCAGCGATCGTGATCGCCGTTTTCCGATCCCCCTCTATTACGGCCGCGTCGTGACCGTCACGGAGGCGGGCCGCAACTGGGACATCACCGTCCGCCCGGCCGCCCGCGTGAGCGATCTCAAGACTGTCGCCGTGCTCAAATTCAATCGGCCGGCTGGAAAGACGTTGGCGGAATAACCAATGAAACCTTCTTTGGCCGCAATGCTGAGCGCGCTGGCTCTACTGGCCGCGCCGATTGTCGATCAAGCATGCGGTGATCGGTCCTTCCGTCCCGACTTTGTGCTGGCTCCCTTGGCAATTTGTGTTTCGCTGTGTCCCGGCGGACCGGCCGTTGTTTGCTGCGGCGTACTGGGATTGATTCTCGATTGCCTGGCCGGGCCTCACTTGGGGGCACGGGTCGCCGCCTTTTGTCTGTTGGCAGCGGCGGCCTCACTGGCTATCGGCCGACGCAATGAATCGTGGCCGCGTCGCCTCTTCGGCTGGTGGACACTGCTATTCCTCGCCGGAGCGATTTCGCAGTTGATCACCCATTCGTCCGTCGGAGGCGAGTTGCACGTGTCGGTCGTGGCCGTCGACGCCGCGCTTCGGGCGGTCGCGACCACGATTCTGCTCGCGGCCGCAGAACTTGTTGCCCAGTTGCTGTGGACCACCCGGCGGACTTCGGGCTCCCGCTTCGCACCGGTGATCGGCCGATTCGCAGGCGGGGATTGACGGCGATGGACAACCGCCCCACGAATGTCTTTTTCGCCGCCAGCCGTTCCTCGTCGAGTGACTCGGCTCTGCATGGGACTGATCGGAACGAAGGTGGGAGCGGTCGGTTGATCTGGTTGTTTGTCGCCTTCGCGATGCCGCTGGCCGTTGTGTCGGCCAGGCTCGTGCAGTTGCAATGCTTTCTCGCGGATGAATATGTCGCCGCCTTCGAGACCACGACCGACAGCATCGAGCCGATCCCCACGACCAACGGACGCATTTGCTTGGGCGACGGGCGGGTCCTGGCCGAGGATGTCGAGCGCTACAACATCAGCGTCCATTACCGCTGGCTCGAGGATCCGCCCGACGAACAATGGCTGACTCGTCAGGCAGTCTCCGGCCTGACGCGGGCCGAGCGTCGCAATCGAACCATCGTGGCCGCGCGAAAAAAAGACGTGCTCTCCCGCCGGGCAGCCTTGTGGGCACGCCTGGCAGACTTGTCCGGCGTGTCGCCAAAGGCTCTGACCGCAAAGCGGGTCGCGATTCAGCAACGCGTCGAGCGAGTCGCCGCCCGTCTTGCCGAGCGTCAGGCGGCTCGAGAAAACGAAGTCTCCGAGGAACGCGCCGTCTCCGATGTCGGCGGCCCGACGCTGCGCCGAGTTCGGAAGCTGATGTCGGCCGCGCTCACCACGCCGCCGCGGCGCGAGGCCGACGAGCCGATCATTGCCCGCGAAGCACTCGACTATCATCCGGTCGTCGAAGACGTCTCTCTTGATGTGCGTGCCGAGATCGAAGGCCATCCCCGGCTGTTCCCTGGCGCGCGCGTCGGCTGCCTGTCGCGGCGCGTCTACTACGACAGCGCGTTCGCCCCGCACGTCGTGGGGGTCCGCGTGCCCGTCACGGAATTGAAGGGCAGCCAGCCGAAGTCGGAATTGGCATTCGACGAGTCGGACCAGGCCGATTCGTCTGCCGACATCTCCCCGGCCGACCCGCTCGATTACCAGCCGGGCGACCGGATCGGTCACGGCGGCGTCGAAGCGGCCTACGACTCGCATTTGCACGGTCTCCACGGACTGCGGAAGATCACCCGCAACCGCTACGGCGAAGTCGTCCGCGAGGAAACGATACGCTCGCCGCGACCGGGCGGCAGCGTCGAGCTGACGCTCGACGCGACCGTGCAACGAACGATGGAGCGATTGCTCGACGCCGCGTTGCGAGCCAAGACCTCGGCTGGCGCGCCGGCCCTGGAGCAGGCTCCGGCCGGGGGCGCCATTGTCGCGATGGACGTTCAAAGCGGCGCCGTGTTCGTGATGGCCTCCGCCCCGCGGTTCGACCTGGGCGCCACAGGCGTCCCGGACGCCGCCACCTGGAAGCGACTGACCGAAGACCCGTCGCGACCTTTATTTCATCGCGCCCTCCAATCCTCGCTTCCGCCGGGATCGGTCTTCAAAGTCCTGTCCGCCGTCGCGCTGCTCGAGAGCCACAAGATCGATCCGGACGAGCGCTACGAATGCCGCGGCTATCTCGACCAGCCCGAGCGGTTCCGCTGTTTGATCTACGCGCATCAGAAAGTGGGCCACGGTCCCGTCGATTTGAGCACAGCCCTCAGCCGCTCGTGCAACGTGTATTTCTTTCAGGCGGCCGATCGGCTCGGCCCGCAGCCGATCGTCGATTGGGCCGCGCGATTCGGCATTGGCCGAACCACGGGCATCGACCTGCCGTTCGAGAAAGCGGGCCACCTCCCGGATCCGGACGCAGCTCAGGACGCGACTCGGAGGAAAACGGCCAGTCGCTGGCATCGCGGGGACACGCGCACGTTGGCGATCGGCCAGTCGAGCCTCACGACTACGCCGCTGCAGATCGCGCGAATGATGGCAGCGATCGCCAACGGGGGCGACCTGGTCATACCCATGGTCGCCCGGCGGGCGGGCCCGCGTCTGGCGGACGAGGATGCGGCGACCAGCCTGTCGCGGCGGGTGCATATCCCCGGCCTCTCGGACGGAACGCTCGTGCGAATTCGGGCCGCGCTGGCCAAGACCGTGGCCGATCCCACCGGCACTGGCTACAACACCGTCCGCACGCCGGAGATCTCGATTGCGGGAAAGAGCGGCACGGCCCAGTCCGGCCGCGGACAGGCCGATCATGCCTGGTTCGCAGGCTATGCTCCGGCCGAGAGTCCCCGTATCTCTTTCGCGGTTGTGCTCGAGCATGCCGGCTCCGGCAGTAAGGCCGCCGGCCCGCTCGCCCGCCAGCTCGTCGAAGCGCTCCTCGCCGACGGAGTGCTGCAGCGCGAGCGAGTGGCGCTCGGCAATTAAGTCGACGACCGGTGAATTTGTCGCAGCTGCGCGGCGTGAATTCGCAACGACGAACAGACGGATTCGCGTCGGGCTCGACCGGTTTGCTATGCTAGCCGTCATGGGCGAAGCAGCCGAGCATTTATTCAATCGCAAAAGTGCGGCCCCCGCGCTGATCACCGCGATGCAGGATTTGGCCGACCGCAGCGGGCGGACGCTGGATTCCCTGGATCAGATGCGGCTCGGCGACGCGTTCGATCTGGCGGTCGAGCTTTACGGTAACGATCTGCCCGAATACTGGCGGATCTGGAACGATTGGAACACGGCCCCCGACGAGCCGCGGCCGATGGGCGACCTGTAGTGCGCGGCGGCGTGAAGGACGTTTGAAGACGATGAGCCGGCGCGTGGTCTTGGCGATGAGCGGGGGCGTGGACAGCTCCGCGGCCGCCGTCCTCTTGAAGCGACAGGGTTACGACGTCGTCGGTCTCTTCATGCGGTCGGGCGCGACCGAAGAGGCGGTTTGCGCGACAACCGATCGGGGCGTGGCCTGCGCCACGACGAGCGGTTCCTCGCTGCCGATCATTTCGGGGCCATTGCTCTCGGCGGAGACAACGCCCGCCCCGCAGCGAGCCTCGCACAAACAGGGCTGCTGCAGCGCGTCGGACGCGGCCGACGCCCGCCGCGTCGCCGATCTGCTCGATCTGCCGTTTTACGCGCTCAATTTTCAGGACGCGTTTGGCCGGATCAAGGACTACTTCGCGGACGAATACCTCAGCGGTCGCACGCCCAACCCCTGCGTGATGTGCAACAACTGGCTTAAGTTCGGCAAGCTGTGGGAGTTTGCCCAGCAGGTCGATGCCGAGGCCATCGCGACCGGACACTACGCCCAACTGCGCGACGTTGATGGGGACGACCGGCCGGCTCTCGTCCGCGGGGCCGACGTTTCCAAGGATCAGTCCTACGTCCTCTTTGGCATCGCGCGGGAGCTGCTCGATCGGATTATTTTTCCCGTCGGCGGTTTCGAGAAGCCGGCGATCCGCGAGCTGGCCCGCGAGGCCGGCCTGCGCGTCGCCGACAAACCCGATAGCCAGGAAATCTGTTTCATTCCCGACAACGACTACGCCGGCTTTATCCGCAAGTATCGTGGAATCGACGACGACCTGTCGGGCGAGTTTGTCGACAGGGCCGGCGCGGTTCTCGGCCGGCACGACGGCTGTCATCACTTCACCATCGGCCAAAGGCGCGGCCTGGGAATTGCCTTCGGATCGCCCCGCTTCGTGGTCGCGATCGAACCGGCGACGCGCCGCGTCGTTCTGGGGACGCACGACGAGTTGGCCCGGCACGAGCTGGACGCCGATCGGACGAATTGGCTGATTCCGCAGGTTCCGACCAGTTTTCGTTGCCACGCCCAAATCCGCTACCGCCATGACGCGGCCAGCGCTGAAGTGCGTGTCCAGGGGGACCGAATTCACGTCCGCTTCGACGAGCCGCAATTCGGCGTCACCCCCGGCCAGGCCGTCGTGCTCTACGACGGCGACCGCGTGCTGGGCGGCGGCTGGATTCGCTGATAATTGGGTCCTCGGTACCGTTTCGTGAGATGCCGCCTTCAATAGGTGGACCTGGCTCCTTCTCGCCTGACCGCAGACGCTGTAGATTCGTAGAAACGCTGTCCCTTCGTAGAAGTTGAGAACCTCGCGGGCCGCGGAGAGCGGGTATGGCCGAGCTCGAATTTCCGGCCGACGCCGGCAGCCGGCCAGCGGGCCGGCACAGGCTTGGGCCGCGCCCCTGGTTGATCGCGCTTCTTTGCGCAGCGGCCGCAGTCGCCGCATACACCGCATGGGGCAAGCATCGCGCCCGCCGGCTTTCGGACTTGAACGAGGAACTCGGGCAATCCTCCGGTTACGAGTTTCACGCCTCGGACACGGGCGTGACGTGTCGCGGGATTGCGATTAGTGACGAACTTGCCCAGAGCATTGCCTCCGTGCCGACGATCTCTTCGCTCGATTTCACCGCGTGCCGCATTTCCAAGGATGCGCTGGAATCAATCACCTCCCTCCCCAACCTCAGCTATCTCAATCTGGTTGATTGCCGGTTCACTGGACCCGGAAAAGTCCGCTTCGGCAGCTCGCAATCCTTGGCGCGCGTCACGCTGAAAACAACGAAACTCTCGGAGTCGAATCTCGCCGAATTCTTGTCGGAGCAATCGCATCTGGAAACGCTGAAGCTCGAGGATACGGGGATCACCGACGGCGACCTCAAGGGCTGGACGGCGTCTACGGAACTGAGCAACGCCTTCTTCCGGGAATCCGGCCTCACTGCATCCGGGCTGGCGGGATTGATGCGTTGTCAGTCGCTCACGACGCTCTCGGTTACCGGCTCAGGCATTGACGACGATGGACTGGCGGTCATCGCGCGGCTGGGCTCGCTCTCGAGCCTTGATCTTTCCAATTGTGGCGCGCTCGATGGGAGCGGCCTTGCGCATCTCGCGCCGCTGGCTAACCTCGCGAGTCTCGACCTCAGCAGCACCCTGGTGACCGATCGTGGTCTGCAAAATCTGGTCAACGGATTCCCGGCGTTGTCTCGTGTGCGACTGCGAAATTGCGACAGGATCACGGATGCCGCCATGGAATCGCTGGCCCGGTTACCGCGGCTCACGTTGCTGGATTTGACTCACACGAACGTGACCGGGCGGGGATTGAAGTTTTTGAGCGGTCACGGCTCGCTGCGCGTGCTGGAGCTCAGCATAACGAAATTGGACGATCCGGGCCTATCGGCCCTGGGGGCGCTGCCCGCGCTCACCTCGCTCGACCTTTCGAACACTCGAATCGCCGGGGGGTCGCTCGCCCGTTTGCAGAACTGTCCGCGATTGGAGATCCTTTCGATCGCCGGGTGCGCCGTTTCGCGACGCGCGGTCCAGAGCCTTCGCTCGGCCGCTCCCGCGCTCCGCTCCCTCGACTGCTCCGGATGCGCCTCAATCGACGACGAGACAATCGAGGTCTTGCGCGGCCTGGCCCACCTCCAAGCCATCGAGTGTCAAGGCACGCGAGTCTTCGATTCGTGGAACGGACGTGCGGGTCCGCGAGTCGAGGGCGGCTCAAATGGGGTGGTGACCGCGCTTACGAACGCGGAGATTGACGAAGCGGCCGCTCTCGACTTGAGTGCCGGCGGAATGCTGCGCAGGCTGACTCTCAGTCATTGCCGGCTGTCGTCGAAGGCTCTCGAGATCGCGACGAGTTCGCCGGCGCTGAGAGTCCTCGTGCTGGACGGCTGCACGATCCTCGAGAACAATGCCGGACAACTGGGCAGTCTGGAGCGACTCGAATCGTTGACAATCCGCGACACGGCGGTCGACGCAGCCGATCTCGCGCGAGTCTGTGGCGGCCATCGGCTTTTTCAGCTGGCGCTGGGCGGGTCTGCCGTCTTGGCGCTAACTGGATGGCCCGGGGCGCCTGCCGCGCAAAACATCGATCTGCAGGGAGCGCGTTTCGGTGGGGATGCCCTCCCCGGCCTTCAGAGATGCACGTCGCTTGAAAGTCTCGATCTGAGCAACAGCGACGCGGCGGACGCGGTGCTCCAGAACATTCAGCGGCTTGATAAGCTGGCAACGCTCAACCTCCCTCGTTGCAAGCACGTGACGGATCGCGGACTCGCCTACCTCGCGAAACTTCCCCAGCTACGGTCGTTGAGTCTGAGCGGAACGAGCATCACCGATCCTGGGCTCGAGGCGCTGTCGCGGCTTCCCTCACTTACCACTTTAGATCTGTCGGTGACGAGCCTGGATGGGCACGGGTTGATTTATTTCAAGCAGTGCAAGAACTTGAGAGATGTGAACCTCGCCGGGACGAAGCTTACCGACGAATCGATCGCCGCCGCGGGGTTTCCGCTCTTGCTTTCGAGCCTGTCCGTTGCCAAGACCGCCCTTCATGGCTCCGGTCTTGCGAGTCTGACGAACGTGAAAGGACTGCAAACTCTTGACGCGAGTGGATCGGACCTCGACGACGATGGCCTGCAAGCAATTGCCGCGATCCCAACGCTCGCGAGCTTGGATCTTTCGCACTGCCCCAGGATCACCGACGCGGGCGTGCGGCGAGTCGCAAAGATGTCCCGCCTGCGGTCTCTCAACTTGTGCGGGACACAAACAAGCGATGTGGCTCTCGAGGCAATAGCGGCGATGCCAGCTCTCGGGACACTCAATCTGCGAGAGACGCGGGTGACGGCACGGGGCGTTCAGCAACTCTCGTCGAGTCCTTCGCTCAACAACCTCGAGGCTGATGAAGCACTCCGACCTCGGTCCGTGCTGCTTGACATCACGCGGCGGCGGAGTGCAACCAGGAGTGCCCTGCAGAGCGACAGGATCGGACAGGCAAAATAAGACGCTTTGCACCGCATGACTAGAACTGCCGGAAAGCCTTTCAACAGTGGGACGCAGCATGACAGTCGGCTTTGGAATCGTCGGTTGCGGGATGATCGCCAACTTTCACGCCAAGGCGATCGAGCACATTCGCGGCGCAAAGATCGTCGCCTGCACCGACAACGTGCCGGCCGCGGCGGATCGCTTTGCAGCGGCGAACAAATGCAAGGTCTACCCGACGGTGAAGGAGCTGTGTGCCGACCCGGCGGTGGAGATCGTGACGATCTGCACGCCGAGCGGTTCGCATCGTGATCCGGCCGTGACCGCCGCCAACGCGGGCAAGCACGTCATCGTCGAGAAGCCGCTCGAAGTTACGCTTAAGCGGTGCGACGCCATCATCGACGCCTGCCGCAAGAACAAAGTGAAGCTGTGCGCGATCTTCCCTTCGCGATTCAGCGAGGCGAATCTGGCGCTCAAAGACGCCATTGCGGCGGGACGCTTTGGCAAGCTGACGCTCGCTGACACCTACGTGAAGTGGTGGCGAACGCAGCAATACTACGACAGTGGCGGCTGGCGCGGCACCTGGGCCCTCGACGGAGGCGGCGCTTACATGAACCAGGCGATTCACAACGTCGACCTGTTGTATTGGTTCATGGGAGACGTCGCTGAAATCACCGGCGTGACCGCAACCTTGGCCCACGAACGGATCGAAGTCGAAGACGTCGGCGTGGCCGCGGTCCACTTCGCCAACGGGGCCCTCGGCGTCATCGAAGCGACAACGAGCGCTTACCCCGGCTTGCTCAAAAAGACCGAGATTCACGGCACACAGGGTTCGGTGATCGCCGAACAGGACGATATCTTGCTTTGGAGCTTCGAGAAGCCGCTCGCCAAGGATGCGGCGATCCGTAAAAAATTTGCCCAGAAAGTCGGCGGCACGGGCGGGGCCAGCGATCCGTCGGCTATCTCGTTTCTCGGCCATCAAAAGCAGATCCAGGATTTTGTTACCTCCATCAAGAAGGGCCGTAAGCCGCTGGTCGACGGCGAGGAGGGGCGTAAGAGCGTGGAGATCATCCTCGCCATCTATAAGTCGTCCTGGACCGGTCGCCGGGTAACGCTGCCGCTGGCCAGCGACCCGCCCATCCCCAAGTCCCTGCGGACCAAAAGCGGCTGAGCGACTCCGTCCGGAGGTACCGGGCGATTTCGGCCTTGATCGAATCGGCCGCACGGTCGAGAATCCGCCGCCTCTTGACGGGCTCTTGTTGCTCCCGTGGCGGGTCCTTTCCGATGACGAATTCGCTCTGCCGGCGATTGGATCGCGACGCGCCGCTGCCGATGTTCGTAGCGTCGGTCTGCATGCTCTTGCTGCTGGCCGGCGAGATCCATTTTTCGCACGGCAAGATGTTCGCGCACTTGCTCTTTGCCTGCCACATCGGTCTGGCGGTCGTCTGGCCGGTGTTCGTGCTCGAAGCCCTGTTATGCGCCATGGCTGGCAATCCGCGCTGGAAACGACGCTTGGCTTGCTGTCTCTGCCCTCCGCTGCGGTTGGGAGCGCGCGACGCGTGCACCGGTGAGCGCGTCTGGCTGCCAAGGGTGGGGTGGGTGGTCGCCGACCGCGATTTGGAAGACCGGCTGGAGCGGGCGCTCAATCTGCCAATGATTCTGATCGCGCTGTGCGTGGTTCCGCTCCTGGCCTTGGATTATTACCAGCCCGAACATCATCCACTCCTGCACCATCTGCACGACGCGGTCGCCAAAGCGTCGACTGCACCGGCCCCGCCGCCAGCCCCCCCGCCATCGCTGCCTCCGGCTCTCAGGGCGAGGCTCGCCCCCGTGCTGGCTTGGGCGCAACTGCCGTCGGTGCGTTTTGCGACGCGCATCGGCGAAGCACTGATCTGGACGGCGTTCGCGCTCGAGTTCCTGGTGATGATCGCCGTCGTCGATCGCAAGCTGAAATATTGCTTGAAGCACTGGATCGACATCCTGGTGATCGTGTTGCCGCTGGTCGCCTTCCTGCGTTCCTTGCGGTTGGCGCGCCTCGCACGGCTCAACCAGATCGGCAAGTTCACACGTGTGTACCGGCTGCGAGGATCGGTTGTGCGAGCGCAAAAGGGGCTGGTGGTGGCCTCGGTCATCGAACGCAAAGTCTTTCGCAACCCGCGGAAGCAGCTCGCCAAACTGCAGGACCTGCTGGCGGAGAAGGAACGCGAGACCGCCTTGCTCCGCGAGCAGATCCGCCAGTTGCAGCTCGAGGTCGAGCGGCACGACGCGGCCAGTCGACGCGTGGCCTGAACCGATTGTCCCAGAGCCTTGATGCCATCAATCCTTCGCGCTGGACTGTGCCACGCGTTTGAGGAATCGGGTTGAGCCCAGGCGAATCAGCGATCCCCCGAGCGTGGGGAAGAGCGCCACAAACGCGCTCATCGGTCGCATCGGCGGCCAGTTGACGATCAGCTCGGCCTTATCGTGCTCGATGGCTCGGATCACCGCCTCGGCCACGCGATCGACGGTCGTCGAGCCGATCACGAACGGAGAGCGCCGTCCCGATTGCTCGCGCATGCGGTCGTAGATTCCGCCTTGTTCGGTGAATCCCGGGCAGATGGCCGAAGCTGAGATCCCGCGGCCGCGATATTCGGCGCGGAGGGCGTGCGTGAAATTGATCAGGCCGGCTTTCGTCGTCCCGTACGCGGCGCCATAAGGAATGCCGAATTTGCCGGCTGTCGACGCCATGTTCACGATGTGTCCGCGGCCCGCCTTCAGCATGTGCGGAATCACCAGTCGCGTCAGCAACAGGGCCGAGGTGAGATTTATGGCAATCGTTTCGGCAATGCGGTCCAGCGGCAGCTCTTCGTAGCGATGAAAGGCCTCGACGCCGGCGTTGTTGACGAGCACGTCGATCGTCCCGAACTCGCCGATCGCTCGGTCGACCAGTGCCTCGAGCTCTTCGCGACGGGACACGTCGGTCGGCACCGCCAGCGACTGCACTCCCACGGCGCGTACCGCAGCGGCGGCGTTTTCCAAGATGTCGGGCCGACGGGCCGCCAAGACAACGTTCGCTCCCGCTCGGGCCAGCCGCTTCGCGACGGCCAGGCCGATGCCGGCCGAGGCGCCGGTCACCAGTGCCGTGCTTCCACGAAGCTCGATCCGCCGCCCCATTGCCGTGACCTCCACACGCGTCTTCACCCCGGTTGAACGTCGCGCACCGGTGATTGACCTGACATTCGGTGCAACGGGATAATAGGGCCTCCGTGGCGATCCCGCGACCCGGGGATTCGTGGGTGGCCCGATGAGCAATCCCTGGCTGACGCTGGCGAAAGACGACCCGCAGGCGGTCGCCGCCAAGAAGGCCATCGAAACCGGCGACGTCGCAGGGTTGAATGGCCTGCTTCAACAGAACCCCGACCTGGTCCGCACGCGGTTCGGCGGCGAAAGCGGACGAACGCTGCTGCACATCGCCGCCGACTGGCCGGGGCATTTCCCGAACGGGCCGGCAATTGTGGCGGCCATCGTCGCGGCCGGGGCCGATGTGAATGCTCATTCGATCGCCCTGCACGAGGAAACGCCCCTGCATTGGGCTGCCAGCAGTGACGACGTTGCCGTGCTCGACGCTCTGCTCGATCATGGGGCTGACATCGAAGCCCAGGGAGCCGTGATTGGCGGCGGCAGCGCGCTCGCGGATGCATGCGCCTTCGGCCAATGGCAGGCAGCCCGTCGGCTGATTGAGCGGGGAGCCAAGAGCAATCTCTGGCAGTCGGCCACGCTGGGGTTGATGGATCGCGTCTCTCGGGAGTTTGCGGGTAACACGCCGCCGCTCGAGGATATTACGAACGCCTTCTGGTGCGCCTATCACGGTGACCAGCGAGAAGCGGCCGAATACCTGCTCGCCCACGGCGCTGATCGAAACTGGATTGGACACGACCAACAGACGCCTCTCGACGCGGCCCGCCGCAGCGAAGCCCACGAACTGGCCGAGTGGTTGGTCACACAGGGTGCGAAATCGGCGACTGAACTCAAGTGACCTTTCGCGCACTCACCACGCGCAACAGTCCGGCCGCATCCTTGAGCACCCGCACGTCGGCATAGCTGCCGGCCGCTTCCAACCGTGCCCGCACGGCATCGGCCTGCTCGGGCGAGATCTCCAACAGCAGCATACCGCCAGGCGTCAGTCGCGAGGCGGCACCGTCGATGATCCGAAACACAATCTCCGTTCCCGACGGGCCGGCAAACAAAGCGGTATGCGGCTCATAACGGCGAACATCGTTTTGCAGCGTTTCGCGCTCGTGGTCGGCAATATAGGGCGGATTGCTGGCAATCACTTCAAACTGCTCGCCCGGGGGCAGCGGCCCGAACAGGTCGCCCTGAAGGAAGCGAATGCGGTCGGCCACCGCGTGCGTCTGTGCGTTCTCCCGTGCGATGGCCAGGGCCGCTTCGCTCAGATCGGTCGCCGTGATTTGGGCTTTTGGCAGATTCACCGCCGCCGCCACGGCGATGCAGCCGGACCCCGTGCCGATGTCCAGAATGCGGGGGGATTCGAGCGGCTTGGCGGCGTCGATCAGCTCGACGACCAGCGTCTCCGTGTCGGGCCGCGGAATGAGCACATCGGGCGTGACGCGAAACTCGAGACTGAAGAATTCGCGATGCCCGACCAGATAGGCGACCGGCTCGGATTTCGCCCGCCGCTTGGCCAGCTCCCGCATCACGGCCCGCTGGGCGTCGGTCAGCGGTTCGTCGAAATGCGTGTAAAGCTCGATCCGGCGGCAGGCGCGGGCGTGGGCCAGGAGAATCTCGGCATCCAGGCGCGGAGTGTCGCTGCCATGTTGTTTGAAATGGGCAGTGGTCCAGTCCAGAATCCGCCGGACGGTCCACTCTTCGGTCATAACGGTCACCGGATCCACCTAAGGGCGGCGTCGGGTGGCGGGGGCGCTCCGCACTTGCGGAAGCCCCCGTCGTGCGATCGCCCGCTATCGCAGCACGTCAGTCGGTCCGGGGCTTCCGCGACCGGAGCGCCCCGGCCACCCCAGCTGAGCCAACCGAGCGCGACCGCTCACTTCGACGAATTCCCGTCGCCCTTTGCGCCGTTGAGCCGCTCCTGGCGATCGAATTCGACGAGTGCACTCACCAGCTCGTCGATCTCGCCCTGCATGAACTGGTCGATCTTGTGCACCGTCAGACCGATGCGGTGATCCGTCACGCGCCCCTGCGGAAAGTTGTAGGTGCGAATCCGCTCGTTGCGGCCGCCGCCGCCAATCAGCGAGCGCCGGTGGTCCGACCGCTCCTGGTCGACCTGCTGCTGCTTGTGCTCGAAGATACGGCTGCGGAGCTGACGGAGCGCCTTGGCCTTGTTCTTGTGCTGACTCTTTTCGTCCTGGCACTTCACGACAATGCCCGTGGGCAAGTGCGTGATGCGGATAGCACTTTCCGTCTTGTTGACCTTTTGACCGCCCGGGCCGCTCGCGCGCATCGTGTCGATCTGCAGGTCTTCCGTGCGGATGTCGACTTCGACCTCGGTCACTTCCGGCAGGACGGCGACGGTGGCCGTGCTCGTGTGGATGCGGCCCTGAGCTTCGGTCTCGGGAACGCGCTGCACGCGATGCCCGCCGCTCTCGAACTGCAGTTGTTGAAAGGCCGTTTCGCCGGTGACGGAAAAAACGACTTCCTTCAAGCCCCCCAGCTCGGTCGGGCTAAGATCGAGCACTTCGTATTTCCAGCCGCGCTTGTCGGCAAACCGCTTGTACATGTCGAACAGCTCGGCGGCGAAGAGAGCCGCCTCGTCGCCGCCGGTCCCCGCGCGGACTTCCATGATGAGGCTGCCGCGGGTGGCCGAGTCGCCGGCCGAGGCCAAATCTTCCAAGTCGGCTTCGAGCGTTTTTTGCTCGATAAGCAGCTGGTCCAGTTCGGTCTTGGCGTATTCGCGGGCCTGGTGGTCTTTTTCTTCATCGAGCAGGGCGCGGGCCGACTCTACGTCGTCCTTGAGCGCGTGGTAGCGACGCATCGCCCGCGCGACCTTGATCAACCCCCCTTGCTCGCGCTGCAGCGGCAGGAACTTGGCGGGGTCGCTCGAATTCGCCGGGTCCTGGAGCATCTGCTCCAGCTCGTCGTAGCGTTTGAGCTTGGATTCAAGACTGGGATACATGACAAATGCGAACCGGAGAGCGGCCTTCGAGCGTCACACGATCCGTCGGTGGGGCTGGCTTGGACCCGTATTTTACGACGTCCGCATTCTAAGCGGCCCAGTCAACACACGGCCGCCGAGGATCGTCGACGGCCCGACTACGGGCAGGACGGGCGTTTCATCGTCCGGCAAACGGAATCCCTACGAGGCGGCTTCGCCTTCGGCGGGGGCGGCGGCGCCCTTGCGTGAGGCCCACTTGTATTTTTTCTGGAACTTCTCGACCCGTCCAGCGGCGTCCACGTATTTCATCTTCCCCGTGAAATACGGGTGCGAGTAGGCGCTGATATCCACGCGGATGAGCGGATAGTCTTTGCCGTCCTCCCACTTGACCGTTTCCTTCGAGGTCATCGTGGTGCGGGACAAGAACTTATGGCCTGTCGACGTGTCGAGAAACACGGCCTCTTTGTAGTCCGGGTGAATTCCAGCTTTCATCGCATCGCCCTATTGCCGACGGCTCGGCCAAAGAATCGTGAAACCAATTTGCGAACAGGCCAGTTTAGAAACCGAAAGCCCGGGGAGCAACATTAGCCGGCCAGTCAGCCAGGGAGCCGATCGCCCGGAATGCTCCGCGGACCGGCCAGTCCGCCAAATCGCTCCGGCCGCCATCGATCGCGATCGTCCGAAAGGGACCGGACCGGTCTCCTTCGGGTTCGGTCCGCTTCACGAGAATGTGTCCGGACCTGACGTGGACCGGGACAACGACCTAACACTGCTGGAGCCACAAGTCATTTCCCAATTTCCCCTTATGGCGAAACATGGGGTCCAGGCCGGCTTCCGGTCCAATCCGGTCCTGTTCCCGCAGAAAAGTGTCCGGACCTGAGAGTCCGGACCGCGCCGAGACTGTCCGGACCTGAGTGTCCGGACCTGGCCGAGAGTGTCCGGACCGGACTTGCGACAGCCGGATCGCCCGCTCGGGGTCAAACTCTCCGCGGGTCTGTTTCCCAATAAAAGAAAGTGTCCGGACCGGACCTATCTTTGTGACCTCGGCGAACGGTCCGTTCCCCTTGCTCGGCCGCGTTGGCCTCCCCGCGCGCACCGATTTCGTCCGAACTCCGCGGTCGAAATCCGCATCCTCGATCCTACGGCGGGCGTCGCGACGGCGCCGAGCCCAAGTTTCCATGCACGTGGAAACAACTCGCGAAATCCCGGGGGAGCGTCTTCCGACGGGCGATGCCTCGCGATCGATGATCGGGCAGAACATTTTCCAATGACGAAGTCCCAAACGCCCAAGATCGATCGCCGCCTGCTCGGCGTGTGGCGATCCGACCGTGGCCGGACATTTCGGAACTACAAGCCTGGGCCGAAATCAACTCCCCGGTCATCTCGCCGCTTCAAAGCAATCTTCGGAAAACTGCGAGTCCGCTGGACCCGCAAGTTTGTGTACACGGAGTACGAGGCGAGTCGGAGTCGCAGCTCCTACGCGGTCGTGGCCAGCGATCGGATCAGCGTGGTCGTTTGCATCGACGACGAGTTGCTGCACGTGCACTTCGAGGGCGACCACTATTGGATCGGCGTCAAAGGCATTTTGTGCGAGCATTTCAACCGAGTGAAACGGCCCCCGCGACGAGTCCGTCGTAGGGCGTGACCAGGTGACAGCCGCAGGCACACCGCCCGGATCATCGCGGACAACTGCGGTCGACTTTGACCGCAGACGGTATCGGATCGGAGAACCGGCCAGCTGACACCGGCCGCTCGCCGAGGGAGCCGCGGCTACATCCACCCTTTAATCAGCTGGCCTTCCACGACGCGGATCGAGACCTGCGCGCGGCTGCACTCGGCCCGGCGCCCACAGTTTGTAAAACCAGTCATCGAACCGCGAGCTCTTTGGCGACTTCTTTTGCCGCGAGCAAACCGGATCGAATCGCGCCGTCCATGTAGCCCGTCCATTTTTCAGACGTTTCGGTGCCCGCCCAATGGATTCGCCCGATCCTCGGCCGTAATGAGGCACCGTATTTCGTCAGCACTCCCGGCTCGAGCGGCGAGACGCAGCCCGCCGTGTATCTTTCCGCGCTCCAGTCCATTTCGTAAAACGCGACTGGCGTGGCTGCCGCTTTGCCGAATAATCCGACCAGACCATTTACGATCTGTTGCTTGCGCGCCGACGAGCCTTTGGCCAGCTCGTGGGAGTCGGCGAAGAGCATGATGACCCCCGGCGTGCCTTCCGGCGGCGTGTTGTCGATCGTGAAAGGAACAGGCCCGCCATCGCTCAACGACATCCCGCTGAGACCTCGATCGCGCCAAAACGGCCTGTCGTAAACCACGTTAATTTTGACGCCACCCTCCTTCTGGACCCATCGCGCTTGCAGTTGTCGGCGGGCTTCGGGAAGCTCGGGTTCGAATCGGATGCGGGTGCAGCTTCCCGGCATGAGCGCCATCACGACTTGGCCCGCCTCGACGGATCCTTTCGTGGTTTCGACGACAACGCTTTTGTCGTTCTGACGAATGCGTTTGACGGGCTCGCCGAGCCGCACGTGGTCGGCGAGTTCTTTCGCCATCTTCAGCGAGAGGATCTGCGAGCCGCCTTTGATTCTCGAGTCCTGCGCCCCGCCTCCCATGCTTTCCAGGTCATGCAAACTGCCGGCTGAATGAACGTAATAGAGGAAATATAAGAATGAGAGACGCTGCGGAGTGGTTCCCAAGGTCAGTGCCGCCGCGCCGCTGAGGGTCGAGCGATCCGCCGCATTGACCGCCTCGTCTCGCATCCAATCCTCAAGCGTCATCGCGTCCCATTGCACCGCCTTTTTGGCCTGCCACGGAGCGTTGAGCGGCACCTGGGCCGCCAGCGCGTCGATCTTCTTCTGGAGTTTGGTCGTCGCCTCGCCGGCTGCCCCGTAGGGCACCTCGACTCGAATCCCGCCCGCTTTGTAGACCAGGCTCCCCTTCAAGTAGGTCTTGAAGGTCTCGACGCCTAATTCCTTGCACAGACTCAGAATCGCAGTTTGAGTCGGACCAACCCACTGCCCGCCTCCCTCCACAACTCGGCCCTTGCCGATGTCATGGTTCACGGTACGGCCGCCCACTCGATCGCGGGCGTCGAAAACGACGATCCGGTTGATTCCCGACTTCGTCAGCGCCCGCGCTGCAGTCAATCCCGCGAGCCCCGCGCCGACGATCGCGACGTCGAAGAACGCTCCGGTTCGTTGTGACGCGACGGTCACGGAGCGATTCAGCGAAAGATGCACACCCGCTGCCGCTGCCGTTCCCAGGAGCTTTCGCCGCGAAATCCTCTTCGAAGGGTGCATGGTGCCCACGGTCCTCGTTTTGTGCCTTCCCGCGATTGACCGATTGAGACGGCGCGCTGGCTTCGGGAAGAATGCTAATCCAGGGTCGGAACACCGGCAACGATTGTCCCACCCTCTGGGCATTAAATCGCAAAGAGCGGATTCGACGACCCGACCTTGAAGAGAGGAGCGGGGCCTTGTACTGGGCGCTGCAAAGCAGGGGCAGGCGGCTCAGTGACGCGAAGCATCAGTCCAGCCGAGCGCCTACATCCACTCTTTGATGAGCTGCCCTTCCACCAGGCGGATCGGGCGGCCGTCGGGTGACCTCACCGTCAGGTCCGCAGGCAGACCGAGTTTGGCGTAGATCGTCGCGGCGATGTCGTCGGTGAAGTACTCGTCGCGGAGGATCTTGCCGCCTTCGTCGTCCGTCGCGCCTAGGATCGCGCCGCCGGGCACGCCTGCGCCGGCCATTACGGCGAAGCCGGCCGAGGCCCAGTGGTCGCGGCCGCTGGCCGAGTTGATCTGCGGCGTGCGGCCGAAGTCGGTCAGCCAGACGACGAGCGTCGTGTTGAGCAGGCCGCGCTCCGCCAGATCGGTGATGAGTTGGGGCAGCCCCTTGTCGATCGGCGGCACGAGCCGCTTGAGGGCGGTGAAATTGTTCTGATGCGTGTCCCAGCCGGTGTCGGTGACGGTGACGAAACGGACGCCCGCTTCAATTAGCCGGCGGGCGAGCAGACAGCTCTGGCCGAACCGCGTGCGGCCGTAGCGATCGCGAAGCTTCGGATCTTCGGCCTGAATCTCGAAGGCCCGCTTGGTCTCGGGAGCCGTGATCATGTTGAGGGCCGTCTTGTAATGCTCGTCGAGCGCGTGATAGGCGGCCGGCTGGAGTTCCGAGTGGCGTTCGAGCGTGTCGATGGCGCCCAGCATGCGTCGCCGTCGACTCAAACGCTGCGCCGAGATGCCGGAGGGAGGCGTGATGTCGCGAACGTTCAGCTCTTTCGCGTTGGGATCGGCCAGCATCTCGAACGGGTTGTGTTGCAGCCCGAGGATGCCTGCGCTGCCCCCGTTAAACCGGTGGTCCATGTAATCGCCGAGTTGCACGAAGGGCGGCAACGCGCTGCGGAAGCCTTTTTCGTGGCTGATCACCGAGCCGAAGCATGGATACGTGACCGCCTGGTTGAATTGCCGGCCCGACATCATCCAGGCTTCGGCCATGCCGTGCGACCCGTTCTTCGGGTTCCAGCCTCGCAGCACGGCGAACCGCTTCAGCCCGGCGGCCATGTTCGGACAGATTTCGGAGAACTGCACCCCGGGAACTGCCGTGCTGATTGCCCCAAACTCGCCGCGCACGCTAGCCGCTGCGTTGGGTTTGGGGTCGAGCGTATCGTGATGGCTGGTGCCGCCGTGCGTCCACACGAGGATGCAGTTAAAGTCGCGCCCGGTCGTAGCGGCCTGCAGCGACTTAGCCTTCAAGAACGTCGGTAGCGAGACACCCAACCCCGCCAGCGCTCCGACGCGCAAAAAGCTTCGTCGGGACATCCCTTCACACGTCCGCGCGGAACCGCAGAGTAGATCGAGCATGGCCGTCTCCGAGATGGGCAGGCAGGTAGGCGGGGGTCGAGGCAGGCAAGGCGGTAGGACGGATCGGCCGGTTGTCGATTGATCGGGCGGGGCCCATCATCAGGAAAGCCGACCGGAAAATCCGGCAAAGGTTATTCTATCACGACCAATTAACGAATCAACGCACGCCGATCCGAAGTGGCCGGGGAGGAGGAATAGCAGGGCGCAAATCCAAATGCGGCTAAGCTGGAATCGTCCAATCCAACCGGTCATAATCAAGTGTGTTGATCCCACCGATATAAGTGGTATCCCGCCTCCCGCCCGTTTCGGAACCCCCTGTTCCGCCCGCCCCGACCCTCCGCCTGCCCGCCCGATCGGAGCACACATCCGATGAATCCGGCGAATCCGCTACGACCGTCTTGCTCTCAGCATTTCGCTCGCTGTCGCCACTTCCCGTTGCTGCTCGTCTCTACGAACCTCGTCGCGTCGGTTTTCCTGGCCACCGGTGTCGCGTCGGCCTCCCAACCCGAGTCCGCGACCAAGTCGGCCAAGTCGGTGCAGAAGCAGAGCGGCGTCGCGCCGACGTCGGCCATCGTGCACGGGCTGGCAGTCGAGCCGAAGCAAATCGAGCTGATCGGCAACTTCGCGCGAGCCCAGTTCGTCGTGTCGGCGGCGGGACAGTCAGGAACTGTCAGCGAGCGATCGCCCGATCTCACGTCGGACGCCTCGTTCGTGTCGAGCGACAGCAAAGTTGTCCGCGTCGACCCGCAGGGTGCCCTCTTTGCCGTCGGAAACGGCACGGCTGAAATCGTCGTTGCCTTGAAGGCGGCCCGCACGGCGCCGGCTTTTCACGTGTTGGTCACGGTGAAAGACGTGTCCGAGCGACCGACCGTCCACTACACGCGCGACATCGTGCCGATCATCAGCAAGGCCGGTTGCAATATGGGGGCCTGCCACGCGTCGCAGTATGGCAAGGCGGGATTCAAGCTCTCGGTCTTCGGCTATGACCCGAGTCAGGACTACCAGGCCATCGTTCGTGACCGCTCGCAGCGGCGAGTCAACTTCCTCGAGCCCGAACAGAGCCTGCTGCTGAAGAAGCCGACGCTGCAGGTGCCGCACGGCGGCGGCCGGCGGATGAAGCTCGGCTCGACTGAGTTCGAGACGTTCGCCGCCTGGATCGCGTCGGGAGCCCCGGGACCGAGCACCTCCGATGCGCAAGTGACCCGGATCGTAGTAACGCCCGCCCGCCGGATCTCGACACCCAAGGCACGGCAACAACTGCGAGTCGACGCGTTCTACAGTGACGGCACGCACCGCGACATCACCGCGCTCGCCAAGTTCGACTCAATGGATGAGGGCGTGCTGAGCGTCAGCCGCGACGGACTCGTCACGATCAACGGCAAGGGCCAAGCCCCGGCCCTCGTCCGCTACGAAGGCCAGGCGGCCACCTGCCTGTTCCTCGTCCCCTACGCGCCGCACGTCGAACTGGCGGGCTGGAAAAATCAGAACTTTGTCGACGAGCTGGCCTCGGCCAAGTTTCGCGAGCTGGGGATCGAGCCTTGCGGACTCTGCAGTGACGCGGCCTTCCTGCGACGGGCCTATTTCGACGCCACCGGCACGTTGCCCACGCTCGACCAGGCGCGGGCCTTCCTCTCGTCGAAGGACCCGCAGCGACGAACCCGCCTGATCGACAGCCTGCTCGGGCTCACCGGCGACCCGCAGCTCGACGTGCACAACGATGCTTACGCCGCCTGGTGGACGCTCAAGTGGTCCGACCTGATTCGCAATCAAAGCAATGATCTCGGTGAACAGGGAATGTGGGCCTTCCACAACTGGCTCAGCGAATCGTTCCGCTCGAACAAGCCGTTCGACCGCTTCGTCAAAGAGCTGGTGACGGCTAAGGGGTCGATCTACAGCGTCGGGCCGGCCAACTTCTTTCGCGTGAACGCCAACCCGCAGGATTGTGCGGAGTCGACCGCTCAGCTCTTCCTCGGCGTCCGCCTCGGCTGTGCGAAGTGTCACCACCATCCGTTTGAAAAATACGGGCAGGACGACTACTACTCGTTCGCCTCGTACTTCGCCCGGGTTGGCAGCAAGCCGAGTCAGGAATTCGGACTGTTCGGCCGCGAGTCGGTCGTGATGGTCCGCGCGAACGGCGAAGTCAGCAACCCGCGCACCGGCCGCGTCCTCAAGCCGAAGCCGCTCGACGGCCCGGCCGTGGATGACCCCCTCGATCGACGTGCCGCGCTGGCTCGCTGGCTGACGTCGCCCAAGAACGATTACTTCGCGAAGTCGGTCGTGAACCGCTACGTGTCTTACTTGCTCGGTCGCGGGCTCGTCGACCCGGTGGACGATCTGCGGGCCACCAATCCGCCGAGCAACCCGGAACTGATGGATGCGCTGGCCAAACACTTCGTCGACAGCGGCTTCGACCTCAAACAACTGTTGCGGGTACTGATGACGTCGCGACTCTATCAGCTCGACTCGCAGCCGACGCCGGCCAACCAGGCCGACCGCCGGTTTTACAGCCACTTCACGGTCAAGCGGCTGGCGGCCGAGGCCCTGCTGGACGCCGTGGATGAGGCGACCGGCACGCCGACCAAGTTCACCAGCCTGCCGCTGGGGACGCGGGCCATCGAGCTGCCCGACGCCGAGTATCAGGATTACTTCCTCAAGACCTTCGGCAAGCCGGTGCGAGCGAGCGTCTGCGAGTGCGAACGCGCGCCGGACGAAAGCCTGTCGCAGGCCTTGCACACGCTCAACGGCGACATCGTCACAGGAAAGATCGGCGCGGCGGCCGGGCGGATTGGCCGATTGCTGACCGCCAAAACAGGCCCGGAGAAAACGATCGACGCAATTTACCTGGCCACGCTCTCACGTTACCCGACGGCGGACGAACGCCAGAACGTGGCCCGCTTCCTCAAAGAGAGCAAGACGCCCCGCGAGTGCTACGAGGACCTGCAATGGGCCCTCATCAACTCCAAAGAGTTTTTGTTCGTGCATTAGGCCGCTGAACCACCGGAGCATCGACTCGAAAGGCCGCGAATGATTCGACGCATTGTCTTCGGGGCGCTGGCCGCGCTCTGTGCCGCCACGGGAGCCCGGGCCGGCAACTCCTATCCGATGGTCATGAGCCTGCAGCCGGTCGCCATTCAGGCGGGGACGTCCGCCGAAATGACCGTGCGCTCCCGCTATTCGATGGAGGGCGCTTACCGCGTGCTGATCAGCGGCAACGGCGTGACGGGTCAGGTCGAGCCGACACCCACCTCGGTGCCGGCCACCGCGACCGCAAAGGCCACGTCCCCCGCCAAGAGCGCGATCGCCGCGAAAACTGCCGCGATGACGAAAAAGCCGAGCAGCACCGACAAGAGCGTCGCTTCCACCAGCAAGCCGCCGACGTCGACGGCCGGAAATAAAACGGCGAAGAAATCGAACGCCTCGGGCAAAGCTGCCATCGTCCAAAAAGCGTCGACCAGCAAGAAGGCTGGAGCGGCGCGCGCCCGGCGTCGACCGGCGGCGGACACGCTAACCGTTCGCTTTCATGCCGACGCCGACGCGCTGCCGGGCGTGCGCGACTTTCGCATCGCAACGCCTCACGGAGCGAGCACCGTCGGGCAAATCGTGATCGTTCGCGATCCGGTCGTGACCGAGACCGACGCCGACAACAACTCACCCGCAACAGCGCAGCCCATTCGGCTGCCGGCCGCAGTCTGCGGCACCATCGACCGGATCGAAGACCGCGACTACTACAAGTTTCACGTCGAAGCCGGCCAGTCGCTCGTCTTCCGCGTCCGCGGCATGCTGCTCGAAGACCGCATCCACGATCTGCAGAACCACCTGGACCCGATCCTCACGCTTCGCGCCCCCAACGGCTCGACGCTCGCCGTCGCGGACAACGACATCGCCGGCGACCCGCTGCTTTGTCAGCGGTTCGAGCGGGCGGGTGACTACACGCTCGAAATCCGCGACGTGCGGTACAAAGGCGACCCAAGTTGGGTCTACTGCGTCGAGATCAACGATCGGCCTTTCGTCCGCGCGCTCTTCCCGCTGGCGGTGGCCGCGGGCAAAACGGCTGCGTTCCGTCCGATCGGCTATCAACTCCCCTCAGCCAGTCCGTTTGCGTGGTCCGTCCCCGCGAATTGGAGCGCGGGCCCGCACGACGTGCAGTTGCCGATCGGCCGGGCGTTGGCGAACCCCGTCGAGGTTGTCGTCGCCGATGTGCCGCTCGTTGACGAAGCGCCCGGTCGCCACGACACGGCCCAGACCGCGCAGCGAGTCGACACGCCGGTCGGAATCAACGGCCGGTTGTTGAAAGAAGGAGAGAGCGATGTCTTTGCCTTCCACGCGAAGCGCGGCCACGCCCTGACCTTCGAGGTCGTTTCCCGCCGGGCCGGTTCGCCGCTCGACTCGGCCCTCCGCATTGTCGACAGCCGCGGTCGCACCCTCATGGAAGGGGACGATTCTCCCGAGGAGGGCCGGCTGTCGGCCGACGCGCTGATCGAAGGCTGGAGCCCGCCCGCTGACGGCGTCTACTCCGTCGAAATCCGCGACCTGTTGCAGCGGGGCGGAGCGGAGTTCGTCTACTTCCTCAAAATCACCCCGGCCGAGCCTCGGTTCGAATTAAGACTCGACACGGACAAGACCGAGCTGTCGCCAGGCACGAGCAGCGTGATCTTTGTCAGCACCATCCGCCGCAACGGTTTCGACGGCGACATCGCGCTCTCGGTCGATGGCTTGCCGCCGGAAGTCACCACCGTCTGTGGCCGCATCCCCGCCGGTCAGCGCGACGGCTGCGTGATTCTCACCGCATCTCCCAAGGCCAAGCCGGCGATCAACAACATTCAGGTCCATGGCAGGGGCACACAGAAACGGAGCGACGGCACGAAAGCCGCACTCACAGCGGTCGGGTTGCCGATGCAGGAGATTTATCTTCCGGGCGGCGGACGCGGGCACATGCCCGTCGAGTCGCACGCGGTCGCCGTGGGAGCGCCGGGCGACATCCGCTCGGTGCGGCTCAGCACCGATTCGCTCACGCTTAAACCCGGCTCGATGGCGCGCGTGGACGTCACCATCGAACGGGCGCCGGGATTTACAGACAACGTGACGCTCGATCCGAAGTTCGACCACCTGAGCCAGATCTTCGGCGACACGCTGCCCCTGGGAGTCGACATCGACGCCAAGGCCAGCAAGACGTTGCTGGCGGGCACCGAGACTCGCGGCTACCTCACGTTTCGCGCGTTGCCGACGAGCAAGCCGGCGGAGCGGCGCCCTGTCTCCGTGATGGCCAATGTCTCGATCAACTTCGTGATGAAGACGACGTACAGCAGCCAACCGCTCTTCGTCACTGTGCCTTCCAAGTAGCGGTGGGGGGGCCGGCGTCCGTCAGGCTTGCCGAACCTATTTATGCGATGGGCGCGGCGACTGGGCGCGCACGATCACGTAATTGCTCAGCCACTCGGTCGCGACCTGGGCGAACCACATCGGCAGATGCTCTTCGTACCAATCCGCGCGCTTCGTCACGAACAGCGCGGTGCCCGATGGTTTAAGCGCCCGGGCCGCGCAGGCGGCAAAGAGTTCCGCGATCCGAAAATTCGAGTAGTAAGGCGGATTGCCCAGGACGAGGTCAAACTCCCCGGCTGGGATCTCGCCCCCCATCTGCGATTCGGCCGTGCTCAGCCGCACCTCGAGGTTGGAGATCGCGTTGAGTCGCGCGCCCCGCTCGGTGCACTCGACGGCCCGCGGATTCGAATCGAGGGCAAGCACGCGCACGCCGGGAGCGCGGAGTGCCGCCGCCAATGAGACGACACCCGATCCGCAGCCGAGTTCCAGGACGTACTGCCCCGCCTCGATCGTGGCTGCCCGCAGCAAGGCCCGTGCGCCGCCATCGACCTGCCGGTGACTGAAGACGCCCGGGCGGCTGATGGCATGGATCAGCCGGCCTTCATCGCGGAACGCCAACGCACACTCGAAGTTCTTCAATTTTTTCAGTGGCTCGGTCTTCGTCGCCTTAAAGAGCGTGCCCTGTTCGCTTGCCCTCCGCGTGACTTTCGCGAACAGCTTGCGCATTTCGGCGTGCAGCCAGGTGTCGGTGGAATTATCCGTTGCCGCCAGCATCATGCCGCCGTCGCGGAGCCGCTCGTGCCCCGCCTGCAGCCGGTCCCGCACTAATTCGGCTTCGCCCGAGGTCGAGGTGGGAACGGCGACCGCGTCGAAGCGGCCCTCCGGGAACTCTGCGGCGCATTCCAGTCGCAAGTTGGCGGGGAATTCCGTCTGCCGCAGCCGCGTTTGCTCGAGCGCGTACTGATCGAGAAAAGAACAGCACACCTCTGACTGGGAGTTCGCCTGGGCGGCAGCGATCGCGAATTGGCCCCGGCCGAGAGACGTGCACAGAATTCGTCCCGGCGGAAGGTCGGGGAGCGCGTCGATCAGGATCTGCTCGGCAGGACGCGGCGCTAGCGGAGCGCGCTCTGCCTCTTCGTTCTCCAAATCAGAGTCGGGCAGTTGCTCTCGTTGCTGCTTTGATCGGCGTGATTCTGACCGGCGTGATTCCGACTGGGGGCGGGGGCGTGACACGTCAGGCGACCCGGCAGACGTAGCACTTGAGGTACCCGCTCTCGAGGCAGTGCACCGAGATGGGATGATCGGGCGCCTGGCCACGCGATTCGAGAATCTGGATCGGTCGGGCCGTCCGCTGCGACACGTCGGCGAGCATGGCCACGAAGTCGTCGCGGCCCACGAGGCCCGAGCAGCTGCACGTGATGAGGATGGCTCCGGGTCGCAGCACCTTTACCGCCAGCTCGTTCAAGCTGTGATAGCCGCGAAGGGCCTTCGCCAGGCCGGCACGATGGCGGGTCAGCTTGGGCGGGTCGAGGATCACGGTGTCGAAGGTCTCGCCGGCGGCCGCCAGGCGTTCGAGCGCCGCGAAGGTATCGGACTTTTCGAAGTGAAGGTCGGCCGAGACTCCGTTGAGCTCGGCATTGGCCCGCGCCAGGGCGAGCGCCGGCTCGGACGAGTCGACGGCATGGACCGCGCGTGCCCGGCCGTGCTTGAGGGCGGCGATGCCGAAAGCTCCGGTGTAGCAGAATAGATCGAGCACGCGGTGACCGGCGACATGGCGGGTCGCGGCCAGGCGGTTCTCGCGCTGATCGAGATAGAACCCCGTCTTGTGTCCCTGCGTGACGTCGACCCCAAACCGCAAACCGTTCTCCACGATGAACAGCGGCCGCGGCGGCTCGACTCCGCGGGCTAGGCCGTCGGTCAGTTCAAGCCGCTCACTCTCGCGCATCCCCTTTTCCGTCCGCAGCCAGATGCCCTTGGGCTTGAGGCGGCTTTCCAGCAAGTCGAAGATTGTCTCCCGCCGCTGCCACAGTCCCAGTGCCGTGAATTGCACGAGCAGCCAGTCCCCGTACCGATCGACGACCAGGCCAGACAGCCCGTCGGCCTCGCTAAAGACCAGGCGGCAGGCGTTCTCCGAATCGAACGGCCCATAGAGCGATTGCCGCAAAGCAATCGCCGCGTCGAGCCGCGCTCCCCACAATTCGGCGTCGAGCGGCTGTCCCTCGGTCCACGAATACAGTCGGACGCGGATTTGGCTGGCCGGGTTATACAAGCCGGCCGCGATGAACTGGCCGTCGGCCGCGTAGAGGGCGACGTCGCTACCCGGCGCGGGTTCGCCATCGATGCGGTCGATCGCGCCGGCAAAGACCCAAGGGTGGTGGCCGAAGAACGGCAGGGCGCGCCGCGGCTTGAGGCGAACCTGGGGCGCCGACTTCGGTTCAGAGGCAAGGGTAGACACGAGAGGTGACTTTTCGCGGAAAGTGCGGGCGAACGATTAATGGGCCTGGACGCGGGGCCGATACAGTTCGATTTCGGCCATGTACGCCAGCAAGCGATCCCGCTCGTTCGTCAAGTGGCGCACGCGCAGCAGCGATTTCACGCGCGTCTTCAGTTCCAGGTTATTGACGGGCTTGGTCAAAAAGTCGTCGCAGCCAGCCCGCACCGCCTTTTCGATGTCCCCCTGCTCATTGAGGGCGGTCACCATCAAGACGGGAATATCCTTCGTGCGCGGGTTAGACTTCATCCACTGGCAGACTTCGTACCCGCTGAGCTTGGGCATCATGATGTCCAAGAGGACGAGGTCGGGTTGAAACTCCTCGACCCGTTTCATCGCCTGCTGGCCATCGTAGGCGACCGCCAGTTCGTAGCCCTCGTCGGCCAGGTAAGCGTCGATCAGCTCGCAATTCTGGACGTTGTCGTCCGCGATCAGGATCTTCGACGATGCTGATTTGGTTTCGTCAAATGTCATGAACGGGCATCCCTGCTGGAGCGTTTCGATCGACGCACGATCGCTCGACTGAGAGGGAAACGGACTAGGCTCCTCGAACAATTCGCGCTAGGCCGGCTATTCCTTGCCGGCCTGATCCTACTGACGATGATAAGTCGTCAGGCGCTGCCCGCCGATTATATGTCGAGGTTCGGCCGGGTGGTACCCCGTGGCGGTGTGGCCGCGATCAACCGCCGCAGGAGCAGTTCGTTGACCCGCCCGCGGAACCGCACCTTGCCGTCGAATTCGACGACCGGCACACAAGTCGTAAACCGCTCGACGAGCACAGGATCGCCGTCGATATCGACCTCCCAGATCGGAGGAAGCCAGGCCGCGTACTTCTCGAGGGTGGCCCGCGCCTCCTCGCAGAGATGGCAGCCGGCGCGCGTATAGAGAACCAGACGCGAGAAGCGCGGCCCGGGGGCACCAAGTTCCCGCAGCGCCGCCTCCCACTTAGCTCGGGCGGGATCGCGGGAACCGCCGGGGAGACTCGCCGCCTCGCCACTCGAATCGCGCAGCAAGTACCAGCCGCTCGCCAGGGCGATCAGGCCGCCAGCGACCCACAGGCTGCGGTCGGTGTACCAGGACCGGGGCATCGCCAAGGGTAGCTCCCGGTCGACCAGCATCAGCGTCAGCAAGCCAAGACCCAAGAACAAGAGAACCGAACCGAGCACCGTGCGGCGGTGTACCGCGGGCGCATCGGCCTCCGCCGGCCCGCGCTCCTGGGGCCCCTCGGGCGAACGATCCGGCGGGGGTTCAAGGTTGTCGACCGACATCTGGGCGTGATTCACTGCGGAAACCGTGCATCGGGCACTGCGCGGACGACGGGCTGGGCAAGCTGCGGCAACCCAACGGACGACGTCATTTTACGCGCCTCCCGGCACTGCGAGCAGTGTCTCCTACGAACACGTGCCGCCGTCCTGCAATATATGCTGGAAGTAAACGCTGGCGGTAAGCGCCGATCGGGGGCAGGAGGGTCGACCGGGGCGGCACGCCTACCGCCTCATCGCGCAACGCGTAGCCTTTCCGATCGGGCAGCCGTTGTGCGGCGACGTTCGTGGCGGCTCGACAGAATCCGAGTTTCTCACCCTCGCGAGAAATTCAGCTTGCATTCCCGATGCGCCGATGGCATCGTATCGCCAACGAGCCGAACTTTCTGCGATTCGGGTTCCGAGCCGCAAGAAACCGGTCGCGGAAGTAGGCTGTGGGCCACTCGCATGGATCCCATTGCCGTCGCCACCAGCGCCTTTCTGGTCGTCGGCCTGCGGACCCGCACCACAAATCGAATCGAGGCCGTCCCCGAGATGGCCAAGATCTCCCCTTTGTGGCGGCGGTTCTGCGCGGACGATGTCTCGAACCAGATTCCCCATCGCCTGCCCGACTCCCCGGAAATTGTCGCCGTCTACTTCGATTACGAAGGCGACTACCGGGGCCAATATTCACTGATCGTCGGGCACAAAGTGACGTCGCTCGACAACGCTCCCAAAGGGATGGGTGGCGTGCTTGTTCGCGCCGGACGCTACCTGCGGTTCCCGGCCGAGGGGCCGATGCCCGTCGCGCTCGTCGACGCCTGGAAGGGAATCTGGCAGTTCTTCGATCTCTCGCACGAGTACGAACGGGCCTACGCCACCGACTTCGAGGTCCACGGCCCCAACGCCGTGGAAGTCTACATCGGAGTAAAGTGACAGCCGGCGTGAAGTGACGGCCAGCGTGAATTGACGCAGGCCGGACTCGTTCTCGCGTTGCGATGGAAAGCGAACAGCCGCTTAACGCCGTGTGACCCGCGGCACGCTCAAAGTCACAAACTCGACGGAGGAGTCTTTCCCCTCCTCCATGCTGGCTCCGCCCACAACCACCAGCGACGAGCCTCCCGCGCACAGCAACCGATGGAAGAAACGCGGTCGGCTGAGTCGGCCCGCTTCGTTCCAGCTCTGGCCATCGTCGGAGAGCCGCGAAATTTTTCCAGCATAGGTCGTGGCGAAGAGTTGTCCTCCGCAAGTCACCGCGCAGCCGCCGAAACCCTCCAGCCCCTCGCCCGGCAGCTTCGGGCCGGTCGACCACTTGTGCGTCGCTAAATCGAGGACGTAGGTGGTCGTCGTCGGTCCGCCCTGCTCCTGCATCCCTCCCAGCACATACACCTTGTTTTGTGCTTCACCCACGGCCAACGCGCGGCGATGAAAGGGGGCCTTGGAGATTTGTTCCCACGTTGGACGGTCGGTTGATAAGTCGGCAGCCAGGACCGTGTCGTCCCAGACGCTCGGCTCGTTGCCGCGAAGCTCCCAGCCGCCGACCACGATCAGGCGGCTGCCGACGACCACGGCATCGTGCGACGAACGTCCCTTGGGCAGCGGCGCCAGAGATTCCCAGTGTCCCGACGCCGGATCGAAGCGGCTGAAGTCGGGCACCGAGTGCAGGTCGGACTTTTGTCCTTCCTTGTTGCGGGCCTCGAACCCGCCGATCCGGTAGATCTTCCCGCCGTAAGAGACCATCGCCAGCCCGGCTCCGCGGGGGACGATGCCCAACGCTTCCCACTTGTGCGGCGAGCGCAGGTCGAGTCGCAGAAACTGGTCGGACTGCCCTTCGCGGCTGTACTCGTGCGCCGGGCCCTTTTGGCCCGCGCAGACATAAAGCTGCTGATCAACCAGGGCGGCGCCGAAGCTCGTGATCCCAAACGGAAGGTCTGGCAATGCGTGATCCTTATTGCGGGACTCGGTTCGCTTCCGCGATTCGGCTTTGACGGACATCCGCATCATCTTCGATCGTTTGCCCGCCTTCGCAGTGCCCTCGCTCTGCGGAACCTTGCGGGCAGTGACTTCGCGGCCGGCGTCAGCGGTGTACGTGACCACCAGCGTACTGTAATGCCGCACGTTGGCATACTTCTTCCCGCCGTGCGTGCCGGCGACCGGTTCAATGTATTTCGCGCGAAAGGCGTAAATGCCGGGTTCACTCGCCGCGATCGTGAACGCGCCGGCGGCGCCGGTCTTGCCGTCGATCTTGCGTTGTCCCGCCGCTTCCCCCTTCATCTCCGCGTCGGCGAGCGGTTTCCCCCTCCAGAGGACTTGGACGGCGAGCTTGCCGTCCGCAAGCGTCGGTACCAGCTCGAGCGGCAGCTGCTGATCGGCCGCGGGCGCTCGCCACTGATTGTGGGCAGAGGCGGGATACATCCGGCTGTAGTAAACGAGCAAGCTCGGCTCGCCGCCACGGCCGAACAAACCGTAGGTGTGGTTCAGGCTGAACGACTGGGCCGGCGCGCTCGCGACGGGTATCGCGACGATCGAGTCCTCGCCGGTCACGGTTTTGAGCTCGTGCGACTTCCCGTCCATCGAGATCTCACGCAGCTTCAGTCCGTCCAGGCGCGACAGCAGCGACGGATCGTCGGCCTCTGGCGTCTCGCTGAAGTAGACGTGGACTTGCGACTCGTGCGGCGAGGAATCGGGGGCGATCCACAAGAAGTGAGCCTGCGCAAACGCGGAGGCGGTTAGCACGATGGCAGCCACCAGGCCGGTCGATCGAAGAGAAAGCATGCCAGTTCCTTTGATACGGGTAATCACAGGCTGAGAGTGTGAGCCGCCTTCATTGACTCGCTAGCGTGAAATCGAACGTGTTCTTTGCCTTGGCTTGCACATGGACCTTCAAGTCCGAGCTCGATTTGATTTTCTTGGGAGTCGCGCGTTCGCGGTTGCGCGCCGTCGTTTTTGCGTACTCCGCCCAAGCCGCTCGGATGTCGGTGGCGCCTTCCAATGGATTTTCCTCAATCCCCGGGACAATTTCGACTGCATTGTCGCCAAGGGCCGGTCCGTCGCACAACGACAAGTCGTAGCGGCCGTCTTTGATCGTGGCCAGCGCAACCGGCCCTTTGGTCGCCCCAGTCGGGACAAAACGAATGACACCCGACTTGAGCGGCGACTCATCCAGAGTGATTTCGCCGTGGACAGCAGCCCGCGGAGGGCCACTCGGACGGCCGCACCCGGCGACGAACGTCACGACAACCACCAGGCAAATTGCGCGGCCAATACCGCGTCGGAACGTCGAGGAAACGAGTTGAGACTGAATCTGCTGGCTCATGATCGGATGCCTCCACCGGACGGGGCCCAAACCCGGCACTACAGAGCAAAATCAAGCACGGATTCGGCTCCATTGCGCGAGCCGATTGCCGTCAGGACGGTTTGGTCGACGTTCTGCGAGATGAACCGGACGCCGCCGTCGCAAAACACGAAATTGACTCCGCCGGCCGGATGATCGCTGCGGAATCGCATGAGTGTCTGATCGAAGGTATTCGGATCGAGCAGGATGTACGTGTTCGGATTGAAGGGGGCACTGGTGTTGAAACCGGTCGAGGCGGGATAAGGGTTCGCCCAGTAGGTGTAGCCCCAGCTCTGGCCGTTATTGCACGAGGGATTCGTCAGAAAGCCGGAGATGTTCCAGGCCGATTCCCCGATCAAGACGGTATTGGTCAGTCCGTCCGTGATGTCGCGCATCCGCGTGATCCGATCGGTGGAGTCGGAGTACACGATCGCGCCATTGAGGGTGGGACGAGGACGCCCGAAATAGGACCAATACTGATCGTAGGGCAACGAGCCGACGCTTACGGCGTATGTCCCCGGGGCTTCACTAAAATCGCCGCAGGGGTCACCTGCCAACGGGTAAGGAATCTCCCGGCGCATCACCGCGGTCGGGCACAGATAGAACGGCAGCCGTTGCGACACGACCGCTTGGTTTCCGGGATCCGTGTTGGCCAGGCCGAAATTGTAAAGTCGATAGTTCGCCGCTTGCTCGATGAAGGGCAAGATCGCCACGAACGTGCTGGCCATGGAGATGCTGCTCCCAGCGTCGCTGCCACCTCCCGGATCGGCAGTGGGGAACGTCCGGTTGACGTCGTGGTAGTTGTGGAGCGCCAGGCCGATCTGCTTGAGATTGTCGCGGCACTGAGTCAGACGGGCCGCCTCGCGCGCCGCTTGAACGGCCGGTAGAAGAAGCGAGATGAGCACGGCAATGATGGCAATCACCACCAACAGCTCGATCAGCGTGAACGCACGACGATGACGCGACTGAAGCACAGCTCGCCCTCCCGAAAAGAGAAAGTCGTTTGCCAAGAACTGGGGTGCCGGCCCTGCCGACCTGCCGTGGGCAGGAGGGGAGCCAGTCGTTCCTAGCTGGCGGGCGAACGCCAAGAGGGCTTAGCTAGCGAGCTGGAGATTGAGACTGAATCTCAATCTCATCATTAGAACGCGGGCGAAACGCGAGTGCAAGTCACTGCAGGCCAGAATTTTGGGCCTCTTTGGGAATCGCCGAGGCGCATCGACGGCGTCTAGGTGGCGGCCGGCCAGTCGCCCGTGAAGACCTCGGCCGCGGGTCCCGTCATTTCGACTTCCCCGCCGCTCGTCCAGTTCAGCTCGAGATCGCCGCCCGGCAGGTGCGTCACAATCTGGCGATCGGTAAGCCCTGCCAGGACGCCCGCTACGGCCGCCGCGCAGGCGCCCGTGCCGCAGGCCTGCGTCTCGCCCGAGCCGCGCTCCCACACTCGCAGCACCGTTTCCGTGCGTGACAACACTTTCACAAATTCTGCGTTCACGCGATTCGGGAAAGCCGGGTGACGTTCGATCTGCGGTCCAACTCGTAGCACCAAATCGTCGGTGATCTCGTCGACGAATGTCACACAATGCGGATTGCCCATCGAGACGCACGTCACCTTGAGCGAGCGGCCGGCGACGTCGAGCGGAACGAGCACGGGCGGGTCGCCCGGGAGTCGCGTCGGAATCTCCGCGCTTTTGAGAATCGGCTGCCCCATGGCGACGCGCACCCGTTCCACCCGGCCGTTGGCGGCCAACACCTGGAGCGTGAGCACGCCACGCCCGGTCTCAATCCGAAGCGTCTCTTTGCGCGCGATCCCGTGGTCGTAGACGTACTTGGCCACGCACCGCACGCCGTTGCCGCACATTTCGGCTTCGCTGCCGTCCGCGTTAAACATCTGCATCCGCGCGTCGGCCACCGTTGACGGCCGAATGAGAATCAGGCCGTCCGAGCCGATCCCCTTGTGGCGATCGCTGACGAGGCGTGCCAACTCGGACAGGTCGCCCAGCGGCGCCTGCTCGAAGCAATTGACGTAGACGTAGTCGTTGCCGGCTCCGTGCATCTTGGTGAAACGCATGACCAGTCTCGCAATCAGGCTTTCGGCCGCAGGCCGCGGAACACCGAACGCCGCATCGGATTGTCCCGCGAGGTGAATTCTTCGTCGGCTGCGGCCGGACCGGCAAGCGCGCCGGCCAGCATGTGAAACTTGGCGTCGACGTCGTCGGCAAAGTAGACCAACAACGCCTCGGGTGTGCGCGGCTCGACTGGCGAACCCCACTCGGGCAGGTTTTGATGCGCCAGGATGATGTGCTCGAGCCGCAGCAGCGTTTCGCGATCCAGGCCCTCGACGTGACGCCCCCGGTCCCGCACGAAGTCGCGACCCAAGACGATGTGTCCGATCAGCTCGCCTTCGGCCGTGCGTCGCATGCCGACCAGCGGGCCTTCCAACTCGACCAGTTTGCCGATGTCATGCAGCATGGCCCCGGCGATGACCAGCGATTTGTTGAGTGGCGGCTGCAGATCCGGGTAGTCGGCCGCGTATTTGTCAGCCAGAAATCGGGCGTTGCGCGTCACGGAAAGGACGTGCTCCAAAAATCCTCCCAGATACGCGTGATGGTTCTTGAGGGCCGCCGAGCCGCGCTTGATGGCGTCGGCATGCTCGTCCAGGATCCCGACAACCAATCGCCGCAGAGGTTCGGTCTCGATGCGTTCTTGGGCCAGAGTTCGCAGTTCGACGAACATGGCTTCGATGTCGAAACGGGTCGATTTGACGAGGGCCGTTTCATCGAAACCGTCGGCGCGATCCGCCTCTTCCGCCGCGCGGATTTTTTCGAGTTCGAGCTGCAGCCCGTACGAGCTTTCCACCAGCCGACAGCGGACTTTGTAGAACGTGCCTACCTTCCACACGGTGTCACACGCCTCGAAACAAGGCGAATCCGACCAGACCATCGCCGTTGCGGCTCGACCCGAATCGGAGAATGTCACTCGGTAGTAGGGCTTTCCGTCGCGCGTGGTTGCCCGGTCGCGGCCGGACAGCAGCACGAAGCAATCGGCTTGCTGCCCCGGCTTCAATTCGACCAATCGCACGATTTTGGCATCTCCGGGCATTCCGTCACTTTATCGCTTGGCGGCCCGCCTAAAAAGAGGCCGCCCAAGGGCGCACGGCTCGCGAGGACGGCGAGTGGGCGGCCGCGGAGCATTCCTCCGTTTCGGCATGAAGCCGGTTCCGCTGCCGGCATTCGGTACCTCTGGCCCGCGCGGGGTGATAGACTGCGGAGTTTGAGCAACCTTTTCGGAGGTGTCCGCCCTTCACACGCGAACGACGGAAAGCTGGTATGGACTGCCACCACATTTCGACACGAGCCCTCGGTTCCCTGTTCCTCTTCTGGACGCTGCTCGGACTGGTAGGGGACGCACACCCGGCCGACGAACCCCGCAAACTGCCGATCAAAGCCGTTCGCCCGAAATCGACCGACGAAGGCGATTTCGGCCAGTACTACGGCTTCAAGCCGGTCGAAGTCGTCAAGCTCGAGCCGCGGGTCAGCAACCTGCTGGCGGGCGACTTCAACAACGACGGCCTGGGCGACCTGGCACTCTTCGACAATGGGCACGCGCGGATCGACCTCTTGCTGCAACGGCGGCGGCCCGCCGAAGCGTCTGCAGACACGACGCCCCTGGACGTCAACGAGGTTGCCAGCGACGGGCGATTCGAGCACAAGAAAATCCCGCTCGACAAACAGCTGGCCTCGATGGCGATGGGCGACTTCAACGGCGACGGCCGCACCGACCTCGCCTGTTTCGGTCTGCCCGACCACCTGCTCATTCTCTATCAGCCGGCCAAGGGCGAATGGCACGAACACGCCTCGATGCGCGTGCCCGACGTGGCTCCCGTGCAATGGAACATGGCGGCCGGCGACGTGAATGGCGACGGCAAAGACGACCTGGTCATTTTGGGTCGGCATCAGACCTACATCTTCCTGCAGGAAGCCAAGGGAGGTCTCGCCCCGCCCATCGTGCTGATGAACACGTCCGAAAAGCTGTCACTGGCGCAGGTGGCCGATCTCAATGGCGACGGCCGCAAAGACCTTGTGTATGTCGCCGGCGAAGGGCAGGAGCGGACGCTGTGCGCCCGGTTGCAGGACGAATCGGGGCGCTTGGGTCCCGAGCTGCAGTTCGAGGTCGATCCGCCGCGTTCCGTCTCCTACGCGGACCTCGACGGCCACAAGGGCCGTGAAATCCTGACCATCGACAACCAGACGGGCCGGCTCAAAATCCTGCAAATGGAGCCGTCCAAGAAGGGAGACGATGAACCAGCCGGACGCCTCGTGCAAACCGGCTTTGGCCGCCAGGAGTCGGGCGATCGGACCCGCGACGTGGCGCTCGGAGACGTCGACGGCGACGGGCTGGCCGACCTCGTGGTCACCGATCCCGAAGGGGCCGGCGTCTTCGTTTTCCGTCAGCACAAGGGGGAGGGTCTCGATCCCGGGCAGACGTTCCCCAGTTTTGCCGGCGTGGCCCAGGTGCGGATTGCCGATCTCGACGGCGACAAGGCCAACGAGGTCGTCGTGCTCAGCACCAAGGAGCGAGCGATCGGCATCAGTCGCTTTCAAAACGGACGTCTGACGTTTCCCGAAACAGTGCCTCTGGGAGAAGACGAGCCGCTCTTGCTGGAGATCGCCGATCTCAACGGCGACAAGAAGCCGGAGATTCTCTACATCTCTCGCGTGCGCGCGTCTGGTGGCAACACCCAATACGTGCTGCACGCGCTGGAACGGGCGGACAAAAAATGGCGGCCCTTCGCCTTCGGCTCCGGCAAGCGGACCGACTTGCCGCTCGACCTGCAAGGGACGCCGACGCAGCTCTTGCGTCTGGAGACGAATCGCGATGGCCGGCCGAACTTCCTGCTCTTTCAGGAGGAGAGCGATCGCGGGCCGTTGCTGTTAGCGACGGCGGCCGACGGCAAAATCGCGCCCGTACCCGTTGAGGACAGTCCGCGCTTGGGAACGGCGCGGCCGGGGGCCGTCTTCCTCACGCAGGATGCGGCGCCGACGCTGCTCGTCGCGCAGGAAAACTTTGCCCGCAAACTGCAGCGCGCGAAAGATTCGAGCTGGCGCGTCGTCGATCAATACAACGCGTCCGAGCCCTCGGCCAAGATCGTGGGCGCGGCGATGATCGATCTCGACGGCAAGCCCGGGCGCGAGATCGTTCTCGTCGACACAGGAATCCGCAAGATTCGCGTGCTGCGTAAAGAGGGGGACGTCTTTCGCCCCTGGAAGGAAATCGAGCTGGGATCATTCCCCTACGAGTCGATTCGCGTGGCCGATCTCAACGGGGACGGTCGCGAAGATCTGCTGCTCATCGGCCGCGGTCGCTTCGCCGTTCTGTACGCCGGCAAGATGCTACCGACGCTCAACGAGCTGGGCACGTTCGAATCGAAGTTGGCGAAGACTTATTTCTCGGACGTGGTGGCCGGGGATCTGAACGGAGACGGCCGCACCGACCTGGCTCTGATCGACACGCAGTCGCATTTCATCGAAATTCTGCGGCTCGATGCCGATCACCGGCCGCATCACGCCTTGCAATTCAAAGTCTTCGAAGAGAAGAGCTTCTCCGAGGGACGCGAGGGAGGCACCGAGCCCCGAGAAGGGGTGATCGCGGACGTGACCGGCGACGGCAAAGCCGATCTGATCCTACTCTCGCACGACCGCGTGCTCGTCTATCCGCAGGATGACGGCAAGTAGCCCGGCTCAACGAGCCCGGCCTGTACCCCGCGCAACGCCCTCGGGCGATCACTGTGCGAGGAGATTAGTGGTGCGCGGCGGCCGGAGTGGCGTGCCCCGTGTCGTGCGAATCGCCGTGCCCGGCGTGATGGTGATCTTCCTCGGCCGGTTCCTCAAACTGGCACCACGAACCGCACGCACCCGAAAGCTGCACCGATCCGCACAGCAGCATGATGCAAATCAAAGCGGTCACAAGCACCGTCTTGCCGACGAAGTTCCCCAACGTCAGACCGACGAATTGGTGGGCGCCGGCGGCTGGTGGAGCGACCGTCCCCCAGACGAGCACGGCCAAAAACCCGAGCAGGACGACGCCGACCCAGCCCCCCTGCAGCAGGACTGACCTCAGCTTGGTCCAGTTCACGGCAAAGGTCCAAAAGGCGACCCAAGCGACGAGGGGCAGCAAGGGCAGCAGCACGCGCCCGATACTGACGGCCAAGAGCGCCAGATCTTGAAAGAGATCCCGCAGGTTGTTAAGTACGGCGTCCATGGGAAGGATTTCAGTTGTCTAAGTAAGCGAGGGCGGCTCGCGGCGACCGACGAGCACGAACCAGCGGTTTATCAAAAATGGCCCCCAGCCGCCAGCGACCGGCCACAGCCGCGATCCTCGCCAACCGAAGTCACGGCGGCGCGTCCGCCCATCTGGCAGAACGGGCGGCGGCCCACTAAGCTGGCCGGCCATGTGGAACGAGCGTAACTCGCTCTATTGCGGGAATAACCTCGACGTTCTGCGGACCTGGGGGCGCGACGAAACCGTCGACCTGGTCTATCTTGACCCCCCGTTCAACAGCCAGCAGAACTATCACGTCCTCTTTCGCGGCCGAAATGGCATGCGGCCAGCCCGTCCGATCCGAGCGTTCGCGGATACGTGGTGCTGGAACGACGCCGCGGCCGCCTCGTTTCAGGAGACACTCGCGACGGGAGGCCGCGTTGCGGACGCTTTGGGGGCCTTTCGCCAGCTGCTCGGCGAAACGGACATGCTGGCCTACCTGTCGATGATGGCCCCGCGGCTCGTCGAGCTGCGGCGCGTGCTCAAAAGCAGCGGCTCGCTTTACATGCACTGCGATCCGTCGGCCGGGCACTATCTCAAGATCTTGCTCGACGCCGTCTTCGGGCCGGAGAACTTCCGCAACGAGATCGTCTGGCGGCGGACCGGCGCCCACGGGCCGCGGCGGAGCTTCGGACCGATTCACGACACGCTGCTCTTCTACTCGAAGACAGGCGAATACTTCTTTCAGGTCGTCAAGCGGCCCTACATGAAGGGGCACGTCGACTCGCGCTACGCGCTCGACGCGGCCACGGGACGCTACAAGTTCACGAGCGGAGGGAACGTACTGACGGGGGCGAACGCCACGCAGGGTGAATCGGGGCAGCCGTGGCGTGGCTTTGATCCCTCCGCGAAAAATCGGCACTGGGCGATCCCCGGCTTTCTCGCCGAACAGATGCCGCCAGAATTCGCGCGGCAGGGTGTGCTGGCCAGGCTCGAAGCACTCTACGCCGCCGGTCTCATCGAAATCCGACCCGGCGCGGCGTGGCCGACCCCTGTCCGCTATCTGCGCGACGACGACGGCCATCCGTACGGCGACATCTGGGCCTATCAGCCCTACACCAACGGGGCCGTTCACGGCACGAAGGACGGGATCGACGCGGACGTCGCCTGGCTGGGGCCCACCGATCCTGAGCGGCTCGGCTACCAGACGCAGAAGCCGCTCGGCCTCTTGGCGCGGATCATCGGCAGTTCGTGCCCGCCGCAGGGACTCGTGCTCGACCCGTTTTGCGGCAGCGGCACGACGATCGTGGCCGCGCAGGGTGCCTCGTGTCGCTGGATCGGCATTGACCAGAATCGCATCGCCATCCGCCTGGTTAAAGAACGCGTGAGAGAGGCATTCGGGCTCGTCGCTCCGCGCGACTATGCGATTGTCCGCCTCCCGGCGAAACCGTCGCCCCGGCGAACGGCCGCAGCCTTCACAGGGCGCCACCCGCGGTAACTCGCCCGGTGGCGCGCTATTCTTCCCAATCGAGCAAGCGGGCGGCTCCCAGAATCGGTGGGGAAATACTGCGGTGCCGATTGACCGCATGGCGAAGTCGAAAAACTCGCCCTGAGATTCCCAAAGGCGCGGACGCCTTCATTCCGCGGGCCTTCGAGTTTCGAACTCGTTCCCGGCGCCAAGCGCCGCCGAGGCGCCCGGCTTTTGACCCGCGCGACTTCTGAATTCGCGCGCCTGAATCGGCTTGCCCGCTTGACTGTTCGACAATTGTAGTATACATTCTACGATCGTAAAACGTGGATGGATGCCATGGCAAAGAAACGCGAAGCGGCTGCTCGGCTCAAGGCGCTGAAGGGGCTCACCGAGGCTGAGTGGGCCATCATGCACGTCGTTTGGGAGCACGAGCCGTGCGCGGCGGGGACCGTGCAGGAGGCCCTGCAGGAGGCCCGCGACTGGGCCTATAGCACCGTCAAAACCACGATGGATCGCATGGTGGCCAAGGGGCTGCTCGAGACCCGCACCATCCGAAATCTCACGCTCTTCTCCTCCCGCATCAGCCGGGCCGACGCGCGGCGCGGTGAGTTGCGGCAGTTGCTCAGCCGCGCCTTCGGCGGGGCACTCAGCCCGCTGATTCATTTCCTCATCGAAGAGGAAAAACTCACGCCCCAGGAAATCGCCGAGCTGCGGCGGCTGGTCAAGCGCCGCGGCTCATCGTAGCCGGCGCCGGCACGGCGTTCGGCGGTCGACTCGACCTGTGGGAGCCTGGCCATGATCGAAATCCTGAATTCCGCGATCGAGTCCCTCAATCGGCTGGGGGCCGCGCACTGGCGCTTCGCGTCGGCGATGTTCGTGCAGACTTTCGTGTTGGTCGCGGCCTTGGGCGTCTTTGAATTCTGTCTGCGCCGTCGCGTGCGGGCCGTCGTCCGTTATTGGATCTGGTCGCTGGTCCTGCTCAAGCTGATGCTGCCCGTGACGCTCGGCACGCCGGCGAGCGTCGCGTATTGGATCGTGAAAGAGCCGCCGGCGGCCGTCACCGCCTCGGCCGCGCTGCTCGAAGCCGAGCCGGTGCTCGCGCTCGTGCCGACGTCGGCGATCGGTCCAGCCGCACCGGCCCCGTCGGAACGCGCGCTGCCCAGGGAGAGTTCGACCGCCCAAGCCGCCGCCGGGCCGGCCTCAGCAGCGGAACCGGCGACGATTGCCAGGATCGCTGCCGCGGAACCTCAAGCGACGGTGGTCGCGCGTGCTGTTGGATTGGCGACACTCGGTGGACCGGGCTGGTTCCTACTCGGCTGGTTGGCAGGAGTCGCGGTGCTCGTCGCGCTCGTCGCGCGGCGGATCGCCAAAGTCTGGCAGTTGGCCCGCCGAGCCGAGGAGGCGCCCGAGCGGCTTTACGACCCGCTGCGGACCGCCTGCGAGCGGCTCCGCGCGCCGGCTCGTCGCATTCGCGTGAAAATCTCGGACGAGGTCGGCTGCCCGGCCGTCTGCGGTTTCTGGCGGCCGACGATTCTCGTCCCGCGGCGACTCGTCGGTCAGCTCGACGACGAGCAGTTCGAGCTCGTCTTCGCCCACGAAGCGGCGCATTGGATGCGGGGCGACCTGCAGATCAACCTGCTGCAAACGCTTCTGCAAGTCGTCTACTTCTATAACCCGGCCGTCTGGATCGCGAGCTCCCTTCTGCGGCGCCTGCGTGAGGAGGCGGTCGACGACGCGGTGCTGGCGGCGGGCGGCGGGACGCGCGAACGCTACAGCAACACGCTGCTCGACGTGGCCGCTCAATCGCTGCGTTCCGCCGAGATCAGCCTGCGCCTGATCGGAATTCTCGAATCGCGACAGACGCTCGCCCAGCGCATCCGCCGCATGGCGAGCGCGACGCTGCCGCAATCCGCGCGGCTGGGCGTGTGGGGGCTCTGTGCGGTTGTCGTGATCGCGATCGCGTGCTTGCCGATGGGCGGACGGCGCGCCGTCGCGCAGAAGCCGGCCGACGACCCGCTTCCGGTCAAGCCAGACGACGGGAACCCGGAACCGCCGCGGCCCGCGATTCTGAGCGGAGTCATCACCGATGAAAGCGGAAAGCCCGTTTCCGACGCGACGATCGAGCTGATTCATGTGCCGACCGGCGTCGAGCAGGAGACGAAAACGGCCCCGGACGGCCGCTATTCCCTCGACCGCGCCCAAAGCACCGGCGAGCATCGGCTGATCATCGAGAGCGATCGCTGCCTCGGCTTGACCGATTGGGACAACTGCCCGCACGTCATCCTCGACCCAAAGCGGCCGATCGTCCGCAACTTCACGCTTAAGCCGGCCTGGCAGGTGCGCGTGCAAACGGTCGATGAGCAAGGCAAACCGATCGCCGGCGTTCATTTCTTCCAGGCCGGTCCCACCCGGCAACGGCGAAAGCTGTCCGACGCTCAAGGTTGGACGACCCTCGGCGGGCTGACCCCCGGCGAGCACGTCTTTGCCGCCCGCAGCGCGGAATTCGCGATCGCGCGGCTGACGGTCAAATTCGACTCGAGTCCCAGTGTCGTCGAGCGAAAGCTCGTGTTGAGCCGGGGCGTCGCCGTTAAAGGAACGGTCCATTGCTCCGACGGCAAACCGGCCGCGGGCTGGAAGGTGCTGGCGTTGCCGAGCTGGTGGTCGTTCTACTCGTCGCCGCTCGGCGAATCGATCCAAGACGACGGGACGTTCGTGCTGCCGCACGTCGGACCGGGAGCGCACAACGTTTCGATCGAGATGCCGCGGGCCGGCGGCTCGATCGGGACAGCGACGGTGTTGACCAATGCCGATCTCGCCAACCGCCGCGGTCCGCTCGCGCTCCGCGTCGATTCTCCGTCACAGGAGTCGATGGGAACCGTCTGGGGGCGTCTGCGATTTGTCGGCGGCCGGCCCCAGCGCACGATCTGGATCGAAGCCCAGTCGACGGAGCATCCCGGCGTCTTCGGAAACGTGCACCTGAACCCGCAGCACGACCGATTTCGACTGGGGCCGATCCCGCGGGGTCGCTATCACTTGCGGATCGATTCGCCCGAGATCGAAACGAAGGAAATCGCGTCAATCACGGTGCCGGGCGACGATCTCGACATCGAGATCCAAGTTCACGGGCCGCTGGTGCTGCGTGGCTCGGTGGTCGCCGCCGGCGCCAATGGGCCCGAGCCGGTGCGCGACTTCCGCATTCGCGTCGTGAAGTTGAAAACCCTGCGCGGCACCAACTTCACTCCCAACAATCGTTGGCGCAGCGTCAGCGACCCTCTGGGCGAATTCATGGAGGGGGTCGTCGGAGCCGGGATCTATGTCGTGGAAGCGACGGCCGACGGATGGGCGACGACTCGCAGCGAACCGATCAACACCGATCAACTCCCCAAGAACGGCGTCCGGCTGACGTTGACGAAGGGCATCCGGCTGATCGGAACCGTCGTCGACGAAGATGGCGGGCTCGTCAGCGGCGCCCTCGTGATCTCTCGGACGAAGGCCGGCAACTTTCTGCCGGTGTCCGCCGCCGAAGTCTCCACCGGCGTCTCCGACGGAATCGGGGTCCGGACTGTCAAGGGCCGCTTCCAGCTCGACGGACTCGCGCCGGGGAAGGAGACCTTCCACGTCCTGCATCCCGACTACGCCCTCGCCGTGGTGCCAAATTTCGAGATTCGCGCGCAGGCCCAGGAGCCTCTCTCGATCGTTTTGAAGCGCGGCGGGACCGTTGCCGGGACTGTGCACGACGAGCACAGGCGGCCGCTCGCCGGCGTCCAACTCAATTTTCAAAGATATCCGTTCTCCTTCGCCGAGAATCCCAAAGGGAGCCGATTTGCAACCGCAGTGACCGACGAAAACGGTCACTACGAAGCGCGGCATTTGCCGGAAGAGATGATTCACATCATGCGCAGCGGGCACGATCGCTCCGTCGGCGTCTTTCACCAGGCTGTGCTGCCAGTCAATGGCCAGACGCGGACGATCGATTTTGGTGGAACGCCGACCGTCTGGGGTAGGCTATTCATCAACGGCGTCTCGCCGGCGGGCAAGAAGCTGCTGCTGGCCGATGACGATTCGGCCAACGGCGACTTTGGGGCGACGACCGTCACGGAACCGGACGGGACCTTCGCGTTCTCGGGAATTCCGGTCGGCAAACGCAATCTGTATCTCTCCGGCGGAGAGCGACACGGCTGGGAAGAATGGAGTCGAATCGCAACGCTTGAGATCGGGGCGGCGCCTCGAAATCTCGGCCGGATCGATTGCCTCACTGGAAAACTGACGGTCAACGTGGTCGGCGATTTCAGCCAACCGAGAGACGACGTGAACCTGCACTACTACGATCCCAGCCCAATCCGAGTCCGCCCTGCGGTTTGGCACGTGGTGCCGCACGCGAAGGGGGGGCCGTTTCTCTTCGAGAATGTCAGCCCGGGCAAGTACGACGTTGCCGGCGGTGGGGAAGAGCGACCGCACATCAACCGGATGTTCGAGATCACTCCGGACAATCTCAATGCGACGGTGACGCTCGAGTGGCCCAAAGGGACGGCCTCGATCCGCGGCACCATCGACGCGTCGCTGCGGAACCAGGCCGGCACTGTCTGGTACGAGCTGTACAGCCCCGACTTCCGCTGGTGGACGTCGGTGCCCGTCCAAGACGATGGGCGCTTCGAGCTGAAGGGAATTCCGGCCGGACCCTATACATTGGCGATGAATTACTGGAAGGGCGCTCGGATCGCCGCAACGCTGGCAGAAATTCAATTGCGCGATGGCGAGACGAAAACGCTGACGATCACGCCGGTGAGCGTTCCGCGAGGTGAACTCGCGAGAGAGGCCCTCAAGGTGACTGCCTTCACGTCGCAGGGGATCCCGCTGCCGGGGGCCGACATTCGCTTGACGGGGCCCGACGGCCCGGTGAAACCGAACGACGCCCTCTCGGGCCACTTCGTCTTCGTGGCGGCGCCTGGCTCGTACCAGTTGTCCGTGGCGTTTCCCGGCGCTCGGACGCTCACGCGGGCCGTCGAACTCAAATCGATGCCCGCGGACGCGCCTGCGCAAGCCCGCCAACAGCAGTTGGATGTGACTATCGGCCCGATCGATTGAGGGCGTCAGTCGCAGGTGTTCCGTCTCACGACGGACCTGTGTTGCCAAAAAGGGGTTGTCGCGTCCGAGGCTGCGATGGCGTCCTTGCCGCCCAGGTCGATCCACTTTGTCACAAAGCGAGGCACGGGCAACCGGGGCGGCGCGTCTAGTCCTCCCAATCGAGCGAGCGGGCGACGGCTTTCTTCCATCGCGAGTAGAGCTGTTGCCGCTTGTCCGCCGCCATCGCCGGCTTGAATTCCCGATCGAGGGCCCAGTTGCGGCGGACGTCTTCCTGGTCTTTCCAGAATCCGACCGCTAGACCGGCGAGGTAGGCGGCGCCGAGGGCCGTCGTTTCCTGCACGACGGGTCGCTGCACGGCGACCCCCAATACGTCGGACTGAAACTGCATCAGTAGATTATTGACGGCCGCTCCCCCGTCAACCTTGAGCACGGCGAGCGGCGTGCCCGAATCCTGCTGCATTGCGTCGAGCACTTCGCGGGATTGATAGGCCATCGAATCGAGGGCCGCGCGAGCGAGGTGCGCGGCCGTCGTTCCTCGCGTCACGCCGACGATCGTGCCGCGGGCCCCCTGGTTCCAATGCGGTGCGCCCAGTCCAACGAACGCCGGGACAAGGAACACGCCGCCGGCATCCGGAACCGAAGCGGCCAGCTTTTCGATATCGGCAGCGGTCGTGATCATCTTCAGGCCGTCCCGTAGCCATTGGACGACGGCCCCGGCGATGAAGACGGATCCTTCGAGACAATAGGTGACTTTGCCGCCGAGGCCCCAGCCGATCGTGGTGATCAGCCCGTTCTTCGACGCGACCGGCTTGGCTCCCGTGTTCATCAGCATGAAGCAGCCTGTCCCGTACGTGTTCTTTGCCGCCCCTGGCTCGAAGCAAGCCTGGCCGAACGTGGCGGCCTGCTGGTCGCCGATGTCGGAGGCGATGGGCAGCGCTGCGCCCAGCAGCGCACGATCCGTCTCTCCGTAGATTTCGCTGGACGGTTTCACCTCCGGCAGCATGGCGCGGGGGATTTTGAGGATCGAGAGCAGCTCGTCGTCCCAGTCGAGCTTGTGGATGTTGTAGATCAGCGTGCGGCTGGCGTTGCTGTAATCAGTGACGTGACGTTTGCCGCCGGTCAGCCGCCAGATCAAGAAACTGTCGACGGTGCCAAAGAGCACCTCCCCCTTCTCGGCGCGGGCCCGCAATCCGGGAATGGTCTCCAGCAGATGGGCGATCTTGGTGCCGGAGAAGTAAGCGTCGACGACGAGGCCTGTTCGCTCGCGAAACGTCGGCTCCAGTCCGTCGGCTTTGAGTCGCTCGCACATCGGGGCCGTGATGCGGCTCTGCCAAACGATGGCGTTGGCCACGGGCTTGCCCGTGCTTTTTTCCCAAACGATTGTGGTTTCGCGCTGGTTGGTGATGCCCACGGCGGCCACGTCGGACGTGCTGCGGCGACCCCGCGCGAGAGCGTCTTTGGTCACGGCGAGCTGCGTCTTCCAGATCGCTTCTGGATCGTGCTCGACGTGCCCCGGCTGGGGATAGATCTGCTCGAACTCTTCCTGGGCCGAGGCGATGGGCCGGCCGTCGCGTCCGAAGAGAATCGCCCGGCTGGAGGTTGTCCCCTGATCCAGAGCCAGCACACAGTCGGCCATAAAGCGCGCTCCTTACGGCAAATCGCGGTCTGACGACTCACGGCGCCATCGCTTCACAGTTTAAACAGAACTCTCTCGAAGTCGACGACCACGAAGCGTTTACCTCTCGGCACCACGCGATGTCCCTCCGCCTCGAGCCGGGTCTTAAGCGCAGCAGCGCCGCCGGGGAACTTGGGATTGAGCTCGCCGCCTGCTTTGAGCGTTCGCCAATAGGGCGTAATCCGCTTGACGCCTTCGGCCGCGGCTTCCTCGGCCGCGTGCGCGGCGATCCAGGCGAAGAGACCGGTCGTCAGCGGGCAGCCGATCGTCGCCTGATGCTTCCGCGCCAGGTGTTCGCGGATTTCGTTGATCGTGACGACGCGTCCTTTGGGCACATTCCGCATCGCCTCGTCGACCTCGCGCGGCGCGGGGACAACGACTGTGCCGCGGCCCCACCGCGCCGACATCGCTCCCTCGATTTTGGCGACTTTGGGCAAATCCTTGTCGTCGGTCAGTTTCTCGCGCCACGTTTTCCGCCGTGCCATTCGAGGACCTCCCGAACCGGCCGCCGACCCGCAGCACGGATGTCGCGGTGCGAATGCAAAAAGATTCAGTGCGAAAGCAAGAGATACATGCTGTACAGCACGACAAGCGCGACCACCAGAGTCCCGAACTCGAGCAGGCGACGGCCGAGATGCAGGTTGCGGATTGCCACGATCTGGGCGATGACTTCGACGACGGCCACCATCGAGAACTTGAAAATTACGATGCCCGGCAGGTTCCAATGATAAAACACGTAACCGGCCACTGGGTTGGACTCGTAGAACATGGCCCGGCCGTCCGGCTCCGGGACATCCGAGAGCATCATGTAAGTCATCATCACGTCGAGCACGCTGACGATGACGAAGAGCGCGCTTTCCCGCTGCAGCGGCAGCGCCAGCCGAAACAGCACGTGCCAGATGCCGCGAGGTGTCGACTCCGGTGGCGAAACGGATTCGGGCACGGTCGCCTCGGACCAAGAGGGCGTTGATTGAGTCTGCAGACGCAGGGGCCGAAATGGCACGCCGTCGTGTTTGGCGTACCATCTTAGCCGCACCGTTGCAAGACTTTAACGGGGGAGGCGACGCGCGAGCCAGCCCAGGCACAGCCGCCGAGAGTGCGAAGATTCCGCGCGACGGAGGCACAAGCGAGGCGGTCGACAGAGAAAGGTTCGAGCGGGCGCGTCAGCGGTTGACGGCCAGCGTTCCCTCGGCCAGCACGCGCATCAGGCTGACGGCCCGGTCGGGGCCATGCAGAACGGACGCGCTGTGCTTGGCTGCAGCGGGCCGATCGTGCGAGCACTGGGCGATACCGCCGTAGAAGACCAGGTCGCGGCTGCAGTCCTGGCAATGGGCGATGTGCACCCAGAGTTCCGACGGCAGATCGCTGCGGGACTTGTCGCAGTAATAGGCCCGCATCTCGTCCTCGTAATAACCGCAGGGAGCCGCCGCGACTTTGAGCTCGATCTGCGAGGTCAAAAATGACTTCACGTAGGACGAGTAGCACAGGGACACCGGGACCAGTGCCACGAACAGCACCGCCACGAACTGGCGGGCATTATGGGCTCGGCGACGCCATCGCAGGCGGCGCACCAAACCTTTAACTTCTCCGCCGCACGCGCGCCAGTCATCGCCGTGCAGCAACGTTTGCTCGTGGTTTGTAGTCATCTTTCACTCCGGACTTGCCGCCGAGCGGTCAGTTCAAGTTCCGGCCGGTGCTTCCCTTCATGACGTCACAGTTTGTGAACGTCCGGCCCGCTAGTTCGGTCGGTCGACGATTGCCCGATTGCAGTCTTAATTCTTCCGGAAACTGGGGAAGGCGTCTGTGTAAAACCTCACGATACCGGCGAAAAAAGCTCAATTCCTAAAACTGCTCCTCGCGGGCCGGTTCTCGCCATAAGTCCCTGGTGCGTTTAAGGCTAGGCACAGGCACTTCGATCTCAGCCGCCAATTTGCCAACCTCGTGCAGGATGATTTCCTTGCGGCTGGTAGTCAGAGCCCCCTCATCCTGCAATTCGCCCAAAACCAGGGTCACGGTCTCGCGGGTGCTGCCGATGATGCTCGCCAGCTCCTGGTGCGAGAGCCGAATGCCGATCGCGATCGTCCCGTCTCTCTGGTATTTACCGTATTTTTCCGCCAGATCAAACAGCAGATGAACAACCCGCTCGCGGTTGGAGCGGAAGAGGAGCGATTTCAGCCGTCGGTTGAACCGCTGCACGCGCAGTCCCAACAGCTTGTTGAGCCCCAGGGAGAGCTTGGGATGCTCGTTCATCAGCCGCTGGATTTCCTCGGTCGGAATCACAATGACGGTGGAGAGCTCCATCGCCTCGGCATATTCTTCGCGCTGAGTCGGCTCGACGAGCGCCAGCTCTCCGAAAAGCTCGCCCGGATCGATGAGCGCCAGCACGGCCTGCTTGCCATCCTGGGTGTTGTGAAAGATTTTCACCCGCCCGGACGACAGGACCAGCACGCAATCGCCCAGGTCCGAGGGAACATAAATCAGCATGCCGCGCTTGAAATCTCGCGACTTGGACCGTCCTTCGAGCCGCCGCACCTGCTCATCGGTGAGACATTGGAAGAGCGAACAGTCCTTCAGGTACCAGAACTTTTTATCCATTCGGGATGAACCCGTCGCGGCAAGCAGAGAGGCTGCTGTCGTTAGGACCGTCCACCGTGAAAGGGCGAGTGGTGGAGGTGGAAACGCGAAAAATCTTTCATCCGTCTACGGCGGAGGCGCCGTGCAGCGGACGTTCAGCGTGGTGATCCCTTCAGAATATCCCGGCCAAAGGGGAGTCTCAAGCCCCTAAGAGACTTACCATCCGCCCGCCGGAACCGCTGTGAGATAGTTAACAAATTGCCATTTAGGCTTGGCGATCGTCATTTTCCGTGCATTCGCGAGTGCGCGCGGCTCAGTCGGTCGGCCCAATAAAGCGGCTCCGGTAGCCGGTGCCCGCAGGCGAATGCCCGCGCTAGCCGAGCCGCGCTGGGCACGTCAATTGTTTGACCGGGTGACACATAGAGCGGCCGCGTGGCGGGTGGCAACGTCACCACAGCGCCGACTTCGCGCTCGTCAATACTCACCAGAGCCTCGAACTCGCTCGCGCCCCGAGGCGGTTCTTGGAGGCGGCCGCACAAGAGGGACTTGGCGACCCCGATCGTCGGAACATCGGTGAGAACGCCGAAGCACGCCGCGATCCCGGCGCCGCGCGGATGCAAGATGCCATTTCCGTCGACAAACCACAGATCGAGCGTGGGGAACTCGCGCCGCGCTCGCTCGAAAAGCGCGAGCAGCATCGGCAACTCGCGAAACGTCAATAAGCTAGGAATGTAGGGCAGCCCCGCGCGATCGCGATGTGTAGTTGTCCAGACGACACGACCGGATCTACTTTCCACAACCGCGCAACCTCCGGTCGCCATTCCGTCGCGCGAGTACGAAACGTCGAGCCCAGCGGCCAGGTGTGGCGTGTCGCGTCGCGCGACGAGTCGCACGCGCCGGGCCCAGTCCAGTTGCCGTTCGATCAAACACGCGAGAGGCTGGCCGGAGACGAAGTCACTAAAACGGATGTCTGCGAAGCGGTCGACTCGCCCATCGTGAACGGCGACTTCCTCGGCTTGCAGCCGCTCCGTCTTTTCCGCAGGCTCGCGCCCGATGACGTAAAGCCCCAGCTCGCCCCCCTGCCGCACAACGCGATGGCACGAACATGTCTCAGCGTCGTGCGGATGCTCGCGCAGAAACTCGCCGACCCATCGGGCGGCAGTCCGTAGTCCCAACGCGTCCGCCAAATCGCCATAGGTCGTCACGCGGCCGCGGGGAATTTGAACCAGCAGCTTGAGCAGCTCGGCAGGCAGGTCGGGGAGGTCGACGTCGAATTCCACGGCCCGCGCGCCCCCGTCACAGCTCAACCGGGTCGAGTGCGGCCACGTAGGGCAAGCTGCGGTGCTCGTCGTTGTAATCGAGTCCGTAGCCAACGACGAAGACGTCGGGAATGCGGAAGCCGAAATAATCAGGCGTCCATTCGGTCTCGCGCGGGCGCTCCTTCCAGAGCAGCACGGCGGTCCGGACGCTGGCGGCGTCGCACGTCTGCAGCCGCTCGACCAGGGCGGTGAGCGTGCGGCCCGAATCGAACACGTCGTCCACGATCAACACATCGCGGGCGCGGACGTCCGGCAAAAGGTTCAGGTCGATCGAGACGGCGTTTCCCGTCGTCGTGCGGCCCGCGTAGCTCGAGGCCCGAATCATGCCCACTCGGACGGGCAGCTCAATCGTGCGGATCAGGTCCGACACCAAAACCAGGCTGCCGGTTAAAACGCCGATCACCGTCAGTGGCCGACCGCGATAATCGGCCGTGATCTGCCGGCCGAGTTCGGTCACCCGCTGTTGAATCTCCGCCGCTTCGATCAGTCGTCTCACGCGATCCGTCCGCTAAACCCGGCTCGATCAAGTGCCGCGGCGATTGCCAAAGAGCTCGATGTGCAGCCGCGGCGAAACCGAGTACCCGCGGCGGGCCGCCTCGACCCGCAGCCAGCCCGTCTTTTCGCGCACGACATCGGCTACGGTCCCCTGCGGCATGAGAAACACTCGCTCGGGTGCGACTCCGCCGATTTGCGCGACATGGCCGTCGACGTCCGCGACATCGACCGGAGTATCGATCACGTATTTCAGCTGGTAGCGATACTCCCGCGTCAGGCGCGCGACGACGTCGGTGCGATCGCGAAGAGCCTCGTGGCGCGACGACCAGACCGCGTCGCGCGGAGTCGAGTTCGGGCGTTTGGGGCTGATCGACATCAGCGCGGCCTGGGCCGGGCGATGCACGGTGCCCGCCGTTTCGATCGTCACGAGTCGCCCTGCCCGCGCGAGACATTCGGTCAGCGGCACGATGTCGGGCTGCAACATCGGCTCCCCGCCGGTGAGCACGACGTGCTGGCACTCGCACGCGAGGATCCGTTCAGCCAGCACTTGCCACGATTCCTGCGTCCCCTCGGGCTCCCACGACGTATACGGCGTGTCGCAGTACCAACAGCGGAGGTTGCAGCCGGTCGTCCGCACGAAGACTGACGGTGTGCCGGCAAATTCGCCCTCCCCCTGAATCGATTGAAAGAACTCGGCGATTCTCATCGGCGGATGTCCGCTGGATAGGCCAACGGATCGGTCTGGCCGGCTTCGGCAAAGCCTTTCAACCGCAGGCGGCACGAGTCGCAGTGGCCGCAGGGGTGGCCGGCCGCATCGGGATCGTAACAGCTGTGGGTCAGCGAATAATCGACACCCAGCGCAGTCCCCGTCCGAATGATCTGCGACTTCGTCATCTCGATCAGCGGCGCATGAATTCGCCAGGTCGCCGTTCCCTCGACCCCCGCCTTCGTCCCCAGGTTGGCCATCCGCTCGAAG
>Ga0210390_10000117_pt1 | contig 80783 bp, 61 predicted proteins | sample IncBWH11OmetaG_FD_161050 | JGI IMG/M metagenome (GOLD analysis project Ga0210390, IMG submission 161050) | Forest soil microbial communities from Barre Woods Harvard Forest LTER site, Petersham, Massachusetts, United States - Inc-BW-H-11-O ...
TACTCCGTCGATCAGCGGGTAGACTAACAAGGCTGCTGGGACCCCTGCAACTGGACGCGCGACCATGCGGAGTACAGGGGCGACGACCTGTACCATGGTTAATCGGACCTCTTCTATAGTGCCTGAGCGCCGCGGTATTGCGTCGGCTGCAGTCTGCGGATAGCACCGGTGACGGCCACGCGTCGATTCATACTTGGTTGCACTCGGCGGAGCGGTAATAGTACTGTTATCAAACAGTTAGGCTCTCGCCCAGAACTTCGCATTGCAAAGCTCTATAGCGAAGTCTCTAGATTTTGTTGTTGGTGGAGAGCATCTCTACTGGAGAGAGCCGACAGCCACAAACTCGGCGGTCTTTTGGACCACGGTTCGTTGCTGTTCGGCCTCGAGCTGAGGGTACATCGGCAGAGAAAGGATTTCCGAACAGACTTGTTCGGTGACCGGGAAATCACCCTGCTTGTAGCCGAAGTGCTTGTAGGCTTGCTGTAGATGTAGCGGAACAGGATAGTGAATTCCCGTGTCGATTTTCGCTTCGGCCAACTGCTTCTGCAAGCCGGTGCGATCCTGAACACGGACCACGTACAAGTGGTATACCGAGCGAGACCACTCGGGTTGCAGAGGGGCGGTGACGCCATCGACGGAACAGAGCATTTCGTCATACCTCTGCGCAGCCGCTCGACGCTTGCGATTCCACTCCGCCAAATGACGCAGCTTCACGCTCAAGATTCCCGCCTGCAGGGAATCCAGACGTCCGTTGTAACCCTCGATATCGTGGTAGTACTTCTTCGCCTGACCGTGATCTCGCAGCATGCGCATTTTCTTCGCGATCGGTTCGCTATTGGTGGTTGCTGCGCCGGCTTCGCCGCAAGCGCCCAAATTTTTGCCCGGGTAAAAACTGAATGCGGCCGCATGGCCCATCGTTCCGGCTTTCCTCCAGCGATTCTCCTGCTTCGAAAAATACTCAGCCCCATGCGCCTGACAGGCGTCCTCCACCACAATCAAATTGTAGCGACGTGCCAACTCCAGGATCGGATCCATGTCCGCGGTCTGGCCATAAATATGGACGGGGACCACGGCGGTGACCGGAGCCCGCGATTCCCAGTTGTACGGCCTACCGGTTTCGCGATCCAGATAGCATTTCCTCTCGAGGTATTCCTTCAGTTTCTCTGGATCCATGCAATACGTGCGTTCTTCGATGTCGACGAAATCCGGCCGGGCACCCGCCTGGCTAATCCCCTCCGTGGTGGCGATAAACGTGTGGGGGACGGTCAAAACAATATCGCCCGGTTGAACGCCGGCCGCCATGAGCGCAAATCGAACAGCATCGGTGCCGCTCGCGAGCCCCACGCAGTGAGAGGCTCCCGTGAAATGAGCGAATTCGCGTTCGAATTCCTCGACCATCGGGCCGCCAACAAATCCCGCGGTGCGCAGCACCTTCTGAAAAACAGGGACCAGTTCTGCTTCCAGCTCTTCGTGCAGACCTACCAAGTCCAAAAAGGGAACTTTTTCATTGTTTGCAATCATGCGATCCTGGGCTCCTCGTTAACATAACGCAGCACTTTAGCTGGATTCCCGGCGACAATAGCGTTCGCGGGCACGTCTTTGGTTACCACGCTGCCAGCCCCAACAATGGCTTTCTCGCCCACGACGACGTTCGATAGGATCGTTGTGCCGGACCCGATCGAAGCGCCGCGCTTCACAACCGTTCGCTCCACCTTCCAGTCAGCTTCCGTCTGCATCTGTCCAGTTCCGGTCGTCGCACGGGGATAAGAGTCGTTGATGAAAGTCACGCTGTGACCGATGAAAGCGTCATCTTCGATCGTGACCCCTTCACAGACGAAGGTATGGCTGGAAATCTTGCAGTTCTTACCGATGGTGGCATTTTTTTGAACCTCTACGAATGCCCCGATCTTGGTGTTGTCGCCAATCTGGCAACCGTAGAGATTAATGAACTTGGATAGCTTGACTCCCTGACCGAGTTTTACGTCAGGAGCGATGCACACGTAATCGGTCATAGCTGAACGATCTTGCCTTTCTGCTGGAGTGAGAGGTCGGCGGCTTCGAGCATCTTAACTACGTGCAAGCCGGCCATTCCGTCGTTGAAAGGTGTCTTGTCGTGCAAGATGCAGTCAACGAAGTATGCGGCCTCGGCTTTGAGCGCCTCGAGCTGCTCAACCTTGGGCGCCCACATGTCTCCTGTGCGGTAGCTGACGAGTTGCTGGTAAACGGCTTCCCCGGTTGACATCTGAACACCCTTGTCATAAACCTTAATTTTCTCGTCCGCTTCCAGATCGTTCCAAACCAGCATCTTTTTTTCGCCGCCGATCAGGGTCGTGCGCACCTTGACGGGCGAAAGCCAATTGACATTGATGTGCCCGATCATGTTGTTGGGGTAGTACAACGTAAGGAAAGCAACATCCGCAACACCATTCAAGTGGCGTTCGCCCGTCGCCACGACGGCTTCCGGTTTTTCCTTAATGAGGAAGTCCATAATCGAAAGGTCATGGGGAGCGAGATCCCAGATGACGTTCACGTCGTGCTGGAACAGACCCAGGTTTACCCGCGTTGAATCGTAGTAGTACAAGTCACCCATGGTTCCGTCGTCGATGAGTTCACGAATCCGCTTGACGGCTCCAGTGAACAGAAACGTGTGGTCAACCATGATCTTCAGCTTTTTGCGATCAGCCAGTTCGATCAGCTCTTCGGCCTGCGCAGTTGTGCACGTAAACGGCTTTTCCACAAAAACGTGCTTGCCGTTTTCCAGGGCGGCTTTAGCCAATTCAAAGTGGGTCCACACGGGAGTAACAACCGCGATGATGTCGATTTCCGGCGACGTCAGCAAATCCTCGAAGTCAGACGTAAGGCGGATATCTGCGTGGGATTGCTGAACGCGGCGCAACGAATTGGGACTCTTGTCGCAAACGGCGATGACCTTGGAATGCTCTTGGCCATGAAAGTTTCGGACGATGTTCGGGCCCCAATAGCCGTATCCGATCACACCGACCCCCAGGCGGTCCTGTGCGATTTCTCGCGCGGATGTGGTCTTGCTCGGCAAATTCGAGGCAGAATCGATGCTTAAACTTGTCGCCATTTTTTTTCCCACCTTCTCGACGTATGGATTCGTGAAGCAGCTACTGCCAGCGGTGAAACGCTCAGTACGCACCGTCTCCCGACAGCATCGCGCGCGGAGTTTGGAGCAGGATCTTTAGGTCCAGTAACGGTGACCAGGACCTTGAATATTGCAAGTCTAGCCGAACCATCTGGTCGAAAGTCGTCTTGCTGCGCCCGTAGACCTGCCAGAGACCCGTGATCCCCGGCTTAACTTCGAGCGAGCGACGGCGATGCCAAATATCGTAGACGTCAAACTCATATTGAACCGGTGGTCTCGGTCCGACTAACGACATGTCACCCTTGAGCACGTTCCAGAACTGCGGTATTTCATCGAGGCTGGTGCGGCGCATGAATTTCCCGATCCATGTGACGCGGGGATCGTTGGTAATTTTGTAGACGGTTTTCGGATTGCTTCCACTGGGCGAGGAATCCGATTTTCCTGCGATGAAGTTCTGCACGAATTCCTTATGAATTTCCGGGTCATTCGAAATGTGCATCGAGCGGAACTTTAGGCACACAAAGGGCACGCCGTATTGCCCGATTCGTTCCTGACGGAAGAACACAGGACCTTTCGAGGTCAGCTTGATAATGAGTGCGAGAAGCAAAAAGACAGGCGACAAAACCATGAGCGCGGAGGCGCTGAAGACGATATCCATTGCGTCCTTAATCAGGAAAGATACTTTTTTCCTTTTCTCCGTCTCAACGAGGTCTGGGTACAGCCTGGCCGTCACCAGGCCACCCCGTCCCATGTCTGCCGAGTTCTCAGGGAAGGCGTAGAAAGAAATGCGCAGGTGGCCGAGCTGGCTCGGTTTAAAGGCGCTCTGCAGGCCCGCTTTGACCTTCGCTTCAATTATCTTGGAAGCAGAGGCGACTTGTGCGCTTCCCAATTCTGTGAGAATGACACCGATGATGCTGCCTTGCTCGAACCATCCAGTCAGATCGGTCTCGCGGACGACACCGGAAACGGCGGTTGCGATTTGTGTCAGGACAATCTTGTCGTTCTTTGATTTGGGCAATACCTCACTATCAATCAACATCAAAATCAGGTGCTTTCGGGAGCGCTCGCAGCGTTTTCTTTCCCGGCACAACATTTGACGGAACTGCTTCTCGGGAAACAACGATGCCGAGCCGTCGTCCGATGCATCCGGTTGAGCAGATCGGATCGGAGCGTTCACCGATGAAACCCGATCGCTCTGTGCGCCTTTATTCACGAAGGTTCCTCTCCAAGACAAGACGAACTGCGTAACTACCTGACTCCCGCAGCAACATTACTGCCAAACCATCCGAGCTTGACTTCGCCAGATTCAGAGCAAGCCCTGTTCGCGACCCCTGTCGGGGTTGAGCGCAGCGGGGTTACTGACGCAGAATCGATTCTTACGGCTACAGATCGTTGCAGCAGGGTCACACACAAGACGAGCCGGCGATGGCCTTGAAACTCAACCAGCAACCCCTCGAGCCCGCGCAAAGGTCCTGACTCGATTCGGACTTTGTCGCCGATTTCCAGATAAGGGCAAGGTTGATTGGGAGCTCCCGAGGCCACCAAAACTTGAATTGCGCGAATCTCATCTTCATCGACCGGTATCGGCTGACGATTAGAACCCACAATTTGTATAACCCCAGGGATTTTCAGGATTGGCAGGCGATCGAGTGGGTCAAAACGGCAAAATAGATATCCAGGGAAAAGTGGAGACTGAACTTCTTTGATACGATCCGACCAGCGTTTTTGGCAGCGACTTAGAGGCAGAAACCACTCGTAGCCGTTCGATCGAAGATGCTCAGAGATGCCGAGTTCCTGGCGTGTGCGTACTTGGACTGCAAACCACGAAAAAGGCTTCGGGTTTGCGTCGGTTTCGCTATAACTTCGCCTAGTCTCGGTATGGTGGATGTCTGGGAACATGAGCTACCGCCGTTAGAGTCACAACGACTCTGGCCGGAACAGCCGTACGGTTGCACGACGGATGCCACCGCTCTGGGGTCGAGAGTATTTCCATAAGATGCTGATTCTGCGTGGCTTGGCATCAGGATGTGACTACTCTTAGGGGGGTGCAAGCCCCTTCCGTCGATGAACTTTGTTGTCCTAGAATCGCAAATGTTTTCCACGTTGCGTCCGAGTCACAACGGTGCCTATTTTCAGTAACCTGGCGGGGTAATCTTAGTCCGCCTGGCGGCATCGGAGTCACGATGGCTCGCCTGTTGAATCGAGGTGTGCTCGGGGTCTGGAAATCTGCGATCAAGGCGTCCAGGTCCAATAGTGTGAGGACCAGCCGCTTCCTTCGCCTACGATTGTGGCAACGTAACCGGTAGAGGGTTCAAAGGAGTGCATGGACCACCGAGCACTGTCCGCGCTCTGGAGTTCCGCCGAACGGCCCGGTGTGAGAGACACCGCGAAGCTGTCCAGCGGGATGCTCAGGCCCGCTCCGCGCGCCTTCACGTAAGCTTCTTTCCGGGTCCAGCAAAGAAAGAACCCCTCGGCTCGCAACTGCGGCGGGAGCGCTTGCAACTCTGCCAGTTCGCGTGCTGCGAAGTACCTTCTCGCGACGTCCTCACCGGCGAGATGGGGTCGAATCCGTTCTACGTCGATGCCGAGACTTCTTCCTGGGGAGAAGGCGTACACCGCGAGGCCTCCGGAATGCGATAGGTTGAACTGCAAAGGTGAGGAGCCTGTTCCAATTTCAAGAGACGGTTTTCCGCGATTTGCGTAACCGAATTGCAGTCCCGCAGGCGAGAGCATCAAGTAGCATCCCAACAGTTCTCGAAGAATCCCTCGCGCGGCCACAAAGTGACTCCGATCAGTTTCGAACACAAAGCGGTCTGCCCGCGCTATTTCATCCGGCGATAGCGTTGCTTCGAGTCTGGAAAGTACAGAGGGATCGCAATCAAGCGAAGCGCGCCATAAATGAACTTCCTCCGCGCGCAGTTTAAGGCCCAGCGGCGGCGGAGACCATGCGAGCGAATTGAAGTCCCCTGTCACCGCTTATAGTTGCCCCGATTGTTGCAGGGCGCTCTCTGAGGATTCGCGCATCGGCTGTTGATTCATGATGCGCGCGTACGCGCGGAGGTCTGATGCGCCACAAACCGCTATGCTACCCTGTTCACGAAAGCAAGATGGAGACAATGCTCGCGCCGCCACTCCAATATTGCTGGGATGATCGTTGATGCGTGTTTGCATGCTAGGTTACACCTTCTACGAAATTGACAGCCGCGTCCAGCAGTATGCAAGAGCATTGGTCGAACGAGGCGATGAAGTAGATTTTATCGGATTACAAAAGGCGGGCCAATCCGCCGAGGACGTCGTCGAAGGAATCCGGATATTTCGGATTCAGGGTCGCGAGTTCGACGAGAGAAGTAAAGTATCCTATTTGTTCAAACTGTTGCGATTTTTTGTAAGCTCATCGATGTTAGTTTCCAGGAAGCATCTCCGCAATCGATACGATTTGATCCATATCCATTCGGTGCCCGACTTTCTGGTTTTTGCCGCCTGGCTACCCCGACTCACCGGGGCGAAAATCGTGCTCGATATTCACGACGTAATCCCTGAATTTTACGCTACTAAGTTCAACGCGCCGCCAGGCTCAGTAGCTTTCCGGTCGCTGTTGTTGCTGGAAAAGGTGTGCGCAGCTTTCGCGCATCATGTGATCATCGCCAATGATATATGGAGAGAGAAGCTGGTATCGCGTACTCTGAGCGCGTCGAAATGCACGACGATTCTCAACTATCCTAGGCAGCGGGTACCTCAGGGAAGCAAACGGCAGAAACTAGACTCTACATTCATCATCCTGTATCCAGGCAGCCTAAACTATCACCAGGGGGTGGACATCGCCATCCAAGCGTTTGCCTTGGTCAAGAATTCAATTCCGAACTCCGAATTTCATATTTACGGTGAGGGCGCAGAACATGTGAATATCTCTGGTTTGATTCAACGGTTGGGGCTTGAGAAGCGCGTTTTTCTGCGGCCCTACGTTACCCATGAGAGAATCTTGGGCATCATGGCGAATGCAGACCTGGGAATCGATCCGAAGAGAACCGATGGGTTCGCCAATGAAGCATTCGGAGGCAAGATTTTTGAATTTATGGCTCTCGGCGTTCCGATGGTCGTATCGGACACCCGCACGAACAAATATTACTTCAATGAATCAGTCGTCCGCTTCTGCCGTGGCGGTAACGCGGAAGATTTTGCCCAATCGATCTTGGCTGTGTATCAAAACAAACAAGCGACTAGCCGGATGGTGCACGCCGCCAGTGAGTTGGTTCGCGGATATGAATGGGACGTTCAAAAGCTGATTTATCTCAAGCTGGTTGACTCACTGACGCAACCCTCAAAGAAAATCCAGAGGCCAAGATCGGAACCGATTCTCTGAGGCGACCGAGGAGCGGTCTAAGGACGGTTGGGACGTAACAGTTGGGCTTTGCTGCAGCCCTGCCCCCTACCTGGTTTGGTTGCCAGATCGAGATGCGCATGAACTGGAATACATGACATTGCCGTCTTCAACGATCAGCTGGTCAAATCGAATTCTAATCGCGGCAGTCATCGGGATCCTGTTCCTCACGCTGTTCCCGTTTCGATTCGTTCTGGCCACCAAGCTGCCGTTAAACGCGTCCCCGTTCCTGCTAGGCCACGGTCCTAAAGCAGTAGGACCGCTTGATTTCTTCCTTAATATCCTGCTTTTCATTCCGTTCGGTTTCGGACTCGCTGAAAAACTACGGGACCGAGCGACGTCCAGGAAGACGACATTCTTTGTAACTTTGCTAACGGGCGCACTGTTCTCCTACACGATTGAATTCTTGCAGATGTACATCCCATCGCGCGATTCGGGTTGGGAGGACATATTCACCAATTCGATGGGCACCGGGATTGGTTGCGTTCTTTTCGACCGCTGGGGACATCGTACGGTTTGTTTTCTTTCGCGATGCGAATCAGCGCTCACTTTGTGGCTGACATTCCGCCGGGCGGTTGCCATCATTCCCATTTATTTTGCGGCGTGGTTCGCGGTTTCAATCCCCTTACAGAAAAAGAGCCTGCCGAGTAATTGGGATCCCAGGTGCTTTCTGGTGGTTGGTAACAACGCGCAGGCCCAGTATCCTTGGCGCGGGAAAGTATTCCGCGCGCAATTTTGGGACCGGGCGCTGCCCGAAGGGCTAGCTCGGGAAATAACCGGCGGGGCCGAGGTGGCAGGGGCTCAGAATGGCATGGTTGGTGACTTAGAGTTCTGGGGCCCAAATCCGTTGCAGGATCGGCGCGGACTGCTTCCCGATCTCGTCTGGGCGCCCTCCGTCCCGGATGATAAAGATTTGAGTCCGCTTGTGTTGGATGGAGGGAATTGGCTGATTTCGAAGGCTCCGGTGTCCGATTTCATCCGGGACGTCCAGAGAACCAATCAATTTGCAGTGCGGGTTGTATGCATGCTCGGAGAAGTCGGCGAAGGAGACAAAAGAATTGTATCCGTCTCAGATTCCTCAGGAGTCACGAATTTAACTCTCCGACAAGAAGACACCAACCTAGTATTTTGGTTTCGCAATCCGCTTTCTGTGAGACGGTCACTGCTAGCGTGGTATGTTCCGAAGGTATTCGATGCCGTCGCGCGCCACGACATCTTATTCTCCTACGATGGTTCAAATCTATCGCTTTTCATCGACGGTGAGAAGCAACGTCGAGCCTACCGTCTGGGTCCCGGCACAGCTTTAGCACAACTTTTTGTGCGAGTCATACCGGCCGAGTTGGAGGGCTACGATTACATTTATGATGCACTGGTCTTCGTGCCCGGGGGGATTTTGATCGGAATCGCGGCCAGAAGCGCAAGGCTAAGGACACTTGTGGGTGCCATATTGTGGGGAATCGGTGTGTGCTTACCGCCCGCGATTCTGGAATCGATTTTGGCCTTGCTGAGCGGTCGCGCGCTTTCGCGTGCCAACGTTTCCCTTTGCATCTTGCTCTCGATTGCGGGTGCTCTATGGATTGATGCCGATGGTCGCACCGGCTAATAGGCGCGCCGTCCTTCGCAGATTCGATCGGTTGCCGGTGAAAGCCCCAAAATCCATTGACTGCCCATTTCCCGTGGCTTAACGTTTCGCCCTCGGAGGGCTGCCATTTTCAGGGCGGCGAGACGGACTGGCATAAAGGCCTATGACCGAGCAGACCGCGATCCCAACTTCACCTCCGCAATTTAGCGTCATCATCGCGGCCTACAACGATTGGGCGGCGCTTGATGCCTGCCTGCGATCGCTCGAGCAACAAGCAAACGCACCGAGTTTTGAAGTGATCGTTGTGGACGACGGTAGTGCGGATCCTGCTCCGGAATCCATCCGCACATCGTGCCGCTCGTACCCCTTGGTGATGGTTAAACAGGCTCATGGAGGAGTATCGGCTGCCAGGAACCGGGGAGCGCAGATATCCAACAGTCCTGTTCTATTGTTCGCTGACGCTGACTCGAGGTTCCAATTGAACTGTTTGGGGGTTCTGGCCTCGACGATCATCAGTTTCCCGCAGCACAACAGTTTTCAGCTCCGTCTCGCGGGCGATTGCTCGACATTGGTCGGCAGAGTTGAGGAATTGAGGCTCATAACTCTTCAGGAGCATCTGCTGCAACCTGATGGTTGCCTGCGATATCTGAATACTGCCGGATTCGCAATTCGACGGACGCACGTGAACGTTGAGGCGGGCGTGTTTTATACTGGGGCAATCCGCGGCGAAGACACCCTCTTGTTGGCTGAGCTGATCCAGCGGGGCGAACTCCCTCTGTTCGTTGCCAATGCAGTTGTTCAGCACGAGACTCCGTTCTCGTTGATGGAATCTCTCCGCAAGGAGATTCGGTCCGCTTATCTGGAAATGACGACCTACAAAATCATCGACTCGAAAGGCGTGAAATTTCAAGTGAGCAACCGGGAGCGGTTGGAAATGCTCCATTCCATGTGGAGGACATCCGGTCGAGCTTCCATCGGAAGAACAGCGTGCTGCGTACTAGTAGCCAGACAAGTGTTGCGCCTGTTGGTCCATTTCGCGTGCCGGGCAGTTGGACGTCGGTAGCACTCGCGATTGTCTAATGCCCGTTTGAGAAACTTGAGCCTAAGCCCCTTTGGGCGGAAGTCTCCGATTCGATCGCCCGGATGCGCCAGCTGGGCATGTGAGTAGGCGACCACGAAAACCTTCGGAGATGGAGGCGTGCTGGCCAGCGGGCCTCGACCAGATCAGGTAGACGGCAGCGGGATAGGCGTTCTTTGCGAGGCTCAACCACCAGGGTTAGGAAAATGATTTCCACATTCAAGAACGAAACATAGCAAAAACGGTCCAACAGAAACAACGTAAGTTCAATATTTACAATGACTTAATTAAACCATAAGATGGTTAGCCAATTGCAATAATCGCCTTAACAATATGTCCAATTTAGCCGCGAATTGTTACATTGCTCGGTCAGAACCCAGGATGCAAAGTACGGAAATCGATAGTTTATGAGGTCGGAGCCGATGTCGGATTCATCAATAGAACAGCTCGGTGTTACCGAGGACGAAGCCACGCGGCAGCTCACGCGCATCTGGCAAGAAATCCTGGCTCTCGAGTCGATTGGCTCTGACCAGAACTACTTCGACTTGGGAGGGGATTCGTCCCTCGCCGTTCAGCTTTTCGCTCAAATCGAGCGGGTGTTCGCGGTCAAGTTACCTTTGGCCACGCTGTTTGAAGCTCCCACAATCGAAGAGCTCGCCCGTGTTCTCCGTCGTGAGTCCGCCCCGGCCGGTTGGTCACCTCTGGTTGCGATTCAGTCATCAGGTTCGCGTCCTGCCTTTTTCTGTGTACACGGGGCTGGGGGGAACGTCTTGATCTATCGTGAACTTGCGCAGCATCTAGGACCCGACCAGCCGTTCTATGGTTTGCAAGCCCCCGGTTTGGACGGGAGTTGTGCACCACTGACACGAGTGGAAGACATGGCAACCGTGTATGCGAAGGAGATACGGAGGCTGCAGCCGCATGGGCCGTATTTCCTCGGCGGCTACTGCTTGGGTGGAACTGTCGCATTTGAGATAGCTCAACAGATTCAAGCGCTAGGAGAGCGCGTAGCGCTGCTCGCGCTATTCGATACGACGAATTGGTCGAAGATTCCACTTCCTACGACCTGGGACAAGAGCTACTACGCTGTGCAGCGCCTGATATTCCATGCGGCCAACTTCTTTCGCCTGGATTCTGGCGGTAAAGCTCAATTTTTCAGAGAGAAGCTGAAAGTGCTGCGAAGCCGGATTCCCGTGTGGCGAGGCATGCTGTTCGCAAAGCTCGCTAGAAACCCGCGCCCGGACATGTCAGCGTCCCTCGTGCTGGCGAAGATTTGGCAGGCCAACGACCACGCAGCTTTGAGTTATGTCCCGCGACCGTATCCAGGATCGGTTACTGACTTTCGTCCAGTGAAACAGTACCAGATGTTCAACCGACCCAATGCAAAGTGGGATCGTTTGGCGCAAGGCGGACAGCAAGTCGTCGTGCTGCCAATCTATCCGGCTGGCATGTTGCTCGAGCCCTTCGTCGAACACCTGGCCGGCGCCCTCAAGAAAGCCATTGACGATGCGGCTCGCCCGTCCGTGAAAAGTTAGTGTTGTGGCGAGCTTGCTACAGCGAAAGAATACGGAGGAGCGTTTGGTCGCAGGAGATGGTTGGTCAAAGACCTGGACGTACTTCGAAGGAACCTGGCACGAGGGGAACGTGCCGATCATGGGCCCACGTACGCACGCGGCGTGGCTATGCTCCGTGGTGTTCGACGGCGCGCGGTATTTCGAAGGCGTTGCGCCCGATCTCGAACTCCATTGCGCGCGCGTCAACGAATCCGCAACGAAGCTTTACTTGAAGCCGACGGTTTCGACGGAAACCTGGATCAAGCTGGCGCGCGAAGGGTTCGCACGATTCGATAAAGATGCCGCACTGTATATTCGTCCCATGTATTGGGCCGAGAAAGAAGGGCCGTGGGTTCAAGCGCACGATCCGGAATCCACTCGCTGGTGTCTCTCAATATACGAAGCACCCATGAGGCCCCCTAAGGGATTCTCGGTGACGCTGTCTCCTTATCGCAGGCCAACCCTTGATTCCATGCCCGTCGATGCCAAGGCCGGATGCCTCTATCCCAATAATGCGCGCGCTCTGTTCGATGTGCATGCCCGAGGCTTCGACAACGCAATCGTCTGCGACATGCTGGGCAACGTTGCCGAACTGGCGACCTCCAATATCTTTATGGCCAAAGACGGCGTGGTGTATACGCCCACTGCGAACGGGACTTTTTTGGCGGGCATTACACGCCAGCGGGTGATCGGATTGTTACGCACGGCTGGCGTCGCCGTGGTGGAAAAAACGCTGGCTTATCAAGACTTCAAGGCAGCCGACGAGATATTTTCCACGGGGAATTATTCCAAGGTGGTTCCGGTAACCCGCATCGACGATCGTACGCTCCCATTCGGCCCGATTTACACCAAAGCTCGGGAACTCTATTGGGCTTTCGCGCATTCATAGTCGCCGCTCGTGGTAATCGTTCCGAGAGGGGCGGGATGGAAATTGAGTTGCCTTCGCCCACACAACAACCCCATGACCTCCACTCGACCGGGTGCAGTGTGACGGACAAGGCTGCTTCCAAAATGGTTGATGTCCTGACTCCTATATGGGAGCGGGTGCTGCAGCGGCCATCGATTCGTCTGCAAGACAATTTTTTTGATCTTGGCGGCGATTCTTTGCTCGCTGTCGAGCTGTTTTCTGAAATCGAGCGGGTGTGCGGCCGGGAAATGGCGCCAGTTACGATTTACTGTGCGCCCACGGTCGCGGCATTGGCCGCCGTCCTAGATGAGCCCACCGCCCCCCGGTTTCCGCCTCTTTTGCAATTGAAGGCCGGCACAGACGAACCGCCGATTTTCTTGGCGCACGGCCTCGCCGGCACGGCCATGGATTTTTTTCAGCTCGCGAAGCACATCCACACCCAGCGTCCCATCTATGGAATGCAAGCGAAGGGCACCGATGGCGTGGACGAGCCGTTTGAGCGTATTGAGGATTTGGCTCAATATCACCTTGATGCGATCAGGGAAGTGCAGCCTCACGGCCCTTATTTCCTCGTCGGCTACTCTCTGGGTGGACTCGTCACGCTGGAAATGGCCCAGCGCCTTACCGCGGAGAGAGAAGAGGTTGCATTGTTGGCGATGCTGGAGACGTATCCGCACTCTCGGTTTCTTTCACTAAGGCAGCGTGTGCGCTTGGGTACTCGTCTCGCCACTCATCACGCTGCCACCATCAGACGATTGCCGCTCCGAGATGCGCTTTCCTACATTATTCGTCCTTCCGAGCGCAGGTTGTACGTTGCTCGAGTGAGCAATGGGAACGCATCAAGTCAGGTGCCGGCCGGTGCGTCCAATACACCAACAATGCAACGCGCGCGTGAGAGTGCCTATCGTTCCTTCACGAGCTATCGCCCTCGCTTCTACAACGGCACAATAAAATTCGTGAGGGCTGAAACCGTCACTGATTTTCCTGATGATCCGTCCGCAATTTGGTGTACTCTCGCCAAGGAATTTCATGCTGAGATCGTGCCGGGCGATCACCTGGGTATACTTGGTACGCATTTCGAGAAACTCGCCTCTGTAGTTTCCCGTTACCTTCATGAAGCTTCTTGCTAGCGGCGAACGCGCCATTCGAGTCGGATCTCTCCCTGGAGTGCATGCCCACTAATATGAACGGCGCAGAAAGCCTGATTCGCACGCTGATTGCCGGAGGGGTGGAAACCTGCTTTACCAACCCCGGCACATCAGAGATGCACCTAGTCGGCGCGCTTGATCATGTACCGGAAATGCGTTGCGTGCTCGGCCTTTTCGAGGGTGTGGTCACCGGAGCCGCGGACGGCTACGCGCGGATGGCTGAAAAACCGGCGTGCACGCTGCTGCATCTGGGCCCCGGTTTGGCGAACGGCGTTGCGAATCTCCACAACGCGAGCCGAGCGCAAGTGCCGATCGTAAACCTCGTCGGCCAACACCCGGCTTATCACCTGCGCTACGATGCGCCGCTGACCTCCGACATCGAAGCGATTGCGCGGCCCTATTCCAAGTGGTTGCGTACATCGTCTGCTGCGTCCGAGATAGGGCGCGACGCCGCCGAAGCCATCGTTGCTTCGCGCACCTCGCCGGGACAAATTGCCACGCTGATCGTCCCGGCCGATGTCGCCTGGACCGACCGTGCTGCTATTGGTGCGATTCCTGCGGTGCCGCGGGCGGCTATGCCTTCTGCCGAATCCGTCAATCACGCAGCTTCCATGCTTCGCTCGGGCTTAGCCACGGCGCTATTGCTCAACGGAAACGCCCTCTACGGCGCGGGACTCATGGCGGCCGGGCGGATCGCTGCGGCTACAGGTGCCAAGCTGCTTGCTCCCTATCCCATCGCACGTGTCGAGCGTGGAGCCGGTGCTCCCGCCATCCAGCGGATTCCCTACGTTCCGGAGCAGGCAATCGAGCTTCTGAAAGGATTCCGTCAGTTGATTCTAGTGGGCGCGGCCGCTCCAGTTTCCTACTTTGCCTATCCTGGCAAGAGCAGCGTGCTGACGTCGCCGGAATGTGAGATTCACACATTGGCGAGTCCTGGTGAGGACTATTCCGGCGCGCTCGAAGCGTTGGTGACCGCTCTCTCTGTGCAAAATAGAAAGGCGATATTGGCAGAGAAGGCCGAACGGCCGCCGCGACCAAGCGGCGAGATCACACTAGGAGGGCTTGCGACGGCGGTGGGAGCGCTGCTGCCTGAAAATGCCATCGTAGTTGACGAGGCTATGACTTCCGGCCGAGGCATAATGGCTGCGACGGCTGGGGCTCCTGCACACGATTGGCTTGGCAACACGGGCGGCTCGATCGGGATTGCTTTGCCATTGGCGGTGGGAGCGGCGGTCGCCTGTCCCAACCGACGCGTGCTGTGTCTCACGGCGGATGGCAGCGGGATGTACACCGCACAAGCGCTGTGGACCATGGCGCGGGAAGGCCTCAACGTAACTACCGTTGTTTTCGCCAACCGCACTTATGCCGTACTCCAGAGGGAATTTCTAAGTCTGGGCGTCGGCGCCCCCGGGCCCCGGGCCGCGAATTTGTTCGAGATTGGGCGCCCCACCCTCGATTGGGTGCACTTGGCGAAGGGCATGGGCGTGCCGGCGAGCCGCGTCACCTCGCTGGATGCTTTGGCAAAAGCAATGAGAGAAGGATTTGAAAGCAACGGTCCAGCGCTGATCGAGGTTCCTCTGTAACATTCTGACGGAATTTACTGCGGCTGTGCACGGGATGCGGCAGCTATCTTTGCGAGCTCATCCTTCTTGGCTTTTCCCGTCGGAGTAAGGGGCATTTCGGCGATCAGTAAAATCTGCGATGGGCGTTTGTACGGAGTGAGATTTCGCGCGGCGTGATCCGCCACCTCAGCGACTGAAAGCGTCGAACCAGGCGACGGTTGGACGAACGCGATCACTTCCTCGCCTCCCTCCACTCCTTGAACGCACCGGCCAATCACGGCGGAGCGGACCACCTTCGGATGAGTGTTCAGCACCGCTTCCACTTCGGCCGGATAGACGTTCTCCCCGAAACGGACGATCAATTCCTTGGTGCGCCCAACGATGAAAAGATTTCCACCTTCCAAGCGAGCAAGATCCCGCGTGTTGAACCATCCTTCGGAGTCGATGGCCGCGGCGGTTTCTTCTGGCGCGCGATAATAACCCTTCGCGATGTTGGGCCCGCGCACCGAAAGCTCGCCCACTTCTCCTTCGCCGACGTGATTCCCATCGGTTCCCACAATCTTGACCTCAACTCCCGGAAGGACCCGGCCGACCGAGAGGTCGGTTCGAGGCTCATCGACTCTGGCTTGCGCAATCGTGGGAGAACATTCGGTTACACCGTAGCCGTTGTGAAGCGTCATGCCGAGGAGCTCCTCGACGGCTAACTTCACCGGAAGTGGCAGCGGCGCGCCAGAAGAAGAAATGATGCGCAGAGCAGGGAATTTCAGTGGCCCGCGCAGCCCTTTCGTTTTTGCGTAATCTACCAGGAGGGCGAACATAGCCGGCACGCCGAGTACGATCGTCAGACGATCGCGCTCGAGTGCCGCGAGCGCCGCGACGGGATCGAATCGCGGCGCCAAATAAAGCGTTGCGCCGCTCAGTAACGAGCCCAGCAGAACCACGGAAAGTCCCACCGCGTGTGACATAGGAAGGACGCCATAAAGGCGATCATCCTGGGTGAGCGAACGGATTTGCGCGGACACCGCTGCTATGAATAGCAGGTTCCTGTGGGTCAGCACGACGCCTTTGGGAAGCCCGGTGGTGCCCGAGGTATAAATCAGCGCTGCCACGCGATGAGCGCTGTCCCGATCGATTGGCTCGGGTTCGACTTTTTCATTCAGCGGACCAAAACCAATCGGGCCCAGTCCGGCCTGTTCTCCGATGATCGCGCCGTGCCGCTTGGCGTGCTTGGTAGCTTGCGGTGAAACGCTGGTCATGTAGATCACGCGCCGCGCGCCGCTATGATCTCGAATGTCGTCGATTTCCCGGTCTGAAAGGCGGGCGTTCGCGAGGACCGGCCATGCATCCATCCCGGTCAAGCCCAGGAAAATCGCAATAAATGCCCGGCAGTTCTCGCACACGAGCATGACTCGATCGCCGGGGCGGACGCCTGAGTCCTGGAGCCAAGCGGTGGCGCGGTCTACCGCGTCGTTAAGTTGCCGGTAGGTCCAAGATCCGGAGGTTTCGACCAAAGCCAGTCGATCCGCAGAGCGATCTATCCATGGCTTGATCACGTCCCCGATGCTCTGGGGCAGAGATTTCAGAATGTCGGACGCGGTGGGCTCAGTCATGGGGGCCTATCATACCAGTTCGTTGTCGACGTATGCGGAACGTGCGGGTTAGTCGCTGACGTCGGACGATATCATGCGCGGACGGCTGGAGTCATAGCGGAGATTGCAGTAGCGTCAGCCCTCTTCGATATCAAATACTGCAGCCAGTTGCGATAGACGCTTGCGGCCGAGGACTGCCAGGTGCCGCGCACCGCGTCGACAATAGCGGCCTCGGGGAATCCTGTCATCAGGTTCTCGTGAGGATCGCAAATAACCTTCTCTCTGAAATCAGACAAAAGCTTGCTGGCCGTGGTGTCAAAGTATCCGTGCGGCATGGTCGGATACGTTTCTCGCTCACGCCGCAGAAATCTCTTAATGTCTCGGCGGTATTCCTTGAGCAGAGTTCGCGCGCCGTACTCCGGATGACCCTGGAAGTGCACGAAGAGGCTATCCTTTTTTTCCTTCACAAACAAATCAACGCCGGCCTCGACTGACTGTGTCAAAACTTGATAACCACAGGAAGTCAGTTGATTGGCACGCACTTCGTTCCACCGCGAATGTGGGATCTGCATCCGGTCTCCCATCCCATCTGTGAGTGCATGATCGCTGATTTTCTTAAATTCAAATACGCCGAACTGTTTGTCAGACAGCCGGTGGCGGGTGATCCCGTCACTGTAAAGAACACCCGCGTGCGCTGCAAGGCAGGAAAGGACTGTCGAGGCGGTGCTCCGTTCCGCCCAGTCAAGAACGTCAGTCAACGCAGGCCAGTACGGTTCGTCTCGCAGGTCCGGTTGGCGTGGTTCAGTGCCGGTCATGATGACGCCATCAAACCGGCTGTTCAACAGATCCTGGATGCCAAAATAGAAGTCGCTTAGATGTTGCTGTCCTGCGTCGCTTCGCGGAAGTTCAGGCAGTGAGTATAGTTTGAGAGAAACCGGAACGTCGCCGGCAGCTGCACCAAGAAGGTCGAAAAACTGCAGTTCGGTATCTTCCAGCGCGGCGTCCGGCATGTTGTTGATCAGCGCGACTCTAACGGCCGGCGCTTCCTGGACGTCTGCGGATGGGGAGTGCGGGCGATAAGTCCGTGACAAAAGCTTCGGAACCCTGCCTCCGTCAATTACGATCGACATTTTCTATCTCCAAAAGCTCATCAGCATTGCGCTCTCTTTTAGATTAGTTCGTCGCCTTGTCCAGCGCCTGGGCCAAGTCGGCTATGATGTCGTCAATGTGTTCGATGCCTACGCTCAGGCGAATCATTTCCGGCGTGACACCCGCTTTCAGTTGTTCTTCGGGCGTCAGTTGACGATGTGTTGTGGACGCTGGGTGACAAGACAGCGATTTCGCGTCACCCATGTTGACCATGCGTTTGAATAAACGCAGCGCGTCAAAACATTTCACGCCTTGCTCGAAGCCACCCTTGACGCCAAAGGTCAACAGTGAGCAGCGCTGCGAGCCGAGGTATTTCTGTGCCATCGGGTACAGCGGACTATCGGGAAACCCTGCGTAATTCACCCATGCCACCCGGTCATGATTGCGCAGATACTCCGCCACTTTGCGCGCATTCTCCACGTGGCGCTCCACGCGAAGCGCCATCGTCTCGATCCCCTGAAGTAACAGGAAACCGTTGAAGGGCGAGAGTGTAGAACCTGTATTGCGCTGTGCGACGGTTCGGCAGCGTGCCACGTACGCGGCTGCTCCATAGTGTTCGGTGTAGACGACGCCGTGATAGGCAATTTCCGGCTTGTTCAACATGTAGAAGCGCTCTGGATGATCGCGCCAGGGAAACTTTCCGCTGTCCACGATCATTCCACCCAAGGTCGTACCGTGCCCGCCCATGAATTTCGTCATGGAGTGCACGACGACGTCGGCACCGTATTCAATCGGCCTCAACAAAATTGGTGTCGCCACCGTATTGTCCACGATCAACGGCACGCCGTGTTTATGCGCCACCCTCGCGAGCCCCTCGATGTCCGCAACGTTTCCGGCTGGATTGCCGACGCTTTCGCAAAAGACCGCTCGAGTGTTTTCGTCAATCAACTTTTCTACAGCCTCGGGGCAATCGCTTTCCGCAAACCTGCCGGCAATTCCTTGCTTCGGCAAGATGTGCGCGAGCAAGGTATAACTGGCGCCGTAGAGCTGGGGGAGGGACACGATGTTGTGTCCCATCTCGGCGATATTGATAAGGGCGTAGTGGATGGCCGCCATTCCCGAACTTACGCTCAGCGCTTCAACCCCGCCTTCCAACGCCGCGACACGTTTTTCGAGCACGGTATTGGTCGGATTTCCGATGCGCGTGTAAATGTTCCCCTGAACTTCGAGGTTGAATAAAGCTGCGCCATGCGCCGCGTCGTCGAATTCAAACGCGACGGTTTGATAGATTGGCACCGCCACGGCCTTCGTCGTGGGATCGCCATCGTAGCCGACGTGAATCGCGATCGTTTCCAGCTTCATGCGTTCAGTGCCCTCGGGATGGCAGACATGCACGGAAGGAATTGTCGCTCACGTTTCTTGTAGCGACAGCATCGCTCAATCGCTCATTCCGTGATCGGCGCGACGCTCGGAGCCGGAACAGAAGCCCGACTCCGCGCGAGTGCTTGCGCCATGGCTTGTGTCACGCGTTTCGCGGCGAAGCCTGCGCCGAACGCGAAGCGCATGACCGGTCCGAAGCTATTCGCGGCTGCAATGCCGACGAAATACAGGCCGGGGACAGACGATTCGAAGGTTGATGAGAGCACTGGCGTGCGGTTGAGCGTCTTAAGCCTTGACCGAATCTCTGTGCTTAGAAACGCTAACCGATTGATGTCAACCTTATAACCGGTCGCCGCAATAATGTGTTCCGTTAGGATTTGTCGTTCGGAACCGTCGTTGCCGCGAAGATGGACGCGTACCTTACCGTTCTCAATCTCTGCGCGTTCGACCGCATAGCCGAGTACGAGAGGAACCCGCCCCATTACCTTGTCCTTGACGAACCACCCGGCTGACGGGCCCAGGGTCTTGCGGACCAGGTCGACCCGCAAACTCTCAGGCAAATAGTGAAACAGCCCCGCTCCGTCCGAAAAGAAGCGCGACCGCATGCCAGGACCGAGGCCTGAGTCCGGATGCCTCATTCGCTTCCACAAGGACCGCCGCCCACCCGGCTGCGGCGCCGTGTGAAACTTCAGCGAGGTGGCGCGAGCTACGAGTTGCACATCGGCGTCGGCATCGCGCAGCAATGCAGCCATATCAATGGCCGATGATCCCGCACCTAGTACGGTGACACTGCGGCCCTTGAATGATTCGAGATCTTGATGACGGTAGCTATGCGATACGAACTCTGCTGGAAGTTGCGCCAAATTCTCCGGCACATGTTCAAAATGGGTGATTCCGACGGCGAGCACTACGCGGCGTGCCTTGACCGTTTCTCCGTCATCCAATCGCAGAGCAAAACCGTCTGCCACACGCTCGATGCCGGTTACCAGTTTGTCCTCAAGTTCCGGCACCATGCGATCCCGGAAAGCCAATCCGTAGTCGCCGAAGGTATCGAGCCGGACCGGGATCCCCATGTCGGCGTACTCGATGCGGCGCTCCGCACAGAACTGTTTCAACGTGAATTTGCTGTCGGGATCGTAGATGTTCGAAGCGAACCCGTCCGATTTGAGCATCATGCCTTTCGGCATGTGCGCCAGCCAGCTATCCATGGGCCGGCCAAAAATGCGGAACGGGATCCCGCGACTGCGGAAATGTGCTGCGATGGAAAGTCCGTAGGGACCTGCGCCGACAATTGCAGTTTCGATCATAGCGTTAAAGACCACCTCGTTTCGATTTTGGCTTCTCGTGCAGGCCGCCAAGTCATCTGCAATACTGGGGGGTAATCGGACCTGTGTCCAGACAGCGATTCAGGCCTGTGACTACCCAGATATGCCTGTGCACTCAATACAAAGCAATATTGATGCCTCTAGGCTAACCGCTAACTACCATAGAATGAGCTATATGCCCTACTGTCAAATCGCAGGTTTGGGAAATTGTTTTCCCTTTGGGTCAACGATTTGCTCACGAATGTTCGGTGTCAGCGGTCGTCCCTATAGGATGTTAGGCAGGGCGACTAGCAAAATGCGCTTGCTCGACTATACTCTGCTCACAAACACTCGTTCCTTCGTCGGACTAGGGTCTCGCATTTTCTGGGGTCGAATGGCTCAATCATTAGAGAATTGCTCTCTGGTGATTGAACCTAACCACTTCACGCGGTGAAAGAATGCAGCGGAGAGTTCCTCAACTCGATGCCGTTCGCGGCGTAGCGATTCTCATCGTGATGATCCATAACATCAGCTTGAAATATCCTGTTTTTCATTCGCAACAGTTTTTCAGCAACGGGTGGATGGGAGTCGATCTTTTCTTCGTACTTTCCGGGTTTCTAATTACGGGCATCCTCGTCGACACAAAGCAATCAGCAGGCTATTTCAAGAACTTCTATGTCCGGCGCTGTTTGAGAATTTGGCCCCTTTATTATTCGCTCGTATTTTTCATGTTCGTGGTTGTTCGATTCCTGAAGCCATCGGAGTTTCATACGGTGCTTCAGACCTCATCGCCTTGGTGGGCCTTTCCATTATTTCTGCAGAACTTCTTGCTTCCCGTTTCAACCGATGCAGCAGGGCCCCTCGGTGTCACCTGGTCGCTCGCCATCGAGGAACAGTTTTATCTAATCTGGCCGTTGATAGTGCAATTCTGCCCCACCAATCAGCTACGCCGGATTTGTGTTGCGGTAATCTGTATTTCTCCCGGGCTGCGTTACTACCTGTCACTGCGCCACGTCAACCTTTACACCAATGTATTCTGCCGCTTAGACGGCCTAATGGCCGGAGCACTCCTGGCGCTTCTTGTGCGATCCGACCATTTTGTTGCGTCGAAATTACTGAAGCGAGCCTGGATTCTGCTGGCCATCGCGGCGCCGCTGGCATTTATGGCCGAGGCCTATCATGCAAGATGGATTGTTTTCTCCTTTACAGCGCTAGCCTCCGCATCGTTCGTCTATGTGTCGATGTTTTCCAAACAAAAATGGCTCCAGGCGCTGATGACCAACCGGTTCCTAATCTATTCCGGCATCATCAGCTACGGGCTGTACTTACTGCATAAAATCCCCTTCGGCATCGTGCAAGCTCTTCATTTGGACCAGCGTCGCTACCTGCCGCTACCAATAATTCTTGTCACCAGCTTCGCGCTAGCTGCGCTATCTTGGAGGCTGCTCGAGAAACCGTTCCTGAACCTGAAACGGTTCTTCACATCAAAGCCGCCGCATTCCGATGTCCCCGCTCTTGGTGCATCCGCCTTCGCAACGGATGGAAAATAAACCCTCCCAACCGAATTCATTATCCGGGCGCGAACGAAGGGGCGGCCTATAATTCGGGGCGCCACCAGTTGCTTTGGTCACTTCGATTGTGATATAGAGGGGCAACGGAAAGGCTGCGACGGTTCTCACAAAAGCGCAGACGATGCCCGTCTTGTTTTCCACACCCGGGCTCGATTGCACCATCACCAGCACGACCCCGATTGCTATCAGCCGTGCTGCAAAACAGATTCGCATGCTGCCTAGGCCGAGGTATCGGTGCCGGAGGACAAACGTCCTGTGATACCGATTGAAGGATAGGAGCTAACCAAGATCCATTCAGAAAACCATTTTCGGGATCCCGGTTGACGAACTTAACGATCCGGAGCGCGCCATGTCGAAATCGATCTTGATGGTCACCCCCGCCAATGTAGATCTGCAGCCCGAGCCAATCCCAACCGAGTGGATCTTAGGTGGCACGCCGCAAGCGCGTGGTAACAAGCTAGCGACAAGCCACGATTGGACCTCCACTGTTGTCGTTTGGGATTGCACTCCGGGATCCTTCAAATGGCACTACGACAAGGATGAAGCCATCCTTTTCCTCTCCGGCGAGGCCTTCGTGAGCAACGAAAGTGGCGAGGAACGCCGGTTCGGTCCGGGCGATCTCGCTTTCTTCCCGGCGGGATTCACTTGCACGTGGCGCGTTACTGAGCCCATCAGGAAGGTTGCTGTCCTGCGGGAAACGATGTGGCGGCCGCTCGGATTCGTTCTGAAAGTATCCAAAAAGCTTCTCCGGATGGCTGGAATAACAGGCAAGTCGCCGTTGATAATCTTCCCAGCGGCGTGGGTGTAGCGAAACCTGCGAAATTCTGACCTGTCGATTGAGCCGACTTCGTGATTCACTCGGGCAACCGAGTCTCGGTCGAATAGGCCCAGACACGCGAATCACAGCCTCAGACCACCGATGACCCACGACATTTCAAGACTTCGTGCGGGCGACCTTGTGGAAGTCAAGGCCGCGGACGAAATTCTCCAGACGTTAGACCAAGACGGAACGCTAGAACGCTTACCTTTCATGCCTGAAATGGTCGAGTTTTGCGGTAGAAGTTTTCGAGTTGCCAGGCGAGTGATAAAGACGTGTGCCTACGGGACCTATTCCACCATGCTGGCGTTCGATACCGACGACGTTGTGATTCTTGATGGCCTACGTTGCTCGGGCGCCGACCATGACGGTTGTCCGAAAGCGTGCGTGATTTTCTGGCGGGAGGCCTGGCTTCGCAAGGTCGCGAACGCGTCCCTCCGGCCTGGCTCAGATTCGAAGGGCAACGAACAACTTCGAGTTCGCCTCAGGACTAAGAGTAGTCCCAAGATTTATTTCTGTCAGGCCAGCGAACTACTCAAAGCCGCGCACGAGTTGTCGCATCGCGAGCGATTTGTGAAGTGTATAGATGAAATTCGTAGCGGCAATTGTGGTTTTGTCCAAATGGCGCACCGCATCGCAATATGGCTCTTCTGGCGACTCCGGAGAGCGCTTCTTGGGGCGTATGGGAAAGGAACAAATAAAAACACACCCGCCGAAAGCCTCAGGCTCCAGCCTGGAGAACTAGTCGAAATCAAATCAATGGGGAGCATCAGCGCAACCTTGAATGCGACGGCTCACAACCGTGGGCTGTGGTTTTCGCCCGACCAACGATTGCTGTGCGGTCAGAAACGGCGGGTGGTCAAAAGGATCGAGAAACTGATTGTGGATGGTACGGGAGAGATGCGGCAGCTCCACAACACTGTGTACCTGGAAGGCTCGATGTGTGGCTGCTCCCATGTAGCTTTCGGCGGATGTCCACGCGACGAATTCGTCTATTGGCGCGAAGCCTGGCTCCGCCGGCCAGACGGCTCTCCTTGATCAGAAGTTCGAGCGGGCTGTGGGAGGCCCCTCGGTGTTCTAGGAACCTCAGACAGGATTTTCCGTTGTCAACTCGCGGCGCCGACTGGAATGCTCCAAGTGTGCGATCAATCTCGGCACCTCTGACGAAGCACGAGCCACACAAACCCCATACCCAGAAGGACCAGCGGCGCTGGCTCAGGCACGGCAACAGACCAGCTTCCCGTGTTTCCCTGCTGATAACCCAGGGCCTTGCCGCCCGCTTGAAAAAAACCGAACTCTGAGGTTGAGTCGTCTCCGCAGCCGTCAATACAATTGGTGAAAATCTCCAGTCCGTTGTTACCGAGGATGTTTATACCCCAAGCGCCTTGGCCGAGGCTCAATTGTAGTGCTGTCGAATTGTTTTGCGTAAGCGTGTAACCGTCAACTGAGAACGAATACGACGAGGGCGCCAAATTGTCTAGTGTCAAGATTCCGGTGGGCAAATTCAGTGGACTCGAGAATGTCATTTCGCCAGTGATATTACAGGTACACGACCCGACGTCAGTTCGCCACTCGCCATTCGGCAGCAAGCCGCTGGGATTGGTCGAGTTTGTCAGTGGGTCGCCAGTGAAGACGTAGATTGTTGAATCTGAGTCCGCTTTTAGGCAAGGCGCGATCGCGAGTATAGCTAAGATCACCAGGGCCACTCGTTTCATCATTTCTCCGTTTCTCTTCCCAAAATATGCCACTTTGTTCCCTTCGCGCTCCCATAATTGGTCATTACGGTTCACCCTGCACGCAGAATGCCCAAATTCGACGATAACGAATTGGTACCGATGAAGTTTCGCATGCCGTGGCAGACGCTTGAAGCCCAGTAGTTCAACTACACCGACGAACCAGGTCATGGTAACACCCGTCTGATATCCTCGTTTCCAATGAATTGCGTTCAGCTGGACCGGAAACAGCTTCTTCGCCTCAACCTCAATGTTTAGCTTTGTGACTGACTTCCGATGCTGCGATTCGGGTTAATAGGGGTCGTTTGCGAGATCTAGCCCCCACTTATATAAACGGTGGCATCGTCCGTAGGGCTAGAAATGAATTCGCCACAATGGGCAAGTGTTTTCAATGCGTGGTTGGCTGGCAGACTCTCAGGCCAGATCATTTCTCGCAAAACTCTTATTTTCAGCACGATAGACAAAACCTCGAAGCCCGCGTGTTGCGCCAGTTTGGTCAGCAGATTGCGTCTCGATCAATCAGACATTTTTCGAAACTGACCAACTTGCCGTACATGCTGCGAGTTCGGCTGCGATCTGGCATGTGAGGAGGTTTTGAGGGCAGTGAAACCGACGGTTCTGATTGCCACCACTACTCGCTGGTTCCCCACTGCACGGCTGGCAGTTGCATTGGTGAACACAGGATTTACCGTGGACGCCGTCTGCCCGTCTCAGCACCCTCTCGGCAAGACCGACGTGTTACGCCGAATGTATAGCTACCACGGTCTCGATGCGTTGACGTCATTCGCCGACGCAATCTCGACCGCAAAACCAGATGTGATCGTGCCTGGCGACGACCTGGCTACACAACATCTGCACCGTCTGTATGACGATGAACGGCGCAAGGGTGAAGCGGGACAGGCCATTTGCTCGCTAATCAAGCGTTCGCTCGGAGCGCCAGAAAATTTCGCAGTTTTGTATGCGCGGTCCAAATTCATAGAGCTGGCGCAGGAAGAAGGTATCCGCGCTCCGAAGACCCAAGTGGTCCGGGACAGCAGCGACCTCGAGAAATGGATTGCTGAAACCGGTTTTCCGGTGGTCCTCAAAGCAGACTTCTCTTCTGGTGGCGACGGTGTCCGAGTTGTGCGCACCCTAGAAGATGCCGAACGGGCTTTGAAGGTTCTGCAAGCTCCGCCATTGTTGTTGAGGGCCGCGAAGCGAGCCTTGATCGATCGAGACACTACGCTGGTTTGGCCCTCGCTACTTCGTCGTCGCTCGGTCGTAAATGCGCAATCCTTTGTTCAAGGGCGTGAAGCAACCAGCGCTATCGCTTGTTGGAAAGGCGAGGTCCTGGCTAGCCTCCATTTCGAAGTGATCCACAAAGGGGTTTCGTCCGGTCCAGCCACGGTCTTGCGCTTGATCGACAATGCGGACATGAACATCGCCGCCGAAAGGATGGCTCGCCGTCTGAACCTTTCAGGTCTGCACGGATTTGACTTTATGCTGGAGTCGCAGACGGGCAACGCTCACTTGATCGAAATTAATCCGCGATCGACTCAGGTAGGACATCTGACCCTGGGTCTCGGACGAGATATTCCCTCGGGATTGTACTCGGCAGTCTCCGGACAGCCAGCTTGCCCAGCAACGAAAATTACGAACGACGACACGATTGCACTGTTTCCGCAGGAATGGATCCGGGACCCGGCCAGCACGTTTCTGCAATCGGCCTACCACGATGTTCCGTGGGACAAACCCGAATTGATTCGCGCCTGCGTCCGTGCCCGTCGAAAACAACACGCTTGGTATTCTCAGCAAAGTCGGCTTCAAGCTTTTTCAATGGCGCGTCTCCCTCGCCCATGACTGACTCTATGCGAGAGCGCGCGGAGCGAGTTGAATTGCAAAGAAAAATAAATTCTGATGTGAGTAAGGAAGGCGCGTCAGCCTATTCTCAGGACTCCGCGTTTACAGCGCGCTCTGCCGAACACGGGCAGCGCGCCGATTCGCCTCTTGCTGCAACTGAGCCATTGGCCAGACATGCAATTCGGCCTTCCCGGACCGCACGAGCCTCGAATCCGCGGCCCGACGGAACGGTCAGGGTGCCCGAATCGTATCCCGCACACATCCTGCATCCTCAGCCCCACGTTGTTCGCGACCAACTCCGAAGGAACGCGAAAAAACCTTTGCGAGTCATGAAATTTGGCGGAACATCGGTCGGCGACGCCTCCTGCATCCAGAAAGTCGTTGATATCGTTCGCGCCGCCGTGAGTCATAGTGATGTGGTGGTGGTCGTCTCGGCCATGAGCGGCGTGACCAATAAATTGGTCGAGGCCGCGAAACAGTCTGCGGCGGGAAATCGCCAATTGGTCGCCACGATTTTCAAGCAACTTCGCCAGCGACACGAAGCCGCGGCGGATACACTGATTCATTCGCCTGAAATGCGCCATTCTATTGTCCTCAAGATGGCACAGGTAATTGAGGAGGGCGAAAGGCTTTGCCAGCACGCCATTCAGCACCAGGAGCTGACGCCCCGCATGTGCGATGCGGTTTCGGGCATAGGCGAGCGCCTCTCGGCTCCCCTAGTTGCTGCTGCTCTTGCGGAGCGAGACGTTGCCAGCCAGGCAATTGAGGCCACCGAGCTGGTGGTCACCGACTCCTGCCACGGAGCCGCGGAACCGTTCATGGAACTCACGCGCGAACGCTGCGAAGCGCGTTTGCGTCCGCTAGTGTTGCAAGGCGTCGTCGCGGTGGTGACCGGCTTTATCGGCGCCACGGTGGAGGGTGTGCCCACGACTCTCGGTCGCAACAGCTCAGATTACTCCGGGACAATCATGGGCGCTGCTCTGGACGCCGACGAGGTCACTCTGTGGACGGACGTGGATGGCATCCTCACGGCTGATCCCAGGTTGGTCCCCGAGGCGTCTTCCATCCTCGAGATGTCCTATCGCGAAGCGTCTGATCTGGCGGAATTAGGGGCCAAGGTCCTACATCCGAAAACCCTACACGCTCTGATGCAGCGCGGCATTCCTCTTGCCATCCGCAATACGTTCGCTCCCGATCTCCCGGGAACAAAAATTACCCCGGCTGGCTCTTCGAGTGGTGCAGAACCAAAGGCTCTCACCGCAACCAACAACGCTGCTTTGATTACCGTTCGCAGTTCCAAAGTTTTGGGGGCCGCAGATATTTTGCGTCGCACCCTCGCCACTGTCGCGACCGTTCCAGCCGAAGTGCGGCTGATACCTCAGTCGTCTTTTCCGCAAAGCGAAGTCTGCGTCGTCGTATCGTCCGCAGCCGCTGAGCCTGCTGTCGAGGCGCTGCGCCGCGAGTTCGTGCAGGACATGGCGCATGACAGCGTCAGCAGCATCACAGTGAATCCCTCCGTCGCGATCGTTACGGTTGTCGGAGGAGAAATACTCGGCGAACGCGGACTTGCCGCCCGTACACTCGACGCCCTGCGCCGCGAGAAGTTGCTTGTCCTCGGTAGCGCACCTGGCTCACATTCCAGTTTCTGTTTTGTGGTTGCGCCGTGCGATTTGAATGCCGCAGTCGTTACCGCTCATCGAGAACTCCAAATCAGCGCGGTCGATTCCCGGGTGCTTCCCCGGACAATTACTTAAGAAGTAGGGGCCCAAGCGCAGCGTGAGGCCGGCATCGCACGTTTGCTCAGAGCCGCTCTTGCGTTTGATGTGTCGGGTCGGAGGGCGATCGTGCGCCGCGGACTTCGAAGGATGCCGACGTTGCCATTGTTCTCCACTCCTATTCGCCACGGCCAGTTTGCCCTCACCCTTGGCGCTCCCGCTTCCTTCGCCGGTATCTCCTTCCTGCGTCGAGCGAGGTAGCGCGCCCGAGCACCTCCGTTCGGCGCCCCTTTTCGCCCGTTGCACCCCGAGCCCTCGGCCCGGACTGGGTTCTTTTATCCGGTTCCGTGGGCACTTTACGAATCCGCGAAAAGACTCCGAGGTTTTGATCATCGCGGCACGAGGCAATGTCTTCGGGACTTCGGAGGGTGGAGGGTGCGCAAACCGATGCGATGGCGCGACGCTCGATCGGGACCGGCAAAAGGCTCCGTCAGAGCTCGAAATACTGGCAGGAAGGTAACTGGCGTGAATGTATCATTCCGTTCCACTGACATAGGTCTAATGAATTTCGCCTCTGCAAACTGATTACATGCTCTCCATTACTTTACTAAGTGGCACATTTAGAGAACTTTAGATTCTATTTACTGGTGCAAACAGTGCCAGGATTGGTTCTCTAAATGCAATATAATAAGGTATATGTATCTGAACGGCGATGGGGACAAGTGTCAGCGCAAGATGAGCCATAGATGAAGATCCTCGGGATCAGCGGACTAGAGAACTCTGTTCCATTCAAGCAGAAACACTGGCCTGCGCTCGACCCTCGAGAGTACCGCATCTCCCAGGGTCACGACGCGGCGGCAGCTCTATTAATTGATGGGAAGCTCGTCGCCGCCGCCGCGGAGGAACGCTTCAACCGCAAAAAGCACGCCGGTGATTTTCCCATCGACGCCGTGCGGTACTGTTTGGCGGCCGCGGGTATCGAAATCGAGGATGTCGACGAAATCGCACACGGCTTCGACTACTTGCCGTATCGGGAAATTTATTCCTTGGATCCTTTATCGTCTAGTTTATACGGCGAAGTCTTATCGAAAGATGTTTTGCTGACACAGTTGCGTCGGTATTTCCCGGCTTTCCCCACAGAACGCGTTCATTCCGTAGGACACCATCTGGCACATGCCGCCAGTGCCGCATACACCTCGGGCTGGGATGAATGCTTGGTGTTGGTAAACGACGCCATGGGTGAAGTTCAGAGTCTCAGCGTTTATCATTTCTCAGAGGGCCATTTCGAAAAACTCCGCGAGTTCCCAGCAAACGATTCTATTGGCATCTTGTACTCCCTGGTGACCTTGCATCTCGGCTTTGATTTCAATTCCGACGAATACAAGATCATGGGACTGGCACCCTATGGGCAGGCAGAGCGCTTCCGTCAGTTCTTCGAGAAAATTGTCGAGTTGCGTCCAAACGGTTCAATTCGTATTCCGATTCTCCGCCTGAATCGCTCCCGTGAGGAACGCGAGAACTATTTGGCGACGCGCGCCTATTTAGACGACCATCTCATCCGTCGGCGAGCTGTGGACGAAGAAATTACCGACGATTGCAGGGATGTTGCTGCGGCGCTGCAGCAATGCCTCGATCGTGTCGTTCTGCACGTCTGTGGACACTTCCGAAGACAAACGGGACTCAAACGGATCGCCCTGGCTGGTGGTGTGGCGCTAAACTGCACCGCGAACGGTAAGCTCATTGATTCCGGACTCTTTGATGAAGTTTACATACAGCCGGCGGCTGGGGATGACGGCACGGCATTAGGCGCCGCTCTCTACCGGGCCTCATTGAATGGCGGTGTTTTGAACAAACGGATGCCGGCACCATTTTTCGGCCCTGCCTATGGCACCGATCACATCGAGCAGGCGCTCGGGAAATCCGCTGGCCGGATCCAAGTGCGCCGTTTTGATTCACTTGAATCTACTTGCGCCGAAGCGTCGCGTCTCATTGCCGAGGGCCGTATTGTGGCCTGGTACCGCGGCAGGATGGAGTATGGACCGCGCGCGCTAGGCAACCGCAGCATTTTGGCCCACCCGGGCGATCCCGCAATGCGCGATCGCATCAACGCTATGGTGAAGATGCGCGAGGCTTTCCGTCCTTTTGCGCCCGCTTGCTCTCAGGAACAGGCTCATCTTTGGTTCGATGTTGGGCCGGGTACTGCGCTTCCCTACATGATCACCACCGTCAACGTTCGCTCCGAACACCGCGCATCCCTTCCGGCTGTAGTGCACGTGAATGGTTCTGCGCGGCTGCAGACGGTCTCCGCCCAAGACAATCCCGACTTTCACGCGTTGCTTCGTGCGGTTGGCAAAACGACCGGGCGCGAGATGGTGCTAAACACCAGCTTCAATGTAAAGGGGCAGCCCATTGTGCGTACGCCGGAGGAGGCTATAGATACCTTCCTCGGCACTGGCATTGAGTTTCTTTTCCTGGAGAACTGCATTGTTACCCGCTCAGATTCTGGCGTGGAATCGAACTGAAGCCGAGTACCCGCGCTCTAAGACGATAGGGCAACTGTTTGAACAGCAGGTCGACCGCACGCCGGACGCGACCGCGCTGGTCGCAGGAGGGCGCGGGTTTTCCTATCGCGACCTCGATGCCAGGGCGAATCGGCTCGCGCGGCAACTGCGAAGTTGCGGCGTCGGGCCTGAAACACTTGTCGGCGTGGCAATTGAGAGATCGCACCAGATGGTCGTCGCGCTGCTGGCAACGCTAAAGGCCGGCGGAGCCTATGTCCCGATTGATCCTAGCTATCCCCGCCAACGGATTATGCAGGTACTCGACGATGCCCACGCGTCGGTTCTGCTCACAACCTCGCGCAACCGCCCCCAGATGCCAGAGGTCAGCGTCTGCGTCGTTTCCGACGGCAGTGCAGCGAGTGCCATCGCCGCACAGAGTACCGACCGCATCGCCTCGCCGACTACGAGCCACAATCTCGCCTACGTTCTGTATACGTCGGGCTCGGCCGGAAAACCCAAGGGCGTTATGGTCGAGCACCGCAACGTCGTCAATCTTTTCACAGGAATGGATCGTGCCATTGGTTCAGAGCCCGGCGTGTGGCTCGCCCTCACCAGTATGGCATTCGACATATCCGTGGTTGAGTTGTTCTGGACCCTCACGCGCGGTTTCACCGTCATACTCCACGGCGATGAAGGGACCCATACGATCGCAGAGGAACTTAACAGACACCAAGTCACGCATCTGCAATCGGTGCCGTCTCTGGCGCGGATGCTTCTCATGGACAGGCACGCACCGGCCGCGCTCGGCTCACTCAAGAAACTGATCCTCGGTGGAGAGGCCCTTACGGCATCTCTTGTTGCGCAACTCCGGCAATTCATGCGCGGCGAAATATACAATGGGTATGGGCCGACCGAGACAACGATTTATTCGACAATCTGTCGGATAGAAGAACATTCGACCACCATCCCCATTGGGCGTCCGATCGCCAACACACAGATCTACCTGCTTGATTCCGAGCGCAAGCCCGTTGCACTCGGTGAGCCAGGAACGCTCTACATTGGCGGCGATGGCGTCGCGCGGGGCTATCTGAACCAGCAGAAGCTGACCACCGAGCGATTCCTACCGAATCCGTTTCTACCGGGGAGCCGCATCTACAATACCGGCGATCTGGCACGCTTTTTACCCGACGGCAATATCGAATACCTTGGGCGCGCGGATTTTCAAGTCAAGATTCGAGGCTTCCGCATTGAACTCGGTGAAATTGAAGCCGTCCTGGAGCAGCATGCCGCTGTCTCGCAAGCGGTCGTGGTGAGCCGCGAATACAAGCCCGGTGATCAGCGCCTAGTGGCATACGTTGTGACAAAGCCGGCGCGCGCAGGGAAACTCAACGGGCTCGAGCTGCGCTCGGCTCTTGCAGAAAAATTGCCTGACTACATGGTGCCTGCCGCATTTGTTTTCCTGGAAAGGCTTCCGCTGACGTCGAGCGGGAAAGTTGATCGTAACGCTCTTCCCGCTCCTGCTTCGGTCGGCAGCAGCGAAACTGCTCTTAAAGCCTCACACGGACAACCGCGTAACGAAATCGAGCGGATCATCGAGCAGGTCTGGAAGGAAGCTCTCGGTGTCGAGAACGTTAGTCTAAACGAAAACTTCTTCGATCTGGGTGCTCACTCCCTGTTGGTCGCAGAGGTACAGGTTCAGCTGCAGCAACGTCTAGGCCGCGAGATCCCACTGGTCGATCTGTTTCATTATCCGTGCGTAGCCGCCCTCGCCCGCCATCTCAGCGGCGAGGTGGTTCCTCGCCGCCAGCCGGGCTCAGACCGCGCGCAACGGCGCCGTGCGGCGCGCCAAGATCGAGCTCCTCAATGAACACCTCTCGAATCGCCATCGTGGGAATGGCAGGCCGTTTTGCTGGCGCGCGGAACATTGACTCGTTCTGGCACAACCTCGCGAACGGTGTGGAGTCTATCCGCCAGCTTACCGACTCAGAACTTCTCGCTGCCGGCGTTGACCGGGACGAGCTTGCGGCCCCTGACTACGTCAAGGCTGCGGCCGTCCTCGATGACCTTGAGATGTTTGATGCCTCTTTCTTCGGCTTCAGCCCCAAAGACGCATCGATCATGGACCCGCAGCATCGCCATTTTCTCGAGTGCGCCTGGGAAGCGCTCGAGGACGCCGGCCATACGCCGGAGAATTTTTCGGGTTCCATTGGCGTGTATGCCGGTTCGGGCATGAACACCTACTTGATCCATAACCTACTCACCAACCGTCGTCTGGTCGACAGTACCGGCTTATTCATGCTCCGGACGACTGGAAATGATAAGGACGTGTTGGCTACACGCGTCTCGTATCAATTAAACCTGCGCGGTCCGAGTATCAGCATACAGACAGCCTGTTCCACATCGCTTGTCGCTGTTCATTGTGCTTGTCAGAGCTTGCTGAACCAGGAATGCGATATGGCGCTTGCCGGCGGGGTCACCATCGAGATTCCGCACGGTAGGGGCTACCTGTACCGTGAAGGCGAAATTCTTTCGCGCGACGGTCATTGTCGATCGTTCGATGCTTCTTCGAGTGGCACGGTCTTTTCCAGCGGCGCCGGTGTCGTCGTACTGCGGCGTCTCGAGGATGCACTGCAGGACCATGACACGATCCACGCCGTAATCCTTGGCTCGGCCGTTAATAACGATGGAGGCCGCAAGGTGGGGTATCTCGCTCCCAGCGTTGAAGGCCAGTCCGAGGTTATTGCCGAAGCTCTCGGCGTCGCGGGTGTGACGGCGGACAGCATCTCTTACGTCGAAACTCACGGTACCGGCACCACGGTGGGTGATCCGATTGAAATCAAGGGCCTGACGCAGGCGTTTCGGGAAACCACCAGTGCGAAAGGCTATTGCGCCATCGGCTCGCTCAAGAGCAACGTCGGACACCTGGATGCTGCTGCCGGCGTAGCCGGACTCATCAAGAGCGTGCTGGCACTCAAGCACCGGCAATTGCCTCCTAGCCTTCATTTCCGCACCCCTAACCCGCTGATCGATTTTCAAAATAGTCCGTTTTACGTAAATACCAGCTTGACGGATTGGAAATCGAACGGGGCACCGCGACGCGCCGGCGTAACCTCGCTCGGCATTGGTGGTACGAACGCGCATGTGGTGCTGGAGGAGGCACCTGACAGGAAGCCTTCGGTCAGCCCAAAGGCCTATCAGTTGGTGCTGGTATCCGCGAAAAACCAGGCCGCACTCGATCGTGCTACCTCAAACCTGGCCAATCATCTCCGAGACCATCCCGATTTGAACCTCGCTGATGTCGCCTTTACGTCCCAGGCCGGAAGGAAAGCATTCGCGCACCGGCGCGTTATCGTGGCGCGGGACCGACTGGAGGCCGAACAGGGGCTTCGAACTTTGGATCCCGCACGGGTGTTCACCGGTTCCGCCCCCTCCATCGTGTTCATGTTCTCTGGGCAAGGCTCTCAGTACGTGAATATGGGTGCTGAGATATATCAGACCGAAGCCGTTTACCGGGAAGCCCTCGATGCCTGCGCCGAGAGATTGCGATCACTCATCGGCCTGGATCTACGCGACATCCTATTTCCTCGAAAAGAAGAAGCTACCTTGCGTTCTCAGCAATTGAATCAAACCGCGATTACGCAGCCTGCCCTGTTCTCGCTAGAATACGCGCTCGCTCAGTGGTGGATGAAGTGCGGCATCGAACCGCAGGCTATGGTGGGGCACAGCATCGGCGAGTACGTTGCAGCATGTCTTGCCGGCGTTTGCTCGGTTGAGGATGCCTTGGAATTGACTGCCGAACGCGGCCGCTTGATGCAACAGCTGCCGTCCGGCGCAATGCTGGCTGTGCCGCTCGCCGCCGAAGAGCTCTCTATTTCCGAGCCACTTTCCATTGCTGCCATCAATGGACCGGAACAATGTGTCGTTTCCGGACCAAGCCTTGCGATCGAGAAACTGGAAAAGGATCTCGCCGGTCAAGACGTCATATGCCATAAACTCCATACCTCTCACGCATTTCATTCTGGGATGATGGATCCGATCCTGGACTCGTTCCGCGAGCAGGTACGACGGATCGCGTTGCAACCGCCTCAGATTCCGTACCTTTCGAATGTAACCGGCACGTGGATTACGGCCGCCGAAGCTACCGACCCCGACTACTGGGTGAAACATTTGCGGAGTACGGTCAGGTTTTCCGATTGCCTGACGGAATTGTTTTGTCGGAAGGACCGCATTTTTCTTGAAGTCGGGCCTGGCCACGCCCTCGCCACGCTGACCCGGCGGCATTCCAGTAAAGACGCGAAAGCATTTACTTCGTTGCCGCATTCGCAGGAGAAATCCTCCGACGCAGCCTTCTTGATGAAGACACTCGGTCAACTCTGGATGTGTGGTCAGTCCATCGATTGGTTGGCGCTGCATTCCGACAAAATGGCCCGACGTATTCCGCTACCCACGTATCCCTTTGAACGCGAGCGCTTCTGGATTGCGGCCGGCGGCGAGTCTTTGCCTGGCGCGTCGGCGGCAGCTTCCGCGCCGGCAGCCAGGGTCGGGTTGGACAACTGGTTTCAGCGTCGCGCATGGCATCGAGCCACGCTTGAGGCCGCTCCTCAGAGCGCACCGACACGCTGGATGCTGTTCCTCGACCAGGTTGGTTTAGGTAAGGAGATCGCTCGGAAATTGAAAAGTGTCGGACACCAGGTAATCGCGGTGGTACCCGGCAAGGCCTATGCGCAACTCGCTCGCGATGAGTACGCCATCCGACCCGGTACGCGCGACGATTACGATGCCCTGTTCGGTGAACTGCAAAAGCGCGGAGACACTCCTGAAAAGATCCTCCATCTATGGTCGGTGTGCGGCAAGTCTTCTCTTGCGTCACTCGATGAGGCGCTAAATCTCAGTTTCTACAGTCTCTTGTTCCTCGCCCAGGTGTTGGGCGAGCAAGACCTCGTGACCCTGAGTATTGGTGTGGTCTCCGACCGACTGCAGTCTGTTTCGGGGGAGCCAATCATAGCGCCTATCCGAGCCACCTTGTTGGGTCCGACCAAGGTCCTGCCGAAAGAATTCCCTGGAATCATCTGCCAGGCGATCGATGTGAATCTTGAAGACGATAGCACGGCACAAGCGGCCGCGCAGGTAATGGCCGAGCTTTCCACTCGCTCGGGCGAAGCTGTCGTTGCCTACAGGGCCGGCGAGCGGTGGACAGAGACCTTTGAGCACTTCGATCTTCAACCGAATCAAAACGTCAGCCGCCTGAAAGAAAACGGCGTGTATTTGATCACAGGAGGTCTGGGCGGAATCGGCCTGGTCATTGCCGACCATCTCGCGCGGAACTTCCGGGCAAGGCTTGTCCTGATTGGGCGCACGCCGCTGCCACCCGCCAGGCAATGGAACGACGCCCTGCGCAGTAGTGACGTTTCGGACCGGGTCAAGCAGATGATACGCAAGTTGCTCGAGATTCAGTCCCTCGGCTCGGAGGTGCTGATCATTCGTGCCGACGTCACGCGACTCGATGAAATGAAGCAGGCCATCCATCTCGCGCGCGAGAAATTCGGCACCATCAACGGGGTCATCCACGCGGCGGGCATAATCGAGGACAGCCCGCTGCTCGTCAAGACGCGCGAGAGTGCGGCGCGGGTGCTCGGCTCGAAGATCAAGGGAACCCTGGTGCTGGACGAAGTTCTCCAGGGTACAACTCTCGATTTCTTGGCACTGTTTTCTTCTGTGAGTTCCCTGGTTCCGCCCGCCGGCCAAGTGGATTACGCAGCGGCGAACGCGTTCCTCGACGCCTTCGCAAGGAGCAGGCGCGACATCCCGGTAGTCGCGATTAACTGGGGACGGTGGCGCGACGTCGGCTTGGGTGCCAGAACGATGGCCGCTACCCATCCGCTACTTGATCAACGTATTCTCGACACCCCGGACGAAATCATTTATTCGAGCCAGTTCAGTTGTGCGAGGCATTGGTTATTGGACGAGCATCGCTTTAAGAGCGGGAATGCTTTGGTTCCTGGCACAGGCTTTATGGAAATGGCTGTCGGCGGGCTCGGCGCACTCGGCGACGGAGTTGAGTTCCGCGACATCTTCTTTCTGGCGCCATTGTCGGTTGCACCAGACCAGACGCGAGAAGTTCGGTTGACGCTGAAGAAGGAGGGCTCGTCCTATCGATTCTCAATTCTCTCCGACCAGGCCGGTTGGCTAGAGTGCGCTACCGGACAAATTTCTCGTGGTGCAGGCACGCCCCCCAAGAAATATGACTTGGCCGGCCTCGTAGCCCGATGCGAGAAGGAGGAAATTAGATTCGGCCAAGAACAGCGGACCAAGCAGGAAAAGTATGTCGACTTCGGTTCCCGCTGGAGAAACCTCGAATGTATCCACTTGGGGAGCAGGGAGAGTCTTGCGGTTTTGCAATTGCCTGCGGAGTACACCGACGATCTCAAGAGCTATATTGTTCATCCTGCCCTGTTCGATCTGGCAACCGGGGCGGCTCTCTACCTTATCGACAATTACGATTCATCAGACAGCCTCTACCTTCCGGTGTCGTATGGAAGAGTATCCATTTACAAGCAGCTTCCCGCTCAGATTTACAGTTACATTCGGTCCAGACAAGCGAACACGTCGGCAGACGAGGTTGTAGTGTTCGACATCACCATACTCGACGCGGACGGCACCCCGCTGATCGATATCGAGGAGTTCTCCATCAGGAGAATCGACGATCCCTCTCGAGTTTCACAGGGCCGGCCCGGAGATTTTCAATCGTCTCCCCGTGTGCACTGGTCCGAGGCCGTAGACAGTCAAACGATCTCCCGGACGGAAGGCGCTGAGGCCTTCGGGCGAGTTTTTTCTGCCGCTGCTGTTCGCGAAATTGTAGTGACCCCGCAAGATCTGCAAACGCTGATGCGACCGAACGAGGTGAAATCAGCGCCGCGGCGACACAGCGAACCTCTGGAAGCCCATGCGACTTCGGGCGACGATGTGGAATTGCAATTGGTCCGGATTTGGGAAGACTTACTGGGTGTAAAGCCGGTCCGTCTCCAGGATAACTTCTTCGATCTAGGCGGTCACTCGCTGTTGGCCGCACGGCTTTCCGCAAGAGTTAAAAAGATTTGGGGTAGGAGTATTCCTCTGGCTACTCTGTTTCAGGCTCCCACGATCGAGAAAATGGCGCCTCTTCTGCGGGGCACGAACGCTACGATTGCAGCGAAGTGGTCGCCGAGGGTTGCTACGATTAAGTCGGATGGCAGCCTGCCGCCCTTTCTATGTGTAGACGCCGGACCGTATTTTCGTTTTCTGGCCAAGCGATTGAGTCCAGATCAGCCATTTCTCGGTCTCCGGCTGGTAGACACCGAGAATATGCCAATTCACTTCACCATGGCTGATATTGCCGCCTACCACATTGAGACCATTCGTGAGATCCAGCCGCAGGGCCCTTATTACCTGGGCGGTTGGTCTGCCTCGGGTTTGGTGGCGTATGAGGTCGCGCAGCAACTTCGCGAGCAAGGCCACGAGGTGGCGCTCTTGGTGCTTTTTGATGTTCTCAATTCAGCTGCTCTTCGCCCGTCTTCTAGATGGAACGTGTTGCATCGGATATTCCATTTCGCGGCATGGAAATTCAATTATCATTTCACGCAACTGCGGCACCTGAACAAGGATGACCCGTGGACCTATTTCAGCAATCTTTTTCGGCGGATTCGCTTGGATCTCAATCGGATGCTATGGGTGATAGGTGACGTGATTCAGAGGCGCACAAACCGACGTCTCGCTGTCGCGCCTCGGGAGCCGAGTAAAGCAGTGTTTGTTGCCGCTCGCGAATATCGTCCGAGACCCTATGCCGGTCACGTGATGTTGTTTCGTTCCGCTATACAGTCGGTGGGTCCCTACCACGATGCCAAACAGGGATGGGGGCATCTGGTGGGCGACGGTTTAGAGATTTGCCAGATGCCCGGGGACCATGAAGATATGTTCCGGGAGCCTTACGTCCAGCTTCTGGCCAAGGAATTGGACCGAGCTCTGCTTGAGGCGAGAGAACGCGTGACCCTAACGCCGCTTGGCGAGCACCGGTAGTTAATCCGATCATCCGGGGGTCTGCAAAGTCTCTGTCCGATCATTCCACTATGCCTGCCGGCACTCGTTACGGTATTGCTTGTGACCCACCGTCAGCACTTCCCCCCCAGCGTCTTGCTCTCACTGGTGCTTGCTCGGCCGTCGAACTGTGCCCGAATCTCGCGTCGCTTAGGGGATAAAATTCAGAGACACCCTGGTTAGACCCTGCAGGCATAAGACGTCGCTCCTTCTTGGCGGAATCTTTCTCGACCAAAAAGTTATGCCATGAAGGCACAGCCTATTTATATGTATTGCAGAAGTTCCAGTTAGTGCCCTGGGGTCCAGAAGTGGGGGACAGGTCGTAGGAATTCGACGGCGACCGCAGCCCTCGTTAAATGCTTCGACCTTTCGCAGACCACCCGGCATTCTTGTTCCTGATCTAGCTTGTTTATCAGCAGGAGGCGCTGGCCCTTGGTTACCGAGGTGGTCAGGGTAATGAGTCCACCACCAGCATTTACGTGAAGTCCCTCGGTTCCTTCGTGAAACGGCTCGCTTTCAGTTGTGTGTCCGTAAACCAGCACCGGCGAGAAAAGCCATAGACGTTCGCCACACCGACGTTCGACCACTACGTCACAATCTCCTTGTACGCTCTGGTCAGATATTTCGGCTTCGTATTGTTCAACTTTTTTCAGCAAGTCCCAAAGTCTGCTCACAACGTAACCCTTGTTCTCCCGGCCGGTAGCGCATTCGAGTGGGAGATAGATGGCGCCGCCAGACTGTCGAGAATACCCAATTGGCTGGGTGGCATGACGGTAGTAAAAAAAGAAGCCAATTGTTTCAACGCAGCAGCTCCTCCGCTGACATCGTTCTCTGGGAGGGCCCTTAAATGCCAAAGAAGGGAGACGAATCCGCTCTGGCCGGGAGCGCGGCCTACGAGTAATATAGCGGCAACGATTCTCACAAATCAATTGCCTATCGCGTGAACGTTTTAATGAGAAGGTGGCTCCGCAAGTTCTTGTTTGTGTTTTCGAACTTCGGAATTATCCTGGCAATCGCTAACGGCGATGGAGTTTCCCAAAACAGGAACGATCGACGCGACCTAATCACAGGCTGGGTTTGCTGTAGTTCGTGTTCTAGCTGGTTGCAAGCGTCGGGCGAACGATAGCGTCGGGGTCCACGCAGTAAGGAGGATTTTTGTTTTATTTATCGCATACATACGAGAGTTTACCGACTTCGCGAAGGCGACTCAAAAGGCCAAGGATTGCCAGACTGGAAGCAGCAGCGTGTTAGGTACCAAGTTGTCGCACAGAGGGGCGGAGGAAATGAGAATCTATCGCTCCCTTAAACAAAAGACATGTCCTTATAAGAGAGACTGAAATGACTCCTCTCCGAATTTTGATTGCGGATGAGCAATATGTCGTGCGGCACGGTCTAAAGATGCTTGTCGAAAGTCATCCTGGATGGAATATTTGTGCAGAAGCGCGTACAGGCCGCGAAGCCGTCTCAGCAGCGAAAATATTAAAACCAGATATCGCAATTCTAGCCTTGAGCATGCCGGAATTGAACGGCTTGGAAGCAACCAAAAGAATAAGAAAATCTTCGCCAAACACGGAAATATTGATTTTATCCACGGATCATTCCGAGCAGCTCGCTCGCGAAATCCTTGGCGTCGGAGCTCGAGGCTATATCCTGACATCGGACTGGGATCGTGACCTCGTCAGTGCTGTGAAGACCATCGCAAATCATGAGTCGTTCTTGACGCCTCCTGCATTGCAAGAGTTACCGACGAGAGACGTGGTAGCCCTGGGCGCAACAATCGCCAAAGCCAATGAGCGCGAATACGGGTTGGAATGTAGCGAGGTCGAGAAAGGAAGCGCGTTCTGCGCAAAGTGCGGAAAGCAAGCCGGTATTGGTACTCGTTTTTGCTCGTATTGCGGAGAACGTGTAATTCCCACAGCCCCATCTCGGGCAGCATCGGTTGACCAAGCCGACATCCATCGGATGCAATATGAGCTAGCGGAGCTGTTTACGTTGGTCGAACAGCCACTCCAAGAGCAATTAGATGGAATTAAAGAAGGAAAGACCGGTGACCCAACTGCCCGAGATTATATTATGGAAGAACTTTTGGCTGTTGCTGTTCGCTTTTATGGATTTGATAGCGATATGTCTGAGCGAGTGGCTCAGGTATGCTGGGAAATCTTTACCTACCTAACACCCTCGAAATATGACTGTCTTACACCGACGACCATGGCCCAACTCATGGCGACTATGGCCCAAGAAGTTCCGCAGCGCTACTCGGGTGAGCTCGAAAGTTCCTCTTTCCTGTCGTTAAGCCTGCTTTCTCATAGCGACCAGACTTTTGGAACCAACTATGGCCAAAAGTTCCGAGAGGGTTTGTGTCGATTTAGCCATCTCATATCGAAAACACAAGGAGTTCTCCCAGGCGAGGAATCCGAGTTGCCTCGAATGGAGGAGGTCCCGAAGATCAAACAAGCGGTAATCGAAGACGCAGTACCTCGGGCCAAGGAAGAATCTGAGTTACATCGAACGGACGAGGTCCGGAAAATCATACAAGTGGTGGTAGAAGACGCAGTGCGTCGCGCCAAAGAAGAATCTGAGTTACCCCGAATGGGGGAGGTCCCGAAAATCAAACAAGCGCTGGTGCAGGTGGAGGAGGTCCCGAAAATCATACAGGTAGTAGTAGGAGACGCAGTACGTCGCGCCAAAGAAGAATCTGAGCTACATCGAACGGACCAGGTCCCGAAAATCATACAAGCCGTAATGGAAGACACAGCACCTCGGGCGAGAGAAGAATCTGAGTCATATCGAACGGACGAGGCCCCGAAAATCAAATGGGCGATATCAGCCGAAGAGGATGTGCCTCAGATTATTGCCATCCACGATAATCAGTCGACACTCCGAACAGTTACACTTGCTATCGAGAGGGTAAGAGCAATACTTCGCACCATCTTGAATGAGGCGATCGCCAATTTCTCAGGAATTTCCGCGTTACTTCAAAAGCTGAAGCACTGGCTGAACGCACCCATGAAATAAGCATATCAGTATATCCACACTGCGGAGTGCGCTGCTAGCGCGAAGGCGATATCAGCTCACTTGCTACGACGCTGCGGTGACGGCTTGGTGCGCACCGGGCATGTTCCATCTGGATCGGTCAGCAATCTCGTGAGCGCTAAACCAACCGTAGCACTCGATGCGGTCTGCTCCTCACTGTGCTCCATTTTGTGCGCACCCAGTTTCGCCATTGCTGAGAGTACTGCGTCTTTAGAAGAATGCACATAGCGAGAGGGCATAGATACGTTGCTGTGGCCCGCGATCCGCGCCAGCGTTCATGCATCGCAGGAGCAACTAGAAGATTGCGCAGAAGCAACGACAGAATCAATCCAGCATGGAATGCTGATGTTGAACACTAGGGTCACTGCGTCCATCAACGCGGCCTTGAACGATATCCGCTAGGTCGCGCTAGGTTCGCAATCCCTTCACCGTTTCAGGAGTCTCAAAATGAATGAAAGGAATGAAACTAGCCGGCGCGACTTGCACAGAGCCGCCCGTCTAGAACTTAATTCCTCCCTACTTAAGGCTCGCCTGAAAGCGGCCGAAGATGCGATTGTACGCACGCGCGTCAGATGCGCGCGCTCCTCGCAAGTAGCGTAAGGAGACCGATGATGCCCTCTCTACATTGCACAGACTAAAGAAAATCGATTCGTAGATTTGTTCGCAAATGGGGTCGAGAGCGCACCAGAGGTACACTGAGCGCGTGCGCTCTCGGTCTCCACTAACGCCTTGAGTCGCGCCTGCTTTCCTTGCACAACCGTCGCACAAATCCTGTCCTCGTTGAATAGTCGCAATTTGCTGGGTGTCGCGCCGCTTGGTTGGGTAGCAGTTTATTTTTAACCTCGCTGAAACGTGGCTGCAATTGACGCTGTGCATTCTATTCGCATTTCCGATTCTGTTCGCGAAGCACGGGCTCGGGGAAGGCCATGGCGCGATTATTTTTAGCTGTCTGGGCTGCGGGATGGGGTTTTATGAGGCTTGTGCTTGAGGTTTTTGGAGCGTGGTGCGCGGTGAGCTTTGCGGCGGCGGGGCTGTGGACCTTGGTAATTTACCTGGGCCATTGCTACAGGCAGGTTAGGAACGCGCGGCGATGGGCCAGGATGCTTGAAACAGATTAACGAATCCAGTTTTTCATTCTGTCTGCTCACGCCGCAGAAATTCTTTGATGACTCGGATGGCCCTCGCCATCGCCCACACCGCAGACGCTAGCAGCCTGCATCGTTTAGTGAACCTGTTTGTCTCCCGCCTCACCTGGCGGATACGCCGGATTGCGGCTCTGCCCTTCCAGCAGAACCAGCTGACACCAGACTTGACACCGGAACGGAGACGCCGACATCCGCCAGCATTCCCATCAGTCTCCCCCGGTCCACGAGGTGGGAGGTCGCGCTGCCGGAGTCATCGTCGCATGTACTTGATGACATTAACAGTCGCAGAGCGCAAACTGTGTCAAAGATTAGGAATTATCCACAGCATCCGAGGCCAGCAGCCCGCGACTCTCGACGCAAGAGGGCGCCGCCATCGGCAGCGTCGGCCTCACTGCCACATTGGTGCCGCCCGGTCCCCAACATCTATTGATGCCAAATCCATTTGTAGGCATACATTTTTGTGGACATCGCTTATACAAAAGGGCCAAAATGGCCAAAATAGTTTGGTCATGGACAAGAACTCCCCAGACCCGGTTCAATGTTGGCTTGCATGGGTTAAGGCCTTTCAAGTGGCCTCCAAATATCTCTATGCGGGAATTGAGGAGACGGGACTATGCGATACCGACTACCGCATACTTGAGGTCCTCCTGAACAAAGGACCCTTGCCAATGAATACGATCGCCGCAAGAGTAAACCTTACGCCTGGCCCGATCAGCGTGGGCGTCGACCGCCTCTTCGAGAGGGGCCTGGTAAGCCGGGTCGAAAGTCCTGAAGACCGTCGCGTCCGCGTCATATCACTCACGTCAAAAGGGAAAGAATTGATCACGCCGGTTTTTCGCAAGCACAGTGCCAAAATTAGAAAAGTCTTTGCTGATGCGAGCCAAAAAGAAGTGCGAAATCTTGAAACGATACTGAAAAAGATTGGTAAGCGCGCCGCAAGACTCGGGACCAGAATGGAACCGAGGTCTCGAAGCTGCCTTTCGGAAACCAGCTCCGCATATAATAGTAAGGGTAGGGTCTCGAATACCGTGCCGTTCTTGTAGATAGGCGCCCAAATTGAAAACGTTGCGACAGCTTACGGCCTTAGGGTTTTGTGGAATTCGTGGAGCGTCTGCCAAGGTTTGTCGATGGGACGGCGGCTGGCGAACATCGATATCGAACACCCCAAGAGACTCAACCAGTTCCGCGCCGATCAGCACCTCACCCGACAGCGGCATGCGCTCCTCGGAAGCATAGAGCGCAGCAATGACTCGGGCCGGTGAGTTGGGGCGATTCCAGTTGAAGGCCATCGTCCGCTTTTTGTGGCAAGCAGGCCCGGGAATCAACCCTTGAATCGCTGGATGGGCACACTTTTCATTGCGGCAAGGTCAGCCCAGTTTTTTGCCTCAAAACGGGGCTTCATGCCAAACTTGTGGCTTGCCCTTGTCGTGTCCTCTGAACGCTGTCACTAACGCCCGCTTTTTGTCGTATGCTGGTCCACCTGCGCCCGGACCCCTTTGAGGAAAGAGTCAGTACTCTTGCAATTGTTCACTTTTTTGAGGAGAATCATGGCCTCCCAGCCCACCCAGATCGTTCCTTGGTTAATGAGCCCTTTGGTCGCTTGATGCTGGAACAGTAAAGCGAGATGGGAATTTTTTTTCCCACAAATTCGGCGATTGTGGCCGAATTGGAAGATTAGAGGGAAATGTACCGTATGTTACTCGTTCGAGACTGGACCTTAAGGCACTGATGGAAAAAGGCTTAGATTGATTCTTCAGATGTTACTTTACAATTGGCTCTAGAGGTGCAGTAAGGGAACCCGAGGGCGCGTGTGTCCTTCGAGCATCCATAGCCGGAAGGGGTGGGCATGATTGACGAATCATCACAAGATCACGGGCTACCGAATTTGGAGGATTATTGGGCCACCGTTCGCCGGCGGCGCTGGTGGATGTTGTTACCTATGTTTCTGTGCTGGGCGGTGGTATGGACGGGCGGCTGGCTCTGGCCGGCCAGTTATCAGTCCGAGGGCCTGATCCTATTGGAACAGCAAAAGGTTCCCGAGCAATACGTCGTGCCCAACGTCACCGCTGATCTCCAGCAGCGCGTCCAGAGCATGACGCAACAGATCCTGAGCCGCACGCGTCTTCAGACGGTTATTGATCGCTTTCACCTCTATCCCCCGAGCCACGGTTTGAGCAGTCTTCTGCAAACCGGAGATGCGGTCGAACAAATGCGGAAGGACATCACCATCGACCTGGTACGCTCGGACGACAAAACAGGAAGTCACCGCGGAGAACTTACGGCCTTTAAGATAGGTTATTCTGCGCGTTCGCCCGAGCTCGCTCAGCAGGTGAACAGCGAGCTTACGTCCATTTTCATTGACGAAAATCTTAAAGCGCAACAGCAGCTTTCCGAAGGTACAACGGCTTTCCTTGACGCTCAGCTCGCGGAGGCCCGGACGAAATTGGAAGAGCAAGAAGCCAAGGTCCAGGCCTTCAAAGCGGCGCATATAGGATATCTGCCGAGCCAGTTGGAGGGAAACGTCCAGATCCTATCGGGTCTGCAAGTTCAGCTCCAGGCCAACGAACGAGCTCGGGATGCTGCGAAGCAGCAGAAGCTCTACCTCGAATCACTACAGCAACAATACCAGTCCGCGCAGGGGACCGACTTGCGTCTTGAGCTTGCCGATTTACGCGCGAAGTACACCGACGATTACCCCGACATCGTACATCTCAAAGAGAAAATTGCTGAAACCGATAAGTTGAAAAAACAAATCGAAGCCGAAGTTGCCGCCAAGCAGAAAACGCACAATGCAAGCGACAACAACGCCGCCCCCGCCGCGGCCGAACAAGTAGAACGCGGCGCGACGACAACGATGATGCAGATCGAAAGTCAGCTCAAGTCAAATCAACTGGAGATCCAGAATTATGAGAAACGAGAGCGGGACCTGGAATCAAAGATTTCTACCTATCAATCCCGCCTGAATCTGACTCCGGCAACAGAAGAAGAACTGGCGGTTATCTCTCGTGGGTATGATGAATCCAAGTCCAATTACGACTCGCTTTTGCAGAAGCAATACCAATCGCAACTTGCCACGAGTCTCGAACAGCGCCAACAGGGTGAACAGTTCAGCGTCATCGATCCGCCCAATTTGCCGGACAAGCCTTCAGCCCCGAATCATCTTTTGGTGAGTCTCGTCGGTCTGGGGGTAGGAATCGTAGTTGGATTTTTCATAAGCGCACTGATGGAACTAACGGACGTGCGTATCCGGAAGGAAAAAGACCTCGAAGGACTCGTGCCGACTCGCGTATTAGTCAGCATTCCGCATTTGGGCACGGCCGGAGAGGATCGGCTTCGTGTGCAGGATCGGTGGAAGGAAATTGGCGCGGCGGCCGGGATAGCTATCTTGATCGTGGCAGGCAACCTTTACGCGCTCTACAAAGGCTGACGGCGATGTATAGAAAATTTTACGGGTTGACGCGAAATCCCTTTGAGCTCAGCCCCGACCCTTTTTTCTTCTACTCGACCGAGCGACATAACGAGGCTCTGGCCATTCTGGCGCACGGTGTGCTTGGGCAGAAGGGATTCGTGGTGGTTACGGGCGAGGTGGGCACCGGGAAGACCTTGCTAGTGCGTTGTCTTCTAGATGCTCTGACGAGCAAGCAAGTTGCGTTCGCTTATGTCTACAATCCAATGTTGTCGGTGCCGGATTTTCTGGCGCATGTGCTGAACGATCTGGGTCTGCCTTCTGCGCAGCGTACCAAGGGCGAGTCCCTCTCCCACCTAAACAACTACCTGCTGCTGCGTTCGCGGCGCGGTGCCACAACGGCGCTCATCGTGGACGAGGCTCAATTGCTTAGTTGGGAGTTGCTTGAAGAAATTCGCCTGCTGACGAATCTGGAGACTTCCAAGCACAAACTCCTGCAGATCGTGTTGGTAGGACAGCCGGAGCTGGACCGCAGACTCGATTCGCAGGAGTTGCGCCAGCTCAAGCAACGCATCGGTTTGCGGTGCCACTTGGAGCCGCTCGGATTGGAACAGTTGCGCGGGTACATCTATCGGAGGCTCGAAGTTGCCGGGGCGAATTCGCACGGAACGATTATTTTCCCCGAGAATACGATCGAAGCCATATTCAAATTCTCTCGTGGCATCCCGCGCCTGGTAAACACCTTATGTGAAAACTCCCTGGTTGCGGGGTACGGTCGGCAGGTGAAGACCATCACGCCGGAAATTGTCCAAGAGATTGCTGAGGATTTTCGCCTGAATCTAGTCACGGAATCGTCCCCTCCGAGTACGAACACACTCGACGAGCGGAAAAAGGTCCTCATGACGCTATTGCGAATGATCGAGGAAGTGGGCGGATCTCCGAAAAGGACCTTCGACCAAACCAAATTGCAAACAGGAGTGAAAGCACAATGAGCCGGTATTATGAGGCCTTGCGCCGCTTGGAAAGGGAACAACGCCAGGCGGGGACCGATGACGTAGCGGAAGCTGCGGCCCAACCGGCCGAAGTGCTAGGTGGCATCTTAACGGAGCCGGTTGAGCTCGTGGAGGCAGGTTCGGCAGAGGTCAACGCTTCTCCAGAATCACGCTTTGTTGCGCTGACAGACTCCAGGAGTCTGGGGGCGGAGAAATTTCGTGCCCTAGTGACGCGGCTGGAGAACCTACGCCAGAAACGAGAACTGAAATGCGTGCAAATCACCAGCAGCGTGATCAACGAAGGCAAGACTTTGGTTTCCGGGAACCTGGCAATAACGCTGGCGAAGCACTCGGACTGCAAAGTTCTTTTGGTGGAAGGAGACTTGCACAGGCCGAGGCTCGCGTCACGCTTGGGATTGACCCAGTTGCCAGGCTTGAGCCATTGGTGGACGGGGCATGATGAGAGTATGGCCAGCTACGTTTACAGGTTAAATGGGATGCCCTTATGGTTCCTCAGTGCCGGATTAGCCTGTGACCAGCCTTCGCAAGTCTTACAATCGGCGCGATTTGTGGAATCTTTCGCGAAGCTGTGTGGTCAGTTTGATTGGGTCGTGATTGATTCTACGCCTATGTTGCCAACCGCTGATGCCAACTTGTGGTCACGGTTGGTGGATGGGATGCTACTGGTCGTGCGGGAAGGTGTGACGCAGGTCAAGTCCCTAAAAATGGGATTAGCGGGCCTGGACAATCCGAAGGTGGTCGGTGTTGTCCTCAACGAGGCTTCGGAATTCGAAGGCCATTATTATAATACCCCGCAGGATGGGAACGGTTCGGTCGCGCGCCATTCTCTGTTTGATAACGTGAGGGCCTGGCTTCTATTCGCCTCGCGGCGTCGAACGGAGCGATCGCGGATAAAGAAATAGCCCAGAGGCCCTCCTTGTTCAGGCTCCTCAATGCCTACTTTCCGACGCGCACGTTGTTCCTTGGAATTTCGGAAGCGTGCCTAGTGGCGGCGGCCTTTGTCGCAGCCACTATTGCTCGGCTGGGTGCCAATGATGCCGCCATCATGCTCAGTTACGAGCAGGGGTTTTTAAAGATACTCATAGTGTCAGTCGCTTTTATCGCTTGCATGTATTATTTCGATCTTTACGATTCCTCGATCCTAAACAATCCGCGCGAAGTCCACACCAGATTGATTCAGATGCAGGGGACCGTCTGCCTGATTCTTGCGGGGCTCTACTATATGTATCCACCCCTTGAACTAGGACGCCGTATTTTTGTGATCGGCTTTATGCTAGTAGCGATCGTGCTGCTGATCTGGCGGCATTTTTTTCTGATATTGAACGGTCTGCCGCAGTTCTCTGAGCGAGCGTTGATTCTCGGCGACAGTGCACTGGGCGAATCGCTGGTCGCGGAACTGAAATCTCGTCCAGTACTCGGGATCCGAGTCGTTGGACGGTTGAAGAGCTTTGAGGGAGAGAGTGGAGACCTGCGACGCATGTCGAATGAAGAGAAAACCGAAGCTCTCCTGAACGCGGTCAAGCCCTATAGGCCGCATCGCATCATTGTGGCATTGTCCGAACGGAGAGGGGGGTTGCCCTTCGAGGCCTTCCTACAGTTGAAGAGTCTTGGAGTGAAAATACAGGAAGCCGGCGAGATCTACGAGGCCGTCACCGGAAAGGTTCCCCTGGAATCGCTCGGTCTCAGCTGGCTGTTATCTTCCGCCGGCCTTCAACTGTCTCGGCCATTGCTAATATATAAGCGCGTGGCTTCACTGGTTCTATCTGTTCTCGCATTGATCCTGACCTTGCCGGTGATGGCCTTGATCTCCTCGGCCATACGCCTAGACTCGGCGGGCCCGGTAATCTTCCGGCAAAGACGCGTCGGCAAGGAAGGTAAGATTTTTATCCTCTACAAGTTCCGCACGATGGTGAACGGCTCCGACCCGGACGACAGCTATCGCCCGGCTCAGGCAGCCGATAGTCGTTGCACGCGTATCGGTCGGTTACTGCGACGCACGCGCATGGACGAACTACCGCAGCTCTTCAACATCCTCCGAGGGGACATGCATTTCGTCGGGCCGCGACCATTTGTTGTCAATCAAGAACAGGAATGTGTGGAAAAGATTCCCTATTACCAACTTCGCTGGAGCGTCAAACCGGGCGCGACCGGTTGGGCTCAGATCAACCGCGGATACAACGTTTCCATCGAGGATAACAAAGACAAGTTAGCCTATGACCTGTTCTACGTCAAGAATTTCTCCTGGGGTCTCGACTTACTTATTTTTTTTCAGACCATCAAAATCCTCGTGCTTGGGCGGGGCTCGCGATGATTCGCCTCTGGCCGATTCTATTCTGGCCGAGTGTCCTGTGGCTGGCCTATGTTTACTTTGGCTATCCGCTCCTTCTCTGGCTGGCCGGCTTTTGGAAACAATTCCACCCGAGGTTTCGGGATGACTACCTTCCCAAAGTCTCTGTGCTGATCTCCGCCCGCAACGAGGAGAAGGACATTGGGTGGAAGGTCTCCGAGTCGCTTTCCTGGAATTATCTCCCAGACCGTCTCGAACTGATCATCGCCTCAGATGCGTCCGAAGACCGGACCGACGAGATTCTGCAGAGTTTCAAGGATTCGCGGCTGAAATACGTTCGCATGGACAGCCGAGTGGGTAAGAACGAAGCGTTGAACCGTGTGGCCCGGCTGGCCACCGGCGATCTGTTACTTTTCACTGACGCCAACACGCACATCGGGAAGGACTGTCTGCGCGGGATGGTCCGCTATTTCTCTGACCCTCGCGTCGGCTGCGTGACTGGAACCGAGCATACGCAAACCGAGGAACAAGAGTTGGCCATTAGTTCGGGCACCCGCGCCTATCTCGATTACGAATTGCTCATCAACCGGCTCGAAAGTCGGGTAGGGTCGGTCATCGTGTGTGACGGTTCGTTATTTGTGGTGCGCCGCTCACTGTTTCACCAGCTGCAGCCAGATCTGGCCAATGATCTTGAATTGCCACTCTCTATTGGCAACGCCAGCCATGCGCTCCTCTGTGATCCAACAGCGATCGCAATCGAGAAGGCGATGCGGTCCTCTCGCGAGGAATACAATCGGAAACGCCGTATCTGCGGACAGGGCTTTCTAGGGTTCTGGCGACTCCGCCGCTGCCTTCGAGGCTTTCGAGCCTGGCAATTCTTTTCGCGAAAGGTTCTGCGCTGGCTAGCACTGATTCCCATGACCGTAATCTTATTGACGACGGGTGCGCTTTTGGCCCGGCCCTTTTTCGCTTTCTTGTTCGCGCTTCAAGTCGTGTTTTACCTCCTAGCTTTGGGCGGCTGGCTGTTCGACTTGGCTGGTCGAAAGGCAAGCGCGATTTTTACTATGCCGTATTACTTTCTGGTCGTAAATATAGCTGCGGTCATCGGCGTTATTCAGGCTTGCATCGGGCGGCGGTTCGCTGTTTGGGAAGTCCCTGCCTATTCGCGCGGACCATCGGAGAGCCGCCGAGAAATTCAATACCCATGAAATGCGTATTTTCCGTCGACGTCGAAGATTGGTTTCATATCCTGGACGTGGCTTCCACTCCGGATATTACAGCGTGGGATGGTCTGCCATCACGGGTGGAACGGAATTTCCTGGGGCTGCTTGAGATCTTTGACGAGCGGGGCGCACGCGTGACGTGTTTTTTTCTTGGGTGGGTCGCAGAGCGCTTCCCCCATTTGGTAAAGGAGGCTGCCAGCCGTGGGCACGAGATCGCGTCTCACGGCTACGCACATAGGCTGGTCTATCAGATGAGTCCGGAGGCGTTTTATCAGGATGCGGTAAGAGCCAAGAAAATTCTTGAGGACGTAGCTGGTCGGGGCGTTTGGGGCTATCGCGCGGCCGGATTCTCGTTGACGCACGGAACGGAGTGGTTCTTTGATAAACTCATTGAAGCCGACTACGTTTACGATTCGTCGGTCTTTCCGGCACAGCACGGTCATGGCGGATTGGAAAAGGGGAATCGGACGCCCTATTGGATTGAGCGTGTTTCGGGCAGGCTAGCCGAATTTCCTGTGACTGTCGCCGAGGTCTTCGGGAGGCCCTTCTGTTTCTTTGGCGGCGGTTATCTCCGATTTTTTCCGTACCACCTAATTCGGACGATGACGCGCAGGGTTCTTGGGGAGCCGAGGCCCGTCATTTTTTATGTTCATCCTCGTGAGATTGATCCGGATCATCCACGACTGTCGATGAATTGGAAGCGGCGATTCAAGTCCTACGTCAACCTGAAGTCTACAAAGCCGAAAATTGAGCGACTTCTCGATGAATTCGAAATTACCAGCTTCGAACGACTCATTCGGGGGGAAACAGCGGCGGGGAAAGGCACTCGAGCGGAAGTTATGAGTGGGTTACTGCGCACGGTGCCTACTTCTCATATGGATCCGGGTGTGGGATTGCAGGAAGGCCTAAGGCAAGTATAGATGGTTCAAGTCTTACAATCGCTGGGTCAGCGAGATGCTCTGGCGGGCGATACGCCGGCCAAGCACGTTTTCACATTTTGGAAAGGGCGTATTGCGCTGTATGGAACCCTCAAAGCTCTCGGTATTGGATCGGGCGATACCGTTATTGTACCGGGCTACACTTGCGCCGCGGTTCCAGCTGCCGTCAAATTTGCCGGAGCTTCTTCCGTTTACGCCGATATCGATCCGGAGTCCTATAGCCCTTCCCTCGGGACCTATTCCGACGCTCTCGAAGCGCATGCGCATGGGCGTGTCAAAGCGCTAATCCTGCAGCATACCTACGGCATTCCCGGGGACGTACCCCGAATTGCCGCCTGGGCCCGAGAGCAGGGAATGGCCTTGATCGAGGATTGCGCTCACGCCCTAGGAACGCGCTACCGCCAAGATGATGGCTGCTGGCAGGAAGTCGGTCACATGGGCGACGCCGCGTTCTTTAGTTCGCAGTGGTCGAAGCCGGTTTCCACCGGTTTAGGCGGCTGGCTAGTGACTTCCGACCGCAGCTTAGCCGAACGGCTGGCCCGTTTTCATAACCAGGAGTGCAGCGCTCCTTCGTTCCGTGAACTCTCTCTTTTGGCGGGGCAGCTGACCGCCCGAGAGATTTTTTCGTCTCCGCGGTGGTATTGGAGTGCGGCGGAGGCTTTCCGTAAGCTTTCCGATTTCGGAATTTTCGTCGGCACTAATGAGGACGGAGAATTTGAAGGGCGGATGCCTGAACAATACGCGAAGAAAATGTCCCGCCTTCAGGAATGGCTGCTCAGGAGACGGCTAGCCAATCAAGCTTTGCTCGCCCGCCGACGAAATCTCAAGTTAGCCTATGACGAAGCCCTTCACTCTTGCGGACTTCCCACGCTGCATGTTTCAGAAAATGCCGATCCTGTGCTCTTGCGTTATCCAGTCCGCGTGAAGAATAAGGACGAAGTCCTTCGACTTGCGCGACGCAGGCGCATCGAATTGGGCGATTGGTTCAACCATCCGCTGCACCCTCGGGAGGCCGACGCCGAAGCCTTCGGGTATCGCCCTGGTTTTTGCCCGGAGGGCGAAAGAGCGGCGAACGAAGTGGTAAATCTACCGCTGACTGAGCGAACAACCGAGAAGGCCGCTCGCGAGGCGGTCGATTTTCTGAAGCAGGTGGCGCAGATATGAGTGCGCAATCCGTGTTGCCGCAAGAGCGAACCGGCCAGAAGCACATATCTGTATTTGTGTTGATTGATGCTCTCGGTTGGAAGTATCTGGAAGGGCGGAATTTTCTCGCGGACGTGCTGACCTACCGTCAACCACTGCGTACGGTACTGGGCTTCAGCTCGGGGGCTATTCCTGCGATGCTGACCGGCGTACCTCCTGCGGTGAACGGCCACTGGAATCTTTTTTACTATGATCCGCAAGGTTCGCCTTTTCGCTGGTTCCGGCATTTTCTATTTCTCCCCAATTGGCTGCTCGAACACAGGATCATGCGGAGGCTTTTGAAAGAGATAGGAAAGCGTTGGCTTGGGCTGGGGCCATTGTTTGATTGTATATCTCCCCGCTTAATGCCTTACTTCAACTGGGTCGAGCGGCGCAACATCTATGACCGCGGCGGCATTGCGGGTGCTCCGTCCATCTTTGACCAACTCCATGAAAGCGGCGTGTCCTCTCGCGTTTACACCTATCACCACTCGACGGATGTCGAAATTCTCCGCCAGGCAGAGAAGGACATTCGGAGTCAAGTCGCGTCATTCTATTTTCTGTATTTGAGCGAAATGGATATGTTCCTGCACATGAACTGCGGCGAGCCCGAAAAGGTCGAAGAACGGCTGCGTTGGTATGACCGCGGTCTCCGGAAAGTTTTTGATTCGGCGCGGGAGGTAAGCTCCGACGCCACTTTCACGATCACGTCGGATCATGGGATGACTCCTGTAAAGCGAACTTACGACCTGCTCAAGCATTTCGAAGTCCTAAAACTCCGAACGCCAGAGGATTATCTGTCGGTCTTCGATTCGACCATGGCGCGTTTCTGGTTTTTCAACGACCAAGCTCGCAAAGAAGTGCTCGGCATCCTGGATCAAGTTCCATGTGGGCGCGTGCTTTCAGATGCCGAGTTGAAACAATTCGGAGTTTTTTTTCCTGATCGAAGATTCGGCGAGATTGTTTTCCTCTTACATCCCGGATGGTTGTTTTCCCGCAGCGATTTCAATGGCTCGAGTTGGAGACCGATCGGGATGCATGGCTACCATCCTGACGATCCGTACTCTGATGGAGTATTCTTGAGCAATCGAAAGCCTGAGTTCCACATCGAATCGGTGCAGAACGTTCACCGGTGGATGCGGGAAATGGCTCAACACGACTGTCGGCCGTGATCGAAGCGCGACAGAACAGGGGCAGCCCCTTCTAGCCATTGGCATTGGTCTGAGCCAGGGAATTTAAGAGGAGTGAGTTGACGCTTGAGAATCCAATCCTGACTCGTATGCCACGAGAGGACACCTCGAGGAACCCGCCGGCATCACCGGGCTGGCCCGACCTCGCCTTCACGGCGAAGCAGGCCATGTGCGAGCACATTGTGCATCACTGCGTACGCACCTACCGTGATCGGCTCCGCGCCGTGGTGCTGGCGGGGAGCATGGCTCGGGACGAGGCCACATTTGTGCGCGATGGCAAAGACGTGAAGCTTCTGGGGGACGCGGATTGCGTTCTTATATTTCGAAGGGATGCTTCTTTACCTGCCGACTTCGAAACTGCGTCACTCGAACACACGATCGAAGAACATCTCGCGAAAGATGGTGTATGCGGCAAAGTGGGGCTTTCGGCTGTCACCCCCCGATTTCTGGAGAATCTCCCGCGCGATATCACGACCTATGAGCTGCGGAACTGCGGCCAAGTTTTGTGGGGCGAGCCAGATATTTTGTCGATTGTGCACAAGTTTTCCGCGAGCGATATCATGCGTGAAGATGCTTGGCGCATGCTTTGCAATCGAATGATCGAGCAATTAGCTTACGTCGGACATTTCAATAACACGTGCGCCGAGTTGACGCCGGAGTTGCACTACGCCACGGTCAAATTGTTTCTCGATATGGCCACGTCATATTTGCTTTTTGCAGGACAATATGCCCCAAGCTATCGGGAGCGTTCTGTGCGTTTGCTAGTTCTTGCGGAACGGTCGCATGGCGAAGCTCCATTTCCTTTGAGAGAATTTGCGGCACACGTTGCGGAGTGCACTTCGTGGAAGCTCTCCGGCGCACAGGGGGACGGCGATCGCCCCGTGGGGCTTTGGCATGAAGCGATCAGCCATCTGCGTCGCCTCTGGCGGTGGGAGATGACTCAGCTCACAAGTTCGAGCGGTGAGGCGACCATTGAGTCTCTGTGCCGCCGATTAGCCAAACAGCAAACTGTACGACAGCGGCTTCGTGGGTGGCTGTCCGTCGTAAAACGTCGAGGATGGCTGAAGAGCTGGCGACGTTGGCCTCGATGGATGCGGCTGAGCCTCGATTCGACTCCGCGTTATTTGGTTTACAGGGCCGCAACGGAGGTAGTGTTCCGACTGCCGTACTTGCTGAAACAGGAAGGTGAACTGCCGCGCCTCGACGTGGATTGGCACGCTATTCAGGCGCTCTTGCCGGAACGAGCCCCACGATCGAATTCATCCCAGAAAGTTCTCTGGCGCGCTCTTGCCGACGATGTGTCGTGGAATTATTCCGAGTTTTTGTTGAATACCCGCGCTTGAGTTGAAGCGATCTTAACCAGAAGACGGAACATAAATGGGAATGAACCAACCAGCAGAGAGTCGGGTCATACTTCGGGGAACGCGAGATAACGGTGTCGCTGCAGCCGTGCGTGAGTGCATGGAATTCTGCGAATGGCGGCGCTGGGTACCTCGCAACGGCACGGTAGTGCTCAAGCCGAATCTGTGTACAGCCATAGCGGAACAAATCGAGTCGAGCAACACAAAGCTCGCAGTGACCGAGGCGGTATGCGAAGTTTTGCTCGAACAAACCAATCGCATCTCCGTGGTCGAGGCAGACCACATCCGTCAGACGACAGAACACGTCTACGATGCCACCGGCTATAACGCACTCGAGAAAAAGTACGGTATTTCCCTCGTGAACCTTTCGAAGACGCCGAAGGTCGAATGCAAATGTGATCCCATTGGAGAAATCGCGCTTCCGCGGATGCTTCTGGAGTGTGATGCGTTCATCTCGATACCGGTACTCAAGACCCATGCGCTCACGTATTTCACGGGTGTCTTGAAAAACCAATGGGGTTGCGTACCGATGGCACTCGATAGGATTCAGCACCATGGTGCCATCCACGAGATGCTCTCCTCGCTGCACCGCCTTTTGCACCCACAGTTTTCGGTCATGGATGCGACAGTTTGTATGGAAGGCCGCGGCCCGGTTGCCGGGAAGGCCCGCCAACTAGACGTGATTTTGGCAAGCCAGGACGGCGTCGCACTGGACGCTACCTGCATGCGCTTAGTGGGACTTGAGCCACGTCTTTCGAAACATATTGTGTTTGCGGCAAAGCAAGGGCTCGGGCAGATAGAAGCCAAAGATATCGAAGTGGACGGCGACTGGCGGAGGTATGCGACCCGATTCGAACCTCCTCCGAAGGATCGGCTGAACACGCTCATGTTTAAATTCAGCAAGTATCGCTGGTTCACGAAGTACATCTTGGGCAACGATGTCGTGTATTACCCCGTGCGGTCCATGGTCAAATTTTTGCGTCGCGTTGGTTTGGTGAATGGCTAAGACTCAGAGCCAGGAGGCAGGGAATCGTACGGAACCGGTATCGAGTGATGAATCGAATGCCTAACTCGGACCTGCCTTGGGTCAGCGTGGCTGAACTTGAAAGGTGGCGCCCAATTTATTTGTGGGATTGTCTCGCCATCGCGAAGCGCCGCAGATTGAAGGTGCTTAAGGAAAACGACTCAAAGGCGAATAGCGAGACATCGATGCGCCTTCAAAGCGTCAAAGGAAAGTAGCTTCATGGTTCTATACTACATCATCGTCTTGTTTTCAGCGCTTCCGAACCAGCCCTGGTTCGGAGCGGACTTCGGTGGCGCAGGTTTCACAGTCTTCAAATATGTGGGCTCGCTGGCTTTTTTTTATTCCCTATTCTATGTTGGCGTGAAGGGGAGAATCCCGAATCTATTTCAAACCTGGCAAGTAAGGTTCTTCGTGGCTCTTTCTTTGCTGGCTTTTGCCTCCTACTTGGTCATGGGCGACAAGACAGATGTTGTGATGAGCCCTTTCATGATCTATGTTTCTTTCCTTTTCATGTGTTTCGTATCATTGGCTTTGATTGATACCTCACGTCGCTTGCAACATTCGCTGCTGGCTTTTATGGGTTCACTCGCACTTGCGTCCTTATACGTCCTACGAGAGTTTCAGAAAGCAGGCTTTCAAGCGAGTTATCGCGCCGGCTACGTCGCAGGAGACGCAAACTATTTTGCTGCCAACGCGATTCTGGCATTAGCTTTAGCATATTATTTGCTTCGAACCAAGCAGTCCCGCTGGCAGAAGGCTTATTGTCTTGGATGTGCTGTCCTCACGGCTCTGGCTTTCGTAGCTTCGGGATCTCGCGGCGGCTTCCTGGCTTTGTGCGTTTGCTGTCTGTTCGTATTCTTAAGGACTAGAAACAAGCTTCGCCTAGCGTTAGTCGCTCTACTTTTCTTGCCGGTTCTGGCATTTTCATCCACCTCGCCTCTTCACCGCATTTTACATCCGGAATATGGAGAAATAGGCTCGAACATGGCACATGAAGTCTTGTTCAAGGCTGGGCTGAGAGTATTCTTAGAGCATCCGGTCGCGGGAGTCGGTCTGGGGAACTTCAAAACGACGATGGACAGCATGGGCTTGTTCCAGGAGAGGGGCGGTTACATGGCCCACAATGTATATGTCGAGTATGCGGCGGAACTGGGAATTCTAGGGCTTGTATTGTTCATGGGGATCCTCGTTTCTGTCTACCTTTCGCTCGAGCGAGTCCGAAAGTTAGCGATGAGATACGACGATGAATTCTTTTTTGCAGTGACCAGCGGAATGCAGACGGGGTTATTGGGATTCTGCGTTGCTTCTCTCTTCCTTTCTGCAGAGTATCAGAAAACGTTTTGGATTTTGATATTCTTGTCTGCTTCGGTCCCTCCGCTGTTTCGAAGCCGACATTCCACTGCCGACGAATCGCACACAAAAAGAAGTGACATGGCGAATGATCCTACGAACCTGGTGTACCCGGACCCTCCGCCAGAGATCGATCAAGTAGAAATTAAAGGGACATAGAGTACGAGAAAGTGATATCCATTTTCCAATCGCGCTTCATCAGGTGGATAGAGCGATTCTTCTCCAACTATGAGGTGGGCGGAGGTAGCTCACGAATCGTGCCAATGGAGGGCCTGCGAGGCCTGGCCGTTTTGCTCGTGTTCTTTGTCCATTTTTATGCTCTGTTCGCGCACAATCTGCGCGGCGGCTCTTGGCTTCATGGGGTATTCCATTTCCTTGGTGTGATTGGCAATACAGGAGTTGATCTTTTTTTTGTTATGAGCGGCTATTTGATCTATGGTGCCTTGATTCGCCGCGAAGTAGGCTATGGGAAGTTTACTCGGCGCCGAGTTGAGCGAATCTACCCGACGTTTTTGGTTGTATTTGTCATCTATCTTACCCTCTCGGCTCTGTTTCCGGCGGAGAACAAAATCCATGGCAGTTTTCTGACCGCAGGCCTCTATGTTTTGGCGAACCTTTTCCTTCTGCCTGGCATCTTGGCGATCAAGCCGATCGTGACGGTTGCATGGAGCTTGAGCTACGAATTCCTGTTTTACTTGACGATCCCACTTCTCATCGACGCGGCACGCATGCGGCGTTGGAAATGCGAGTATCGTTTGGCAGCATTTGTGTTTCTCTGGGTACTCATTGGCGTGATGTTGTTAATGCAAGCGAACGATAATCGCTCTCGTATGATTGCTTTTGTTGTGGGAATTATTTTATTTGAGGTTGTGAATGAATCCAAATGTGGCTGGCTGCTGCATCGCGTGGGTGAATTCTGTGCGATAGCAGGGGTTCTAGCAGCGTGGTGGTTTTATTATCACATTCGCGTAGTTCGGTCACATTCGCTCGTTGGTCCCCTCTTTTCGCTTTGTTTACTCAGTGCTGCATTTTTCTTCTTTTCTTTTTACTCGTTTCAATTTGACGGTCCCCTACAAACGGTGTTTTCGTGGGCACCGATTCGGTATCTGGGCAATATGAGCTATTCCTATTACCTGATCCATGGACTCACACTGGAAGGATTGGCGATGGCGTTTGTCGCTCTCCGGCTGCCCACGTCATCCCCTTATATCGCGTTACTTGCTCTGCTGGTGGGATTTGCGGCAACCTGGGTGACGTCAAGCGTGCTCTTTTTCTTGGTGGAGAGAAAATACTCTTTAAAGCCGAGGAAGTCTGTGGAAAGCCGCAGCGTCCCAGAAGCTTTGGCCTCGAGCAATCGAGAAACCGCCGAGTCGAACCTAGTCCAGGATTCTGTTCAGGTGAACCTTCTCCCACTACAGCGAGAGGCAAACGCAAACGATTCCGCCAATAAATTCGTCTTTCCCCTCAAAAAAAGAAATGGCTGAAAAAGCCGAAGCCGGGATCGAAACCGTCAGTGAAGTGCCTACGCATCAGCGCGATGGCACTGTGTCGGTGGCCCTGGCGAATTATAAAATTGGGCACAGGGACATTGCGGTTTTGCCCGAACTAGTCCTGAGGCCGTGGCACTTCTCACTTGCTATGTTCTATTGGGTGCTGTATCGAGGCGCCTGTCGTTTCTTGTAACCCAGGGATTCTCGAATGATCAGAAGCATTCTTTCGAATTGGTTCGCGCTAGTCGTCAATGGGCTGGTGTCGATCGCCCTCACCCCTATCCTGATTCATGGGCTGGGTGACTTCCACTACGGCATGTGGATCCTGGTGGGCTCGTTGGTCGAATACTCGAGTTTCATCGATATGGGGCTGAGGATGACACTTCAGCGGTTCGTGGCACGACATCAGGGAGCGCACCAAAGCAAAGAGCTGGGCGACACCTTCGACACAGCACTGGCACTCGCGTTGTGCGTCTGCCTCATGCTCTGCGTGTTGACCGGTATATTTGCTTGGGTCCTGCCGGGCTTCTTCGGCCTAAAGGGTGCGGCCAGCGATCTGTTCGTCAAGGTAGTGGTCCTGCTCGGTCTTAGTGTTGCGGTTACTTTTCCGGCGCGTGTATTGGCATCTTACCTTTGCGGCCTCCAGCGCTATGATGTTTATAATCTGGCCGCAATCGTCACTGGGCTTGCCCGAGCAGCGTTGCTCGTGGGAGTGCTCCATCGGGGTTACGGAGTGTTGGCTTGCAGTGTCGTAAGCCTTGTGATCGCGGTGCTGTCCCTTGTCCTGCACTGGTGGCTGGTACGTTGGGTGGCTCCGATGGCTTCGCTCCATTGGTGGCGGGGGAGCTGGGCGCGTACCCGGGAGCTCTTCAGTTTCAGCATCTATGTCTTCCTCACCAACATGGGAGACTTTATTCGATTCCGCGTCGACTCGTTTGTCATCGCGCGATGGCTTACCATGTCGCTCGTGACCCCTTTCAACGTGGCCAGCCGCATCATCGACTACTTCAGGTCTTTGATGTTCACGGTCGTTGGCCCTTTGATGACGCTGATGAGTGAACTCGATGGGCAATCGCGTCAGAAGGAGCTGCAGAAAGTCTTCTTGCGATCAACCAAGATCACCGCTTTGCTGGCTTTCGGGATCGGTTCAATACTGATGCTAGATGGCAAGACTCTGCTCAGTGTCTGGGTGGGCCCACAGTATGTTTCCGCGTACGTTCCGCTAATGGTGCTAGTTCTGGGCCATTCGATCTCAGTGGCGCAGTCTCCTTCAGTCAATATTCTTCTAGCCCGGGGCCAGCACAGGCCCATGGGTTGGTGGACACTGGGCGAAGGAGTGGTCAACCTTGCGTTGAGCATTCACTGGGCCGGAAAGTACGGCCTGGTTGGAGTCGCTCTCGGCACCGCTGTTCCTCAAATATTAGTCAAGCTTACACTCCAACCCTGGTTCGCTCTCCGCGCGGCCGAGCTCTCAGCTCGAGAATACATCCTGGGCGCGCTAGCGCGGCCTGTGGCAGTCTGCGCAATATTCCTTTTGCTCGGACGTCTGGGCGTATCCTTGCTACCGGGCGCGGGGCTGCTGGAATTAGGTTCGAACGTCGCATGGCAAATGTTGCTGTTTGGAGTCGTCGCGTATTACGTCGGATTCACTGCTTCGGAGCGCGAATTCCTCTGGGAACGTGGCAAGCGATTTGCTTCAAGTTTTCGCTTGGCCAAAGCGTCTTAGAGTATCGAATAGGAAGCCGGTGGCCCGCGCTGTCCTTTTTGTCGTCTGTTTTGCCCTTCTGGACGAACCGTGAGTGCATACGTAATGTGATCGTGCGCACTATACGAGCGCTCAAGTGCTCGCGCGTTGTACGACCTGCAACCGCTCTCCCATTGTTGTTCTAAGAAGTCTGGCCTGTTGAAAACCCGCGGGAACGCTCCGGGATAGCAGGCGTTGAGCCTGTCTTCAGGAACAATCCCTTTTCGCAAGCTCAGAGCCCAAGTCCGCTCCCTTAAGTGTGGCGCGCCAGGGCTCCAGTGACCGCCTCCGCAGACTGCTGACTGTGGCCAAAAGGGCGTAGCCGACATTCAGCCAACCAAAACAAATGCGGTTCTTCATCTCGTGGCTCCAGAGTCGGCGGTAAAGGTAGTAGCTGGACAACGCGTCGAACTGCAGCCAATGGGCTCGCGAACGGCCGGTTTCCGTCCGAACATGGACAAGGCGAGCTCGCGGCGTAATCATGAATGGATGGCGCTCGGACAAGCGCCAGCTTAGCTCAACATCTTCGGCGCCCGCCCCTCGATACCGCTCATCAAATCGATCGCAGGCGAACGCTGAACGCCTGACGCTCATCACTCCCGACCCGAATTTGCGGACAGGAAACGGTTCATGATTCCGCAGGCGGTCCGCATTCCAGTAGATTGGCTGGCGCTCGTCGTGGAATGGTCCGGTCCAGAAGACCCTCCTCACAATCCTCCAGGAAAGCGAAGGAGGAGAGTAGTTCGTAATCACGCCCGAGACCCCCCCGACAGTCGGGTGTTTTTCATAGACGTTGAGGAGTTCCTCGACGAAATCGGGTTCGAGGACAACGTCATCGTCCAGGAATATCAGAATATCGGCTTTCGTGCGATCGATCGCGGAGTTACGCGCCGACGCAGCGCCACTGTGGTTGGTTTCGTGCAAATAGAGGAACCGAGGTTTTTCGCCGGTAATGCGCTTCTCAAAGGATTCGACGACTGTTCTTGTGCTGTTGTCCGAGCTTTGATCCACAAAAATGACTTCGTCGGGAGGATGTGTCTGGAGAGCGAGCGAAGGCATCAGAAGCGTGCAGAGTTCGTTAGCGCGGTTTTTTGTGGCAACAATAACTGAGCAAGTGATTGGCGCGCCCTCCGTACCCCTAACGTGTCCAGGCACGTTTCAGAGCCGAGCGGTCGGCTGGGGAACCAAAGACGGCCGCCTCGAGGCTTTTTCCGACTGACTTCGGATGATCGCTTCCAGTATTTGATCCAGCGTTTTCGTGGGCTTATATCCGATAAGCTTTTGAATGCGCTCAAGGCTCGGGATGCGTCGATGCATATCCTCGAAGCCAGCCTCATATGCCTGGTCGTAGGGGATTATCTGGATGCTAGACCGTGAGTGAGTGAGGCTGATTACCCGCTCTGCAAGCTCGCGGATTGTCACCTCTTGGTTATGACCGATATTGAAGACCCTTCCAATCGCGTCCGGATGCTCGGTGAGGGCAATCAGCGCATCGACAATATCTCCCACCCAACCGAAACATCTGCTCTGGGTGCCGTCACCGAAGACGGTCAGGGGTTCGCCTGCCAAGGCTTGGCGGATGAAAGTGGGCGCAACCATGCCATAGTGCCCTGTCTGTCGAGGACCGATCGTGTTGAACAATCGAACAATAATGGTCGGTAGTTTCTTCTCGCGCCAGTAGGCGAGAGCCAGGAACTCATCGATCGCTTTAGAACAGGCATAACTCCAACGCCCTTTGTCAGGAGGACCGATCAGCAAGTCATCTTGTTCGCTGAAAGGCAGGTTCTGACTCTTACCATATACTTCCGAGGTAGAAGTGATCAGCACCTTCTTGCGCTTCTTGGCCGCCAGTTCGAGTACAAGCTCGGTCGCCCGGACGTTCGTTTCGATCGTCCGGACCGGAGATTCGACAATCAAACGGACACCGACCGCAGCAGCAAGGTGGAAGATCGTATCGCACTCATCCACCGTTTCTGCCAATAGTGGGCGGTTCATGACTGTATCGACCACATAGCGAAAACCCGCCTGGCCCCGGAGATGCTCGATATTCTCGATCGATCCGGTCGACAGGTCGTCAATAATCAGCACCTCATTGCCACGCCGAAGCAGTTCCTCAGCTAAATGGGATCCGATGAATCCCGCTCCACCCGTGATCAAGGCGCGCATGACCATACCCTCCCGACTCTTGATTCATGAGGATTCGGCTTTAGCCCAAGCCGCCCTGCCAAGGCAAGGCCCTTTTGCTGCTCGAGTTTCATGGTGTCCGATAGAGCGTCGGCACTGTCCTACCAAACCGACCCGACGACATTCCTTCAAGAACCCGGCAGTCTCCGATTTTGGACAGGCTCTTACTACCATCAATTCTAGGTGATGATGCGGCGACCTTACCAGAGATAAATCCTAATGACAGCAGCAATTCAGTAAACCGGCCCGGCTGATGCTTTCACGGAGCTGAGTGGTAATGCCGAATCACTCCGATGAAGCAGATCAACGTGCCTGGAAAATCTGTCAGGCATGTTACGCGATACTCGCAAGCTTGACAATGAAAAATGGCCGTCGTAACGTCCACGCCCGAAAGATAAGTCAAATATGATTCGGTTATAGCGTTTGTTTTCTTTATGCTGCAGGCGAGTGCTCGCCGTCAACAGGATGGTTCCACACCAAGAGAATCGATAACCGTTGGTAGCTACCTCCGCCCGATGGGAATGTTCGTCAAATGGAAGCAGCCCGATCCGTGGGGCGAATTCCAGGTGCTTCCCGGCCCTAACTAATGGGTCACCCAGAACAGGTTTGCCGATCTGACTGACGTGATCACATCTCCGTAAGTTGCTGGTTCGCCCCCACAGGTGTAACCTTGCAATGGCGCTGAGCACTTGACAGTGCCCGAGACGTCCTCTTGTCCGTCATAGGCGTTGTCGAATAGGGTGACCAGCCCCCAGTTCTTCTGTTCACCCCGGTTGTCAGTGTACTGCCACCAGGCCTCGCCCACGAATAGATGGGAGCCGGTCGCTGTCACCGTTTTGCTTTGCAGGCCCGTAACTGCGTTGTAGTAATCCTGACCGCGGGCTTCCTGGGTGGGGAAGTCGCTGCCCTGTCCCCCTGGATAAGAGAACCAAGGGGAATTGAGATTCGCCGTGCGGTACTGACCTTCCAGAACCGGCTTGTCCCCGAAATATTGCGCCGTGTAATCAATCACGTCCTGCCTAGCATCATAGTGGCCCGGACCAGAGAGTACATCCACGTATTTGCTGGCCGCCTGCAAGACGGGGACCCGAGCCGGTGCGCCCCAACTGCCGATACTGTCGGGCCCGATAAACAGAGTATTGGGAAAGGCCTTTTTGATCTCTCTCTGGCAAGTACTCAAATACTGACTGGCAACTGCGAGCAAGAAGGTATCCAAATCGGCCTTCACGTTGGGATTGGTATTGCTGAGATACAGGGAATCGCTGCCCAGCCACGCTTGGTGCGCCGGACGGCCATCTTCATCCATGAGCCCGGTGCCTCCACTCATCCAGCCGTTGTAGGCGTAGCTTACGGTGATTGAAGCACCCCGCCGCGGAGGGCTGGTGAAATTCAATTGGATCCGGCCGGTACTGTAGTCAATGGTATTGAGAGAAGGTGGCAAGGTCGCCCCATCGACGAGCCCGCTGCGTGGTTCGGCCCAGTTGGTGCCAAAAGGAATATTCGAGGCTTGTAGCGTTTCCAGCCCATTCGGAGCACCTCCGGGTGGTGCGGAAGCCACATAAACATCGTAGCCAGTGGCTTTTCCGGACTCGTCGGCCCGAGGCGATTCAATCTGAATCAGCTTACCTGCCGCAACGGTAACACCGACTCTTCGGCTGGGAACTCCAACCATTCGCGAGGAGGAGGGGAAATGGTAGACGATCCTCACCCAGTAACTCGCCGCTGCAAGGCTGCAATTGCAGTCCACCCCCTCGGGTTCCCGGAGCCACGGCTGCGAGCTCGCTTGGATGGTCGTTCCAGAGGGACCACTCAAAGCACCTCCAGAACTCACACTGCAGATGGCAATCCAATAGGGACAGTCCCCCCCTTGGGGTGCTCCGCTTATACTGACGGTAACACTCAAAGGCGTCACAGGTGTGTGTGCCAAGGTGTAAATGAAAGAGGTCTTGGTCCCATCTCCGGCGGCGACCATTTCTCCGTTCACGAACACGCTAGAGGAGTCAAGAGTAGTGTAGTCGGATTGCCAAGCGGTATTAAGGGCGTTGATTGTGCCGTACCTCGCAGCCAGCATGTCTCGCCAAGCCTTCTTAGTGTAGTCAGCAGTATCGCGGTAAAGAACTCTATATTGCGCATTAAAGGTCTGTCCGGGGGCGGCGATCGCGACAAGCCAACTGAGATGGGCGTTGTTATGTCCGGGAGGGATAGTCGGAAAGATATCACCAGCCCCGAAGCCGTACATTTGGTCGCCGTCATCTGCGCCAATCCCTACCAAGTAGGAGAGAGAAGGCGAGTTCTTGATGTCGTTCAAGGGCTTGGCCTGGGCCAAGTCGCGCTCTAGCCATAAGCGCATCTTGCCGTCGAAATAATCTGCGATCCCTGTCGAAGGTCGGAATTCCTTATAGTATGGGCTCTCCCCGTAGATGATATTCTTCACTGGCTCTTCCAATAACCTCTGTGCATTGGAGCGGATCGTCTCGATTTGAGGATTTGTCATCGAATAAAAAGCGGGCCGGACACTGATCAGGAAGGGCAACTTCACAGGCTGAGAGCGAGATCCGTTAGAGTCAGTAGGGTAGGAGGGATCCACAAAAGAGGGCCGGTTGAAGACCTGAGCATACAGCCCTAGGGTGTTAAAGCCCCAGGACCTAAGTCGTTGATTGGTTTCCTCTGCCCAGGTCGCAGTGTCCTTATACTTCCGCTTAACCGCGTTCAGATAGCTCGCGTCAAGACCGGACGCCACGGCATAGACACCTTCCATGAAGAATGCGTTGCCGACGGGCGTGCAGAACCACCACCGGCTGCCCAGCTTCTCCACGTGGAAATAGCCCGTTGCGGTCTTGCATCTTAGTGATTTCAGCCCCCCATACGGGTCAAGAGCCTGACTCCAACACGGAACTCCGAAAAGAGCAGCAAAGCAGAGCAACATGTATATCCTCTTCATAAGAGCAGTATAAGTGTTAGGAAAGATGTTTTACAAACCCTCAGTGGTTGACTTGGAGTGATGTCAAAAGAGATACCAGGTAGCCCTGAACCGGCAAACCCCGTATGAGCGCCGGGATTTTCGAACTGGAGAGAGGGCGCTTTCCGTTATCCAGTATTCCGCCGCTACGGGCGGGAATTCTCAGGGCGTGCGGGTCTCTCGCGCTGGACATTCAGAAAGAGGTATCGGACGGTCTCCCCATTCGCGCACGATAGACACTCGGTTATGGCCGGACCAAAGACTATCTTGCTCCTGTTGTCTCCCTCACCCTGCCCGCAGTTTCGCTCTGTCCGGAACGATGCGAATGCGATAGGGAAATCGACGCACGGTATCGAGCGCCTCCGTCGCGTACCCGGGGAGTGTGGTTGCAGCCTTCTCCTCCTCCACGTTGTGCACTTCAATGAAGAGCACGGGGCGGTGGCGTTCAATGATGCGCTGCATGCCGGCGAGACACTGCGCCCCATGTCCTTCCACGTCAATCTTGATAATCCCAGGCGGTGGATTGCCGTCGGCGACAAAGTCGTCGAGCCGAATGGCGCGCACTGCGACGCCCCCGCTCTCAGTGACCGTACTCATCGAGCCGTTCTCGGAAAACCGCAGCACGCCTGGAGCATCTGAGGCGGCAACGTTGACGGGAGTCACATTCGCTAGAGCATTGACGTTCTGGCAAAGGCGCGTGAAGGTCTCGGGCGACGGCTCGAATGCGAAGATTCGCGAACAGCGGCCCGAGAGCACAACGGGCCAAAAACCTGCGTGCGCACCCACGTCATAAAACACGGAATCGATGCTTAGGGTAGCCTCAATGGTGCGCCTCAAATCGGATTCGTAGTAGTCACCCAACCAATAGTATTTCTCGCTGGTCCAGCACTGGAACGGCATACTGCCACCAAGCACGATAGTGGTGAGCCGGGGGCCATGCAAAGCCCACTGTGCAATCTGCTGGAGTTTGAGCACAGGATGTGCGGAGAAGATGAGTCTACCGACCCGATACCGCTGACTGGCGATAAGGTTGATCACAAGCTCGGCTCACTGTTAGTGGGCATTTCGCCCTTTGGGCGAGGATTTTCAAGGCATTGGGGTCTACCGATCCGACGTGATTTTGGGAAGAGCGCGAAAGGAGACTTTCGCACTCGCGATGATCGTCTCGATGAGCTCACCAGCACCAGCATGGTTACGTCCTCGCAGGGCCCGCTTCTGTTTCACGACGTGGCGAAGTCATTCTAGCCGCGTTCGAGGAATGTGCAAGCAGGATGCTCCTACCGGACGCACTACGATCTTAGCGCGATTTGTGCCACCGCTCCAGTTTGCCATTCGACTGCTTATCCTAGGTTGAAGTGCGCACGATGATCCGCGTTTCGCTTCCGAGTATTTCCCTTGCGCGCGCTGCCCGAGGGAGCTATGGCCGTCCCGAACGCTGCACAGCTAGCAAAACGAGCCCCCGTTCCTTACAGAGATCGGAAACCGGCACCTTATCCAGCGGGTGTCTTCTCCGGATGCCGTGCCGTGCTTGCGTTGTTTTCGCATGAGTCCTTCCCGTTTCAAGCTGAGGCAGGGCACAACGCCCGTCCGCTATCTAAAGAACTTGTGAAATAAGGGGAAAAGACGGAATTTCCTGATGCCTTCAACGTATAACTTAAGCTTATCAGGTTCGCAGATTCGCAGATTCGCGTAGACAAGCGTTGTGTCCCTGTAAGAGAGTAATCGGATAGGAGAGGCAGATGAGCAATTCTACGGTCGAGACTCCCTTTTGGGCGAAGTGGGAGAATCCGGGGATTTTCCAGAGGGCCACGGGAGGATTAAAGAGTTTGTTCGGTTTGAATAGAGGAGGCCGTAATTTCCCGGTTTTCCCTGATGATACCTTCTTGGTTTCCTATCCCCGGTCGGGCAACACTTGGACAAGGTTCCTGATCGCCAATCTTATTAGTCAGGACGAACCAGTCACCTTTGCGAATATCGAGAAGAAGATACCGGACCCTACAGCTGTTAACCGGAAGACTCTGGCTCACATCCCGCGACCACGCATTATCAAGAGCCACGAAACCTTTGACCCGCGCTATAAGAAGGTGATCTACATTGTGCGCGACCCCCGTGACGTCCTGATTTCCTACTACTACTTTCAGCTTAAGAAGCGGTTCATCGAAGATGGATATCCGATGGATCGCTATACTTCTCGCTTTATTTCTGGTGATACCGACAACACGTATGGGTCCTGGGGTGAGAATGTTGTGGGTTGGTTGGCGACCAGGGGCAACAGCAGTAAATTTTTGCTGCTGCGCTACGAGGACATGATCGAGCATCCTTTGCGCGAACTGTCTAAAGTCGCTGCCTTACTAGGGATCGAGCCGACGCCAGAGCGCTTGGCCCGGGCGGTCGAGATGAGTTCGGCCGACCGCATGCGGCAACTCGAAAAGGCTGAAGCCAATCTTTGGATTTCAACCAAGAATACTCGCCAAGACATTCCGTTCGTACGGGGTGCCTCGAAGGGCAATTGGAAGGTTACGTTGCCAGAAAATTTCGTCGCACAAATCGAATCGGCATGGGGACCGCTGATGAAAATGTTGAAATACGAATTAGTGACTCAGACGAATGGCAACGGATTGCTCGCCACCGAGTGGGTGACCAAACCAGGGGTTACGCCCTAGGGAGATTGCCATGTTCGGAGCACCGATGATTGGTCTCAGAGAGCATGAAAGCACTACACCGACCGATTGCAAGCCTGCGAGTCCTTGGTGATGTCGAATGCTTTCTCATATCGCATCCTCGAGTCACCGTGAGGTCCTCCCCGAAAACCGGTCGAAGTGAAGAGAGAGAAAACCCGCGTGATGCCAGCTAATGGCTCAACCAGAACAGATTTGCCGTTCGGACTGATGTGATCACATCTCCGTAATTTGCTGCTTCGCCCCCACAGCTGTAACTTTGCAATGGCGCTGAGCACTTAACAATGCCCGAGACGTCCTCCTGTCCGTCATAGGCGTTGTCGAGCAGAGTGACCAGTCCCCAGTTCGCTTTCTCAGCGCGGTTGTCCGTATACTGCCACCAAGACACACCGATAATTGGTTGTGATCCTGTCGCTGAGTATTGAAAGCTACGCAGCAATGACAACGAAGAGGCATAGGATTGTCCGCGAGATGTCTGAGTTGAGAGGTCAACATGGGTAGAGAAAGCCGCCCAAGGAGAATCAGCATTCGCTCTCAAATAGGAGCCCGTGGCAAGTGGCTTGTCTCCGAACCATTGGTTGACGAAGTCCATCTTGGGCTGAAATTGAACCTCTGCAAGGTGACCGGGGGACGTTAAAACATCCACCTCAAGAGCGGCCGCTTGGAGAACCTGTCTACGCGGCGGGGCTCCCCACGATCCAAGACTATCTGGGCCTAGTAGTATGATGTTCGGAAATGTTTTGTGGATCTCTGTTTTTCCCATCTTCAAATATGTGTCAGCTAACTGGAAAAGAAAACCATCCATATCCGCTAGAACATTTGGGTTCGTGTCTGAGTTCAACAGGTAGTCAATTCCAAGCCACGCCTGATGCGAAACTCGCGCATCTTCGTCCATGAGCCCTGTACCAATAGCCCAACCGTTCTGGATGTAATTCACCGTGATGGGCGCGCCGTTCGAGGGGGCCGTGGTGAATGTTATGGAAAGCGCACCGGTCGTATAGTTGATTGTCCCGCTGCAAAGGCAAGTCGTTCCCGCTGGTCCGTAGATGGTTCCATTGATCAGGTCTCCGGCAACCGGAACGCCGCTCACGAATATCTGTACCGAAAGGGCGCTGGGCGTCAGGTTCGAGAGGGTATGCGCGAATGTGAGTCTTGATCCGTTTCCCGTTCCTATTGACTCCCCGGTCTTTACAGTTCCAGTTGAACCAAATGTCGTGTAATTCGATGTCCATGCTGCGTTTAGAGACGCGATCGTCCCATACTTGCCTACCAGATAATCGCGCCACGCCTTTTTCGTGTATACGGTCGTATCGGCATAGACTGTGGGGTATAGATTTGAAACAGTCTGTGTGGGAGCCATCGTTGCCGCAAGCCATCCAAGGTGAGCGTTAACGTGCCCACCTGGTACGGTCGTAAAATCTGGTCCAGCACCAAATCCGTACATCTCGTCGCCATCGTCCATCCCCATTCCGATCGCATAGTTCGCATACGGTGAGTTCTTCAGCCCCGCTATCTCGCCTCCCGCCTGTGCTAAAAAGGCATCGAGCCAAACCGTCATGTTGGGATCATAAAAATCCGGTGATCCCGGGCCAGGAACAAAGCCGTTATAAAATGGACTCCAGCCAGCCGCAGTATTCTTGACCTCTTGACCGACCGGCAACAGTTTTGCCTGTGAGGAATCGGAAAGAACAATCAATGGATTCCTCATCGAATAAGCTCCCGGCCGTGCGAGCACGATGTAAGGGAGCTTTACAGGAATTGAATGGAGCCCATTGGAGTCAAGTGGATAGGAGGGGTCTGTGGCCGTTGGGACAATGCCAACGTTGGCATAGTTAGCCAGAGCGTTAAAACCCCAGCTCAAAATGCGATTTAAGGTGGGGACTTGCCAATTAACCACACCTCCATATTTACTCGTGACTTTAGCAGCATATTGAGCGTCCAACGCCTGATCGACCACGTAAGCCCCTTCCATGAAGAAGGCGTGGCCGAGAGGCGTGCAGAACCACCACTGATTTCCGAGCTTCTCCACATGGAAATAGCCGGTTGCCGTGGTGCAGTTGATGTCCTCTCGTCCACCATACTGATCGAGTGAAACACCAAGCGTTGTCATCGACAACGTTCTTGTGGCTGTCTGCTGTGGTGAGCTGCTGTCAGTGACCCGAACAGTAAACGTGTATTGGCTAACGGCTGCGGGCGCTCCTGAGATTTCGCCGGTTGAAGTCCCGAGCGTGAGCCCCGGAGGCAAGGAACCGGAACTGGTCGACAAGCCCCAAGTATAAGGAGGAGTGCCGCCAGCCGCGCCAAGTACGACGTTATAAGGTTGGGACACCTGACCCGCCGACAATGAAGTTGTTGTAATGTTTAAAGAGGAATTGATCGCCGCGGAAACCGACATACTCAAGGCCCGAGTCGCAGATTGCCCCGATGTATCCGTAACTTTAATCGCAAAATTGTATTGATTCGCTACTGAGGGCGTCCCCGAAATGGCTCCGGTTGCGGTCGCGAGCGTGAGCCCCGGGGGCAGGGGCCCGGGACTGGTCGCTAGACTCCAGCTATAAGGAAGATGGCCACCACTTGCGACAAGAGTCACGTTATAGCGCTGAGAAATTCGGGAAGATGGCAACGAATCGGTCATGATATTTAGAGAGGAAGCCGTCGAAGCCGTTATGCTAAAAGACTTTGGGGCGGATTGCGCAAATGAAGGACCAACTGGTTCAGATGCGGGACCCGCCGGGGCATTTACGCTCGGTACTGCCAGGCTGTCAACCTTCGGATAGCGAACACTTAGCTGGGCAGTTCCTGCAACCGCGATGTCGGCTGCTGGAATTAGAGCCCGTAATTCGACGTTACTGGTCGCGATCGTTGGACGTGCAACACCATTCCAAAGAATCACTGAGTTGTCCGTAAAATGTGCCCCAGTGACGGTTAGTGTAAACGCCGGGCCGCCCGCCTTGGTGCCGCGCGGTGAGAAATCTTCAATAGAAGGGATTTGGTCGTATTGGGACGCGCCCACGCACCCCGTCATAAGGGTCATTAAGATTACAAGCGGTATCAACGCCTGTAAGTTAAATCTTTCCATGGCATTCCCCTTGATGACGCTTGCCCTCATAAGCCCCTTTCATGTCGGCGACCTTAAAATTGCCCCTGCAGCTTCCAGCTATCTTCTTCGGAAAGGATTCGGGGACGCTACTGCGCGGAGGACTAAAAACGGGACAGGTACGAGAATAGTCCTTCGCCTGTTCGCATGGTCATGCACAAATCAAGTCAGGATTTGGCGAGGAAGGTATCTTGCTGGCGGTACCCCGCGGCACTGGTGCGATCGGTGCAGGTTAGATCGGTATCTGCACGCGGCGAAGGCGAACTCAAGGCACTCTTGGAAGATATACGAACGATTGCTTGACGCAAGATACGGATACTTGCGAGTAGGTATAAACAAAGTGAAAGTTGATGACGCTTTCGCGCGGCTCGCGCTCGCCGCACCCGGGACCGGTGGGGCATTGACGCTGGCGCGATCGGCGACAAACCAAAAGGATGCAATGGAAAGTACAAGTGCCGATGCTAGGAGCGATCGAGCAAACGCAGGGATTTATAGCGGATATATTGCTCGAAACGCGGAGACCCGGCGAAACGCAGCGGATTGTCAGCTCGCCTCGATGGCTCTCGGTCAAGCAGAATTGGCAATGGATCTTGGGAATTTCACAGTTGATCGGACCGGAAGCTGCTACAAAACATCTTGCTTCCAAGCTCAAAGTCTATAGATTCAGAATTACATTCTAGAAGGGGGTGGAATGCAAGTCATCGTCGCGGGTCCGAAGGATTCCGACCGCTGGCAATCTTTCGTGAACCAGCATCCGATGTGCTTCAATTACCATCGCTGGCCGTGGAAGCACGTTATCGAAAAGACATTTCGATGGCAATCTTTCTATTTGATGGCCGAAAAAACCGGCGTAGTTCAGGGAATTCTGCCGCTGTTTTGGCACAAGAGCCGGCTTTTTGGAAATGTCCTTTGCTCCGTGCCATTCTTCAGTCAAGCTGGACTTGTGGCGGCGACGGACGAAGCTCGGGACGCGCTCCTTACAGAGGCAACCTGCATCGCTCGCGAGCTGAAGGTTGATTACCTTGAAATGCGGCACCGGGTACGTCCTCTTCCTGGAATGCATTCTAAAGACAACAAGGTCATGCTTGTCTGCGGCGTACACGCCGACCCGGAACGGAACATGCAACAGCTAGTTACAAAAATGAGAACGAATGTCCGTCGAACGCTCAAGTCAGGCCTAGCAGCCGAGTTCGGTGGCAAGGAACTGCTGGATGACTTTTACAGGGTGTTCTCGCTCAGGATGCGGGAACTCGGCACGCCGGTCTACAGTCGAAAATTCTTCGAAACAATCTGCGAGAACTTTCCCACAGAGACTTTTGTTTGCCGTATCTTGCACCGCGGAACGACCATTAGTGGGGCCTTCCTTACAGGATATCGAGACTTGGTGGAAGTGAACTGGAGCGCATCCGACCCGGGAGCTTTGGCTTTACGACCGAACATGTTCCTGTTCTGGAATCTGCTGTGTTTCGCCGGCCAAAAGGGCTATTCGACTTTTGACTTTGGCCGGTCATCTGTCGATTCGGGAACCTACAACTTCAAACTCCAATGGGGCGCACGACCGGTTCCACTCTATTGGAATTACTGGATGCCTTCCGGCGAGAAAGTCTTGCAACTGAATCCGGAGAATCCTCGATACCGCGCTGCAATCTGGCTTTGGAAAAGGATGCCACTCGGCCTTACACAGTTATTCGGGCCCCCGATAGCGAGATCTTTACCATAACCCTGCAAAATAGCTCTTGCACTTCCAGGGAACTTGTCAGATCCACGCAAGAAAGATTGCTCGGTGCACCACCGGTATGCTGACTACGAATTGATTGCCGGAGACCGAGCTTGTTCACGGCAAGACCCGCTCATCCCTGAGATTTGATTTTTAGACGGAAGGGCCGCGCTTTGACGTTGACTTAGTCAAGCGCTGCTGATTTTGGGCAACTAGAATAGGTTAAACTAATCAGCCTCAAGATCTTCGCGGGAGTGCTGTCCGCAGTGCCGGGTACTAGTCGGGGAGGTGCCCCAGCTGCCGGGTAAAACGCCGTTTGGGAACCGGCGTGCGAGCTCTGCAGTATCGCAGATGTTCACAGGCACACGCTTTACACAATCGGCCTTTAGCAATACAAGTAATAGATAGGCCAAGGCAGATTCAAACGATGAACCAGAGGAAAATTGCCATTGCCTATTTCTCGAATGCGACTACCAGAGGAGGCGCAGAGGAACATATTCTTTGCCTTATGCGCCAGCTCGACCGTCGCTCTTATCGGGTGTATCTGATCTGCCCTCCCGAACTCGCGGCTCTTTTAACAGCAGATTTGCCTGCGGACGTGGAAACGTTCGAACTGTACTTCGAACGCGTGACACAAATCGGAGCGGCCTATCGACTGGGAACATTTTTGCGGCAACACCAGATCGATATCTTACATTCGCATCTGTTTAGGGCGAGCCTTGTGGCTTCTCCAGTTGCGAAGCTTTCCGGGGTGCCGGTGACCATCGAAACCCCGCACATCCGTGAGCTTTGGCGCCGTGGTTTCAAGGCGAGCTTTTTCGTCGATCGGCTGGGTGGCCGCTTTGTCGATTATTACATCGCGGTGTCCGAATCTAACGCCCGATACCTCATCGATGAAAAGCGCCTGCCCGAGCGGAAAGTGCGAGCCATCCAAAACGGTGCCGATCTCTGCAGGTTCAATCCAGCGTCCGTCGCTCCGCGGGGCATGAAAGAGTCGCTGGGATTTGCTCCCCATGATCCGGTCATTCTTTTTGTCGGACGTCTCGAACCCCAGAAAGGACATGCTGTTCTGCTGCAGGCTCTGCACGAAGTGCGGAAGGACTTTCCCTGTGTTCGCCTCATTTGTGCCGGCGAAGGTTCTCTTCGCGGGGAATTGGAGCAGCAAGCCGCGAGCTTACAAATTCAGGAGTCGGTGCGCTTTGTCGGTCGCCAATCAAATATTGCCGATTGGTTGGCCCTCGCGGACTTTTGCGTCCTCCCGTCTTATTACGAGGGTTTGCCGCTGGTTGCCATTGAGTCGCTGGCTGCTGGCCGGACGATCGTCGCGACCGCTGTGGATGGCACGCCTGAAGTTGTCGTGGATGGCAAAACCGGCCTGACAGTTCCTCCCGGAAATTCGCAGGCCTTAGCCGCGGCTATCCGTCGAATGCTGCAAGAACCCGAACTCCGCAAGAAGATGGCTCATGCCGGACGCGACTGGGTGCTCGAATGGTTCAGCTTGGATCGACAGGTCCAGCGAACGCAGGAGCTATACCTCCAAGCCTGCAAAGAAAAAGCGGCTCTGCACGAGAATTCGTAGAGACCCGGATGATAGGCTGCTTTCTAAACAACGATGACTTTGTTCTTCGCGCCGCCGTGCTTGAGCCTTGAGCAGCGGAGATGTGTTTGATGTGACGGGCTACCATGGACTCGGAAAAATACGGCGTTGCATTTGTGAATAATGCCCATGAATTGTCGCTGCGATCCTGCAAGCGATATCCCCCCGCTGCGGATACTGCTTGAGTGCGATACGTTCAGGTCGGAAGTGATAAAGTCGATTATCCGGTTCGGTCTGTGGTGAAGTATCTGCCTCGAGGGGTTGGCATAGAAAATGACGTTTATTGTCTTCTAATCAAAATGATCAGTAAACCTCCCACACTTTTGAATGATACTTCGGTAGAGAAGGATCTCGCGGAACACGAAATAGTTCGTCCGATGCAGATCTTTTTCGCGGCTCTCGATGCGCCCTTCCCTGTCACCAGCGGGAGACGATTGCGCAATTGGGCGCTCCTACAGGCTTTGGCTGCCGAGGGGCATCAAGTGACGATGGTCTACTTTGGCGAGCCCGGTACGTCCGAAGTTCCCCGCGAGTTGCAAGAGACGTGCCGAAACGTTGATCTAGTGCCGCAGCCAGATCGTTCGGCTGGTTCTTCGTCCACTAATTGGAACCGGTTTATAGCGTTGAGTTCAACCCTGCCATATGGTGCTTGGCGCCTGCGATCATTGAAATTTCAAGCCAAAATCTGGGAGTGGCTTGCTAAAGAACGTTTTGATGCTGTGATTTCCGACGATATTTACGTGGCTGCGAATATCCCGCCACTGTTGCGGATACCGGTTATTCTCAATAAACATGGCATAGGTACTGTGGTACTGGAACGATTTCTAAAGAACGAACGGAATCCGCTGAAAAGAATGTATGGCTTTTTGGAACTCCTTAAAACGCGCCGGTGGGAAACTTCTGTTTGCAGACACGCAGAATTGATCATGGCTTGTTCGCAAGAAGACAGTTCGGAAATAGATCTTCTATCACCCGGAGCGAGGGTTACGATCGTTCCTAATGTGATAGATGTCGACCAATACCAGCCAACTCCCGCCGTAAACAACCATACGGTGGTCTTTGTGGCTTACATGGGTTGGTACCCCAATCAGGACGCGGTTGAATACTTTGTGAGTTCTATTCTACCTATCCTTCGCAATCTGATCCCGGACGTCAAATTTGTGGCGGCCGGAAGAAATCCGCCCGACGACTTCCGCCGTCGATTGAGCAGAGTGCCCGGCGTAGAATTTACGGGCACTGTACCGGACATCCGTCCCATAGTGGCCAACGCAGCTGTGAGCGTGGTCCCGCTAAGGATTGGAACGGGCACACGTCTTAAAATTCTGGAAGCAGCAGCCATGGAAAAACCGGTTGTTTCCACGCGGGTAGGGGCTGAAGGACTTAACTTCGCTGACGGAACTGAGATTGTGCTTGCCGATAACCCTGAAGTGTTTGCTCGAGAGATAGCGGCCCTGCTAGATTCACCCGTCCGCGCTCACGCCATAGGGGTAGCGGCACGTCGGCACGTCCAGGAACAATACAGCATGCCGGCCCTGCGCATCGCCGTGCGCCAAGCAGTCGCCGTAATCACGCGGAGGATTAGCGAAAACAGTCAGTTTGGCGTTGAACAGTAAAGCATGGTAATTGATCGTCGCCGGGGGAAAACGTGCCACGTATTTTGGATCGCATTGGGAATGGGGTTTTTAAGACCGCTAAATCTTTCGCTACAGCTGTAGGGTTTGAGCGGAGCGTTTGGGGGCGAGGGCTTCTCGCCCGTTTTAACATCGTGGGAGAAAAGGTCGGCAGAGTGTTGGTTTTGAGGGGGCGGCCCGTTAGAGTCGATGGCCACTTGGTCTATCTCGCTGGACAGGCGGGTCCGAGCATCTCCTTCAGCACCGAGCTGTTGTCAGAGCGATACGAACAGGAAATTGCAAAAATGTTCAAGGAGACCCTTCGTCCGGGAATGAATGTGTTGGATGTAGGTGCCCACGTTGGCTGTCATGCCTTGCTAGCCGCGCGGCTCGTTGGACCGGAAGGAAGAGTCTATGCATTTGAACCTTCTCCCGATAATTTCGCGCTTCTTCAAAAAAATATCGAGCTCAACCACTACAAGAATATCGTGCCGATTCACAAAGCTGTTGCTGAGAAGACAGGAACGGTATGCTTTCACCTTAGCGCGGAGGGAAATGATCGCAACAGTATTTATGCCAGTGCACGGGCCACTCACCTGAGTAAGACACTGGAAGTTCCCACGCTAAGCCTCGATGACTTCCTGGAACAAAAGGGCTGGCCACAAATCCATCTTGTGAAAATCGACGTCGAAGGCGCCGAACCGCTGGTATTGAGAGGTATGACAAAACTACTGCAACGCTCAAGCGAACTTAAGCTTATCGTTGAATTTGCTCCCGCATGCATTCAGGAAAGTGGATGTGCTCCTCTAAGTTTCCTTGAGGAGTTGGCAGGTCATGAATTCCACATTCATGTTCTGCAAGCGGAAGGCTCCTCAACGCCGCTCCAATCGACGGGTTTCGCGAGCTTCGTGACTCAAGTGGAGGCAGAAGGAATGAGAAACCTGGTATGTTACAAGTGAGATGACACTTGGCATGTTTGGATGTGCAAGGCGGCCTTCCATCTCGCAGCGCATCCCATTGCCGGGGTGAGTATGGGGCGTTTCGAGAGCATCCCCTGAAGGTATGAGAACCCTGGGGAAATGCTCGTTAAAACCTTAATCCATATTACCTACGTGGAAACCGCATGTCGCTCTCGTCGCCAGGACGTACACCCCTTCAATTTGCGGGCCCAGCGCCATATTTGCGAACGCCTAGTGTCTTGACAGATCCGACGATCGGAATACACGATACAGGTCTTGGTCCGCCCTTTCGGGTACCACCAAGATTTCGTCCAACCAGTGGAGTCTGCTTGTCCATGGGTAGCAAATGGACGCGACTGATGCACGGCCAGGATCTCTGGTGGATTCTAAGGAACCACGGATTTCGTGGAACGATTCGGTGGCTGCGACGCAGCGTTCCCTACTATTTCTGGCTTCATTTTTCGCCAGCTGGCCACCGAGAACGCGACTTCGATAAGATTCACGGCGTCGAGACCGAGGGCATGGTGCCCCGCTGGCAAATGGGAGATGTCGGCCCCAACCGGCGTTTCGCCGTTCAGTATGTGCCAACAAAGCCGAGAAAGTTGTATCAACTCCTCGATTCACTGCACATCCGTCACGAGAAGTTCACATTTATCGACATCGGTTCGGGCAAGGGCCGTGCGCTCCTGCTGGCATCTCGGTACCCCTTCCGCAGATCTCTGGGAGTGGAGTTTGTCCCCAAGCTCTGCGAAATAGCCCGAAGGAATCTTGAGATCTGCCGCTGCCCTGCCGAGATTTTGTGCATGGACGCAACCCAATATATCTTTCCCAATGACCCTCTGGTCATCTACCTGTGCAATCCATTCGGCCTTGAACCCCTGCAGCAGTTGGCAAAAAATTTAGAACGTTCCCTTGCAATTAAACCGCGCCCCGTCTACGTGGTCTACTGGAATGCGCTCCATGTTCAGCCCTTTGCCGAGAGTCCATACTTTACTCAAATTGCCTTCAGGCCAGATGAGTTCGCAATCTACAAGTCGGCTCTCGATTCTTAGTGGGCGCTGCCTTTGGAGACGGCAAGACCCGAACGAAGTATCGGACCAGCGTCCGGCCTTTTTCCCCAAACAAGGTCCGTTACGCCCCACCAATTCGTGTACGTCAGCGGCGACGCAAGACGGGCGTGTTCTGCGCCGCTACCGGCGGCGCTGGAAACCGGAACGCCTGTTTACTGCACGCCGTATCGTTCGTGGCTGCGCAGACCCAGGGATCGCTGTCGTAAGCACGGGCACCGATCATGCGTTTCGGGGTTCGGCACAGAATCGCTGGTCGAGCGTGGGTTCGATGAGTTTTACTTCATGGCTAAGCGCTGGCCTTGTACCTGCGGTCGATGAAGGATTAGGTCGGATCGGGCTTCGGTCTCGTAAATATTCAGCCAGTTTTTGCAGCAGGCGCGTTAGCAGCTCGCTGCCAGTGTTGGAAGCGCCGATGACAGGCTGATAGGACGGGTAGCGATCCGCTAGCCCATTGGCTCGTTGTTGGCAATGAAACAATGGGTCAAGAACTGCGCTCTTTGGTCTCTAAAGTGTATCTCAATTGGTGGCGGTTTCGACGCGCGCTTGGGTCACTGCGTGAGATTAGACACGTTTATGTAGCGAAACCTCCCTGATTAGCCGATCATGTAGGTCACAGCAACTAGCCTCAAGTTCTTCAGAACGAAAGAAGAGAAGAAATTTCAGGAAGGGAGCTTCCAACAACGATTATGAATGCCCCAGAACACTTGAATCCGCCTCATGGCGGCGCACTCGTCGATTTACTTGCCGATCCGAAGAGGCGCGATGAAATTCGGGCCGCTTCGAAGGGATGGCCTTCTTGGGTCCTGTCAGAACGGCAGCTATGCGATTTGGAGCTCCTGTTGAATGGAGGATTTTCTCCCCTGCAGGGGTTTATGGGACAAGCCGACTACGAATCCGTTTGCTCGTCCATGCGTCTTGCGAACGGACTCATTTGGACCATGCCGATCACTCTGGATTTGCCGGCCGAGCTCGCAAAACAGCTTGCCAGGGGCACCTCTCTAGCTCTTCGGGATCCCGAGGGAGTCATGCTGGCTGTGCTGCAGGTCGAAGAAACCTGGCAGCCGAATCGGCAGTCCGAAGTTGAAAACGTTTTCGGCACGGCCGATCGTAAGCACCCTGGGGTTTCTTCCGTTCTCGATAGATCGAATCCAATTTACGTCTCGGGTAAGCTCGAAGGCTTACAACTCCCGTCACACTACGATTACCGAAGTCTTCGCTTAACACCGCAGGAGATGCGCGCGAAGTTTACGCAGTTAGGATGGCGTCGCGTAGTCGCTTTCCAAACTCGGAATCCAATGCACCGGGCTCACGTGGAACTGACCTTCCGGGCGGCGAAGGAAACATCAGCGAATCTGTTGATCCATCCCTCGGTGGGCATGACCAAGCCAGGCGATGTGGACCATTACACTCGCGTGCGCTGCTATCAGGCGATTTTGCCGCACTACCCGACAAATACGGTGCAATTAGCTCTGCTACCTTTAGCCATGCGCATGGGAGGACCGCGGGAGGCCGTGTGGCATGCCACCATCCGCAAGAATTTCGGGTGCACGCATTTCATCGTCGGACGCGATCATGCCGGCCCGGGGAACGATTCGAATAATAAA
>Ga0210390_10000119_pt1 | contig 80719 bp, 65 predicted proteins | sample IncBWH11OmetaG_FD_161050 | JGI IMG/M metagenome (GOLD analysis project Ga0210390, IMG submission 161050) | Forest soil microbial communities from Barre Woods Harvard Forest LTER site, Petersham, Massachusetts, United States - Inc-BW-H-11-O ...
TGCTCGGCAGCGAGCGTCTCACGGGAGCGGCGCTGGATCGGCTCACGCACCGTTGCCACATCTTGGAGACCAAGGGCGAGAGCTTCCGCCTGCAGGACGCTAAACGCCGTCGACGCCGAACGGGCTAGTTGCCGGCGACCACGTTCACACAACAACCGCGACACCCAACTGACCCACGGAGACCTTCACCAACCCAGCGCCACCAAATTCGGCCGCCCCGCGCCGCCATTTTGAACCGCCCTCAACACGGCGGTCTTGAGCATCGTTGGCATCGGCTTTCCCCCACCGCAAGGACTTGCCTGAGTCCCTCGATCCCCGATCCGGTGGCGCTGCGTCCCTAATGCGGTGACGGCCCCGCCGTCCGCGGCGGGCACCGAAACAGCCTACGATGGCTCGGGGCGCCAGTACGAGACCCGGACAGTCATAGCCCTTCAGTCTACCGCGTATTCCAGCGGCGCATATGAATATTGCGCACCGGCACCGAATCCGACCTTGAGCTCGATGTCTGGCGGCGACGGCGGACTTTTAGAGCTGACGCACCAGACACTCGATACCAGCGGCAATGTGCTCGAGATCGACACGTTTGAAGACAACCATGACGACGTCATCGACTCGACGCCAGGCATCAACCTCAGCAGCAACAACGACTACGTGCGCCGCACGGCCTTCAGCTGGTTCGATTCGGCAAATCGACTTACCACGATGGCCGACTCTGGTTCGGGAGACACCACCTCAGGTGCCGGGCAATGGAAGTACGTCACGATCCCGACGCGTCCCTCATCAGCTCCGTCCTCCTCTAGCAGCACGGCGCTGGTCACGCTCTATGCCTACGCGAGCGACTCTGGGCTTCTGCAGACTGTCACGAGCCCGGGCAACGGTCACCAAGGACTTCTACGACAACCTCGGACGTGAGACTTACGTCGCCCAAAACTGGCAAAACTTCGTGCCGCCGAGCACGGGAACCGGCAACCCCAAGGACCGGGTGACTCAGTACATCTACGACGGGCCCAGCCGCCTGCAGCAGCTGGTGGCGATGGACCCGAACGGCACAGGCACGTTGACCAACAACCAGGTCACGACCTACCTGTACGTAGACCCCGTCGACGCCAATCAGAACACCACCCAGATTTATCCCGACTCCACCGACACAACGTCATCCGGCACGAACCAGATCAAGCTGGCCTACAACGTTGACAGCAGCTTGAGCTCGCGGACGGACCAGCGCGGCGTCGTGCTGTCTTACGCGTACACCAACAACCGGCTGCTCGCCACAGAATCAGTTCTGTACTGTGCGTACTCCGTGCCGCATCGGACCGATGCGTATGGTTTGGGTGACTGCGGCTGGAACCCATTCAAATGGGAGTGGAGGAATCACGATTTTACAGCGGTACCTGATAGCCCGCCAGCGCCGCCGCCCGCGCCAGTGGACACATTCGGTGATCCAGCCGCCGGGCAGTTGACAATGCACGAGGGCAAAAAGTTTTCAACACTCACAACGCCGGTGCGAGGGGGACCAGTCTATCAGGGACCTGGCGGAACCATATCCCAGGCAACGACCGGCATCAAGATCGTAGGAACTATTACACTGGTCGGCGGCACGGTTGGTGTAGTTGTCCCATTTGCAGGTGAAATTGCCGGCGCATCCGGCCGCGCAGTTACCACTGTATTGGGGAAGTATCCCGGTTACGTGTAGCTCGGCAAAGAGCTGGGGGCCAATATTCTTAACCTACCGACTTCGACGTGGGAATCGCTGACTGAGGCCGAGCAATTGCTTGTTAATAAGAACTTTTTGGATGCCGCGATTGTTCGCGGAGACCCCATTGTCCTGTCTTCCAACGCATTTGAAGCCACAGGATCGTTTAAGTGGGAGGTGGACTACCTGATTCAGCAAGGCTATAAAGTGTCTTGGGACGGCTGGAAGATTTACAAGCCATAGGTGAGCGCGCGTTATGTCAGATGACGAATCCGGATTGCTGTTGCCAACGTTTCAGTTTCTCATAGAGTCCCTCGGATTCCGCGTCGCGGCAAGTGAAACCTCGAACAGCTTTGACAATGGATTCGTTGAACTAACGAATGGAGTAGTAAATATACGCGTCATTCGCGAGCGGGGCATTACAAATGCGGAAGTGAGTCAAACGAACGACCATCGATGGTTTCCTGTAAGCCACCTTCGGCAAATAGTGCTGAGAGGTGATCCTGTGGAAAACGTGACACTCGAGCAACAGGCTCATTTCATCAGTGGGCACTATCCAACCATTGTCAACATGCTCGCCCCGGAACGCATTGAGGACACAGTTGCGCGAGTTCGCGACTTGGGGAGAGAGAGGCTTAAGACGCTTTATCCAGGAAGCATTCTTGAGGAATAGCCTTCCGGCGAGGACAACAGGCCGTAGCAGATTTGCGATTACAACACTAAGAGGTGCGCGTCAGGAGCTCCCGTATCGCCTGACGAGGCATTGGCGTCGATTGACGGCGTTGGTAACTTGGCTTTTGACGCTCGCGTCATTGTGCATTCGTGCGGGGAGCGGAAAACATGTGAGGAACCTTTGTGGCAGTACAATCACGAGCTTCACCGGCACCAATTGCTACCGGACTTACCGGTTATATCCGCGGACTGGAACCGTTTTACGTCAGCGGCACGACCGAGACGCCGATGGGCCCCTACACGGTCAACGACGTCGACTGGAAGGGCCGCACCACGAACACGGCCCAGTACAGCGCCGATCCCACGTGGTCGTCGGTCCTCACTTCGGACGGCTATCCCGCGTACGCCTCCTCGACGAGCACCAATCGGGTGACCGAGTCGAGCCTTCTGTACGACAACCTGAACCGGGCCTACCAGAGCCAGCAATACGACATCGCTCCCTCAACCGGCACGGGCACCAATTACGTCGCCCAGAACTCGTTCTACGACCGCAACGATCGGGTGCCCTAGAGGGCCCATCGGACGTTCAGTGCCGACACGTTCAAGCAGGCGTGTTGTCCGCATTTGTGGCCGTTTGGTCACCAACATCGGGACGTGGAATCTGCTTTTTCGAGCGAAGCAGTATGACGACGACGATTCCGACAACAACATTGAATGTCCACTGCGCCCTGGGGTGTTCATTGGTCATCTTGACAAGCCACTTGGCACTCTCCGATCGCCCGTTGAATTCCACCTGACTGAACTCGATCGCGGGCGACGACACGTTGGCCGCGACCAATGACGCCAATAGCCAGTGGGCCAGGCGCCGGCGCCAAGTACGGTGGCGGTGCGTGACAATATGATGGATGAGAAACCCGCATAAAAACACTGCCAATACCAAATGAGCAGAGTACTTCGGTAGATTTGGAAATGCCCCAAATTTGGCCGGAAGCGCAAGCGCCAAAAGTGCCACAACTGCCATCGCGAGGCCCGTAGTCACCGGTGCCGGAAGCCGAATCCGGGCAATCCTCCCCACCATCGCTGGGATGATTGGCTTCGCCAAAATGATCGGCCCGATTAGCAGCATGGCGACGATTAGGACGGGACTCAGTTGAAACGCCAGAAGTCCCCCCGCCACACTGCACAGGATAAGTGCCGCAAATAGCAATGTGGCTTTATCGAGCGGCCAACGGACCATTTCCGGATGATCGGTCCCGACGGTCTCTTGAATAGCCGTCTGGGATCGGTGAGCGACGTCCCAAAGGATGGCAATTGGGAGGACGACGGCCGTACTCGCGATGAAAACCCCGCCGAATAGGACTGTGGCCGCCGAATGGTCAATGACGTCAGAAAAGATCGTGCTGCTGAACGGTCCTGCACGGAACATCTGAAGCAGAAATTGGCAGATGTTCGCAACGTCGGCTTCGCACCAGTAGTACACGTCCTGCAGGCGCGACAAATACAATATCAGCATCGCCAGCGCGCACGCGGCTAGGTTAATTGTCAACCACCGGGCAAGTCCTGTTGCTGCTGTCCGGCCATCCGAGTCCGACAAGTCGACCCGTAGCCTGAAGTCATCAACCCCAGTCGGTTTAGTCGCAGCCAACAGAAAGCCCGCAAATTTTGCCGTCACAATGCAATGCATGAGCAGGGCTGCAATTGTCAGCGACTGCATAACGACAGGCAATAGGTCGAAAACAGCGTTGACCGCGCGCGGTACGTTCTCACCTGCGGGTAACAGAGACGCGACGGTGAAATTGATTTGGGCGCGGTTGAGTCCGTGAAGATCGCCATAATACAGAGCGCGACAGGGACCGGTGAGCCACTCCCAGACGGAGATGGTAAATCCAAAGACAAGACATGCAGGAACCCAGTTTCGCCACATGTCAGCGACAATCCGTTGCCAGTACTGAGTCGCCTTCGGCTCGCGCACCCACGCCGTCTTGCCATTCAAGCGAAGCACGCACTTGTGCTTGTGCAGTTTAGCGAGAGCGGCAAAGGTGCCTCTTGCGGACGCCCTCACTGCCGCCGCAAACATTGGGACGACGATGACGAAATTCAACGACCAATTGAGGGCGGCAATATATCCCACTTGTCGGCCTTCTTGAGTGAGAAAGCCGACGCCGCACATTATCGAAAGCCCGGCTACGCTGCCGCCGACGAATGCCAGCTGCAACCAGAGCGAGTCGGGCGTCGAGTTTTCAAGCTTGGTGCGTAACCGGATCAAGCTCAAGTGGCCTTATTAGGTGGGAGTCACGTAGTGAGGCAAATGCCTCGATGATCTTGAAGACATCGTCGTCGTCAAAGGCGGCTGAGACGCAAATCCGCAGCAGGTCGCCGCCCGGTTCCACACCAGGTTGAACGAAGGGGTTAACGACAATTCCCATTTCGAGCAGTTTGTGGAAATAGGTCAAAGTCTTATCTTCGTTGCCGACAAAGACGGAAACGATCGGCCCACCACCGCCGGTGACTGTGAAATCCAGAGACACGAGCGCCTCGTGAAGTTGTCGTGAATGGTTTCGCACGAGCGCACGCCTCTCAGGTTCTTGCTGCAAAATGTTGAGCGCGCAGTTCGCGGCCGCACAGTGAACGGGAGACAGCGCGGCGGTAAAAACGAACTGACGCGAAACAAATCGCAGGAAGTCGATCACGTCTGAACGACCGGCGACAAACCCTCCGGAGCTTCCCAAGCTTTTGGAAAACGTTCCGACAACCAAATCCACGTCCTTCTCGACGTCGAAGTGTTCGGCCGCGCCGCGCCCGTGGATTCCCAGGACGCCGAGCGAGTGTGCCTCGTCGACAACCAGTCGAATCCGCAATGCCCGCGCGACTTCGACAAAACGAGTTAAATCGCAAAGGTCGCCCGTCGCAGAATAGACTCCCTCAAGCACCGCCAATTTCGGGGCTTCGGGAGGATCTTTGCTCGCGGCGATACGCAGTCGATCGGGATCGTTGTGCCGAAACTTATTCACGGTTGCCCGCGACAGACAACAACCGTCAAAGATGGACGCGTGGTTGCCGCGATCGATATAGAGAATGTCCTCCGGATTCGATGCGATCGCGGCGATGGTTCCCGAGACGGCGAGCATTCCCGTTGAGAAAACGAGCGCCTCGTCGCGTCCCAGGAAGTCCGCGAGGTTTCGCTCCAACGCAAGGTGCGATTCTCGCGTCCCGCAAAGTAGACGCGAGCTGGTGCAGGCGACGCCCTCTCGTCGTAAGGCCGACTCAGCGGCGGAAAGCACCCTCGGATCGCGGGCGAGTCCGAGATAATCGCTTGACCCAGCGTGCACGACGCGGCGGCCTCGATGCAACAATTCGCCGGTTGCCGAGACGGTGAAAGGGATGTGATACGTTTGGCCGTGAGCCGAGATTTGATCTGTGTGCCGCTTAAACTTGCGCACTTTTGCGAAGATGTCCATCCGTGCGGTTCCTCATGGGTTTCGAGTTGACTCGCAATGCAGGAGAGACGGCTGCCGATGCACCAATGATGTCCGCTGTTTCAGGGGGAAAAATGCCTCTCTTGCGTGCGAAGCCACTCATCAAGCGGGATCGGAAGTCCATTAATTGGCGTGCTAGGTCTGCGATCTAGGGGTGAAGACTTAGATTCGCTGGTAAAAATCGCGAGAAGGAGTGAATTTAGTGGCGCGGACCAACCACTTTATTCTAGACCCGGCGACCAGGATTTGAACGCCATGGCTCGGCCCGGATGGTTGATTGGGTTCGAGACGCAATTGCGGCGCCGATCGATTCGATGTCGACGCACTAGCACATTTGGCGAAGCGAAGATGCTCGACAGTTGGGCCGTGGAGTTTGCTGATCATGCCGCGACCAGTTTGGCTCTAAAGCAGTCAAGATGACGGCTTCGTCAAAGGCCGACTAAATTAAGCATTGCCGGCGGGCCAAGTCACATCCCGAATTGCTCTCGGCTTGCCAAGCGGATCGCCGTAACTCGTTCTGAAGAATGGCGCAACAAAAATACCGGCCACCTGCTAAACCTCTACGACCCTCCGCGGTGCTCAGAGGCGTCCGCTCGCCGTACCAAACACCTGAGATTTCCGGCGCGTGTTCCGAACTCGCCGAGCAGATCGAGTCACTCAAGTCAGCCACAGTCTCCCCGCCGATAAGTCGAAGGAAGTTGAAGCGAACGGCTGCCCGTGGAACTTCCGTCTCGAAGCGAACCCAATCGGATGAACAGCTTGGGCCACCATCGAACGACGAGCGATTTGACTCCCGCTCGGGACCACCGTTGATTTTCTTGGCCGATATGAGTTGGGCCGCTACTCCTTGCCCCCAACAACCGACACGGTCCGCCCCTTTCACGCCGGGACGGACGGAATGGGTGCATTCCGGGTTTGAGCACTTCAAACCGCCATCCGGTGCGGGAAAAAGATCGGCCAAGCAATTCTCACGAGGCCATTGTTCAATTTCCATTCGGGAATTCCTCGCTTGCACCCACCCCACCGGTCACCTTCGACACGCACCATTCCACAGCCAGAGCCAATGCTCATGCCGGTGGTCCCCTGACACCCGCTTCAAAATGTCCCATTGGCACACGCTGATCCGGCCCGCACGACGTCCATGAAATGCTCCGAAAGCTTCTGTCATTCTTCTGTCATAATTGGCCGTTTCAGCCCAACGCCAGTACAATGTGAGCGCGGCTGGAAAATGCCGGGTTTTACTATCAAACAAGGCCAATCAACGCGATTTCAATATCAAGCCATTGCGAGCCGGAAGGGATAAGACTGGATTCAAAATCCAGTATCCGTAACTGGGTGTGTGGGTTCGAGTCCCTCCTCCGGCACTGACTGTCGAGGCCGTTGCCGAGTGGGTACGCCGGCCATCGCCGCTGCTCAGTCTCTTGGCTCGATACGAGCGTCTTTCGCGCCCCCCGGTGAGCCCATGGTCGACCATTCCAACGCTAGCTTCTGGACTCACACCCGCACGTGTGTGGTGCTGGCTCTCGCGTTTGCGCTGTTGTCCTGGTCGATCGCTGCGGCCAGCTACGCCAAGTACACCGAGCCCGACGCACAACCCGGTTACGAAGTGTTGGGGGCGGTGAGCACCACCGGCCTGGGCAGACGAGCCTTGGCCGTGAGATTGGCCGTCGAAGGGGTGGCTCAGCTGCCGAACGTGCACCACGTCGTGGGCTACGCGATCTGGGAAAAGCCTTGGCTCGCGGGGATTTTTGTCGGTCTGGAAGCAGTGCCATTGGGCGCCTGGTTTTTGTTGCATCGGGTCGAGCGCGAGCTCGCGGCTCCGCGGCAACGCCGCTAGACAACGCGATCGTCGGCACCGCGCGGGGAGCTTGCTTTCAGGCTCCACCCAGAGCCGCTCAAACACTCGCTGGCGGCGATGAATTATTCGCCACTGCGACGGCTCTGCGACTGCCCGTCGCGATGCGAGCTCAGTCCCACTGCCTTCTTCAGGTCGACCCACCCGCGGGCTCCAAAATGAGAACGCGAAATCTGTTCAAGCCGGACCCGCCGGCGAAGAAGGAACGCAGCCGATTTCGCCGAGACACGGCCTGTTGGCGGAAAAACGCATCGGGTGCCCCGGCGTGGCACCTGCGCGACCCTGGCGATACGATCGCAGTGCCCGGCCGGCGGCGGCCTCGGGACGAGGATTTAAAAATTTTGCGGGGCTGATGGGGGAAACGATGAGTGGCATCCGTGCGTTTCGGACGTTGATCGGGCGGTCGGCAAGGTTCGGTTCGGTCGCCTGTCTGGCGATCGGCCTGGTGGCTTTCGTTACCGCGTACGCCAAGGAGTACGAAAGCGGCATCAAGTGGCTCGAGCCCAAGGTGATCGAGTCGGGGGCGCAGCCCGGCGATCCGCCGTCGGATGCGATCATCCTCTTCGACGGCAAGGACCTCTCCAAGTGGGAGGGGGCCGAGAAATGGGAAATCAAAGACGGCTACACCATTCCCCACGGGCACGACATCAAGACGAAAGACGAATTCGGCGACTGTCAGCTCCACGTCGAGTGGGCTACGCCGTCGGTCGTCTCCGGATCGGGGCAGGGGCGTGGCAACAGCGGCATTTACCTAATGGACAAGTACGAGGTTCAGATCCTCGATTCGTACAACAACAAGACGTATTTCGACGGGCAGGCGGGCGGCATCTACAAACAGAAACCGCCGATGGTCAATTGCTGCCGCAAGCCGGGCGAATGGCAGACGTATGACATCGTCTTCAACGCTCCGCGGTTTGGCGAAGGGGGCCGGCTGCTGAAGCCCGGCTACGTCACGGTTTTTCAAAATGGCGTGCTGATCCAGAACCATTCGGAACTCTTGGGCAGCACGTTCTACGACCAGCCGCCGCACTACGAGCCGCATGCTCCCAAAGGGAAGCTGCAGTTGCAGTTCCATCACAATCCGGTGCGGTTTCGGAACATCTGGATCCGCGAGATCCACGAGCCGCCCCTCTCCACCGAGCACGCCTCAAAATAGCCGCGTTGCCAGTCGCAGTCCGCGGCGGCCTCTGGCTATACTGAGATTTCGGGCGAATCTGGGATTTCGCACGAATCTCGTCGCCGAACAGGCGAGCCGCGGGACGGCAAACCGCGGCCGGGGAGGGGCGCTCGCTTCCTCCTTTGCGCCGTCCGGCCCGTTGCCGCGAGGACTTCCTTTCGATGACCGACACTCCACGTCAATCTTCGTCCCCAGGATCCCCGATTGGCGATCCCAGCATCTGCATCGTGGGGGGAGCGGGCCACGTTGGTCTGCCGTTGGCCCTGGTGCTGGCCAGCAAGGGGCATTCGGTCCGCATCTACGATCTCAACCGAGAGGTGCTGAAGCGGATTCAGGACGGCGTGATGCCGTTCGCCGAGGCCGATGCGGAGCCCCTGTTGCAGCAAGCGCTCGAGGCCAATCGCCTGTCGTTCAGCTCGTCGGCCGACAGCATCGCGGGCGTGCCCACGGTGATCGTGACGATCGGCACGCCGGTCGACGAGTTCATGAACCCGGAGACGCGGGTCATCAAGCAGTGGGCCGACGATTCGTTGCCCTATCTGTCGCCGGGGCAGTTGCTCGTCTTTCGCTCGACGATTTACCCCGGCACGACGCAGTGGCTCGAAAGCTACCTGACCCGTCGCGGCAAGGAAGTCTTGCTCGCCTACTGTCCCGAGCGGATTGTCCAGGGCTTCGCCGTTCGCGAGCTGCAGACGCTGCCCCAGATTATCAGCGGGACGACGGACGCGGCGGCCGAAGCCGCTGCCGCCATCTTCTCCACCATCGCGCCGCAGATTGTGCGCTTGGCCCCGATGGAGGCCGAGTTCGCCAAGCTGTTCACCAACGCACATCGCTACATCGAGTTTGCCATCGCCAACCAGTTCTACATGATCGCCAGCTCGGCCGGCGTCGATTACAACCGCGTGCTCGAGGGGTTGAAGGCGAATTACCCGCGGGCCAAAGGGATGCCGACGGCCGGCTTTAGCGCGGGTCCCTGCCTGGTCAAAGACACGATGCAGCTGGCCGCCTTCTCGCAGAATCAGTTTCCACTGGGCCACGCGGCCATGCTCGTCAACGAGGGGCTGGTGCTCTACCTCGTCGAAGAGATGAAGCGAAAATATCCTATGTCCGAAATGACGGTCGGACTGTTGGGCATGGCCTTCAAGGCCGACTGCGACGACACCCGCTCCTCGCTCAGTTACAAGCTAAAAAAACTGCTCAAGCTGGTGGCGGCCGACGTGCTGACCACCGATCCGTACGTGGCGACCGATTCCGAGCTGTTGCCGGTCGACGACGTTATCGAGCGGAGCGATCTATTGGTCCTGTGCACGCCGCACACCGCTTACCGCCAGCTCGACCGCCGCAACAAGCCGATGATCGACGTGTGGGGCTTCTGGAGGAAGTCGACCGCGGAAGGGCGTCCGGTGGACGTGGTCAACTGATGGCTCGACTCGACATCGTGATCCCCGTGTATCAGGAAGGCGAGAACATCACTCGCCTCCTGGACACGTTCGTCGCCGAGGTCCATACCCCGCATCGCGTCCTCATCTGCTACGACAGGGACGACGACAGCACGCTGGCGGCCATCAACGCTTACCCGAAACGGGACGCGGTCGAAATTGTGTTCGTGAAAAACCGCGGCCGCGGCCCACATGGCGCCGTGATGACGGGCCTGGCCCAAAGCACGGCCCCGTTCTCGCTCGTCTACATGGCTGACGACACGTTCAACGCCCGCCGCATCGACGGCATGGTCGAGAAGGCCGAGCAGGGGTACGACATTGTCGTCGCCAGCCGCTTCGTGCCCGGGGGCTGCATGGTGGGCGCTCCCTGGCTCAAGGGTTTTCTCGTGCGGGGCGCGTCGTTCACGATGTACCACCTCGCGCGCTTGCCCGTTCGCGACCCCAGCAACGGTCTGCGGCTTTTTTCGCGGCGGGTGATCGATGAAATTCCCGTCGAGTCCGACAGCGGCTTTACGTACAGCATCGAACTCTTGGTGAAGTGCCATCGCCTGGGCTGGCCCATCGGCGAGGTGCCGATCGAGTGGTACGAGCGGACGGCGGGGCAGAGCCGCTTTCGCGTGCTCCATTGGCTTCCGAAATATCTGCGGTGGTATTTTTACGCGTTCGCCACCACCTGGCTCGGCGCCCGGCAGGTGGCGACGAAACAGGCCCGCACCGCGGCCGTCTGAATCTGAACCCGTACAACAGCGAAGGTCCCGCGACACGCCATGTCCGACAAACTTCCCGGTGAAACGCCCACAACCGTTCTCGTCACGGGCTCGGCCGGATTCATTTCCGGCTATCTCGTGCAAGAGCTTTTGGATCGCGGCCACAAAGTGCTGGGCGTCGACAATTTCTCCAAGTATGGCCCGGTCGAGCGGAGCTACGAGTCGCATCCGCACTACAAGTTCGTGCAGGGGGACGCAAAAGACATCGGCCTCTTGACCGAGCTGGCCCTACAGTGCGACCACGTGATCGCGGCGGCCGCCCGCATCGGCGGCATCTCGTACTTTCACGCGTATGCCTACGACCTGATCGCCGAGAACGAGCGCATTTTGGCGGCCACCTTTGATGCGGCCATCCGCGCATTCCGCGAAGGGCACCTCAAGAAGATCACCGTGCTCTCAAGCAGCATGGTCTTCGAGAACGCGACCGTCTTCCCGACGCCCGAGGACCACGTCAAGGTCTGCCCGCCCCCATCGAGCACCTACGGCTTCCAGAAGCTGGCGGCTGAATACTTCGCGAAGGGCGCGCACGAACAATACGGCTTGCCCTACACGATTTGCCGGCCGTTCAACTGCGTGGGCGTGGGCGAACGGCGGGCGCTCGGCGATCGCGATATCTCCAGCGGCAACGTCAAGCTGGCGATGAGCCACGTCGTTCCCGATCTCGTGCAAAAGATTCTCAAAGGTCAGGACCCGCTACGGATCTTGGGGGACGGCAACCAGGTCCGCTGTTACACATATGGCGGCGACCTGGCTCGCGGCATCTGCACGGCCCTCTTCCATCCGTCCGCGCTCAACGACGATTTCAATCTCTCGACGCCCCGCGCGACGACCGTGCTCGAGCTGGCCGAGCTGATCTGGAACAAAATCCACGCGGCCAACGGCTCTCAAAAGCCGTTCCGCTATGAGTCGGACGAGCCCTTCACGTACGACGTGCAACACCGCGTGCCCGACGTGAGCAAGGCCGAACGCGTGCTCGGATTTCGTGCGGAAACCTCGCTCGAAACGGCCCTCGACGAGGTGATCCCCTGGATTCGGCAAGAATTAGAGAAGGGCCGCATCTAACGCCGCTCGTCCACCGCGCCCCTCGTTGACAAGCCCGCGGCGGCGGGTCGCGGTCAAGCCGACAAGAGATTGCCGGTTAAGAGGTAGGCTGCGATGCCCGACTTCGAGCGCTATCGGCAGGTTCGCGTCCGGCGACTGCTGCGTCCCGCCGACGAGTACGACGGCTGGCAAACAAATCTCCGTCCGCCCCAAGTCGGCGACGTCGGCACCATCGTCGACATTCTCGACGCCGCCGGCCTGCCGGGACGCTGCGTGGTCGAGAAGTCGGGCCCAGACGGCGTGACAGTGTGGTTGGCTGATTTCGCGGCCGAGGAACTCGAGGCGATTGACTCTTAGCGAGCTGGCGACAAATCGTGGCGGCTATCGGCGGCTGCCGCCCCTGGCCGGCCTGCAAAGGCCCGCGTGGCAGGTTGGAACGTCCGCCTAGCCAACTGGGAAGCCCTCAACTTCAGCCTGCTCGACGAGTGCACGCTCTGCTTGCTCGGCGGCGCGCTGGTCCGAACGTGCCGGTCCGCTCCGCACGATCTGGGCCAAATCCTGACGACATTCGGCTACGTGCAAATGTTCCAGTCGGGAGTTCTAAGCCTGCCCGTGCTCGTGCGGCAGCTCAGCCGCCTGCGCGACATCGGCTGCCGCCTGTCGTGACGGCCCCACCCGTCGGATTCCCTCTCTGGCCGATGCACTTTGCGGCCCGCCGTAATTCGCTGCATCGCGGGGCCGTTCGCGTTAAAATTGAGATGAGCGCATTCCGAAAGGCAGAGCGATGAAAAAATCAGCCGATCAGTGGTTCGCCGAATACGGCGAGTGTCATCACAACACGGTCAACGAAGTGATCCACTGGATCTGCATTCCGGCGATCACGCTCAGCCTGTTGGGGCTGCTGTGGTCGGTGCCGATGCCCGCTGCGCTGGGTGGGGCGGCGCTCTATGTGAATTTGGCGTCGCTGTTCATCGTGGCAGCGATACTTTTTTACCTGCGGCTCTCACCACCGCTGGCAATCGGCATGTTCGTGCTGGCCGCGCTCTTCTTCGCGCTCATCGTCGGTTTCAGCAAGCTCGCCTGGTGGCCGGTCTGGGCCGTGGCGCTGGGAATCTTTGTCGTGGCGTGGATCCTGCAATTCGTCGGCCACAAGCTCGAAGGCAAGAAGCCCGCGTTCTTCGAGGACATCCAGTTCCTGCTGATTGGCCCGATCTGGCTCTTGGGCTTCATCTATCGCCGCTTGGGGATTCCGTACTGATTGCGGCCTGCGCGGCCGCCTCTGAGCCGAAGAGGAACTTACAGACTTCCTCGGCCACGACCGCGGCGGCGTCCGGTCGGGCGAGTGAGCGCATCGCGCGGGCCATGCGGTTCCGCAGGTCGGCGTTAGGCAAGAGAGCGGCCAGCTCGTCCTGCAGGTGCAGGCGGGTCTTTTCCGGATCGCTCGATTGACGAACGACGCGGGCGGCTCCCACGTGCTCGAAGGTGTAAGCGTTCAGTCGCTGGTGATTGCGGATCGCCTTGGGGTAGGGAATCAACACAGCCGGCACGCCGGCGCACGCCAGCTCCGACAGCGTGAGTGCGCCGGCCCGCGAGACCGCCAACGCGGCCGAGCGATAGAGTGTGACTGGATCGTCGAAGAATGCCGCGACCTGGGCGTTCACGCCGGCTGCCGCGTAGCGCTGTTTGACCTGGTCGACGTCGCGAGCCCCGGTTTGGTGGACGATGTTCCAATCGGCAAACTGGTCCCGCAGCTGTTCCACACAGCCGACAAAGGCTTCGTTGAGGGCGAGCGACCCTTGGCTGCCTCCCAGGACTACAATCGAACGCTTCTCACCATTGATGGCCGGCTCCGAGGCAAGCGCCGCGATCGGGGCGCGGACCGGGTTGCCCGTCACCAGATGTGTGGCCGTTCGGGGCAGTCGCCGCGCGGCGTCGGAAAAGCCCAGGCAGGTGAGGTTCGCGCGGCGACAGAGCCACGACGTCGCACGGCCCGGCACCGCGTTTTGCTCCAGCAGCACGAGCGGCACTCCGGCCAGGCGGGCCGCCCAGACGACGGGCACGCTGGCAAAGCCCCCGAGTCCGACGACGAGGGAGGCGCCGCAGGACGGCAAGAAATCGCTGGCCGTCTGAGCGCTTTGCCAGAGCCGATTTGCGAAGCGCACCGGCCGCGTCAAGAATGTTGACGAGGGCTCGACGGGCAGGGCGACGTGCTCGAACCCGTGGTCGGACACAATCTGTCGCTCGACGTTGCGGGACGAGCCGACGAACACGCATTTGACCGGCCACCCGCTGGCCGCCAGAATCTGCGCGACGGCGATGCCCGGAAAGAGATGTCCTCCCGAGCCTCCGCCAGCGAAGACAATCGTTTTCGACGCTATCGCTGACTGCTGCGTCGCTGCGTGCTGCGAATCGCTCATGCGGGCCGGTCTGACTGTCGGGTCGCTCAAGGTGCCGCTGGACTCGCGTCGGCCCGCGGCGCGGCAGACGGATCGGCCGTTCCCGAATGGGCCGTCTCTGTGCCGGCCAGCTCTGTGACCGGCGGCAGAATCCAGATCTCACCATAGTCGACCGGCTGCTCGGCGCGAAAGGCATGGTGCCGGAGCAATTCGAGAATGGCTAAAAACAGTCCGACGACGACGCCCCGCTTGGTGGCCGCGTCGAACAGTGCGCTGAACGCGACGCGCCCTTCGCGGCGGACCCGCTCGCCCACTCGCTCGATGTAGACCGAGATGGGAGTGTCGTCGTAGCGGACACTGGCTTCGTGCTCGACCGTTCGCCGGCGGAGGACGCGTGCCAGCGCGCTCACCAGGTCCCACAGCTCGACTTCCTTGATCAGGTCGTCGGCGAGGTCGCGCCCCTGCCGCGGCCGCTCGTCGCTTAGCCGCGGAAATCGCTCCTGCCACAGAGCGGCCTGCGCCTCGAGCGCCTGCGAGGCTTCCCGCAGTCGCTTGAACTCGAGTAGCTTGTGGACCAGGTCGTTCTGCGGTTCGTCTTCGAGCGGCTCCTCGGTCGGCGCCTCTTCCTCCTGCCGGGGGAGCACGGTGCGGCTCTTGATCTCGGCCAACGTGCTTGCCGTGGAGACGAAGTCGGCCGCCTGCGACACGTCCAGGAGCTCGAGCACCTCGATGAATTCCAGGAACTGCGTGGCAATTCTGGCCAGCGGCAGATCGAGAATGTCGAGCTCGTCGCGGCGGACGAGGTACAACAGCAGGTCCATCGGCCCGCCGAAGAGCTCGAGAGCAACGCGATATTCACTCGTGGACATGCGCTGGCCGGGGAGATTGGCACCGAGTTGGAAATTGGCACCGTGTTGCCGCGGCCGGATCATAGTCGAGGGGCCGAAAATCCGTAAGACGGGCATTCTGCGGGGCGATTGGCTCGTGGGTGCTCGGCGTGCTCGCCTGATGCGGATGAGCCTTCTACAATGGCCCTTCCATGGCGCGTGATTTCTCGACGGAAAGCCTGTCGCACGACCCCGTCCACGGGTACATCCCCTTCATCTCCAAGAGCGGACTGCCGGCCGGCGAAGTGGCCGAGCAGGAAATTATCGATCACCCCTGGGTGCAGCGGCTGCGGCAAATCCATCAGCTGCAGACGGCCTGGTGGGTTTTTCCCTCCGCCGAGCACATGCGGTTTCAGCACGTGCTGGGCGTGATGCACCTGGCGTCGGTGGCGATCGACCACTGGTACGAATCGCTTCGCGACACGTGCGCGAACGTCCCCTCGCGGGCCTACGTCGAGAGCCTGTTGCGGATGGCGGGCCTGTTGCACGACGTGGGGCACGGACCATTCGGCCACTTTTTCGACGATCACTACCTCGACCAGTTCGGCATCACGCACGAAGACGTCGGCTCGCGAATCATCGAGGGCGAGTTGGGCGAACTCTTGCGGCGCGTGCGTCGCAATCCCCGCGGACAACTGCAGCCGCTCGAAGAACTCGAGCCGCGACAAGTCGCCTGGCTGATTCGGCGACCGCGGGGCGACGGCGCGGAGGGACAGCCCGAATGGCTCCGCAAGCTGCGAGCCCTGTTCAGCGGCATCTACACCGTCGACAACATGGACTTCGTGCTCCGCGACGCCTACATGTCGGGCTACAACCTGCGGGCCTTCGACCTGTGGCGCCTGCTGCACTACACCTTTTTCACCGACGCCGGCCTGACGATTCACGCCCGCGGCCTGCCGACGTTGATCAACTTCATCGAGACGCGGGCCAACCTGTTCCGCACGATCTATTTCCACCGCACGGTCCGGGCCCTCGACTTGGCGCTCGAAGACGTCTTTCCCGACACGATGCCGCGGCTCTTCCCCGGCAATCCGCTCGAGCACCTGGACGCTTACCGCCGGTTCACCGAGTCATCGTTCCTCGTCGACGTCGGCCGTTGGGAGGAGAGCAGCGAGCCTGAGCTCCGCGATCTGGGCCAGCGGTGGGCGGCCATCTTGTCGCGGAACGTCGGTTGGAAAATGGCCTGCGAGCGTACGATCAATTTTCACAGCGGCGCGGCCGAGCGAACGACCATTTATTCCGAGCCGGACCTGGTCGAGCAGCGGGTGCGGAGTGGGCTGCCCGCCGGCCTGCAATCGATTCCGCTCCGGGTCGACGTGGCCCGCCACTATCATCGCCCTAGCGCCCGTCGTCCGGCCGGCGGTCAGAATTTCCTGCTCAATCCCGGCGAAGACGGCGTGCAGGAACTCAACGACGACGAGCTGTTCCGCGCCTTGCCGACCAGCTTCGCGATCTTTCGCGTCTACACGAAGGACCACCGGCACGACGCGGCGATCATCCAATCGCTCGGCTCGCTCCTGGGCGACGCCGGCGATACGAAGACGAATATGTGACCGGTTGGGGTGAGCCCAATTTTCTGGCAATCACTCTAAGCGCGGGCCGAGCGGCACCAGTCAGCGATCGCGTCAGGTTGAGCCTTCCACCCTTCCCAAGCCGACAGCTTGCTGTCGTTCCGGAACCGACGGCGAGCCGTCGGCTTGGGAAAGGTGGACGCTTGAAATCAGCCCAACAGGGATCGGTGCCGCTCGACCGGCGCGCCTTTAGTCGGCGAGTTGGGCGTACTGCCCGCTGTAGAAGAGCAGAGGCTTCTTGTCGCCGGCGTGGGCGTCACCGGCCACGATTTCGCCGATGAAGATCTCGTGGTCGCCGCCGGAAAAAACGTCGACCACGCGGCAATCGACCCAACCGAGCGCTTCCACCAGGACCGGACAGCCGGTCACGGCCGTCTTCGTTTCCAGGTCCGAGAAATCGCGTGGCCCGGGGCCGGAGAAGCGGGTGGACAGGTTCTTTTGCTCGGCGCTCAGGATATTGAGCGCGAAGCAGCGGCTCGTTTTGAGATAGCCGTCCGTCGCGCTGTTGCGGACGACGGCGACCAGCACCAGCGGCGGCTCGAGCGACAGCGAGGTCACCGCGTTGGCTGTCATACCCCACGTTTCCTTGTCGGCGATCGTGCTGAGCACCGTGACGCCGGTGGCAAACCGTCCGAAAATCCGCCGCTGCTCTTTGGGGTCAAACGCCACAGGGGTGTTCCTCAGGAGACGGACTGGAAAGGCGTGTTCTGGCGAGCGGCGGGTGTCAGCCCGCCGGTTCTGCATTCGGTGATTCGACAAAACCAAAACCGGCGGGCTGACACCCGCCGCTCGCCCAAGGCAGCCGTCAGCGGCCGATGGCTGGGTTAGGCAGCCGCGGGTCCTGCCGATCGCGGAAGGGCGTGCGTTCGCCGTTGCCCAGGATAACCGGCACCTTGAACTCCTGCCCATCGCGGACGACGGCGAGTTCGACGCGGTCGCCCGGCCGCTTGCTTTCGATCGCCGTCAAAAAGTCGTCCGCGTTCTTGATCGGTTCGCCGTCGATGGCGGTGATCAGGTCGGCCGAAGCAAAATCGACCGTATCCCACGAAAGGGGGCCGCGCCGTTTGCGGACCACCTGCGGGCCGCGCAGTCCGGCGCGGGCGGCCGGACCGTCGGGCGTGAGCTTGGCGAGCAGCATGCCCTTCTCGGTCACTTTGACCATTTGAATGCCGATCTCGGGGCGGATCACCCGGCCGTGCGCGATGAGCTGCGGCACCACGCGGGCAATCAGGCTGCTGGGAATGGCGAAGCCGACCCCCGCGCTCTGCCCCGTGCGGCTGGCGATGGCCGTGTTCATGCCGATCAGTCGGCCGTGCGAATTGAGGAGTGGCCCGCCCGAGTTGCCCGGATTAACGGCCGCGTCGATCTGGATGATCGACTTGATCGAACGGTTGGCCGCGACCTGCAGCGTGCGATTGAGGCTGGAGATGATGCCCGTGGTCATGGTCCGCTCGAGGCCGAACGGGTTGCCGATGGCGAAGACTCGCATGCCGACTTTCATTTCGGCCGAGTCGCCCAGGTGAATCGGGAACAGGGCATCGCGCGGCGCGTCGATCTTGATGACGGCGATGTCGTTGATCGGGTCGGCACCCACCGGTTTGGCTTCATAGCTGTTGCCGTCGAAGAGCATCACGTCGATCTTTTGCGCGTCTTCGATCACGTGATAGTTCGTGAGGATGTGGCCTTCCTGGTCGAGCACGGAGCCGGAGCCCGAGCCTTCCGACGACACGTCGACGACCATCATCACGGTGTTGGTGCTCTTGGTGGTGACGTTGACGACCGACTTGTTGACGTGATCGTAAACGGCTACACCGATCGCTTCTTCGGGCGAAAGTCCCTCGGAGTTGAAGATGAGTTCGCCGCTGCGGCGGGCTTCGGGGACGACGGGTGCGACGGGGGGCTGGCGATTGTCGGGCACGGGGAAGCGCGGTCCGTTCTGGGGAAACGCCTCCTGGGCCGAGGCCTGATGACCTCGAGCCGGATCGATCAGCCACACGACGAACAGTCCGCCCAGCACCGAAGAGACGAGACATGCGGCGAGAAATTTCATGGCGCCAATTCCCTTTGGAGCGCTCGAGCAGCGCCGCGCAAAATCGGCGGCGGCCGCCGGCAAATTCGCGCTTTGGTATATGCTCTTTGGACCGTTCCGACAAGACGGAAGGGGGCAAATGGGAAGCACGAAGCACGAATGACGAAGGAATGACTGAATGCTCGAAGGTCGAATGGAAGCCCTCTCATTTCGTGCTTCGGGCTGTGTGCTTCCTTCGTCATTCGTGCTTCGGATTTCGCCGGTGTGAGAGCAGGGACGACGGTTGCGGCTCCATCCCGTGGTCATTAGTCTCAAGCCATGTCCGAACAAATTCTCATCCGCGTCGGCCACAGTCCGGATCCGGACGACGCGTTCATGTTTCACGCGCTGGCCAACGACAAGATCGATACGGGCCGCTATCGCTTCACGCACGAGCTGCAGGATATCGAGACGCTCAATCGCCGCGCGCTCGAGGGCGAATTGGAGCTGACGGCCGTGAGCCTGCACGGCTACGCCTACGTCACCGAGCAGTATGCCTTGTGCGCCTGCGGCGCCAGCATGGGGGACAACTACGGGCCGATGGTCGTCGCCCGCAACGCGGCCGACATCAATTGGCTCCGCGACCGGCACATCGCCATCCCCGGTGAATTGACGACCGCATTTCTCACGCTACGGCTCTTGTTAGGGGATCACTTTACTTACGAGGTGCAGCCCTTCGATCAGATCCTCGACCTGGTCGAGCAGAAGAAATTCGATGCCGGGCTGATCATTCACGAAGGGCAGTTGACGTACAAAGACCAGGGGCTCTCGCTGATCGTCGATTTGGGCAAGTGGTGGCACGACGAAACCGGACTGCCGCTGCCGCTGGGCGGCAACGCCATCCGCAAGGACCTGGGCGAGCAGGGGATGCAGGACGTCACGGCGCTGCTCAAGCAGAGCATTCAATACGGTCTGGACCATCGCAGCGAGGCGCTGGCCCACGCCCGGAAATACGGCCGGCATCTGGACCTGGAGAAGACCGATTCGTTTGTCGGCATGTATGTCAACGACTGGACGCTCGATTTCGGCCCGCGCGGACGCGAGGCGGTCGCCGTGCTGTTGCGACGCGGCTTCGAGGAGGGGATTATCCCGCGGCCCGTCGAGTTGGAATTCATCGGATAGCCTGCCATGTTTGCCACGATTAAAGAACGCCTCGCCCGCAACGAGATCGTGATGACGGCGGGCGTCGGCCGCATCCCGCATCACATCATCGTGCAGATGCTGGGTCTCACCGGCAATTTTCACGCGCTGTGGTTCGATCACGAGCACTGCGGGCTGACGATCGAACAGATCGAAGTGGGCACGCTGGCTGCCCGCAGCTACGGGATGGACACGTTCGTCCGCATCGCCCCGACCGACTACGCGATGGTCACCCGTTGCCTGGAGGCGGGGGGCGGCGGCGTGATGGCCGCGCAGATCTTCACGGCCGAGCAAGCCGAACAGTTCACCCGCTGGACCAAGTTCGCGCCGCGCGGCTCGCGCGGTCTCAACAACGGCGGGTTCGACGCCAACTTCGGCCGCATTCCGCCCGCCGAGTTCACCAAGAAGGCCAATCGCGAGACGTTTCTGGCCATCCAGATCGAGACGCTGCAGTCGGTGGAAGAGTGCGACGCGATTGCCGCCATCGATGGCGTCGACCTGTTGTTCATCGGCCCCGTCGACCTCAGCCAGAGCCTGGGCGTCACCGGCGAATTCTTTCATCCCAAGTGCATCGCGGCCATCGACCGAGTGGCGGCTGCCTGCGCGAAGCATGGCAAGCACTGGGGGGCGGTCACCGCCAACCTCGAGCATTGCGACCTGCTCGTCGGCAAGGGCTGCCGGCTGATCACGCCGACGAACGACGTCCGCCTGGTCAACGCGGGGCTCGACGGCTTTCGGTCGCAGTTCGCAAAGTATTTTCCCGGATGATGGGCTGGCTCCGTCGCCGCCGTAGACGTCGCCTGGGGGCTCGCCCGCTACCGCCGGCATGGCGGGCGTTCCTGGCCGCCAACTTCGCCCAGTACGAGTGGCTTGCCGCGGAGGACCGCGCACGTCTCGACGCGCACACGCAGATCCTCGTCGCCGAAAAGAACTGGGAAGGTTGCAATGGCCTGGCGATGAGCGAGGAGATCAAGGTCACGATAGCCGCGCAGGCCGGGCTGTTGGCGATCGGACTCCGCGAAGAATACTTCGAGTCGATTTATTCGGTCCTGGTCTACCCCAGCAGCTACGTGGCAAAGCAGACCGAAGTGCAGCCCGGCGGCGTGGTGATCGAGAGCGATTCTCCGCGGCTGGGTGAAGCGTCGTCGGTCGGGGCAATCGTGCTCTCCTGGCCCGACGTGCTCCGCAGCGGCCGCGTTCCCGACGACGGCGTGAACGTCGTGTTCCACGAGTTCGCCCACGCGCTCGACCTGCAGGGACACGGATTCGACGGGGCGCCGCTGCTGGAGAGCCGCGCCCAGTATCAGACGTGGTCCCAAATCATGACGGCGGAGTACCACCGCCTGATCCATCGGACGAGTCACGGTCGGCCGACGCTGCTCGATCCGTACGGCACGGTGAGCGAGGCCGAGTTCTTCGCGGTGGTGACCGAGTCGTTCTTCGAGCAGCCGCTCGCCATGCAGCAAGAGCACCCGCAGCTCTACGAGCTGTTTCGCAACTTCTTCCACCAGGACCCGGCGGAGCGATTTCGTCGCGCGGGCTACCGCTAGAGATCGCGACTCAGGACAGCGCGCTGGCTGACGCGAGCCAGCTGGCTTACTTCAGCGAGTTGAGGTGTCGCGAGCCGACTTTCTTCTTGCCGCCGAACGGCGACCAGCCCTTCTTCTGGCCCCCCTTGGAGTTGGGGGTCATGATCGAGCCCTGGCCGCCCGTTTTGGGCGAGATCGCGGACGGGGACGGGCGGCGCGTCGGGATGGGCAGGACCGGCGCCCGGGCGAGGGTCGCCGATTCGTCCACGAAGAGGGCTGCCGTCACGAGCAGGGCGGCTGCCGCCCGAGTTGCGAAGCGCATGGGGACATTTCCTGGGGGGCGTTTAAGGTGTTATCGGCAAGCTGTACGGGCTGAATCGAGGGATTTTCCGGCCGAATCCCAGAAAGGCCACTTTTCTCTCAAGCCGATCGCCACCAGCGGGAGAAATTCGGCCGACGCGACCGCCTGACGGCCAAACTGGCATTGCAGAGCCGCCGGGGGGGCCGGCTTGAATGGTCTGTCCGCCTCGGCTACGGTTGGCCTAAGAGTTCTTTTTTGCGGGCCGTTCTGTCACCCGCGATCCGCGAGTCGGGAGAGTTTCGTTGTTTGCCGGTCCGATTTTCAGCCGTGAGGCGCTGACTTCGCCGCGTCAGCTGAAGCATTTTCTCATCCGCTCCGGCTATGTGGCCGCCCTGTTTGTGCTGATGTACACCGCCATGCAGGCGATGTTCGGCTGGCAGCAGGTCCGCAGCTTTGGCGACGTGGCCCGCTTCGGCAGTCTCGTCTTTCAGATCTTCTGCATTGTGCAGCTCTCGCTCGTTTTGTTCTTCGCGCTCTTGTTTGCGGCGAGCGGCGTGGCTCAGGAGAAGGACCGGCAGACGCTGATCCTGCTCTTGATGACCGACCTCCGCGATTACGAGCTTGTCTTTGGCAAACTGTTCGCCAGCCTGCTGATGGTGATGGCGCTGATCGTCGTGTCGATCCCCGTGCTGTTTTTCGTCTCGCTGTTGGGGGGCACGGGCACCGACCAGGTGATTTGGGCGCTCGTGATCTGCGTCGCGTCGGCGCTGCCGGCCGGCAGCTGGGGACTGCTCGTGGCCTATTGGCGCGAGAAAACGTTCCAGACGCTGGCCGTAACCGTGCTAGGGTTTGTCATTTTCCTGGGGCTGGTCGAAGGCATCGTGGCCGCGCTGCCGGCCGGTTCGGCGGCTGCCCATTGGATCGGTCTGCTCGATCCGTATCGCGTCCTCTTCTCGATCCTTGATCCGCTGAGCGCCCATCACGGGCTGACCGCCGCCCACGTCGCCTCGTGGGACTTCTTGCTCGTGATGGCAATTGTGGCGGTTGTGATCAACGGCATCACTCTGCTGCGGCTCCGTGTTTGGAATCCGTCGCGCACCTTCTTCGCCGCAGCCATGATGCCCGAGGACGAAGCCCTCACGGCCGACGGCAAGGTCGTCACCGCGCGTCCGGTCGCAAAGACACGGCGAATCTGGGCCAACCCGGTCGTGTGGCGGGAGATCTGCACGAAGGCTTACGGCCGCAAGATCCTGGCCATCAAGGCGGCTTACGTGGTGATGGCGGTGATGATCGGCTTTCTGGTGAGCCGTCACCCGGCCTCCGGCGAGTTGGTGCTAGGGATGATTACGCCCAGCGGCGTGGCCTTCGTCGGCCTGTGCCTGATCAGCCTGATCATCATCAATGCTCAGGCCGTCACCGCCTTCACGTCCGAACGCGACGGCAAGACGCTCGAGCTGTTGCTGATGACCGACGTCTCCGCAAAGGAGTTCATTTACGGCAAGCTGGGCGGCATCCTCTACAACACGAAGGAGCTGATCCTCATTCCGCTGGCCTTGGCCGGATACGTCGCCTGGCTGGGGGGAACGGTCACCGTGGAGACGTTTCTGTACGTGGTGATCGGCTTTGCCGTGCTGGTGCTGTTCGCAGCCATGCTGGGCCTGCATTCGGGGTTGAGCTTCGACCGGTCGCGGACGGCGATCGCCAACAGCCTGGGGACGATCTTCTTCCTGTTCATCGGCATCTTCATCTTCATGCTGTTGTTGGTGGAGGCCCGCTCGTCGTTCGCCCAGCAGTTCGCCAGCTTCCTGGTGTTCATTCTGGCTGGCAGTATTGCCCTGTATGCGTCGTTGTCGCATCGCAATCCGTCGGGAGCGCTGATGCTGGCGGCCGGCGCGCTGCCGTTTCTGACGTTCTACGCCATTACGGAATTCCTGCTGCAGGGATCGCTGGGCGTCTGCTTCGCCATCGCCATCGCCTACGGTTTTACGACGCTGGCGATGCTGGTCCCCGCCGTCAGCGAGTTCGATGCCTCGCTGGGTCGCACGACGCTCAACAATACGTGACGCGCAGACAGACGCAGTTGGCCGATGGGTGACTTTGCGAGCGCCCGAGCGTTGATTTGGCGTCCCTCATCGGCCATTCTTCGTCCACCTGTTGTTTCTCGCGGACACTGTTTTGATAATGGGCGGACACTGCTTTGATAATGGGTTGATTCGCGCGGCGGGCAGCCCCTTGGCGGCGGCACCGCGCCTGCCGGCGGCCGACGCTGCCCGCCCGAATCCCGAACTGGAAGGTACGGTTCGCCACTCGCGATGAGCGAATTCCTGCATTCGACGGACCGTTGGCTCGCAGGCCTTGTGGCCATGCTGGCGTTGATGGCCCTGAGTGCGTTTCTGTCCGCCAGCGAGACGGCCCTCTTCTTTCTTTCGCACGACGAAATCCGCGCCTTCCGCGTGGGGCGTCCTCGCGAACGGGCGGCCGCCTCGCTCTTGGCCGACCCCGACCGGGTGCTCACAGGCATCCTCTTCTGGAACCTGGTCGTCAACCTGCTCTATTTCGCAGTCAGCATCGTCGTTTCCGAGCGGCTCTTGACGGCCGACTTACGAACGGCGGCCGCCGTGTTCGGTTTCGTGTCGCTGCTCGCGCTCTTGCTCTTTGGCGAGGTTGTGCCGAAGGTGGCGGCCGCGCTCTTTCGCCGGCGAGTCGCGCCGCTGGTCACGCTGCCGATTATCGCCATGATTCGGCTGCTCGACCCCGCGCTCCCCTTCTTTCGAGGGCTAACGCGGATTGCCCGGCGGACGTTTCTGCCGCACATCCATCAAGAGCCCTATCTCAGTCCCGAAGATCTCGAGAACGCGGTCAACGTCTCCGACCTGAGCGAGGAAATGATCCGCCAGGAAAAACAGATCCTCCACAACATCCTCGACCTGTCGGACATCACGGCGGAGGAGGTGATGCGGCCGCGGGGCACGTATCCGACGTGCCGGACGCCGGTCCGCGTGCTAGATCTGGCGTCGCGGATGCCGGACAGCGACTACGTGGCCGTCGTCCGCGAAGGGAGCGATGACGTCGAGTCGGCCATCGCCCTGTCGAGCTATTCGATGATTTCCGGGGAGCACTTGGCGGAGGGGGCCGAAGACGTCGTGCACGTGCCCTGGTGCGCCAAGTTGGGCGCCGTACTAACGCTCTTGCGGGAGCAGGTTGTCAGCGTTGCGTCGGTGGTCAACGAGTTTGGCGAGACCATCGGCATGCTCACCTACGACGACATCCTCAACACCGTGTTGATCCCCGAGCCCGATCGGGCGGCCCGCGTGTTGTCGCGGCCCCCTGTGCTCGAAGTCGCTCCCGGCTGCTATCACGCCGAGGGAATTACTTCGCTGCGGCACCTGGCCGGTCGGCTGGGCATCGATTACGACGCTGACGCCGACGCACTCGTGACGCTCGCCGGCTTGCTGCAGGAAAAGCTCGAACACTTGCCCGCCGTCGGCGACGAGTGCTTTTGGCACGACTTCCGCATCCGCGTGATCGAAGTCTCGAAGCGCGGCCGGCTGCGGGCAATGCTCACCCGCGCGCAACCCGCCCCGGAGGCGCCCGCATGAGCGGCATGCTGCCCTACCTGGGGGCCCTCGCGCTGTTCGTCTTCGGGCTGCGGCTGGCTGCCTTTTTCAGCGGCGCCGAAACGGGGTTTTACCGTGCGAGCTATTTGCGAGTGAGCATCGATGCGCAGGCCGGCGATCCAATCGCCAAACGCATCCTCTGGTTCTGCCAGAATCCGACGAATTTCGTCGTGACTGCGCTCATCGGCAACAACGTCGCGCACTATCTGCTGACGGTCGCGGTGGGAATTGCCGCGGTCGAGGCGGGGCTGTCCGAGGGAATGGCGGTCGAGGTCGTCGCCACGCTGCTCATCGCGCCGTTCGTCTTCACCTTCGGCGAGCTGATTCCCAAGAACCTGTATTATCGGGCGCCGCTCTGGCTCTTGCGGCGGAACGTCGGCTGGTTCGCGCTGTTTTATCGCTTGTTCCTGCCGATCAGTTTTCCCTTGATGGCGCTCACCAGGGTGCTGCAGCGCTTCAGCCGCACGGCCGCGAATCGGCCCGGACAACTCCTCGGGCGCGCGCGGCTGGTGCAAGTGCTCAGCCAGGGGCACCAAGAGGGGCTGCTGTTGGACGTGCAACGCAAGCTGATCGAGGGAATGACGCATCTGGCCGTGCAATCGGTCCAGTCGTCGGTCACCCCGACCAACCGGATTCTGGGCCTGGCGGAGAACGCGAGCCGGGACGACGTGTTGAGTTTCGCCCGCCGATACGGATTGACCAACGTGGCCCTCCGCCGCACCACCGGGGCCGACGCCTGGTTTGCCTACGTCCGCGTGGCGGACGTCTCGCTGACGCAGCGGCCGCTGACGGCGCTGGCCCGCGCAATGCCCGTCATCGACGCGAGCGCCAGCAAGCTGGAAGCCCTGTTGACGCTACGCGCGCAGGGAGCGGCCTACGGCATCGTGAAGTCGGGGCACAAGACGCTCGGCATGGCCAGCGACCACGGACTTTCCGAGCAGCTCTTCCGCGAGCCGCAAGCCGCGGGCGGACGCGGCGCGATTGCCCGCTAAGCACAGGTAAGGTCAGCCGCCGTTTCTTTGATGCCGGGACGGCCGACCGCTCACCTTACTTCGATCAAAGGCCCAAATCCCGACTCGTCGCAGAATCCGAACATCGCCGCCTCCTCGCAGTCGCCGAGGACGGCCAGGCGGGGCGTGGACCGGCTCTCGGGCGCCCACGACTCGAGTTGGCTGTCGATGGCGGTCAGCCGTCGGGACAGCTCCTCGCGGCGACCGGCCCAACGGCTCTGCCACTGTGCGTAGAGCGTTTCATCGTCGGCTTCCCGCTGGATGCCCCGGCGGAGTACGGTCTGCAAGCGGATGAGCGAATCTTCGAGACGGGTCCGCAATCGAGTCGGTCGGGCATCCAGCGGGATCGTCGGCATGGAGGGCTCCGGCGGCGGTTTCGGAGTGTGTGCCAGGTGAAACGGGTCAAAATGCGTAAACTTAATCGACACGCATCCCTGGCGACTTGAGGGGACAGCGAAGCTTTGCGGGCAAACATTCGTCGGAGGACCGCGCCCGCTGCGGGCAATCGTCACTTTCGGGTGCGCAGACCCTCGTCAATCCACTCGTCAGTCAGGACCCGCGCGATCGTTCCCGGGCGACTCTTCCGGACACCGCGCACGTGCGGCCGCCAACGGGGACTCTCCTTTAGCCGCGCTTCCAGGCCAGCGTCCAGTGGCGGTCGGTGGTCTGCTGAATGCAGGTTGGGGCGATGCCGAATTTGCCGGCCAGGCCGCGGATCTCTTCGAGCGTGAGCGCGGCGTGCAGCGACTCGGCGAACATTTCTTGCTGATGGGCGTCGGAGTCGCCGGCGTAGGCTTGGACCAGGTGCTTGAGATGTGACTCGGTGTCGGGGCGCAACAGATCGCGGACGAACAACAGTCCTCCCTGCGATGCGACGACGCGGATCATCTCGGCCAGGCAGTCGGCCGGATGGGGGATGTGGTGGATGATGCTGTTGGACATCACTACGGGGAACGCGCCGTCGTTGAACGGCAGCCGCTTGGCGTCGACCAGTTTCAGCTCGATCGCATGCGCAAGCCCCGCCTCCGCGACGTTTTTACCGCCCACGTCGAGCATCGACCGGGCTAAATCGACGGCGACCACGCGCCATTGATCGCCCCGGCGGCAAAGCTCGATCGGGATGAGCGCCGTGCCCGTGCCGACGTCGAGCACACGGGTCGGGCCGTTTAAGCGCATCAGGTCGTCGACGAAGACGCGGTTCACCTGCGAATGATCCATCGTGTTGTAGTCGATGGCCTCTTCGTCGGTGTCCATGACCTCCGGTTCGAGAACGCGTGGGATCATTGCCGCTGGCAGTCCGGGAGCGAGGGAGTCGAAGCGCGCGGCACCGCCGCCGATCGGCTGGCGCTATTGCACCGCGATGATACTCGGCCTGACGACCGGACGAAACGGCGGCTGCACCTGTGAGACCGCCGCCGGTTCGGGTGATAATCCGGCAGGTGAAAACGCGGCAGCTCGCCGGTCGCTCGCGATTACGAAGACCAGGAGTAACCGGACCCTGCCTCCGCCGGGACGTCCGCTGCCGATTCTTGGGCCAGCTTCTTGCCCAGCGCCAGCCACGTCTCGCGATGGAGGCGCAGGACCGGCAGTGCGTCGGCCAGGCGCGCGGGGTCGTGCCGGAGTTGGGCCTGCCCCAGGGACCGCTGCACGAAGACGAAGACCGCCTTCAACTGCTCGACGAGCTGTGGCTGTCGATTCGATTTGAGGCCGGCCATCAGCTCAGAGACGCATTGGTTAGATCGCTCGAGCTGAGCGTCGGCCCGGGCGAAGTCGCCGGCAAGTAGGGCTGCTTCGGCCGAGGTGGCATGGCGAATCGCTCCGTCGATGACCAACAAGTGCAACTGGTGCGGGGTCGCGGTCAGGACTTTGGTTTCGAGATACTCGGTGGAAAAGGACATCGCTTCGATTCTCTCCGTGGAATGCGGCTGCAATCGCTCGACCGCGCGGGCGGTCAGGCTGGGTTGGCCTAGGCGACCTTGCTGCTACTACTGCTGCTACTGCTCGAGCTGGATGAGCTGCTGTTGCTGGGGCTATCCTGGGCGATCAGCCCCACGTATTGCTGCTGGGCCTGCATTTTCGCCAGGTTCGTCTCGAGGTTGGCAAACGTCTGCGAGAGCTGGTTTTCCTGGTCGGTGAGAATCTGGTTGAGTTCGGTGATGCGGTTCTGGTAGTTGGTGATCGAGTCGTTCAGCGTGTCGCTCGCCACGCTGAAGGAGCCCGTTTGCGGGGCCGTGATGGCGTTGAGCGCGGTTTGGGCGACGGTCGCGAAACCCGTCTTTGCCGTCGTGAAGAAGCTGGCCACGCTCGCTGGATTAGCCTGCAGCGCGTTTTGCAGCGTCGTTTCGTTAAAAGCCAGCTGGTCGTTGGACCCGATGGTGATCCCCAAGTCGACCAGACTGGAGATGCCGCTCGAGCCCGAACCGAAGGTTTGCGTAACCAGCTGGGCGAGCTGGCTTTGTGCCTCCATCACGGTCGGCGAGCCTTCGAGCGCGCCGCCCGTATCGGTCGTCGTGTTGAACGACGTCAGCGTCTGCGATTCCGACACGAAGTTGTTGTAGTTCGACACGAAGTTCTGCAACGCCGTCACGATGCCCGAGGTGTCCTGCGTCACCGTGGCCGTATCCGGACTCTGGCCCGTCGCCAACAGCTGCACGTTGAGGCCGGGCAGCGCGTTTGTGAACTCGTTGGTGCTCGACGTCTGGATGAATCCGGACGAACCCGAACCGACGCGCAACAGCCCGTTGGAAGCCTGCGTCGTCGTCTGAAAGCCCAGGTTGCCCCCCGTCTCGGTGACGAAAAATTGCCCGGCCGCGCCGTTGGTGTTGGACGTCAGTGCCAGGTGGTACGGGTCGAACGCCGATCCGTCGTTGACGATCGAGGCGCTAACGCTGCCCGACTGGCCGATGGCATTGACGAGATTCTGCAGTGTGTCGGTCGAAGAGATGGTGATGACGGTGGCGGAGCGTCCGTCGATCTGCGATTGATTGTCCGAGTTCAAGGTGCCCGTCCCGGCAATCCGCAGGTCGGTCGCCGTCGTGCCCCCGTTATCGTCCTTGACCGACAGGGCCCCGCTTCCGCCGGCATTGTCCGTCAGCACGATGCCGTCGCCGGTGCTATTGAGCGCAGCGGTGACGTTGAGTCCGGACGTGTTAATCAGGCCCATCACGTCGCCCAACGTCTTATCCGAGCTAGTGAGGGCAATCGTGGCAGTTTTGCCGGCGGAGTTGGTGATCGTGAAGTCTCCGTTCGGCACGGCGGTTCCGCCCGGCGCGTAAGTCGACAGGCTGGTCGACCCGTTGACGTACTGCAAGTCGAGCGGTCCCGAATCGACCGAGCTGGTAGCCGCGTTGACCGAAATCCCCAGCTGTGTCGCGAGCGTGCTGCCGCCGACGTCCTGAATCATGAGGTTGTCGGCCGTCGAGCCCGACGTGTCGGTGACCTCGATGCCGTTGCCGGCCTGATCGATGCTTGCGGTGAGATCGAGCTTCTGCCCGCCGGTAGTCGTGGCCGAGTTGATGGCATCGATGACCTGGCTAAGCGAGGTCGCCCCGGCGAGGTTGATCGTCGCGGTTTGGCCGGTGCGGTCCTGCAGCTCGATCTCGCCCGTCTGCGTGATGCCTTGGCCGCCGTTCAAGTTCGACAACAGCACCGAGTTCATGCCGGCCAAGAGAGGCGTGCCGGAAATCGTGTTGCCGTTCGCGGCCACGTTCAATCCCAGCTCGCTGACGACCGACGCCGAGTTCTGGTTGCTGACGGAAAGCGTGCCCGAGCCGCCGCTGTTGTCGGTGAGTTGAATCCCGCCGTTGGACAGCGAGGCGACCAGCAGCCCGTTGTTACCGGTGGCGTTATTGATGTCGTTCAGGACATCGCCGACGGTTTCGGCACCGCCCAGGTTCACTTGCAGCTGCGTGCCGTTGGAGAGCGTGACTTCCATGTCGGACACGCCGGACACCGTATAGAGGCCGTTGCCGTCGTTGATCTGCGAGAGAAGCGTGTTGTCCGTGGTCTGGTAAACGTCCTGCCCGGTGATGGTGCCGGTGGTGCTCGTTTGGGCGATGCCCAGGTCGGTTGCCGTCTGGTCGCCGTCGACGTTGGCCACGCTGAGCGTGCCCGAGCCGCCCGAGGTATCGGTGATGACGAGGTGTCCGCCGGAGACTGAGGCCGTGACATCCGCCACGCCGTTGTCGTTGATCGCGTTGACGACGTCGTTGACGGAGTAGGCGTTCGACAGATTGACCGTCGTCGAGTGTCCCGCGCCGTCCGTGATGCTGATCGTCCCCGCCTGCACGCCCGAGTTGCCGTTGAGCGCGGCCAGTAGCGTGGGAGGCGCCAGTCCCCCGCCTGCTGCGATGGTCAGCGTTCCGGCCCCGACGGCCTGCGAGTTTTCATTAACGAAACCGGTCGACAGGTCGGTCTGGTTCGAAGCCAGCTGCAGCGCCTGGAACTGGTACGAACCCGGGGCCGCGCTGGTGCCAGCCGTCACGTTGAGCTGCGTCGGGTCGGACAACTGGACCTGGTAATCCTCAAAGGTCGATGGCTGCGCGAGTGATTGTAGTGCCGTTGTCGCCGGCGCGAGATTCGCCTCCAGCGTCTGGTAGCCGGTCTCCTGCCCCTGCACTTTCGTGATGTCGTTCTGCAGGTCGGTGACCTGTGCTTGCTGGCTCGCCTCGAGCGCGGTGATTAGCGCCTGGTAGTTGATACCGCTGACGGGTCCGACCGACGACGTGACCGGCGCCACCGTTCCGTTGGTGTTGACGATCGTCGTTGGCGAGGAGGTGCTGGAGCTACTTGAAATCGTCGACATTCAAAGCCACCCTGGAATACGGTCGCGGCGCAATGCGGCCCGTCTGCGGCCGAGACGCAGCCGCATCGGATGGTATCGGCCGGGCGCAAGTCTGGCTTGAATTTTGGGTTTTACCGAGTGGGCAAGTCGGGCAGATTCCGGGAAGCAGCGAGACTTTTCCGCGGCGAGTGCACCGCGCGCTGACGAATGGCGGCTGTAATTCGCGTGAACACGCCGCCCCACTGGCCGACTTCCGGCTGCCGCACCAGATGCAGCGACGGATACCAGGGCGTGTTCTCGCGCTCCAACAGCCAGCGCCATTCGGGAACGTGCGGCACGGCCAGCCAGGTCTCAACTCCCAAAGCGCCGGCCAAATGGGCGAGCGACGTGTCGGACGTGACCACCGCGTCCAGGCAGCGCAAGATCGCGGCCGTATCGAGAAATGGACCGTGAATTTCACTAAGCGTGAGGCCGAAATCGACGACCGGAAAAGTCGCCGAGCGCTGCGCGAGCTGCTCGGTTCCAGTTCCTTTCTGCAGGCTGAAGAGCCGCACACCGGGCAGCTTAGCCAAGGGTTCGAAGCAGGACAGGGGCATCGAACGAAAGCGGTCCTTCGGAAAGGCCGGATTCCCCTGCCAGTGAATGCCGACGCGCAAACCGGCGTAGCCCTCGATCCGCGCCTGCCAGAAACGAACGTGCGATTCGTCGGGCGAAAGATACGGAACGGTGCCGGGAATTGACTCGGTCGACGGCGTGAAGAACTGCGGCACGCTCAGGAGCGGCAGCCACGCGTCGAACTCCGGCAATGCATCCTCCTGCGTGAGCAACACGTCGACGCCTGCCAGCGAACGCAAGAGTCCGACTAGCGGCTTCTGGCAACGCAGGATCACTCGCCCAACTCGCGACTTCACCAGCGGAGCGTAGCGCGCGAATTGAATCGTGTCGCCTAAACCCTGTTCGGCGTCGAGCAGGATGGTGGCGTGGGGCGCGACGCTGCCGTCCCAACGGGGCTGGCGATGCGGCGTATGCGTCACTCCGGGCAGCTGCCAGCGCCATTCGTACTCGCTCCAACCGCGAGCGAAGTCTCCCTTTGTCAGCCAAGCCAGACTGCGGTTGTAGTGGGCGGCCGCGTAGCCGGGCCGCAGGGCCAACGCCCGATCATAATAGACGATTGCTTCGTCGACGCGCTGGGCGCCGAAGAGCGCGATCCCCAGGCCGTTGCAGAATTCGGCGCTGCGCGGCGCCAACTCGAGCGCCCGGCGGCCGGCAGCAATCGCCGCGTCGAACCGGCCCAGCGCGTCGAGCGCTTGCACGCTGTTGAAGTGCGCCCCGGCAAAGTCGGGCTGGATACGGCACGCGTGGGCGAAGCACTCGGCTGCTTGAGCCGGGTCGCCCAGCTCGAGCCGCGTGTTGCCCAGGTTGTTCCAAGCTTCGGGAAAGGCCGGGCAGAGCTCGACGGCTCGGCGAAAACAGGCCGCCGCCAGGTCGAGCTTGGCTTGATGCTTGTACGCCGTTCCCAGGCAGCGGTAGCCGGCCGCGTCGCGCGGGTCGAGCGCCAGGCCGCGGAGATAGAGACGGATCGCGTCGTCGAGACGCCCCTGCTTCTGCAGGGCAATCGCCGACTTACGGCAGCGGTCCGCGGAAGCCGTTTCGCGGGCAGCCTGGATCGACAACTGGGGCGAAAGTCGGACCGCTGGTGTCATGCCGTTTCCTTGGCTTCGGTTCGCTAGCCGCGGCGGACCGCCTCCTCGACGAGTTCAGACAGGATGCGGTTGTATTCGACGACGGCGCTCGGCGCTTCAAACAGCGCGTCGCTCGTCTGGCGAATACGCTCGACGACGTGGCGGCGCCATTCGGTATCGGTGCCGAGTCGCACGGCCCGCGAGACGTAGTCGTCCGGGTCAACGGCAATGCACTCGTTCACACCCATCGTGTTGTAAAAACCGGCCGTGAAGCGGCCGCGGAGGAATTGGCCGGGCAGCGTGACGATCGGCTTGTTGAGCGACAGGCCGTCGAACGACGTCAGCCCGCCGCCGTAATGAATCGGATCGAGCAGCACGTCGGCGTCGTCGATCAGACCCAGGTATCCGTCCATCGACTGATAGGGCACGAAGCGGATTCGCTCGGCGACGTGCCGCAACGCCAACCGCAGCCGGTTTTGCAGCTTGCGGGCCGCGTAGCCGTGACGGTCCTGGGGAATGACGATCGTTCCGCGGGGATCGCGTTCGAGGATCTCGCCCAGCAGGCCGTCGAAATCGGGATGGAACTTTTCGATCTTGTGCGGACAGAAATAAACGTGCTCAGTGGCAGTCGACCTGAAGACCGGGCTCCGCGAGTTGTCGCCGACGCCGAGCCGCGTCTGCCAGGTGAGCAGCGAGGTGGAGGTGATGACGCGTTCGCTGTAAGCGCGCTCCGGGCGGGGCGGCTCGCAGACGGTGCTCGTCAGGAAGTAATCAACCGGCGGAATCCCCGACGTGTCGGGCAGCCCGGCTCCCGTGCATTGCACCGGCGCGAGGCGGCAGAGCGGCAGAAAATAATTGGTGACGTCGGAGCCAATCTCCCAATGGTAGAGGACGGCAAACCGGCCCTCGCGGATGCGGTCCACGATCCGGTCGAAGCGACTGGGGATGACAAAAGTCTCGAACGCTCCGGTTGGAACCCGTGCCTCGATCCGCCGCTGCCCGCCGGCCGAGCAGATCACGACCGGCTCAAATTCGCGGCGATCGAGCCGCTCCAACACGCCCTGCAAATAGCGAAGAAAAACTCCTTCGTGCCCGTCGGTGACGACGAAGCCGACGCGCGGCTTGCCTGCGCGCAGCCACCAACGATCGTAGCCCCCGCCCGCTTCGGCCAGCCCACCGAAGATCCGGGCGTAGGCCTCTTTGAGCGGACGATTGTCACGACCATGGAACTGCAGCGTGTACGGCGGCGGGCAGCCCTGGCCGGCGATGACAGACGGCGTGATCGCCAGGTTTTTCGTCGCAAATTCCTCGAAGCGAGCCAGCAGCCGCGCCCGATACTGGTCGATGCCAACCGTGCTGTGAAAGACCACCGGGCACAACGTGTCCAGCCACAGCTCCCAGAGCGGTTCGCCCTGCACGTGGCGAATCACCTTGCGATAAGCGGCCGCGGCCCCGACCTGGTCGTCCTGCTCTTTCAGCACGTTGCCCAGCGCCACCAGCACCGTGAGATCGTCGGGCTTTTTCAAGAGGACCTTTTCGTAGCACCGCCGAGCACTGTCGAGATCGAACAGCTGCCGGTAAGCGTTCCCCAGTTGATACATCGCGGGGAGGAAGTCGGCGTCGCGCTCGAGCGTGGCCAGATACGCTTCAACAGCTTCGCTCAACCGCTTCACCGATTTACAGGCGTTCCCCAGATGGTAGAGCGCCTGCCGCTCCTTCGAGCCTAGGGCGATCGCCTGGCGATAGCTGCTAATCGCTTCCTCGAAGCGCTCGCTCAGATGCAGCGCGCGGGCGTGCGCATAATGGGCGTTGGCATTTTGCGGATCGAGGCTCAGGCCGCGACGATAGCAGTCGATGGCTTCGTCGAACTTCTTCTGGTCCTTGAGCGCTTGCGCCAGGTTCAACAGCAGGTTGGCCTCTCGCGGGCTGCGCTCGAGGGCCCGTCGATAGACGCCTTCCGCATCGGCCGAGCGTTCGTTCTGCAGGTAACACTCCGCGAGGCTCTTGAGCAGCTCGTCCGTATCGTTGCCCTGGGCAAGAGCCCGTTCGTAGGCTGAAATCGCCTCAGCAGTGTGCCCGCCGCGGGCGCGGCAACGGCCGAGTTGAGCCAGTGCCGCGGGATGATTCGCATCAAGTTCCAACAGGCACTCGAAGCAGGCCGCCGCGTCGTCGAGTTCGCCGCGTTCCAGCAGGGCCGAGCCCAGGTTCATCCAGGCGGGAAGATTCTTGGGGTCGAGCTGTGCGGCCCGCTCGAAGCAGTCGATCGCGCCCGTTTGCTGGCCTTGCTCACTCAGCACGACCCCCAGGTTGAAATAGGCGATCGAAAAATCGGGTCGGAGCTGCAGGGCCCGACGAAACGCAGCTAGCGCTTCGACCGGGCAGTCGAGCGCGCGATAAACGTTTCCAAGGCTGTTGTAGAGCTCGGCTCGCCCCGGATCCGCGTCGATGGCCTGGCCGATGCGATCGACGGCCGTCACGTGCTCTTGCTTCTGAAAGGCGATCACGCCCAAGAGGTGCAGCGCGTCGGCATGACGCGGATGGACGCGGAGCGTCTCGCGGCAGGCGGCCTCCGCTCCGGGCAGGTCGCCGTCGCGATGGTGCTCAAACGCGGTCTGCAGAAGATCGGAAGCGGCAACCGCCATATTTGTTCCCGCGATAGTTCACGTGCGCGACGGTCAGCGAACATCCGCTCGCAGGCCGGCCCTGACACGCCAAAGTCCGGTGCGAAACGGCTTAATCTGTATCGGCGTTAAAGCCTCCGGCGAATGAAGTGACCTTCGTGGCAGCGGATGCGCGGGGCGCTCGAAAGAAGGGGAAAAATTGCTTCGGGAGCGAAGGAATTTGCGAAGGCAAAGTCTTTCGAGGCATCGTTCGTTACGGCGTGGCGAAGACGTAGAGTTGGGCCTCGGTGCCGTCGCCGGAGATGCCCAGCGCGTGCGAGCTGATTTTGAAGCCAGCCTCCGTGAGTCGCGCCAGCCACCATTCGGGCTTTTGCACCGTCAGGTGCAGCGCTTCGCCCAGGATTTGGGGACCGAACACGTCCTTGATGACGGCGATCGAAAAGAAAGCGAACCGTCGACTGCTGTGATGCAAATTGGCCAGCACGGCCGGCACTCGCTCGGTGGGGATGTGCTCCATTACGTCGCAGCAGATGACCGCGTCGTACAAGCGGCGGAAATCGTCCGGATTCCACAAGCAGCCCACCGTCAACACCTGCTCTTTGATCTCGGCGAAGCAGGGGTCGAGGCAGTTGTCGGTGATGTCGAAGCCGTGCACGTCGAATTCGCCGGCGTGCTCGTTAATCAGCCGCCACATCAGCTTGCCCGAGCCGCAGCCCGCATCCAGAATTGTTCGCACGCTGTGATTGCGGAGCGCGTCGAGCAACGGCAGCCGCTCGAGAGCGTCTGCTCCGGGCGAGAAGTCGCGGTAGCGATCGAACTTCCAGACCTGTTCGTACTTCGCCCGCTCCTCGGCGGCCTGTGCGTCGAAGATCGTAAGACTCGGCGGCGGCGTCGAGCCTGGCGCCGCTTTGGCCGGCTGTGTCATAGCGACTGCGCCGGCATCGGTCTTCGAGCCGCGAGACGTGGCCAGCAGGCGCAGGTGGCCGGTCACTTCCTGGAAAACGGGACTCCAGTCGCCGTGCTTGGGCTGCCGCACGAGCCGCATCGACGGATACCACGAAGTCTCGTCGCGTCCGAGCTGCCACCGCCACGTCGGCGCGAAGGGCAGCAAGTTCCAAACGGGAACGCCCAGAGCGCCCGCCATGTGGACCGTCGCATTGTCGACCGAGATCACGAGATCCAATTCGGCGACAAGCGCGGCGAAGCCGTCGAGATCCTTGAGTGGATCCAGGTGGTCCCAATGCTGCAGCGGAGCGTCGAGCAGGCCGGCCGCTTCCACCAGCTCCGCCGGCGTGGTGCCGTACTGCAAGTCGACGAACTTGACGCCCGGGACGGCAAAGACCGGCTGCCACTGCGCGAGGGCCGTCGAGCGGCGACGCAGCTGAATGGTTTTGCCGCCGCCGCGCCACGAAATGCCGACCTTCAGACCGTGACCCAGCTCGGCCAGGCGGCGGCTCCAGTCTCGCCGCTGCTTGGGGCAAGCCGCCAGGTACCGCAGCCGCTTGGGGAAATCGGCTGACGTACGCCGCAGGAATCGCGGCAAGCTGCCTGCCGGAGAATGGGCGGTGATACCGGCTAGATCGGCCTCGTCATTCGAGAGGGGTCGCGCAACGACTTCGGCGAGCGGGAACGAACGGGCAAAGAGAGGGACCAGGCGCGGATCGCATTCGATCAGGCATTGCCGCGACAAGGCCAGCACGTCGGGAACGCACGAGGCGAAGAAAATTTCATCGCCAACTCCCTGTTCGCCGTGAATCAAAAGCGTCTGGTCGGCCAGGTCCTCGCCGTTCCAGGCCGGAGCGGCGAACGTGCGGGGCGTCAGGTCGTAGCGCCATCGCCACTCGTATTCGTCCCAGCCGCGGGCGTAATCGCCCTTCATCAGTAGCGTACCCGCGCGGTGGAAGTGAGCCTCGGCATCTTCGCGGCGCTGCTCGACGGCCCGATCGTGGCTCGCCAGCGCGTCATCCAAACGGCCCAGCTGCTGCAGGACGACGCCCAGGTTGATGTGCGCTTCGGTCAGACCAGGCTCGACGTAGAGCGCCCGCCGATAACAAGCTGAGGCCTCGGTCGGCTGCCCGAGATCCTTGTAGACGTTGCCTAGGTTGAAGTGTGCCTTAGCGTTGGCTGCGTCGATCTGCAGCGCGCTCTCGTAGCAGGCGATGGCCTCTTCGTACTTTTCGAGCGAAGTGTAGGCCGAGCCCAGGTTGTTCCAGGCGGTCCCGTCGGTGTCGTCGATCAACAGCCCCTGTTCGTAATAGGCGGCCGATTCTTCGTGCTGCTCGACGGCCAGCAGGCTGAAACCCAAGCCGAAGTAGGCGGCCGCGCAGTTCGCATCGACCTCGAGCGCGTGCCGGAAGAGCGCGTCGGCCTCTTCAAATTGACCGATGGCCTGCAACTGCCCGCCGCGGGCGCACCACTGTGCGGGATTCGACGCGACCGGCACACTGGCAAGCGCCGGCGTGTCCGGGTCGATCACACTGGCCACTTCCCGTTCGCGGATCGCCTGTTGAATGGTCGACTGATTGAGCCGGGCTTCGGAGTAATCCGGGCGCAAAGCCAGGGCCTGATCGATCGCCTGCAGGGCTTCTTCGCTACGGCCCAGCGCGTCGAGCGCGGTGGCCAGGTTGTTGTAGGCCTCAGGAACGGACCCGTCGAGTCGCAGAGCTTCGCGATAGGCGGCGACGGCCGGCTCGAACTGCCCGCACCGCGAAAGGGCGTTGGCCAGGTTGTAGTGCAGGCTGGCTGAGCGCGGACGGCACTCGACGGCGCGGCGATAACTTGCGACAGCCTCTTCCGCACGTCCCAACGAGGAGAGCAGGGCTCCGCGGTTGTTGAGCGCTTCCACGTAGCCGGAATTGATGCGGAGGACTTCGTCGTACGCTTGCAGGGCTTCATAGGGACGGCCGGCCGCTTCGAGGGCCATCGCCAGGTTGTACCGCGCGCCGAAGAAGCCGGGCTGCAGCCGAACGGCTTCGCGAAAGGCGTCGATGGCGGCATCAATCCGGTTGAGCGCGCGGTAACACGCGCCCAGGTTGCTGTAGTACAACGCCGAGCCGCCGCTCTTGGCGATCGCCTGGCGAATGAAATGCACGCCCTTCGGGTGATCGGACTTCTGATGAGCGGCCACGCCCAAGAGGTGCAGGGCGTCGGCATGTCCCGGGTCGACGCGAACGATCTCGCGATAAAGGGCCTCGGCCTGCTCGATTTCGCCCGCTTCGTGATGCTTGATCGCGCGATGCAACGACTCCGAGACCGCAGCCATCGGATTCCCTTCCGCCATGAAGAATTGTCGAGCGTTCAGCCGACGGCGGAGATGAGACGATCCCCCGACCCGCAATGCGCCCCCTGACGCAGGCCGCGCTCGTACTTATCCTGTATCGGTCGCGCAAGCTCTGCGGATTAGGCAATCGGTGCCGGCGCGGATCGGCGCTCCGAAACGCGACCCGGCGCGGTTGCACTCCGCGCGCGAAGGGTCGCCGTCTATTCCGCGACGGGCCGCGTGTCGGCCGGAGACATCCGCGCGGGATCTTTACGATAGACCAAATACGAATAGACCATGATCGTGACCGCGCACACCCCGTCGACGGCCAGCATCGTGCCGAAGACCCACACGTTCTGCGCGATTCCCCAGACGATCGCGAACAGTCCCATCAGGATGAAGAGCCAGCCGGCCAGCCGATGCGTCTTCGTCCACGACAGCTTGCTCGAAAGGGTCCACGGAGTCCGCACGCCGACGAACCAGTTGGGCCGAATCTTCCCCATCACGTTGCCCAAGACGAGGAACAGCACGCCCATCGCCAGGCCGACCACCGTGGTCATGTTGACGTGATAGCCGAACGCCGTCAGCACGCCGACCGTATAGATGGCGGCCAGGAACAGCGTGACCGTCAGACGAATCGCGTCGTACGCGCCGAGGAACGTGCGATAGTTCTCCTTCCCCGGATCGAAGGCCGGCAGCACCCGCAGCAGGCCGTAGAGGCCGAGCGCCACCAGCGGCAACAGCAACAAACCCTCGAACTTGCCGCCGTAGCGATCGACTTGGCCCTGGAAATTCCAGTGCGCGGGAATGTGATCGGGGGCATACGACCAGCAGAGCACGCCGGCGAGAAACATCGCCGCAATGGGCAAAAGCTGAATGACTTCCATCCGCCAGTTGGGCTTCATGTTTTGGCCTTTGCAGCGGTCTTCTTGCCGACGGCCAGCAGGTTCATCACGGCGGTGAGCGTCTGCTCGACAGCCGAGACGTTCAAGCTGTAGACGACGGTCGTGCCGGTCTTCTCCGCGACGATCAGCCCGGCGTGTTTGAGCACGTTGAAGTGGCCCGAGAGGGTCGACTTGGCCAGCGGGAACCGCTCCGCGATTTCGCCCGCCGTCATGTCGGAGCTTTGCAGGAGCCGCAGGATCTCGCGGCGCGTGGGGTCGCTCAGGGCCTGAAAGACTTCGTTCATGTGTCAGAACCGGGCATGTAGTTCTGTATTTCGCTAACTAACGAAATATAGGGTCGATTGGATCACCGGGCAAGCACGCAAAAAATGGATTCGTCGCAACTAGGGCGCGGGACACGGCTTAGCCGGGGGCCGGTGGCTCGGCAGCGAACGCCGGAAGAAGTCGTAGAAGTTCCGCCAGAGGATGCCGTCGATATCGTCCTGCGAGTAGCCGCGGCGGGCCAGGATCTCGCCGATCTTGGGCAGGTTGGCGATCGTGTCGAGGTCGTGCGGCGATTGCTCGGTGCCGAAGCCGCCGTCGAGATCGGTCCCCAGTCCGCAGTGTTTGGCGTTGCCGACGAGCTGGCAGATGTAGTCGGTGTGATTGACGACGTCCTCGAGCGACACGGTCTCGGCCGAGGTGACGCCGCGGATCCAATCGGGCTTCAGCATCCAGTTGTCGAACGAAGCTCCGATCACGGCGCCGCGGGCGACGAGCGCCTTGATCTGATCATCGGCGAGCTGGCGATCGCCGGGGACCAGCGTGCGGCAGTTGTGATGACTGGCGAGCACGGGCCCGCCGAAGATGTCGAGCGCCTGCCAGAACGATTTGTCGGCGAGATGCGTCGCGTCGAGGATCAGGCCGACTTTGTCCATTTCTTTAAGCAGCGCGGGCCCCTGTTCTTTCAGTCCGCCGTCGCTCCCGGTGCCGTGACAGTAATAATCGGGGCCGTAATGGGCCGGACCGAGGGCGCGGAGGCCGGCCGCGAACCACTCGGCGACGTGCTCGGGCCGCAGGATCGACCAGCTCCCCTCCATGCTGAGGATGAAGCCGATCGGGCACGCGGAATCCTTCTGCCAGGCTCGCACGTGATCCTCGAGCGTTTCCCGATCCGAAAGTTCCCGCAAATGTCTGGCCGCGACCATCGCCCGGTAGTAAGCCAACTGCCCACAGCTCGCTGCGAATGCCGCCTCGCGCGACTGGTAAAAGGTGAGCGCCTTGTTCGTGCGGTGCAGCCGCGGCAACAGCGTCGCTACGACGGTACCCACGCCGCCACGCCGCAGCTCGGGCCACGAAACGGTGTTTGGCCCGGGAAACGCGCCGGCGAGATGCTTTTCAAATTGCCGAATTTCGGCCACCGGCAACATCAGGTTGCGATTGTAGTCGCAGGCGTTCCAGGCCATGTCCAGATGGGCGTCGAAGATCATCGTCGGCAAGTCTCCCAGAGCCACGCACGCAGTAAGCGGTGTCTTTGTCTTTCTCTTGCTTCTTCTCTATTCCGCGCCGCCATTCCGCGTCGCGACGAGCTGGTCAACACCGGCAGCCACCAGAGCCGCCCAGCCGACCAGGAACAACACGCCGCCGAACGGCGTCACCGCCCCCCAATACTTGTCCCCCGTCAACGTCAGCACGTAGAGGCTGCCGGAGAAAAGCACGATGCCGAGGAGAAAGCACCAGCCCGCCACGTCGAGCGCTCGCCGCCGAGTCGCGCGAACGGCCGCCAAGCCAACGGCCAGCAATGCCAGCGAGTGATACATCTGGTACTCTGCCCCCGTCTTGAAGTCCTGCAGATATTTCCACGACGCGGGGACTTCCAGCCCGGCCACTTTCTTCGCCGGCGCGTCGGCGTACTTCTGCGGAAAGTATTGATCTAGACCGTGCGCGGCAAAGGCGCCGAACGCGACGGCCAGGCCGCCGAGAATGGCGCCGATCCGAAACCAGGGGAGCGAGAAATGCATGCGTGTTCGACCTCAGTTGTTTCGCCGCACGCTATAGAAAACGACGCGGTCGGACAAGCTGCGCCGGTTCGAGCGGGGGATCAGTCGCCGCCACGCCCGCTCGTACGGCCCTGTCCCCGGTGCAATTAACGTCGCAATTTGACGGTGCAATTTAGAAGAGAGCCGCCAGCCGACGGCCTTCGGCCAGTCGCCAGGGGCGGCCTGTGATGTCGCGGATTTCGTGCAGCGGGTCGAGCCCGAACGACGAGAAGATTGTCGCGGCCAGGTCGCCGGGCGAGACCGGATCGGTCGCCGGGTACGCGCCGATTTTGTCGCTGCTTCCCACCACGCGGCCTCCTTGGATGCCGCCGCCGGCCAGAATCACCGAGTAGACATGGGGCCAATGGTCGCGGCCGGCGCTCGAGTTGATCCGCGGGCTGCGTCCGAATTCGCCTTGGGCGACGACGAGCGTGCTGTCCAGCAAGCCTCGCGCGTCGAGATCCTCGAGCAGGGCGGAAAGTGCCTGGTCGGCCGGCGGTAGCAGGTGATCGCGATGCCGCGGGAAGACGCTCTGGTGGCTGTCCCAGTTGGCCTCCTGTCCGTTGTGAATGCGGTCGTTCACGTTCACGAATCGCACGCCTGACTCGACCAGCCGGCGGGCCAAGAGCATGCTCTGCCCCAGCGTGTTGCGGCCGTAGCGATCGCGGAGCGGGGCCGGCTCCTTGGCGATATCCAGGCTGTGACGAACGGCCTCGGAACGCAGGAGCGCGAACGCCTTGCCGTAATACTCCTCGACCGATCTGCGGCTGCGGGTCGTCGGCGGGCTGGCCGCCTGCCGATCGATGACCGACATCAGTTTATTGCGAGTCTTGAGCCGATCGGCCGAAATGTCGGCCGGCAGCTTGAGGCTCGAGACATTGAACTGCGCGGCGTTCGGATCGTCGGTGATCTGAAAGCGCTCGTACGACGGGCCGAGAAATCCGGCCGTTTGCCCCGGCAGTTGCACCACGTTGAACATCACGTGCGGCAGAGACACGTGCGGCAGACCGAGGGGCGAGTCGGGCATCAAATAGCTCACCGCGGCCCCGTAGCTGGGGAAGCTCAGCGCGTCGTCGTCCAAAAGCTCGAGATCGCCCCGCAATGGCGTCCGCCCACACATCGCCTCGACGGCGGCCGCGTTATGGTTCGTCATCGGGTGGTGCATGCTGCGGATGATCGACCACTTGTGGGCCATCCGCGCCAGATGCGGCAGGTGCTCGCAGACCGTGACGCCCGGGGCCGACGTCGCGATGGGCGAGAATTCCCCGCGGACCTCCTTCGGGGCCGCCGGCTTCATGTCCCAGCTATCGATGTGGCTGGGACCGCCATAGAAGTAGACAAAAATGCACGAGCGGATCGGCGAGCGGCCGGGCTCTCCGGGCCGAGCGGCGACGCGGGCGCCGGCGGATTCGGCACTCAGCAACAGCGACGGCAGGCTGAGACCGAGCGTTGCCGCGGCCCCCGTCTGCAGAAATCCCCGCCGGCTGACCGACGGTGTCTGGCTGACCGACAGTGTTGGACCGGTCAAACCCGCGCTGGGCTGCATATTTGAGGCTGGAAAGGTCGCCGTCATTTCATGCATCCGTTCGAGCGTGGTGAGAGAAAATGGAGGGCGGGGCGGGTGTGCAGGCGGGTCGGCGCGAACGCATCAGCCAATGTTAATAGGATACCATCCGCGTGCTCCGGCGCGAAGATTCCCACGCCGCCCCCGCCGAGTCTCCCCCTGCATTATGCTGAATCGGGAGAGGTGAGCGACGTGGCGCGACGCAAAGAAACAGACGGCGAAAAGGCGATCCGGCAGCGGATCGACCTCTGCCGAATCGCCCCCGGGCAAAAGGTTCGACTGTCTCACTTTGATACCGAATGGGGCGGCGGCGATCTGCGGGATCGCTGGACCAAGCGAGAGCTCGAATCGTTGCTGACGCAGGACGTCAGCCGGCTCGCCAAAGCCCAGGACCTGCTCTACGCGGATGCGTCCCGGGCGCTGCTTGTTGTCTTTCAGGCGATGGATGCGGCCGGCAAGGACAGCACGATCAAGCACGTGATGTCGGGAGTGAATCCGACGGGCTGCCAGGTCTATTCGTTCAAGCCGCCATCGGAAGAGGAGCTCAAACACACCTTCTTGTGGCGCTGCATGCAGGCCCTTCCCGAACGCGGCCGCATCGGCATCTTCAACCGTTCGCACTACGAAGACGTGCTCGTGGTCAAGGTGCATCCGGCGCTGTTGCAGTCGCAGCACCTTCCGCGGGGCAAGCCAGAGAAGGGTTTCTGGGAGGCCCGCTACGACGACATCAACAATTTCGAGCGGCACCTCGACCGCAACGGCACGCGGATCGTGAAGTTCTTCCTGCACGTCTCGAAAGGGGAGCAACGCCAGCGGTTCCTCAAGCGTCTCTCGGAGCCGAACAAGTATTGGAAATTCTCGCCCGGCGACGTGCACGAACGCCGCTACTGGGACGACTATGTGGCCGCGTACGAAGAGTGCCTGAGCCGCACGAGCACCGCGTGGGCGCCGTGGTACGTGATTCCGGCCGACCACAAATGGGTGACCCGGGCACTGGTCGCCGAAATCATCACGCGGGAAATCCACAAGCTGGCTCTCCGCTATCCGAAGGTCGAAAAAGGCCTCCGCAAGCAGTTCGACGAAGCCCGCAGCCTGCTCGAGCACAAGAAGATCTAGCCCGCGTCGCCCGGTGGGCCTTGCTCGTGCAGTGGCCGCCTCGCGAACGCTTCGGCGCAGCTGTGCCGATTTCAACGGTGCTGACGGCTGGCGCCGCGTCTGCCGGCCGCTCCTACTGTTACGACGTCCAGATTTCGCGGACGCGGCTGGCTCGCCGGTCGGGCGAATTGGCGGATGTGAGCTAGGTTTGTCGTGCGGGGACGGGCCAACCGCATCGGCTGCGCCGGGAATGCGCAGCCTCCCGTTTGGTTGCCGAAGTCGAGGATGAGGATGGGTTCGCCCGCCGTCGAGACCGCCACCGATCTCAAACAACTTCCTTTGCGAGCGCTGGTCGCGTATGCGGCCCGCTGCGCCCGGCGGGTGCAATCCGAATATGCACCCGACCCGAGTAATGCGGAGTCGGCCGCGTGCATCGAGGCGATCGAGAACGCGATCCGCATCGCCGAGCAAGTCGCATCGGACGAAGAGCCCGATGCCGACCTCTTCGCCCAGGCCGAGGAAGCCGCCGTCAAGGCGATGATCCTGGTCAGCGGCGAGGAGAACGGGAACTCGTCCGCTGCCTACGCTGCCAACGCGGCCTATGCGGCGATCGACGCGGCCTCCGCCGTACGCTCGGTCGCCGACGGTGAGGATCTCAACGCCGTGGGCGACAAAGTCGCCGACGCGGCCGCCATCGCCTACGATGCGGCGGCTGCCATTCGGGACGACGTTCCCCGCGCGGCCCGCCTCGACTGGGAGATGCTTCACCGGATGCATCTGGGCAAGTTCCCGGCCATCGGCGAGAAAGTAAACCCGGCAGAGACCGGCATCCTGGGCGCACTGTTTCGTAAGGGTGCGGCCGGTGCCAAGAAGAAGCCCGCGAAGCCCGCGGCTGCTGGCGGCGACGAGCCTGCGAAAACGGCCGAGCCGGCAAAGCCGCAGGTCACCCCGTCCGACGACCTGGCAGCCACGTTCAAGCTGCGCGAGGCGGCCGAGCTGTTGCGGGCCCGGCAGGACGACCTGTGCGCCTTCGAAGCGAAACTCGAGGAAGAGCGGCAGGCGCTCGAAGCCGATCGCGAGGCGCTGAAGACGAAGCAGAGCGAACTCGAAACGCAGCAGGCCGACGTGAACCGCCAGGCCGCCGAACTCGACCTCGACCGCGCGCGGGGCATCAACGATGCCCAGGCGGCAGAAGCGGCCGCCGAAGCCGCGGCGCGGGTGGAGCAGCGGCAAAAGGACTTGGAGCAAACGCAGGCGCAGCTCGAGGCCGAACGGGCCCGCCTGGGCGAAGAGCGCTCGAACTTCTTGGCGGAGATCGAGCGGCTGCAAAGCGAGAAGGCGCAGCTCGAAAAAGAGCGCGAATCGCTCGGCCATCGGGCCGCCCAAAGCGAGTCGGACGAGGCCAACCTGCAGCGGCAAAAAGAATCGATCGAAGAGGAGCGGGCCCGCGTCTCCGCCGAACGCGAAAAATTGCTGGCCGAGATCGAACGGCTGCAGGGCGAGAAGGGGAACATCGAAAAGGAGCGCGAGTCGCTCGGCCAAAAGGCGGCGCAGGCCGCGAGCGTGCAGGCCGAGCTTGATCGCCAGAAGGACGCCCTCGAAGACGAGCGCGAGCGGCTGGCTGGCCAACTCGAAAGGCTCCAAGCCGATACCGAGCAGTTGACCGATCGGTCGAAGGAGTTGGCTGAACGGGAAGGGCACTTGCGTGCCCTGCAGACGCGGCTCGACGAAGAGCGGACGACGCTCGTGGTCAAAGCCGAGCAGGCCGAGCGGGCGGCCATCGACCTGCGCGAGGCGGCGGAAAAACTCAAGCAAGAGAAGCAGCAGCTCCGCACGCAGCAAGACGAACTCCGGGCCCGTCGCGACGAGCTGTCGACTGCCGAGCAGTCGCTGGCCGACGAGCGGGAAACGCTCAAGACGGAGGTGGAGAAGTTCCGGGCCGAAGTCGCCAAAGCCGAGGCGACACGAGCCGACTTCGCTCTCCGCGAGCAGCAACTGCAAAGCCGTCTGCGGGAGTTTGACACGCGCGAGTCGTCGCTGACCGAGCGGCAAAAGCAGCTCGACCACGCGGTCGAAAGCGTGACGACCCGCGAGGCGGCCTCCGCGAAGGAGCGGGCAGAAACCGAGAAGCTGCGGCGAGACGTTGACGAGCGGCGGCGGCAACTCGACAAAGAGCTGGCCGAGTTCAAGGTCCAGATCGCCCACGTCCAGTCGGAGGCGGCCCGCATCCAGGCCGAGCGGGACGAATTGCAGGCGGCGCACGACGACATCCGCGACCAGAAGGCGGCCGTCGAGTCGGCCCGCCAGCACCTCGAGCACGACCGAACCAAGGCCCGCGAGCAGGCAAAGGACGTCGAGCGCGACAAGAAGAAATACGCCGAGCTGCGGACCCAATACGAGGCCGACCAGCGGCTCCTCAAAATCGCCCGCGAAGAGCTGGAAGCGGCCCGCTCGGAGCTGCGGCAGCAGAACGAAAAGTTCGAGGCGTCGCGAGTCGCGTACATGGAAGAGCGGGCCCAGGTCGCCAAGAAAGAGGCCGACATCCACAAGGCGCTCAAGCAGCTCCGCGACGAGCGGAAGCGGCTGCAGCCGGGCGAGGACTCGCTCCACACCTGGAGCCTCACGCAAACCCCCAAGGAAACCGTCGCCGACCTGCAGGTCCTGCTCGGCCGCCTGCACGAGGAGCGGACGCGGCTCAAAATCGAGCGAGAAGAGCTGGCGGAAGTCTTTTCGCTGATCAGCCGGGCGGGGGGACTCGCAGGAGCGCGGACTGGAAAAACCGCGGCCGCTGCCGATGCCGGACCGCGGGTCGAGGGTCCGCGGCTGCGGATGATCGTCGAACCGGGCTCGGCCTCGTCGTCGAAGTTGTCCGACCTCCTGACCGAACTCTCTGTGCTCGATCGGCAGTTGGGCGGACCGGGCGTCGAGTTCATCGCGCGCGAGTGCCGCACCTGGCAACCTTCGGCCTTGGCCGCTCGAACGGCCGCCGGTCAGCCGGCCGCGCGACCCGATCCCAACGCATCAGCCGCTCAAGACCGCTCATTTGTCGAGATCTATGCGGTGCCGCAGAAGCTCACGGCCGGCGAGGGCGCCGCGAAAGCCAGCGCCTCGCACTGGGACCGCTTCAGCGCGAGCCTGTTCATGGTCTTGCGACTCGACGCGGGCCAGGCGAAATACTTCGATTTGGCTGACACCGCGTCGCGGGAACATCCGTCGTACGTGCTGGCGGCCGACGCCGCTGTCCGCGCGAGCCGCAAGCCCAAGGCGATCGAATCCGCCGCAAATGCCAACGCCGCCGCGGACAAAGGGGCCGTCAAGGAAGCGTCGGTCGACGCCATCAACCAGCAGTTGCAGCGGATCGAAGATCTCCGCCGCAAGTTCGAGCGGGAAGACTCGCTGATTCTGGAGTTGGCGCCGGCCGTCGAAGTCTCCGGCACCGAGCGGGTGGGAGAACCGCCCGCCGCGCCGATCGTCGGCAAATCGAAAAAGCGCCTGGCGATCATCTCGGGAGGCGTGGCGGCAGCCGCGGCCCTGCTGGCCAGCGTGTGGTGGTTGGTGCACGGGTTCTGAGCGCGGCTCGACTCGGTTTAAATTCGCGCCCCGCACTGCGATGGCTGACCCGTCAGCTCCGTTCAGTTCCGCTGCGCGCGTCGCGTTGCTTCGGCCGCGATCGCCGCCAGCGCCGACTGGTAGGCCGCCCGATACAGCTCTTGCTGCCAGGCGAGCTGCGGCGGCGAGACGTTCTGCAGTAGCGCTTCGGGCACCGGTGCGAAATTGGCCGGCGGCGCGAGCGGGTTGTGGAAGCTGGGCGAGTTCTGCGGCATGGCGTTCTCCGCGAGCGTGGTGTCTGCGTCGGCCGACAGATAGGCGGTGATGCGATTGGTCGTCATCGAATGACTCCTGCGGCCCGAGGGCGGCGGACCGGCCGATCGTGCGAGCGGCCGTGTCCGCGCGTCGAGACGAAAAAAGAGCCGCGGACGGCGTCCGGGCTCTCGATGTTCATTGCGGTCGAGTGCGAAGCGTTACCGCGCCGCGAGAGCCCCGGAGATGTTCTGGGGACAGCGACATGAGCATGCGTTCGCGAGGGAGCAGTCCATAAGGATTGATTCGTCCGCGGCCCAAGTCGTGGCGCAGTCTTGGCGTTGCCGCGGCCAGAGTTACGGCCAACTCAATTGCAAGTCGCCGTTTCAAAAGCTATAAGTCCTACGGTCTACCATCGTTGGGGTGACTAAAAGGAGTTTTTTGCCGCCCCCGCTTTCGGGGCTGGCACTGTCGGGCCTCGGCGCTGCCGACCGAGCGTCGGCCGCAGCGCGTCGACGTTCCCTGCCGGCTGGCGAGCTGCGCCCCAGAGACGCAGCCCACGTGCGGCCGGCTCTTGAAAGGAGTCGAGTCCATGTCCACTACGATGGTTTTGGAGCGGGGATTGTTCTTCGGTGCGGCCGGTGCTTCGGCCGTTTCGCCCTCGCCGGCCGGCCTGTCGGCCGGCGGCCCCGCCGCAGGGTGGTGCGTCGTCCCCCGCTGCACGATGAAGGTGGAAAAGTGCACCGGCGGCTTCAAGATTCACTGCCACTGCCCGGACGACGTCGCCTGCCACACGCTGCACCACCTGTGCGACGCCCTGGCCGGCGGCCTGTGCTCCTGCTGCTGCACGCTTAACGGCCTCTGCGTCTGCCAGTGCAACCTGACCTGCGGCATCTGCAAGTGTGAAAACACGAAGGACGGCTGCACGATCACCTGCACCAGCGGCGATAAGGCGTGCTCTGCGATTCTGCAGTCCTGCTGCGCGACGCTGCACACCTGCCTCGAGCAGGGTTGCTGCTGCTACGTCTGCTTCAACAACACGCCCTGCTGCTGCGGCACCTGCTGAGAAATACAACTTCGCGAACGCGAGTTTTTACCACGAGTCCCTGGCCCAACCGGCCAGGGACTTTTTTATTCGCGTCCGTCCGGTGTGACGGTGTTCATAGGATGTGACCAACCCCGCATACGGGCCGCCGGCACACTACGAATGACCACTAATTTTCCTAACCCTGGTCGCCGCGCGGTGGGACCACTTTTCCGCGCCCCCCTTATATTAAATGTGAGAGACCCGTCACGCCGGGTCCACTTCAAGTTGACCCGCCGGGACAACTGGACCCACCGTCCAAATACGTATTCCGCTCCCTGTGTTCTGACCGGCCGCCGCGACCTAACTTCCGTTCGCTGATGTTTTTCCGTCGCACAGGCGGTTCGATCTGGGAAACTAACGACGAATTCGTTGCCCTCGATTGCTGCGAGCACCCGTGAGTCGAAACTGGTCCCACCGCGCACCGCTCCGGTCAGGTCCTTCGCCAGGACGCACACGGACGTCCACCGCGCGCAAAGATGCGCTCGCGCGCAACCGCTTCTTTTCATTCAGCCATAAAATCGCAATTCGGCCAAGATCAGTTTTTCTGTTCGACCTGTGGTTGCCGGCCGCATTGCTGGGCGCGACGCGCGGCTGAGCAAGGCTGGACCGCGGGGACCCCCAATGGTAAAAGCCCGCTGAGAATCTTAATTCGATGTTCCACGCGCAGGAGAACGCCATGCGGTGGCTCGTTGCTGTTGTGGGAACGCTGTGCGCGATGTCTCCGCTGGCGCTGGGGGCAGACCGGGCTGCCCAGTGCGATACGCTGCTTCGCGACTACGAAGCGGAAGCAACAGAGTTCCGCAAAATTCCCTCGACCAACGAGTCGACGGCGGCAGAGAAGATCCACCGCTACGAAGTTTGGCCGGGCCTGCGCTACATTCCGCTCTTCATCCAGTTGGCCGCAGAAAAGCCCGACGACGAGGTCGCGTACCGTTGCTGCCAATGGGTGATCGCGCGGCGGAGCAACGAGGACCGGAGGATCTTTGCGGCCGAGCAAAAGGCCTGGGAAATCCTCGGGGCCTTTCACACGCACCGGCCGGACCTCCCTTTGATCTGCCTTGAGGCAGTCGATCGTCGCGGACCGGCACAGGAACGGTTTCTGCGCGGTTTGCTAAAACGCGCTGATTTGTCGCGCCAGCAACGGGGCTATGCGACAGCCGCGCTCGCGGAACTACTCGCCCAGAATTACGAATGGATCGAGCTTGCCCAGCCCTACGCCACGCGCGACGAGTTTGTGCTCCATCTTTTCAGGCAGCGGTCACCCGATTGGGGAAAGGACCTGGTTCCCGTCAACGCGCCGCGGTTCAAGGCCGAGAGCATCCGCCTGTTTCGCGAAGTGTTGGGGGATTATGCCGACATTCCCGTCACGGCGACCGCGGACTATTTCGAGGGCGTTGCCAATCTGGGCGAGAAGGCCAAGAAGAGCCTTCATGCGTGGGAGCATCTCACGATTGGAGCGGCCGCGCCCCAGCTGGTCGGCAGCGACCTGGGGGGAAACCCGTTCGACCTCATCCAAAACCGGGGCCGCGTCGTGATGGTGTCATTTTGGTTCACCGGCTGTCCCGGTTGCATGCACGAGATTCCCTGTCATCAACGACTGCTCGAAAAGTACAAGGGCCGGCCGTTTGCTATGGTGAGCGTCTGCACTGACGAGTCGCTGGAAAAAGCGAAAAAGACGGCCGCCATTAAGGGGATGAACTGGCCCTGTCTGTTTGACGGCGAAAATGGGCCCATTGCCCGCGAATGGAACGTGATGACGTCACCGGCCACCTACCTCCTCGATGAGCGCGGCGTGATCGTCGCCAAGCTTCTCCACGAGGAGAGATTGGAACAGCGAATTGGCGATTTGATGCGGGATCGCTAACTGAGCTCGCAACGAGGGAAAGCAAACGACTAGCCGCGAGAGGGGCCGCGTTCGGCGATCGACGCGGCGGTGGTCCCGACAACGCTGCGAGGATTGCGGCGGTACTCGAACGCCGTGTTGGCCGCTGCGTCGCCGGCGGCCGCGTCGCTCTTCAGTTGAAACGCCTCGATCAACCTAGCGCGGTGCGGAGAGAGCGCGCAGGCCGGATCGGTGTTGGCGGCGTCTCCCGTGAGCAGGGCGGCCTGGCAGCGGCAGCCGCCGAAATCGGTGTGCCGCCAGTCGCAGCTGCGACACGGCTCCGGCATCCAGGCCGTGCCGCGAAAATGGTTGAATGCCTGCGATTCACCCCAAATCCAACTGAGCGAATGCTGGCGGACATTGTCGAATCGCAGCGACTCGATGCACGACGCCGTCGGGCACGGAAGGACGTCTCCCTGCGGATTCACCGTGAGATAGCGACGCCCCCAGCCTTCCATGCAGGGCTTGGGCCGATCGGCCAGCGCATCGGGCAGCACGTAATCGATGCGTAAGCGTCCTCGCAGCCGCGTTCGAGCTTCGGCAACGCAGGCGGCCGCCTCGCGCAGTTCAGCAATGCTCGGCAACAGCGCGTCTCGATTGCGATGGGCCCAGCCGTAAAACTGCACGTTCGCCAACTCCAGGCGGTCGGCGTCGAGTTCTTCCGCCAGGGCAACCAGTTGCGGAATTCGAGCGACATTCGCGCGATGCAGCACGACGTTCAGCGTCAGTGGCCAGCCCAGCTCGCGAATCAGTCGGGCGGCAGCGAGCTTGTCCGCGTGCGAACGGCGGCCGGCGATCGTGTCGGCCAGAGGCGCTTCGTCGGACTGCAGACTGAGCTGCACGTGGTCGAGGCCGGCTGCTCGCAGCGATTCCGCCGCGGTGCGAGAGAACGGAATCCCGCTCGTCAGCAGGTTCGTATAGAGGCCGGCCGCCCGCGCCGTGGCGACGAGCTCGACTAATCCCGGATGCAGCAGGGGCTCGCCGCCGGAAAAGTGGACGTGCAGCACGCCCAGTTCGGCCGCCTCGTCGATCACGCGTTGCCATTCGTCCGTCGTCAATTCGGCCCCGTCGTGACGCAGGCTGGTCGGATTCGAGCAATACGGGCAACCGAGCGGACAACGATAGGTCAACTCGGCGAGCAACCCGAGCGGGCGATCGCCGGCGATCGTGATGGGCACGTCCGTCCGCGACAGTGTTTCGCGATATTCATCGGGCAGCGCGTCCGACACGGCTACCGGCTCGACGTTCCAGGCCAGTAATCCCTTGGTGTCCAGCGCCTCGAGGAACGTGCCGACGTCGTCGGTGATTTCATCGGGGCCTATTTCGGCGCCCATTTCGCGGGAACCCGGCCGAAACTTCTCAGAGAGTTCGGCGACGATCTGCGGCACGCTCCGCCGCCCATCGCACAAGGCGACGATGGCGGCACCCGAGCGGTTGAGTCGCAGCACGCCCTCCGGGTAGAGCACCAGCGGATCGCCCGTGATCGGATCGCGGCGGACGCGTGTTTTGCCGGCCAGCGCCGGTCGATCGTCGCCGCGGCTAGACATCGATGGGTTCCGCGGCGGCAGCGTGGCAAGCCTCGGCGATGGCGTCCAAGAGCGTCCAGAGGATCCGGCACTTTTCGGCCAGAGCGGCGACCGCGCCCCGTTGCAAATTCGGCGTGTTGCAGTAGGCGAGCGTGGTGGCCAGGCCGAATTCGGAGTCTTTGCGGGCGATCGTGATCCGCGATTCGAAGTAGGCCAGGCCCCAGGCGGGAATCCACGTGTAGTGCTCTCGGAACGCAGCCGCGCGAGTCTTCATCAAATCGGGGGCGAAGAGCTCCGTGAGCGACGACGCCACGGCCACCGGCCAAGGACTCGTCCGCGCCAGTTCGACGTAATCGGCCACCGCATCGCGCACACCAGCAACGACGTGCCGCGCGTCCCACGTTTCCTCGCGCGAGAGGCCGGTCGCTTCGGCCAGCCGCAGCCAGGCCTCGATGCCGCCTTCGCCGGCCGCGGCACCGTCCTGGTCCACGAGGCGTTGCCGCCACGCACGACGCACGTCGGGCTCGGGACAGTTCGCGATGATCGCCCCATCCTTCATCGGCAGGTGACGCTGGTAATGAAAACGGTTGGCGACCCAGCAGCGAATCTGCGGCGGAGTGAGCTGCCCTTCATTCATCAACCGATGGAAGGGATGGCGATCGTGATAGCTTTTCTCGCCGACGGCTCGCAGCCGCCCCGTGAACGTCGCCTCGTCCCAGAGTTCGTCGTTGTCGTCGGCCATCGCCCTTTGCCCCATCGCTGTTTGCCGTGAGCGCAATCACAACTCGATTTCCAGCCCATCATAGCCGACTTCGACGCCCGCCGCGCGCACCGCTTTGTGTTCGGCTGAGTCCTCGTTCAACATCGGGTTCGTATTGTTGATGTGGACGTAAATCGCGCGGCGGGGTTTCAGGTCTTTGATCAAGTCGAGGCTGCCGCCCGGGCCTCCCACGCGAAGGTGGCCCATTTGCGACGCCGTTCGCCCGCTGTAAGTTTTCGTCCGCAGCTCGTCTTCGCTCCAGAACGAACCGTCGAGCAGCAAGAGATCGCAATCGCGAATCCGCTCGCGATGGTCGACCGTCGGCGTGTGCACGTCGGGAGTGAGCGACAACACTCCGGTCAGCACGACCAGCCGCTTGCCGCTGGCGGTGTCCCAAAACTCGAATCCACTGCGATCGGCGACGACCTCGCGCACGCTGGAATCCTCAGAGCCCAGGTAGCGCGGTTGGTGCGAGTCGACCTCGAAGACCTGGTACTCCAGTCCGCTCGTCCGGCCGCTTTGCGGGAGCAGCGGCGAGCGCGACGTGGCGGGTTCGTGCCACACCGGCGGGGCGTAATTCGCCAAGAGCTGCGAGAACGCGAGTCCGCCGACTTCCAGCGCGCGCTGCACGCCCGGCGTCGCATACACGTGCACCGGCGGCCCTTCCCGCAGCACCATCAGGCCGAGCACATTGTCGAGATCGGCACTGGTGAGCAGCACGCCGGCGATCGAAGTCGATCGCACGTCGCCGCGCGGGGCCAAGGGCGGGAATGAGGCGATTTGCGCGTGCAGGTCGGGCGGAGCGTTGATCAGGAACCAGTCGCTGTCGTTCCCCGAGATCGCAACGCACAGCTCGCGACGCGGACGCGCGCGGAGCGTCCCTTGGCGCAGTCCATCACAATTGGGGCAGGCACAATTCCACTGCGGGAAGCCACCGCCGGCGGCCGTGCCGAGAAGACGGATTTTCACGGCGGCGGACTAGTCCGCTTCCGAGGTCGCCGCGACGGCCGGTGCTTCCTGAGCCATCATCTGGGCGGCATCGACGCCGGCATAGGCCGTGCATTCGCCGTTGACCGAGCACTCTTCCGCAGCCGGTTTGATCCAGGCGTCTTGCATTCGCTTCACCTTGTTGATGACGGCTTGCCGGTCGGACGAGCGCTCGCCACGACTCGACAGCACTCAGGATGGGAAGCTGGCGGCCGCTTGTCAATGATTTCGACCGCGCGTTACCAGAGGGCGCCGGGATCGAACTCGACGTTTCTCATGTTCGGGTCGCCCAGGCACACCGTCTGCCCGGTCACTTTGCATTCGATCCAGCCCAGAGGAGCATAGATTCTGGGGAGACCCGCAGCCGGGAATCGTCGATAGCGAATCATGAAAGGCACGATCTGCCCAAAATTCGGCAGCAAGAAATAGCCACCGACATAGAGCGCCAGCAGCAGGGCGGCGCCCGCGGCGATTCGCAACCGGCGTCGTCGATTTGCCATGCCGTCATTCTAGCGGAGGCGATCCGCGACCCGACGCTCGCCGGTCGCGCGCGCCGAAGTTACACGTTTCCTCGGTACCGAGCGGAGGCGTTGGACCGAGGAGCCGCCTCACTTCTCTCCGGCGGGCTCTAAATCCGCGCGCGGATGGTGTGCCAGCGTCCGCCGATGGCGGACTCGACACACCCTACGAACGCCACCGCGCTCTACCGGTTGAACAAGAACCCCGGGCTGTTGATCAGGGCCCACATCAGGTCTTGGGCGGCTTCGGCGGGTTTTTTGATTTCGGCCAGGTAGGCCTCAGCCTTCTTGGATTCGTCCGGCGTCGGCAGGCGGCAGAGGACGGAGAGGTAAATGTCTTCGACGAGGGCCTTCGGCTTGGCTCCTTCGGCCACGCGGCGGGCGATCAGGCCGTTGGGGTTGGCGATGGCGTCGGAGATGGTTGGGCCGTTGATCAGGCTGAGGGTTTGGCCCAGGCTGACGGCGCTTGTGCGTTCGCACTCGCAGGGCGACTCGCGGGGGGCGCGGCCGAACATGTCCAAGAAGCCGACGTCGATTTGCGGGTCGGGCAGCTGGGCCGCGCGGAAGCCGGGGGGCGCGCCGGGAATGTTGAACGGCGAGCCGCTGGCCACCATCAGCCCGTCGAACAGCTCTTCGGCCGTCAGACGTCGCGGGTAGGCGTGCGAAAAGTTGGTCGCGTCGTCGGTGTTCCACTCGTTCGTGCGGTAGGTCCGCTGATAGGTGTGGGAACTGACGATCGAGCGAATCAGGTGCTTGAGGTCGAAGTTGTGAGCCACGAAGTCGGCCGTTAGCGCGTCGAGCAGCTCGGAATTGCACGCCGGGTTCCCGGCGCGAATGTCGTCGACCGGATCGATAATCCCGCGGCCGAGGAAGTAGCTCCAATAGCGGTTGACCAGGCTCTTGGCGAAGTAGGGGTTGTCTTTCGACGTCAGCCAGCGAGCCAGTTCCGTGCGACGGTCCTTCGTGCCGACGTCCATCCCCGTGTAGTGGAAGGGGAACGACGCGTTGACGGCCGTGTTGGTCCGCGGATTGACGACGGCTTCGGGTGCCCGCAGCGTGTAGACGATCTCGTCATCGGCCGAGGCGCCGGGCGCGCGGCCGACCGCCGAGAAATAGGCCGACAGCTCGTAATACTGCTGCTGGGTCCAACGCTCGAACGGATGGTCGTGGCACTTGTTGCAGTTGAAGCGGATGCCCAGGAAGACCTGCGTCATGTTCTCCATGACGATGCTCGGCTCGCGCGCGATGCGGTAATAGTTGGAGGCGGGGCTCTCGAGCGAATGGCCGCTCGCCGTCATCAGGTCGTAGACGAACTGGTCGTAGGGCTTGTCGGCCGCAAGCGACTGGCGGATCCAGTTGCGGAAGGCCCAGACCCCTTTTTCGGTGACGTATTTCCGCCTATTGAGGAGCAAGTCGCTCCACTTGAGCGTCCAGTGATCGACGTAGCCGGAGCTGGCCAAGAACTCTTCGACTTTTGCCTGTCGCTTCGCCTGCGAGTCGCGGGGGTCGGCCAGGAAGGCTCGCGTTTGCTCGAGCGTCGGCGGCAGGCCGACCAGGTCGAGCGAGATGCGGCGGAGGAATTCGGCGTCCGAGCAGAGGTCGGAGGCCCAGAGCTTCATCTTTTCGAGCTTGGCGTCGACGTGCTTGTCGACGAAGTTGAACTGCGGGCTCGCCTTCCAGGCGTAGCCGTCGCGGCTGCCAATGACGGTGACAGGGGCGACGGCGTACTGCCCTTCATAGCGCACGAGGGCGGCCGCCTCGCCACGGCGGACGGCTTCCACCTGTCCCGACTTGCCGACGACGGCGACCTCGAAGTTGCTGGTGTCGAAGATCGCGTCGCGGGTGACGTCGCGCGAGGTGCCGTCCGGATAATGCGCGATGACGACCAGCTGCTGCGTCTCCTTGGGGTTCTGGAGCACCGGCGCGTCTGGAAAGACGTCGATCTTGGTGACGCGGGTGCTGTCTTTATAGACGCAGCCCTCGGCGATCCATTCGTGCAAGAGCTTGTAGTAGCGGGAATCTTCGCTGAACAGGTAGCCGCCTTCGTGGGGGACGCCTTGCGTCGGCTTGAGCAGCATCAGGCTCTGGGCGGGCATGGCGCGGTTGAAGCGGCGGCCCGACACGTCGTCGACGAGGGCGCGATAGTCGAAAAGCGGATCGTAGCCACGGAGCGACAATTTGAATCCGGCGCGGCCGGCCTGCGAACCGTGGCACGTCCCCTGGTTGCAGCCGACCTTGCCCAACACGGGAATGACCTCGCGGACGAAATCGACGGGCTGCTCCGCGGCATCGGCCACGTGCACGTGAATCTTCGTCTCGAGTCCGGCGGCGGAGATCGACAGCTCGGCATCGCCCTTTGCCTTCGGGACGACGAAGCCGTCCGCGTCGACGGTGATGTTCGGAGAGAGCGGCTTGAAGTGGGCGTCGGCGGTGACGTCCCGGTGCAGTCCGTTCGGCCCGACGGCGGTCACCAGCACGTGGCGGGTATCGCGGACCGAGCTGAGTTCGAGCTTGTTGGGGAAGACTTCCAGCGTGGTGAACTTGGCGGGGGCCGCCGTCTTGGCCGGCGGGGCGGAGGCGCCCGCGTTGGCCGCCTGAGCGCTCGCGCCCAGTGCGACAGCCAGCGCGGCCATCGCGATTGCGGTTCGTGTTTTCATATTTCGTTCTCCTCGCTGGCCGGCGCAGGCGCCGCGTCCGAGCGGTCCAATCTCCGGCATCCGATTCGTCTTATCAGGGAACGGAAACTACTTTGCAAGGCAGGTCGCCCCCCAGTCCGGATGTCTTCGGCGCGGGAGCACGTGGGAGGCTTCAGCGGGCGGCGGTCTGAACAGGCGTGATTTCAACTGGCAGGAATTCTTTGACCAGCTTGCCGCTGGCCGTGTCGTACAGGCGGACTTTCCCCTCAAAACCGGCGACGGCCACTTGCTTGCCGTCCGGCCGGAAGGCCACGGCGTACACGGGGCCGGCGATGTTGGGTAGATCGTGGAGCAGCTTGCCGTCGTCGGTGCTATAGATGCGGGCGCTGCCGGACGTGGCCGTGCTGGCGCCGACCACGAACTGGCTGCCGTCTTTGTTGAACTGCACGCTGAAGATGCGGCCGGGTAACGCTTCGTAACCGCGGATGCGGTTAAAGTCGTCACCGATGACCCGCGTCTTCGTGCGGAAGATCTGATAGAGCTTGGGCTCGCCGTCGGATCCGCCGCAGATCACCTGCTCGCGGCTCGGGTGCCGCTCGACGACGGCCAGGCCGCCTTTGAGCGCGCCGGGGGTGATGCTAGTGATATTGTCGACGAACTGGGCGTTCTCGACGATGATCAGCTTCATCGACATGTCGCGGCTGACGGTGATCAGGTAATCGTTCTTGAGAGAGAACGTGGTCCCCAGCACATAGTCGGAGTGTGCGTCGAACCGCATCACTTCTTTTCCGTCCGGCACGCGGACGATCCGCGCCCGGTTGTCGGCTCCGCCGAAGGCGAAGAGCTTGCCGTCACCGCTGAACGAGGCGCCATAAAGCGAGTCGTAGGTGACGGGCAGGGCCAGCGTGAGCTTTTTGTCGGCGACGTTCCAGAACTGGGCCTCACCCAGGAGGGCCGGCGTGCCGCCGACGGCTCCCAGGATCTTGCCGTCCGGCGAGAAGGCGAGCGACTCGATCCGCTGGGCGCGGCCGATGAGCCGTCCCACGAGCTTCGAACCGTCGGCCTGATGAAGCAGGATTTCGTGAAAACCCGAGACGGCCAGCAGGCTACTGTCGGGCGAATACGCCAGCGCTGCGATCACCGGCGGGCTCGCGTACTTCGGCGGATTCTCCGCGGTCACCGGGTCTTTGACGCCGGCCGGCGTGTCGTCTTTGCCGCCTTGGGCAACCCACTGGCGGATGAGCTCGACCTGGAGTGGCTTGAGCTTGTCGCCACTCTTGGGCATTTCGGGCTTGTCGCCGGAGATGTATAGGACGACGGGGCTTTCGTCGGGCTTGCCGGGCGTAAAGCCGGCTCCGCCTTCGCCTCCGTGCTTGAGCTCTTCATAAGAGGTGAGCTGCAGCCCGCCCCCTTTCTTGGCCGGCTGATGACAGCCGCTGCACGAGCGCTGCAGGATGGGCCGTACCTGGCGGTAGTAGCTCACCGGACCGAGTGATTTCGCCCCCGTCGATTTCGCTGGCGACTTGGCGGCTGGCTTGGCTTTGTCAGCGGCTTTGGCGGTCTTGGTCGCGGTCGCTGCCTTCGCAAGCCCGTCGGCTTTCTTGGTCTCGGCCGGTTTTTCGGCGGCGCCAGAGACGCCGCTCGTCAGAAGGGTGAACGCTGCAATCGCCGCAAAAGCCCGCCACTGGCAACGGCGCAAGGCGTTCGGGCTTTGAATCGGCACGCGCGTTCCTCTTCAGCAGTTCGACCCAAGGAAGTCGACGCAGATGGGAGCGGCCCAAGCGAGCGCTCACCAATAACGCATCGACAAACCATGATACAAGACCCCGGCAACCGGGGTAAAGTCACGGGGCCGCCGAGACCGCTTGCGGCTCGTTCCCGCGCCTTTGTACAACTGTAAGTGCCGCCTGTTTTTGAGGATCGATCGAGCATGCCTGCGTCGCCGGATGACGAATCGCCACCGAGTGGGGCCGATCTCGCTTCTGGCCGCTCCGACGCGACTGCGCCCGAGCTCTTCGAGGAAATCTCCGAAGACGGGATCAAACAGCTCGGCGAGTTCCGCATCCTGCGACCCTTGGGTCGCGGGGGCATGTCGGAAGTCTATCTGGCTGAGCAGACCTCGCTGCATCGGCAGGTCGCCGTCAAGGTGTTGCGGCCCGAGCTGCTGTCGGACGTCACGATCCTCAAACGGTTCGAACTGGAGGCCAAGTCGGCCGCCGGATTGATGCACGCCAACATCGTGCAGGTGTATTCGTTCGGCCAGCAGGACGGCCTATATTACATCGCCCAGGAATACGTGCAGGGGATGAACCTGCGGCAACTGCTCAATCGCCGCGGTCCCCCCGAGCTGTTGGTCGCCTACCACATCATGCGGCAAGTTGCCTCGGCGCTGACGGCCGCCGCCGAGGCGGGCATCGTCCATCGCGACATCAAGCCCGAGAACATTCTCATCACCCGCAAAGGAGAGGCGAAGGTCGCCGACTTCGGTCTGGCTCAGTTGGCCGAATCGGAGCATCGCGTGCAGCAGCTGACGCAGGTCGGCATGACGATGGGCACGCCGCTCTACATGAGCCCCGAGCAGATCAACGGCGAGAGCGTCGATCACCGCAGCGACATCTATTCCTTCGGCGTGACGTGCTATCGCATGCTGTCGGGCCGTCCGCCGTTCCGCGGCGACACGACGCTGACGCTGGCGATGCAGCACATGACGCACACGCCCGACGATCTCGCGACGCTGCGGCCCGACTTGCCGCCGGTGATTTCGGAAATCGTCCACAAGATGATGGCCCGCGCCCCGGCCGACCGTTACCAGCACGCCCGCGAGATCACGCAGGATCTCAAAAAAGTCGGACGGATGATCAAAGAGGATCCGAACGCGGCCGGCGCCGTGCGGCTTTCGGAAATCACCACTCCGACGGCCGCCTCCACGCCTGCGTCGAGCCCGAGCGCAGCCACCGTCGCGGCGCCGAGCGGCCCGCCGACGTGGCGCGAACGCTTCCTCGACTGGCCCCTCTCCCGGCACCTGACGGCGCTTGGCATCGCGGCCTTGATTCTAGGCAGCGCGTCGGCCGCGGTCGGCTGGTGGCTGCGGCCGAGCGATCCGCTGCAGACGCCGACGATCAAGCAAGACGCGCCCCGCGAGATCAACGCGCAAAAACAATTCGAGCGGGCGAGGCAGCTCCGTTCCGACCCCGACGCTTGGAAGGCCGTCCTCGATTACTTCCCGGACGACCGCGTCTACACGGTGCAGGCGAAAGAGCGCTTGGCCGTGCTCTACCTGCGAACCTTGCGCCTCAAAGAAGCGGGCAAGCTCTTCAGCGAGCTGGACGGCATGGGCCGCGAGAACCCGAAGGAGCACTCGATCGGCGTCGCGGGCGAAGCGGTCATCGCCACACTGCAAAAGGACTACCGCAAGTCGCAGTCCCTGATCTACGACCTGGGCGACCTCACCCAACGCCGCACGCAACTCAGCACCGACCTGTGGCAAATGCTCCAACGCGCCGGCGCCATCAACGCCAAAGAGCTCGGCGAGCAAGAGAACAAGCAGCTGCAGGAGCTGTTCGAAGGCGAGCCGTAGGTCCCAGCGCAAGGCGCGAGTCGACCCCGGCGAGCCGCCAGCGTCAGCGTCGACCGAGGAATCGCCATGCCCGATCGCTATGAGTATCAATGGGTCGATCCGGCAAAGTTTCTAACGGCGGATCACGACTTCTACGACGAGACTCAGGCTGCGATCGAGTCGCTCGGCTTTCGGTTGCTCGGTGACCGGGAGAACCTGACGTTGACCCGCGCATTTCCCAAGCTGCGGACGTTCGTTCGAGCGATGGTGAGCGCGGATGGGACAATCTCGAGTTATCACTATCACCTCCAATCGATCACCCCGAAGCGGACTCTCAACATCCAGACGATCGAGCTGGGGTCCGAGCTGAACGATGGAACTTTTTTGACGACAACCAACACGCTGGAGAGCGCGCCCGGCGCGACCAATCCCGGGATCGACTGCAAAAGGCACCCCGCCGCAACCCCGCCCCACGAACTTCTGCGCGATCATCGCGAGCGATTGGGCGCGGCGCTTGCGGCTCGCCCGGGTTTGAGCGTGACGCGAACCGCGTCGCGCGAAGACGACCTCCAATTCCAGTGGCGGATGCAGGCTTTGCAGGCCAAACAGCCGACGCCGGCCCAGGCCTCCGTCGACACCAGGATCTCAGACGAAGAGCTGAAAGCCGAATCGCGCCGCGCGCTGATGCGACGAATGGTGGTCTCGAATTCTCTGCCGGAGGGTTCGTCGACGCCGGCGCCGGAAAGTGGCTCATTTCTCGCCTTGATCACGGCGCTCAAGAAACAATGGGAGCTGTCCTTCCCATTCGTGCGCTCGTTAACAGAGCCCGCTGGGCGACTCCCGTGTCCCAGGGAGAGCACATTCGACGCCGGTACGGCGCGGCCGTCCGGGTGGCACGTTTATCTCTGGTTTCAGCAGTCGGACCAGGCCTCGAAAATCGACGATTTCACCCTCAACGTCATCCTCTGCGCCGATCCCAATTCGCCGCCAGCCCAATGGAATCCGCCCAAAGAGGACTTCGCTCGGCAATCTTCCGAAGGAATCTACCGGATCGGAGGGCTCGTCGACGGGAAAGACAAGTGGTGGCATCTTAGGGATGACGACCAGACCAAAGTAATCGCACGCCTGATCGCGGACTGGCGACCGACGACCTTCGGGGACTTCGACATCGTGCTGCGCGAGACGGTCGCGGACGTCACCCGCCACGTCGCCGAGATCCTGCGCCGGTTAGGACTCATCGAGCCAACCGATGCGAATCTCACCCCCGCGGCGGCGCTCCCGTTCGGCAAGTGTCCCGTTTGCAACGCGATCTACGAATTGGGCCGCGACGCGACCGACGAGTGGTATCAGAAGAATCGGCCCCAACTTCGCATCGGCGACCTGGTTCCCAAGGCCTGCTCGCTCTGCGGCGACGAACCGCAGTACCGCGACTTGGTGGTCGTCCGGGTCGTTCCCTCGGAGTACTCTCCAAAAGTTTCGATCGGCGTGACGGGTGTGATCGAGAAGATCAAGTCTGGGGCTCAGCCAGTCTACCTCGTCGATTTTGTAGTAACCGGCGGTTTAAGCGGCCGCCTGGAGCGCAGCAATTTTTTCCTGGTACCACACCGGGACCGAACTTCAGCGTTGTGGCCGGAGTAACCTACGGTGTTCGCCCGGCGAGCCGCCAGCGTGAACTGGCGGGTGCTTCGAGCTTTCGTGCGGTCCGGAGCACGCTGCAGCGCCCCGGTTTCGATCGCTAAGAGGGATCGCTCATGACCCGCACGCTCGCAGCCTTCTTACTCGTGAGTAGCGCGTATGCCTGGGCGCAAAGTACGCAGGTTCACGAGGACCAAAAACGCCTGCAGGGCATCTGGCGCGTAACGAACGTGGATTGCCCCGCCGAATCCCGCGTCGCCATGCTGCGCGTGCAAGTGGCGTTCGAGGGGGACAAGCTCTTGTTCCTGTCGGTGCCAGACCCAGGCGTTGAGTTCTCCTGCACGGTTGATCCTGCGAAGGATCCCAAGCAAATCGATCTGTCTCGGACGGTTGTGATGGGAGGCGCCGGTCAAAACCGGCCGGTTCAACTGATTTTTCGCGGCATTTACGCGTTCGACGAGAATCGGCTCAGGTTGCGGATCGACCAAGGAGCGCGGGGCAGAGACTTTTCGGCCAAGACGCCCGCGGGTGGATGGTACTGCGTGTTCACCCTGGAGCGTGACACGTCCGCCGCCGGCCTCACGAGAGTCCGAGATGCCCGAGCGATTTTGGCGATTCGGGAGCTGGGCGGAGAAGCGGATGCCGATGACACGCAACCTGGACCGGCCAGGAATTATGTCAAAGTGGACGAATCAAAGGGGAACGCGCTGCTGGCGAAGATCGCCCCTAAGATCAAAGTTCTGAGCTCGGTGACCGGCTTGCATCTGCGTGGCCCCAAGGTGACTGACGCGGGTCTGGCCTCGCTGCAAGGAATCAACAATATCGAGCAAATCAACCTCAAGGGGACCGCGATCACCGATGCCGGGCTCGTCCATTTGAGAGACATGACTCATCTGGCGCTCTTGGTCGTCTCGGACACCGACGTCACTGAAGCAGGCGTCGCCAGTCTTAAGAAGGCTTTGCCTCAGCTGCAGGTGACTCATCTGTCTCACGCCGAGAGCCTGTCCCAGCTGGCAATCACGAATGCCGGCGGGACCGAATACTTCGACGGCAACGGAAAGCTGATCGAGATTCGTTTCACGAGTGGGTTGAACGACTTTCAGCTGCTTGGGCTACAGAAGCACTTGGAGGTCTGGAAGACCACGCTCCGCACCGTTGATTTAACCGACTGTCACGTCACGGATCGGGGCCTGGCGGCGCTGGCCGGTTTGACCTCGCTACGGCAACTGACTCTCAAGGGCACCGACGTTTCGGTTGCCGGAGTCAAATCGCTCAAGCGCGCGGTGCCTGATTTGAAGGTCAAGCACTAAGCGGAAGGCAGAACGAAGCACCCGCCAGCTCACGCGGGCGGCTCGCCGGGGTTGGTTCGCGAACGGCGCTATCGTGACTTCGCGAGCACCGCTTGCGCTGCGGCAGGCTGTGGTTTACCCGGGCAACAGCGACCGCCGACCCAACCCTCCGGCAGACTCACGGCCTGCCCGACAGCCTTGTTCACTTCTGTCCTGGTCCCGGCGGCGCGACTGCCACTGGGTCAACCGTCTCGACCCAAGGCCATCCCAGCCAACCGGAACGCACCTGCGCAACCCCGAATGGCACCTTGAACTCCGAAAGGTGCTGCGGCGTCGTCATCAAACTATGCACTTCTGGGTCTTGGGCGCGACGATATTTCAGTTTGTACTCGCGGAAGATCCCTTCGTGCGTTTCCTGAATCATTTCGGTGACGAAGATCGAAACAGGCCTGGCCGCTGACTTGTCGAAGAGGGCGTTAGCGCTGTAGCAGAGGCTGAGTGACGACATGCCGCCAATCAAAACGGCGCCGATCGGCAGGAGCACCCACTGCACGGCTTTGGTGCGCACGCCTCGCTTGGCCTCGACTTCCACGATCCCGCCGGTGGCGACCGCCTCGGCGTTTCGCCGCCTCATTTCCCTCCGCTTGGCGAGCTGAACGACGCCGATCCAAACCATGATTGCAAAGGCGACGCTGCCTCCGACGCCAAACGGCAAAATCCCCTGCCGCACGGTGAACTCGATCGGTTCATAGCGCCCCATCGCATAGGCGTTCCAGGCAAGAACGAAGAAAAAGAGCGGCAACAGGACGGCGATCCCAATCAACATCCAAAGGGGCTTCGGCGTGGACTCATCGCGAAGATCATGTCCCGGCATAACTTCCAGGAAATCATAGATCTGGGCCGTGCGCTCGAACTTTCCCGGGAACCAAACCACCGGAACGAGGTCTCCCACTCGAAATCGCACCTGCTTCGCTTTGTTCACGAAGCTGCGGCTTTTCATCTCGCGCAGGCAGTCGACGCCGCTCTCGGGGTTCCGCAGTCGCACGTTGGCGACGATGGCGAAGGATACGGCCCGGCCGTGCTGCACCATTGTCGGCGTCTTGACGAGGCTGGTCACCCGGCCGAACGCCGCCTCGCCTTGCTCGATGTACTGTTTCGCCCGCCTCAGTTCACGCGGCCCGAGATAAGCGTAGGCCGCGCACGCGCACAGTCCGATTCCAATCCAAAGCAAATACTCAAGCGGCAAAAAGTAAAGCGCCAATGTTTGGATGAACGGCAATCCATCGCCAAGCACGCAGGCCATCCCCAACACCGCCAGGGTCCAACTCATGGCTCGATTTTTGAGATAGAGCCGCCCCTGTTTGATCGCCTCGGGGATTTCGCGCGGAGGCGGGGCCCGCAGCTCTTCGGGGAGCTCGATGTTGTCGGATGCGGTCGGTTCCGCCGGGCTTTGAGGGGGCGCGACCATGGTTTCGCTCAACTCCGCGAGGACCTTCGACAGGTTGAGGAATTGTGCCGCGCGGCGAGGCGAATCGCAAATTGTTTCCGAGCAGTTGGCAAATGCTCCAACGCGCCGGCGCCATCAACGCCAAAGAGCTCGGCGAGCAAGAGAACAAGCAGCGGCAGGAGCTGTTCGAAGGCGAACCGTAGGTCTCAGCGCAAACCCATGGGCGGACCGGAACCAAGAAATCCCAGAGGCTGACGGGAATAATCGGGAGGCGATACCCGTCTTAGTTGGCGGGGGAAAACCGTTGTCGACTACATCGTTTGTAACTGCCGCCGCATTGGCACTTTGCGGAATCGCGATCTCGATCTACGGCATCGCAAACGAACACTTCAAGCCGACGGCGATCGGCCTCGTGCTGATTTTCGGCTCGGGAGTCTTCGCCACGTTGTGCTTGGCCTCCAGGCAGAGATCTTGACAGGCTCTCCGCGTCGCACGATGGCTTTCAGCAAGAAGCTCGCGCTCAATCACTTCGCGAGCGCCGCCTGCGCCGCCGCCAACCGGGCGATCGGCACTCGGAAGGGCGAGCAGCTCACGTAGTCGAGCTCGATTTCGTGGCAGAACATCACGCTGGCCGGGTCGCCGCCGTGTTCGCCGCAGATGCCGATCTTGAGGTTCTCGCGCGAGCGGCGGCCGCGTTCGACGCCGATTTTCATCAACGCGCCGACGCCGTCCTTGTCGATCGTCTGGAACGGGTCGCTGCCGATGATGTCGTGCTCCTGGTAGTAGCCGATGAACGCGCCGTAGTCGTCGCGGCTCATGCCCAGCGTGGTTTGCGTCAGGTCGTTGGTGCCGAAGCTGAAGAACTCGGCCGCCTTCGCGATCTGATCAGCCACCACGGTCGCCCGCGGGATTTCGATCATTGTGCCGACGAGGAAGTCGATCTTGATCCCTTTTTCCTTGAACACTTTTTCGGCGACCTCGCGGACGATGGCCTCCTGGTTCTTGTACTCGGCGAGGAAGCCGACGAGCGGAATCATGACTTCCGGATGGACGTCGATTCCCTCCTTCTTGACGAGGCACGCCGCCTCGAAGATGGCCCGCGCCTGCATGGCGGTAATTTCGGGATAAACGATGCCCAGCCGGCAGCCGCGGTGGCCGAGCATCGGGTTCGACTCTTTGAGGCTGGCGACGCGCCGCGCGATGGCCTCGGCCGAGACGCCGAGCTGCTTGGCCAGCTTGTTGGCCAAGTCGGGCTGCTCGTGCAGGTGGTGTTCGGACAAGAACTCATGCAAGGGCGGATCGAGCAGCCGGATCGTGACGGGCCGCCCCTTCATTTCGCGGAAAAGGCCGGCGAAGTCGTCGCGCTGGAAGGGCAGCAGCTTGGCGAGCGCCTTTTCCCGCGACTCCTTCGTGTCGGCCACGATCATCTCGCGAATTTCGTCCAGGTGTCCGAAGAACATGTGCTCGGTGCGGCACAGGCCGATCCCCTCCGCGCCGAAGGCCACCGCGCGGGCCGCCTCGTCCGGCTGGTCGGCATTTGTGCGGACCCGAAGCTTGCGGAACTTGTCGACCCAGCCCATCAATTGCGCGTAACGCTGAAAGATCTCCGACTCTTCCGGCTTCTTGGTGCGGGAGAGCAGCACTTCCACCACTTCGCTGGGCTTGGTGGGGACTTTCCCTTCATAAACTTCGCCGGAGAAGCCGTCGATGCTGATCCAGTCACCCGGCTTGAGTGTCTTGCCGCCGACGAGCAGCGTCTCTTTGTGGTAGTCGATGTTGAGCGCGCCGCAGCCGACGATGCAGACTTTGCCCATCTGCCGACTGACGAGGGCCGCGTGCGAGCTGGCGCCGCCGAACGCGGTGAGAATGCCCTTGGCGACTTTCATGCCGCGAAGATCCTCGGGGCTCGTTTCGCGACGCACGAGAATCAGGTCGACGCTTGGATCGGAGTTGTGCAGCGCCTCGGCATCGGACGCGTGGAAACAGATCTTGCCCGTGGCCGCGCCAGGACCGGCCGCGATTCCCTTGGCGAGCAGCGTGCCGGCCGCGCGGGCCTTCTTCTTGGCTTCGGGGTCGAAGATCGGCTGCAGCAGCTGATTCAAATCGTCGGCCGGAATCCGCCGCTTCAGCAGCGCCTCCTGCTCGGTGATCAGCCCTTCGTTCACCAGGTCGACGGCGATCCGCACGGCCGCGAAGCCGGTCCGCTTGGCGTTGCGGGTCTGCAGCATCCAGACCTTGCCGCGCTGAATGGTGAATTCGATGTCCTGCACGTCCTTGTAGTGCCGCTCGAGCGTCTTGCCGATGTTGTCGAGTTGCTGGAACGCCTCGGGCATTTCCTTGGGCAGTTCGACTTCGATCCGCTTGGGTGTGCGGATGCCGGCGACGACGTCTTCACCCTGGGCGTTGACCAGGTAGTCGCCGTTGAAACCGGGCAGTCCGAGCGCGCCGTCGCGGGTGAGGCCGACGCCCGTCGCGCAGTCGTTGCCCAGGTTGCCGAAGACCATCGCCTGCACGTTGGTGGCCGTGCCCCATTCGTGCGGAATGCCGTACTGCCGGCGATAGACGAGGGCCCGGTCGTTCATCCAGCTGCTGAAGACGGCACCGATCGCCCCCCAGACCTGCTCCATCGGATCGGTGGGGAAATCTTTGCCCGTCTGATCTTTGACCATCTTCTTGAACTGGGCGACGACATCCTTGAGCTGGTCGACCGACAGCTCTGAGTCGTATTGCACCTTGGCCTTGTGCTTCACCTCTTCGAGAATCTTTTCGAACGGATCGGCGTCGCGCTTGTCCTTGGGCTTCATGTCCAGCACGACGTCGCCGTACATCTGCACGAAGCGGCGATAGCTGTCCCAGGCGAAACGTTCGTTCTGCGACTGTTTGGCAAGTGCCTCGAGCGTTTTTTCGTTGAGGCCGATGTTGAGCACGGTGTCCATCATGCCGGGCATCGACTCGCGGGCGCCTGAGCGGCAGGAGACCAGCAGCGGATTCTTGGCGGAGCCGAACTCGGCCCCCATGATCGTTTCGACGTGCTTGAGCGCGGCCTCGACCTTCTGCTTCAGCTCCTTGGGGTACGTCTGATCATTGGCGTAGTAGTAGTTGCAGACCTCGGTGGTGAGCGTGAAGCCGGCGGGGACGGGCAGGCCGATGTTGCACATTTCGGCCAGGTTGGCCCCTTTGCCTCCCAGGAGGTTGCGCATCGAGGCGTCGCCCTCCGCCTTGCCCGCGCCAAACGTGTAGACGTATTTGTGCTCTTTAGACATGTTGCAACCTTTGTGGCTCGTTGTGGGGCGCCCCTTCGACGGGCCAGCCCCGGCAGGTTCCGCGACGGGGCCGCGTCCGAGGGCGGCGGTCGGAGGCCGTCTGTTCGGCGTCGGTCCTGGGCGCATCGCGCAGCTTGCGACCGGATGCGAAGACTCGAGCTCAGGAAGCCCAAGCAGGGGTCCGCAGCGAGGCCGACGAACCTGGCTCCCGTCGGTTGTGCCGGGACGAAAGCTAGCAGCGCCGCGCGCGGTCGTCAAGGCACGGGCCGGCCTGGTTCTCGTTCGCCGGAAGTTCGCAAACTTTTAACTTGCAAGGTTTTACGAAAAGCCCGCTGGGGGTCGGCTTGACTTCGACTCCGCGTTGCGGACAATCGAAGAAGAGGCCGCGCACCAGCGCCCATCTCTCGCGCGAAATCGCCTGGACGCCCTCCGTTTGATTGCCGAATAAGGAGTGTTGCGCGGGCAGCCGGACGCCCACCCTGTGGATTTCGTGCCGAGCGGACTCGGACTCCGCGGATTTCGTACCGAGCGGATTTGGAGCGCATGCAAGCCAAATTGATCCCAGTCGACGGCGGGGCCGCCTATACCATCACGCGGGATGTGACTGTCGTCGGACGCAGCCGGGAACTGTGCGATCTGGCCATTCAGTCGGTCAGCATCTCCAAGCTGCAGTGTCTGATCGCCAAGACCGACGGGCTGCTTTTCATCCGCGATCTGGCCAGCACCAACGGCACCAAGGTCAACGGCCAACGAGTGACCCGCGGCGCTTTGCTGCCCGGCGACGAGTTGGCCTTTGCCAGCGTCAAGTTCCGCGTCCATTTGGGACCGAGCGTCCCCGGCGAGGACGATGAAGAGAGCATTGGGGTCGACGAGGAAACGGTCGAAATCAATCCGCAGGAGCTGTCGGCGGAAGACTTCGAGCCGGTCGACTCGGCCCAGAGCAGCAGCGACGTGCGGCTGTTGTCGGACGACTCGTCGAGCTCGTAAGCGGCCGCGCGTCTCGTTGGTCGCCAGTCGGCCGTTCAGGCGCAGACGGCGTTCACGCCCCGTACGAGGTTCAAGCTCTGACGTCGAGCACGACTCCCGCGTTCAGCCCGTGCGACACGCGATTGCCATGCTTGAGCTGCCAGTCGAAGTGGAGCATCCGCGTCAGCACACCGGCTTTGGCCCGCTCGAGCAGGATCGTTTCGATCGACGGGCAGCCGTCCAGACAGCAATAGCCGCCGCCGCACGCGCACGGTCCGCACCAGCAAGGCCCGCAACAGGCAAACGGGCCGCGACAGCACTCGGCACACCAGAAGTCGAGCGGCCCGCAGCAGGACTCGAACGGTCCGCAGCAGCGCTCGCCCCACCAGAACGGCCCGCCCCACCAGCTGAACGGTCCGCAGCATTCGCCCGGGAAGCAGGGACCGAACGGGAAACAGGGTCCAAACGGAAAGCAGCGCTCGATCGGAAAGCACCGATCGAACGGAAAGCAGCACACAAACGGGAAGCAGCGGCAACCCAAGAGACCGCAACGGCACTCGAGCGGGCCGCACAAAGGCAACAAGCAGAAGCAGGGGAGACCGCGGAAGAAGTCGTGCGCCCAGGGCTGGCACGGAGCGCAGGCGAACGGCGGCGGCAAGATGCGCTCGCTGATCGCGGGCGGCCGCAGCTCAAAGAGGGGGTGCGAACCCCACGCCTCCATGCCGGCGCCAATCGGTGAAATGCGCACGGCTCGTCGCCAGAGTCAGAATGAAAAAGCAGAGCAAAATGAAACAGAAGAGTGGGGGACAAAATCGCGCAGCGCGTGCGTGTCCCCAGTCTTAAGTCCAAGTATGGGCCGCGGCGGCACGGCCCGTCGGTTGCGGTTCGCGGCAGTAGTTTGGCCGTCGGCAGATCGCCGTTCGCGAAGCGTTCTGGCCGGTTGTAGGGTACGGGACGGCCAAAGGTCGGCCGCGCCGGGGCGTTGCGTCGCTCGCGAAAAATCAGTTGGGGTGCCGTGATGCCTTTTGGCAACATCTCCAGCCGGCGCGCGGCCGGCCGTGGTTGCGGAAGAAGCAGTGGTCGCGGAAGACGATGGTGTGCCGGCGCTCGCTTCGCGAGCTGGTCACGCCCGACAGGCTTCGCAGTGGCGGTGGCGACGCGGCATTCTCTACACTGACTTTCGAGTTTGACTTTGACTTTCGAGTTTGACTTTCAACTCCGCCTGCTCGGCAATGATTCGGGAGTGCACAGCCGTGGCCGCATCGTCACCGTGGATTTCCGAAACGACGACGCCGAAATTCGAGGCCGACGTGATTCGCGCGTCGGATGAGCGGCCCGTGGTCGTCGATTTCTGGGCTCCCTGGTGCGCTCCGTGCCGCCAGCTGACGCCGATCCTCGAAAAGCTGACGAACGAATTCGGCGGCCGCTTTCAGCTGGTGAAGATCAACATCGACGAGAACCCGGAGGTGGCGCAAGCGTTCCAGGTGCAGTCGATCCCCTACGTGGTCGCCCTGCGAGATCAGCAGGTGATCAGCGAGTTCATGGGCGTCCACCCGGAGGAAAAACTCCGCGAATGGCTCAATTCACTCCTGCCGTCGAAGGCTGAGGAGCTGCTCAAAAAGGGTCAGGAGCTGGAAGCAACTGACGCAAAGGCCGCGATGGCCGCCTATCGCGAGGCGTCCGCGCTCGATCCGGAGAACGCGTTCATCAAGATCGCGCTGGCCCGCGTGCTGCTCAAGCTCAATCTCGATGACGAATCGCGAAAGATCATCGCCGACCTCGAATCGCGAGGCTACCTCGAGCCCGAGGCGGAGAAGGTGAAGTCCCAGCTGGAGCTACGAGCCGCCGCGGCCGAAGCCGGCCCGCTCGACGAAGCCCGCAAGTCGGCGGCCGCCGCACCGTCGGACCTCAATTTACAACTCAAGCTGTCCGACGCGCTGGCCGTCGCCAACCGCCACGAAGAGGCGCTGCAGATCCTGTTGGACATCATCCGCAAGGACAAAGCGGGCGTCGGCGTCGAAGCGAAGAACACGATGATTCGCATCTTCGACACGCTGGGCGCCGGCTCCGAACTCGTCGGCACCTACCGCCGTAAGCTGGCGACTGCGCTGTACTAGTCGAGTGACCGCCGGCGGTCTTGGGACGTTCGCCGGGATGCCCTCGGGGTGATTCGAGCGGTGACACGCTCAACACATCGCAACGATCCACACTGAGAACTGCCGATGCGCTTGATCTCGTCGAAAATGACGTGGTGGCACAAGAAGGCGTTCCCAGCGTTTTGGTTCGGCTTCCTGGCCCTCCTCATGGCGACTTTGATGCTCGAGGGAAAAGTGTCGCCGGAGGTGCTCTTGATTCCGCCAGGCATGGCGGCATTCGGAGCCGTACTGATGTGGTGGCTTATCTTCCCGCTGGTCGATGAAGTCTGGATTGACGGCGACGAACTGATCGTCCGCCATCGCGGCGAAGAGGATCGCTTTCCGATCGCGAATATCGTCGATGTGGACGCCTCCTACATGTCGAACCCAGAATCCATCGGCCTGTGGCTAAAGCCGTCGTGCCGATTCGGCAAGACGATTCGCTTCGAGGCGCCGTTCCGGTTCCTCATGCTCGGGACGCACCCGCTGGCCCAGGAATTGATCGACCGATCGCGGTGCTTCGAGCGGCGGAAACTCGACGCGGTGCAGTAAATTACGCTGGGAGAGCGGGATCTATTTCGCGCTTCTGTCCGGCTCCTGCCACTGAGGGACGGCCGACCTGTGTGCTCACTTCGTCAGCGTGATTTCCACGCCGATCAGTGACTCTTTCACGTCGCCGGATTGGAACGGGCTGTTGGCGATCAGCTCGCGGAATTCGCCTTTCGTGTAGGCGCGCTTGATGAGCATGAAGCGAAACGTCTGCCGCACGATGAAGGCGTTGATCGGGCCGAGTTTCAGCCCCTCGACTTCGCGGCGAATGACAGCGGGGGTGACGTCGCGGCGGAGGTCGATGATCAGCGCGCGACCGCCCGGCTTGAGCACGCGATGCATTTCGGCCAGCGCCCCCGGCGCGTCCGAAAAATTCTTGAAGGCTGCGCGGCACAGCAAATAGTCGAAACTGTCGGCCGGGAACGGCATGGCCGAGACGTTGCCCTGGCGAAACTCGACCTCGACGCCCGCAGCAGCGGCTTCCTTTTTCGCGATTTCGACGAACGTCTGGCTGATATCCAGGCCCGTCACGTGTCGGCCGCCGATTTTGGCTAGCTCAATCGCGAAATAACCGGGCCCGGGAGCGACCTCCAGCACACTGCCGCCGGCTGGCACCTGCTCGGCGATGCGGCGGGCCAGCGCTTGGAACTCGGGGAGGGAAGGACGCGTAATCCGCGTATACCAGCGGGCGACCGGGCCTTCCATGCCCATGCCGCGGTAGCCTTTTTTCGTTGTGGTCGTGGCCATCACCTGGACTCCGTGAAGGGGAGCGTGCCGCGGCGCGCGAGTTTCCCTCCGTGGAAATCGGGCCGCGGGCTGTTATTCGCCTGGAGTCGCCGGTTCTTGGAGCGTTCGCTGAATTTTCGGGTGGCTGGCGACCAACGTTCTGATCAGGTCTGCCCGATCCACGATTTTTCGGCGACCTGCTTCCATCGCGCGCGAATCGCGTCGAATTGCTCTTTAGGCAGCGGGCCGGCGTTGAGCAGATCGGCGTTCTCCCGCCAGCGCGTCGGGTTCTTGGTGCCGACGATGGCCGTGTGCACGCCCGGCACGCTGAGCGTGAACCGCAGGGCGATCGACGCCGCCTGCTTCGGGTCGCCTTTCAAGAAGTCGTAGTTCAGCTTTTGCAGCCGTTCCCAATAGGCGACGTGATACGAGTTGGGGGGCTTATCGGCATACCGCCAGGCCGCGTTGGCAATCGGCCGCTTGGCGATCACCGCCATGTTTTTCTGCTGGGCGAGCGGCAACGTCAGCTCGAGGGCCTCCTGGTCGGCGATATTGACCGAGGTCTGCAGCGAATCGAAGACGCCGCTCTCGATCGCGTAGCGGGCGGCTGAGCTGTCGCCGCTGTAACCGATGTAGCGCGTGTAACCCTTTTCGCGGGCCTCTTGCAGCGCCTCGATGACTTCACCCCTGCGCAGCTCGTCCTCGGAGCAGGTGTGCAGGTGAATCAGGTCCACGCGATCGGTTTTGAGTCGCAGCAGGCTGCGGACGATGCTGTTGAGCAGCGATTTCTTGCGCCAATCGCCGACGCCCGGGGTTTCCGGATGGCCGCACTTCGTGAACAGGTAATACCGCTTCCGCCGATCGCTGACGGTTTGCCCGATCAGTTCCTCGCTGGCCATGTAGCACTCGGCGGTGTCGATCACGTTGAGGCCGGTCTCGAAGGCCGGCGTCAGAATGGCCGTCACGTCGTCCGGCGTGGCCGACTCGAACCCGATCTCGGCCCCGCCGAATCCGAGCACACTGACGCGCATGTCGGTCCGGCCGAATTGTCGCAATTCCATTTATCTGTCCTCCGCCGCGAGTGAACTCGAGCGCTTGCACGAAGTCGGCCACGACGCACCCGCCATGGCAATCGACCAAGCGTCATTGCAACCCGGCCGGTGGTTTTTTGCAAATCGCTCGACGTGGGCTAAGCGGCGACGCCCGCCATCCGGCGACATTCCTCGGCACAGCGTTGGCGGGCGGAGACCCAGTCGCAGGTGAGCCGGCGTTCAGCGAGTGCTCGACGCGAGGAGCGTTTGCACGCGCAGCAGCTCGCCGAGCGACCAGGCCTGAAACGGGCAGCCGCGCGGCGTGTGCGGCGGCTCGCCGTCCGCCACTTCGGGCAAGTGCCCCAAACCAGCCGAGTCGAGCTGCTGCAGGAGCGGTTCGAGGAATTTTGTCCGCGCGAGGGCTCGGGCTTCGGGTGAGTTGCCGCGAACGCGGACCCACGCTTCGATAAACGCGCCGGCCAGCCAGGGCCAGACCGTTCCCTGGTGATAGGCGGGATCCCGCTGACTCGGCGGGCCGTCGTAATGCGGCGCGTAGCGGGGATCGGCCGGATCGAGCGACCGCGGCCCGAGCGGCGTCCACAACCGCTGTTCGACGAGGTCGACCACGCGCCGCGCCTGGCCGGCGTCGAGCAGATTTTCGGGCAGACCGCCGATCGCGAAGAGCTGATTGGGTCGGATCGATGCGTCGAGCGTGCCTGCCTGATGATCGGCGTCGACGACGTCGTAGAGCGCGCCTTGCGATTCGTTCCAAAACCGTGCGCGGAACGATTGTCGGCCCCGTGTGTACACGTCGCCCCAGCGGCTGTCGAATTGAGCGCCGGTCTTGAGTGCGGCTAGCCAGAGCGCGGCGACCTCGACCGGCTTGCCGATGCGAGGCGTGACGACCCAGTCGCCGATCTTCACGTCCATCCAGGTGAGCTGCTCGCCCGGCACGCCGGCGCGCAACAGGCCGTCAGCGTCGCAGCGAATGCCGTAGCGCGTGCCGTTGTGGTAGCCGTTGAGGATTTCGCCGACGGCGGTCGTGAGCCGCTGGACGAGCGCGGGCGATGCGGCGGGACCCTCGCTCTTCGCTCGCTGGAGAAAATCGTCGACCGCGACGATGTACCAAAGCGACGCGTCGACCGAGTTGTACTCCGCCGCGGCGCCCAGGTCGGGAAACCGGTTGGGCAGCATTCCTTCCGAGATCGTGCCCGCCCATGCGCCGAGAATGTCGGCGGCGTCGGTGAGGCGGCGGCCCGCCAGGCACAGACCGCGCAGCGCGATAAACGTGTCGCGGCCCCAGTCGGTAAACCAGGGGTAGCCGGCGATGATCGTGCGGCCGGCGGCGGGCGCATCCGCTTTGGTTTTCCCGGTCGAACCGGTGGAAGTTGCCGGGCCGTCGCGCCGCACCAGGTAGGCGTCGGCCGAGCGCGCGAGCCGGTTCGCAAAGGCGGCCCGGCGCTGCCGCTCGCTGTCGACCAGATTGCCGGCAATTTCATTCGCGCTGGCTCCAAGACGGGTCAGCGCCTCGACGTGTCCTTCGGCCGCAAAGATCAGCACGGCCCCCGGTTCGAGATCCATCGTGAACGTGCCGGGCGACGCCAGGTCCTCGGCGAAATCGAGGCCCCGCTCCCGCTCACACGTGTAGAGAAAGTTGCGGTACCAGTACGACTCGGCCTGGTACGTGCCGTTCGTGAGGGCGGTCACGGCCGGCAGGCCCTGGTACGGTTGCCAGGTGACGCCCAGCGGGTGCGGCGTGGCGGCGAAGCGAAAGGCCGGATTCTCGTGTTGCGTGCCGTGATAATCGCGGCTCGACAGAAACGGGCGGACGACAACTCGCAGACGGCGGCCGCCGGGAACGGTTGACCCCGCCGCCAGGTGCCAACGGAGCAAGCAGGCCGAGATTCCGTGTGGCACGAACAGCTCGCATGACACACTGAGCGAATCGTGCGACCACAACCACGTGGGCCACGGATCGCAGGTGAGCGACCGCAGCGACGGGCGGGCATCCGGTGCGACGACGTCGGGCAGGTAACGCTGGCTCGAGAGCGCGAGCCGCTCGGTCCCCGTGTCGATCCACGCGTCGCAGCCGTTGACGAGCATCACGCGGCCCGTCGGCGGTGTGGTCGCCGTCAGCAACAGGCCGTGATAGCGGCGCGTCCGCAGCCCGCTGGCCGTGCCCGATGCGTAGCCTCCCAGCCCGTCCGGCTCGAGCCACTCGCGAGAATCGGTCAACTCGGTCAGCGGCGTGTTGCGATTGGGAGAATTGGCGGGTGCGGGATTCAATGTGCGAGCCGATCAGCGAGGGCGCGAGTAGATCACCACGTCGACACCGAGAATTTGGGCCGGGCGTTCCGCGGTCATCCCGAGTTTTTCCGCCACGCGGATCGACGCCGTGTTTTGCGGATGGATCACGCTGCAAATGCGTTCGAGCCCGAGACGCTCGAAGCCGAAGGCGATCGCCGCCCGCGCCCCCTCGGTCGCCAGGCCTTGACCCCAGCGCGCCCGATCGAGGAACCAGCCGACTTCGATCCCGGGCCAACCTTCAGGATAGTGCAGGCCGAGCCGGCCGATGAACGCGCCCGTCGCCTTCTCTTCAACGGCCCACATGCCGTAGCCCCGCAGCTGCCAATGACCCAAGAGCATGGCCAGCGAGCGCCACGCGTCCGCGCGCGAAAGCAGCGTGCCCGTGCCGATGTACCGCATCATCTCGGAATCGGCGCACATCCGCGCGTAGTCGTCGAGGTCGGCCTCGACGAACTTGCGGAGTTTCAGTCGCTCGGTCTCGAGTGTTTCGTACACGGCACGCCTTCGCGGCTGACGTGAACTCTGGCCCCGTCACACGGCGACTTGCCAGTGTCGGCGATTCAAGGCTAGAACGGAACCCAAAACCCGGAAACGCGTGGCGAGAGACGACAAGAGGCCGTGATGCAAAAAGTTCGCTGGGGCGTGTTGAGCACGGCGGCCATCGGGGTGAACAAAGTCATTCCCGCGATGCAGCAGGCCGAGCTCTGCGAGATTGTAGCCATTGCCTCGCGGGAACAGTCGCGGGCGGAAGCGGCCGCCGGGAAGCTGGGGATTCCCCGCGCCTACGGCTCGTACGCAGCGCTGCTGGCCGATCCGCAGGTCGAGGCGATTTACAATCCGCTGCCCAACCATCTGCACGTCCCCTGGTCGATCCGCGCGCTCGAGGCGGGCCAGCACGTGCTGTGCGAAAAGCCGATCGCCCTTTCCGCGGCCGAGGCGGAGCAACTGGTGGCTGCGGCGGAACGACACCCGACGCTCTCGGTCGTCGAGGCCTTTGTCTATCCGCATCACCCGCAGTGGCAGCGGGCGAGCGCGATCGTGCGGGACGGAGGCATCGGTTCGCTCCGCAGCATTCAGAGCTTCTTCTCCTATTACAACGACGATCCGGCCAACGTTCGCAATCAGGCCGACATTGGCGGCGGCGGGGTGATGGATATCGGCTGTTACCCGATCTCGCTCTCGCGGCTGTTTTTCGGGCGCGAGCCCAAGCGCGTGGCCGGCTGGGTCGAGTTCGACCCGCGATTCGGGACGGACCGGCTGGCGTCGGCGATCTTGGATTTCGAGACCGGCACCTCCACGTTCACCTGCTCGACGCAGCTGGCGCCCTATCAGCGGGTGAACCTGCTGGGGACGGAGGGACGAATCGAGATCGAGATCCCGTTCAACGCGCCGCCCGACCGCCCGGCCCGCATTTGGCACTACGCGGGGAACAAGCCGGGCGGACCCGTCGAGGAGATTCTGCTGCCGGTGTGCAACCAGTACGGGCTGCAGGGAGACGCGTTTTCGCGGGCGGTGCGGAACGGCACGCCGGCCTTGCCCAAGATTACGGACGCGGTGGCGAATATGCGGGTGATCGAAGCCGTGTTCGAGAGCCAGCGGACGGGTCGCTTCGTGGCGGTGGCCGCGGGCTGAAGGCTGAGTTTTTGGCAGGAGCGCGGTCCGCGCGAAGCTGGGCGGTTCCCCCGGATCAAATTCTGTTCATGGGTCACGGCCCGCGTGAGCTATCCTGTGTGAGTTTTTGGGGGCTGGGGAGCGTTTTGGTTGGCGAAGCGGAGGGCGACCCCCTAAGATGACTTGAACCGTCCGCCCGGCAATCGCCGAGGTCCAAGCGAACGGCGTCGTCGTGCGTCGCCACCACTCCGCGGATCTGCCGGGAGACAAGGTGACGACGCTCTGGCGTGATTCGAGGCGTTGGCCGGCGCGAAGGCTGGCCCGTTTTGGCTGGGTTGTCAAGCTTTCCGACGTCGGGAAGAAACCTACTCAATTGTCTGTGGGGTGTTTCATGGTCGTGACACGAGTGTTCTCTGTCTTTGTCCTCGCGATTTCGATGCTGTCGTTTGCGGCAAAGGCGCAAGCGGCCGATACGCCGCTGACCGAATTGGATCCCGAAATCGCCAAGCGATTCGGCGAAATGATCCACACGCAGTTCGCGAAGGAAAACAAGGACGCGAAGCCGAAGTTCGAAGTGAATTTCGAGAAGGCGAGCGGCCTGTTCAACGCCGAGTCGAACGAGGGGATCATCGTGGTCCCGGCCAAGAACTTCAAAGAAGACCGCGAGAACAAGGAAGTCGAAAAAGATCCGGGCGTCGGCGTGTGCTTCCTGTGCATGTCGCAGACCTACAACCCGCTGATCGACGGCAAACCGGTCGACGGCAAGAAGGCCTTCCAGATCAAGTTCGACGACGGTCAAGGGGGCGCCGAGCGCGTCGCCACCTGTCTGTTGTGCACGATTCGTCATCTCGAAGGCGATGACTGGGAGCTCTACGTTTGGGGCAAAGACAAAGATCCGATCATCAAGACCAACTGGGGCGAAGCGAGCAACGCTCCCAAGCCCGACCTGGCTCTGACGATCGAAGATCCGAAGAAAGACTCGGCCACCCTGGTCTTCAACATCTTCGGCAAGTACTCAGCTTCGATTCCCATCGCCCACAAGGGAACAGACGCCGCCAAGGACACGAAGGACGCCAAAGACACCAAGGCCGACTCCAAAAAGTAGATCGTGCTGACAGCTCTCCGCCCGCAGGCCCCAGGTCCGCGGGCTTTTTTTGCGCTTTTGTAACCTGGGACCCGGGGCGGCCCCGCGCGCCCACGTCATGGTCAGGGCGGCGCGGGCGACATAGAATGAACGACCGCCACGGCGGGGCAGGAAGGCCAGCCGCGCACTTCGCGCAGTCCAGCGGCCCGTTTTCCTGAAACCCATTTGCTCTGGCGGCGGTAGGAACTGTGGGCGCACGGCGCCGGCGCTGTCGTCAAATTTCTTGCCTCGGCAGTCAAACGAATCTCACCTTGCGGCCAAAGGGTACGAGCATGTTTGCCAGAAAGCTGATTCCGATCTTCCTGTGTGCGGCGGCGTGCGTGTTGTGGGCTGGCACCAAGTGCCGGGCGGAAGACAGCCCGCTCGCGGAAATGGAGCCGGACGTCGCGAAGGAATTCGGGGCCAAGCTGACCGAGCTACTCACCAAGACCTATAAGGACCTGCCCGTCAAAGTCGATCCCGACGCGGAGAAGGCGGTCGGACTGCTCAATCCGAACGCGCACCAGGGCATCATCCTGGTCCCGCTCAAAGGCTTTCGCGAAGACCGCGACACCAAGGACTCGGAGAAGGACCGCGGCGTCGGCTTGTGCTATATCTTCATGTCGCCCGAGTTCAATCCGCTCGTCGATGGCAAGCCGGCGACCGACAAGCAGCTTCGCAAGCTGAAGTTCAAGACCGAAGACGAAGAACGCGACATCACCTGCCTGGTCTGCAGCGTCAAGCACGCCGAGGGAGACGATTGGCAGCTGCACGTGTATAGCGGCGGCAACGAGCCGTTGTCGAAGTCGTCGTTCGAAGAGGCCACCGACGCGCCCAAGGCCGATCTCGCGCTCACGATCAAAGACGTCAAGGACAACAAGGCGACGCTGGTGATCAACATGTTCGGCAAGTACTGCGTGACGATTCCCATCAGCCACAACGCGAAGAAGGACTAGGCGTTTCCCCCGTGGCAATCTGAGCACCACACAAGCCCGCGGAGGAAATGTCCGCGGGTCTTTTTTGTTGATAGCGACGGCCCTTACTCATCAGCCCGAACGGGGCGAGATTCTATAGCCTGGGGCGGAGGTCTTCCGCAGTCCCGGGTCCACGACGGCGGGGGCGCTTCTGCGTCGCGGAAGCCCCCGTCTTGGCACTTCACAGAGGCATGACTAACGAAGTGATGTCGGCGATGTTCCGGGGCTTCCGCTACGCGGAGCGCCCCGGCCATCTATGAGAAGGGTAGCGTCAAGGGTTGGTTTTTGCGTTTGAAGTGGTGATCTGGGCGATGCGGTACGCTCAACCATCTATTCGGGATCAC
>Ga0210390_10000123_pt1 | contig 79438 bp, 61 predicted proteins | sample IncBWH11OmetaG_FD_161050 | JGI IMG/M metagenome (GOLD analysis project Ga0210390, IMG submission 161050) | Forest soil microbial communities from Barre Woods Harvard Forest LTER site, Petersham, Massachusetts, United States - Inc-BW-H-11-O ...
GTACACGACCTTCTCGTTCAGCAACCTGCAGGTCGGGTCGCTGACCGCGGGCGGCGCGGCCACCGTGACCGCCACCGTGACCAACACCGGCTCCCGCTCCGGCGCGGACGTCGCCCAGCTGTACGTGGTCGACCCCTCCGCTTCGGGGCAGCCTCCGCTGCAGCTGGAGGGCTTCCAGCGGGTCAGCCTGGCCGCCGGGGCGTCAACCACGGTCACGTTCAGCCTGACCCAGCGCAGCCTCCAGTACTGGAACTCCTCCTCGAACGGCTGGGCGACCAGCACCGGCAACTACGGCATCGAGGTCGGCGACTCCAGCGCCAACCTGCCGCTCAGCGGCACCCTGGCGGTCTCGTCCAGTCAGCTGGGGCAGCCGGTCTCCCTGGCCAGCCCCGGCCCGCAGGCCAGCCTGACCAACCAGGCCGCCTCCGCCGTCACCCTCACCGGTACGGACACCACCAGCGGGCAGACCCTGACCTACTCGGCCGCCGGCCTGCCCGCCGGCCTGTCGATCTCCTCCGCTGGCGTGATCTCCGGCACCCCCACTGCCAACGGCACAAGCACGGTGACGGTCACCGCGAAGGACGGCAACGGCGCCTACGCCACCCAGAGCTTCGTATGGACCGTCTCTCCGGGCACTGCCAGCTCCGCCGGCGGTGGCGCGACCGGGCCAATCACCGGTTACGAGGGCCTGTGCCTGGACGACCGGTCGGCCAGCACCGCGGACTACAACCCGATCCAGGTCTACACCTGCAACGGCACCGGCGCCCAGCAGTGGACGGTGGAGTCGAACAACACCCTTGTGGTGCTCGGCATGTGCCTCGACGTCGACGGCGCGGGAACAGCCAACGGCACCCTGGTCGACCTGTACACCTGCAACGGCACCGTCGCCCAGGTCTGGGAACCGCAGTCCAACGGAGAACTGATCAACCCCAACTCCGGCAAGTGCCTCGACGACACCAACTGGGGAGGCTCAGGAACGCAGGTCCAGATCTGGTCCTGCACCGACGGCGCCAACCAGCAATGGACGCTCCCGTGACGCCCTTCCGGACTGACCCCGATCAGATCCCGAGGTAGGACACGACCTGGTCGCCCTCAGGGACGACCAGCCGGGACCCGGAGGCGGACAGGCTGGGGAAGTCGTTGTCAACGGGCGCGGTGCGGGCGGAGAACACCAGCTTCCCGTCGGAGAGGCGGTAGCCGGACAGCGTGCCCGCGCGGCCGACGTCCCAGACCACGCCGCCGGCGATGATCGGCGGCCCGGGGTTGCCGCCGGACACCGACCAGTTGGTACTGAACTTCGGCGCACCGCCGTGCTGGCCGGGGATGACGGTCACCACGCGCAGGCTGCTGTAGCAGGAGAACACGAGGGTGTCGCCATCTACCGCGTCACCGCCGAAGCCTCCCTCGCACAGGCCCGCGGAAGTTAGCTCCCCGCCGGTCCCGCCCAGCTGGGTGCCGTTGAGGAGATAGCCGACCCCCTGTTTGCCCACTTGGAAGACGAGGCCGCCAGGGAGCAGGGCCGGCTCGGTGGACCCGAGATCCTGGTCGTCGGCGGACAGCGCTTCGAAATTGGTGGGCGTGAACAGGCTCTCTACCGCCAATGTGGGGCTGAGGCGCAGCACGCTGTCGGAGTCATCGACCTGGTTGTAGGGCGTGCCGTTGCCAGTGGCCACGTACAGGCTGTTGTCGCGGACCGATTCGCCGGCCGGTGCCCAGATTCCCGCCTGGCGCTGGTTGTCCGTGGTGAAGGTGACCAGCGGCCCCGAGCCCGAGACCGGCGCGCCCACGATGCGTCCCTTGTAGTCGGAACAGTCCCCGTCCAGTCCGCCGAAGGGGACGTACACCCGCGAACCGAGCAGGGTGAGAGCCCCGCGCTCCTGCTGGGCGCGCGGATCGCTGCCGGTGACGTCGACCGGGCGCTGCCAGATGGTCCGGCCCGTGGCCAGGTCGAGCTCCCAAAGGGTGTGCCGGTAGGCCGGCTGATCGGTGAACGTGACGAACCACAGGTGCCCCGTGGCCGCGTCGGCCACCGGGGTGCCGGTGATGCCGGATGGCGTGATGTTGCCGCACGGTAGCCCGGCCGGGACCGGGGTGCCCAGATGTCGCGACCAGCGCACGGTGCCGCTCGACGCGCTGAGGGCGTAGACGGTGTCGTTCTCGGTGGCCACGATCACTTCGGAGCCGACCACAAGGGGCTGGGCGTAGACCGCGCCGTCGACGGACGCCGTCCACGACTGCCGCACCGTGCCCACGGGCGGTGAGCTAATCGAGACCCCAGTGCGGCCGACCGTGCGGTCGTATGTGGGCCAGTCCGCCGCCGGGCCGACGGTGGCGGCAGGCGTGGGGGAGGTGGGCACGGTGACCGGCGTGGCCACCGTGGGCTCGCCGGGCTTGGCCGCCGTCCCCGACGACGTGCAGCCTGCGGCCAGCAGGGCCGCGGCGACGCCAGCGACCGCCACTACGAGTCTCAGGCGGCCCGGCCGCGGCAGCCGATGATCTTTTCTCACCCGCCTATCCTCTACCGTCGCCACCGGAAAATCAGGCAGGCGCCCGGCCACGCCCACCGGTCTAGACGTTCGCAGTCGGCGCCCAGCCCCGGCTGGTGCCGTCCCAGTACGTCACCTCGATCGAGTCCGGCAGCGCCAGTGCCCCGCCCGTGGTGTAGTCGTCGTGGGTCGGCTCAGTGGGCTCTAGGTAGCGCAGGCTGAACAGGCAACCCGGACAAGTCAACTACCGCTCGGGCCGTTTATCGTTCTCGGCACGCCCGACTTTAACCGCGCGCTTGTCCGCGTCGCTTCCGCTATGACTTCCGGGTGGAGGTCGAGCCACTCGTCGAGCACCGAGATCGCATCTGCGCCGAGCATCCCCGCCGCAGTGGTTTGTGCGCTGCGCCAGGCGGTGCTCGCGCGGGTAAACGCGGCTGCGCCAGTGCCGGTGATTGTCACTGACATCGCCCGTCCCGTGGGCGAGGTCTCGGCAACGGAGACCCATCCTCTCTTCTGCATCAGGGCAAGGTTCCGGCTGACGGTGGACCGCTCCGCCCTCAGCTGGGCCGCCAGGGCCGCTTGCCTCACCGGGCCGGCGGCGGTGACCAGGACGGTGAGGATCTCCATCTGGGGCAGGGAGAGGCCCGCCGTCTGCAGCTCCTGCTCGTAGACGCGGGCGACGACCCGGTGGAGCCTGGAGACGCGCATGCCCAGGCAGGCGTTGCGGACCTCCTTGGCGAGGTCATCGGCGATCGTCCGCTCCTCCATTCGCGCCCCCGATCTCATTCGGCTGTCGCGTTGCAGATACATCATTATAGCAGTAGTGTACCTACAACATATTGCAGATGGCTCATATCGACCCGCGAGGCGCACTACGACGCGGTGCGCACTTGGGGGATCCCGGACCATGCGCTGCTGCAGCGGCTGAGCTGTCTAGAGATGCCGGTGTTCGTGGCCAACGGCGACAGCGACCCGATGATCCTCCCGCACTACTCGCACCTGCTCGCAGGCCTGATCCCGCAGGCGTTCCCGCATCAGCTCATCCGGCTGGTCTTCGCCGCTGCGCATCGTCATCTACGCCGGCCCCGATGACCGCGGGTTCTTCGCCGCCGACCAGGCCAGCACAGAGGTCGCGGGCTTCGGCCTCGCCCTCGTCGGCCTGACGCCGACCGACTCCAGGGTCATCAGGGCGGCCAAGCAGCTAATCCGCCGCGCGGCCGGCTCACCGCCAGACAAGAGCGGTTAACGATTGCGAGTCGGCTCGGTCCGTTCGGGATAATAATTTTGATTTTTTCCGGGGTCCCGATGGCGACGATGATCCCGCAGCCGGCCGCCTTCCGGACCCATGTCGATGATCCAGTCCGCCGACTTGATCACCTGCTGCGGCCAGGGCTTCGATCTGCCGTGTGAGCTTCCGGACCGCGTGCTGATCCTCGGGGAGGGACATCTGCGCCCCGTCCTGCCCGAATCCTAGGCGGTCATCGTGCTACCGCGCTGAGCGGCGCCAGAAGTAGCTGGGATACCGCAGCCATCCCATCGGGGGCTCGCCGGGTGCTGATGGTATATCGACACGTACGACCACCGGCACAGCAAAGTTGCAACTATTATGCGATTGCGTTACGCGTATGGGAAAATTAACGTCAATAATCGGAAGTTTCCGGAATACCAGTCAGAAGGGCTCCATGCATGGCATCACGGAATGGAAGTCGTCCGATTATTGCGTTCATGAGCGACTTGGGAACAACCGACGATTCAGTGGCACAGTGCAAGGGGCTCATGCTGAGCATTTGCCCCGACGTGACCATCGTCGACGTGTGTCACAGTATGACGCAATGGAACATAGTCGAAGGCGCGCGCTACATCGTTGATCTCCCGAGGTTCTTCCCCGAGGGTACGGTATTCGCCACCACCTCGTACCCGGCAACTGGAACGACTACCCGCTCAGTGGCGCTGCGTATCAAGCAGGCCGCCGAGGGCGGCGCGCGCGGACAGTGGGCCGGTTCGGGTAGCGGCTTCGAGCGAGCCCAGGGTTCCTACATTTACATCGCCCCTAACAACGGGCTCCTCACCACGGTCATCGAAGAGCACGGCTACCTCGAGGCATACGAGGTCACGTCTACGAAGGTCATCCCCGAGCGTCCGGAGCCGACGTTCTACAGCCGCGAGATGGTGGCCATTCCGTCAGCGCATCTGGCCGCCGGCTTCCCGCTCGAAGAGGTCGGGCGACGGCTCGAGGATAACGAGATCGTTCGGTTCACCCGTCCGCAGCCATCCGTCGCGGACGGCGCCATAACCGGTATCGTCGCGGCCATCGACCATCCCTTCGGGAACGTCTGGAGCAATATCCACCGCCGGGATCTCGAGGCGCTCGGTATCGGTATCGGCACGAAGCTGACCATCACGCTCGATGGCGTGCTGCCCTTCCAGCTCCCGCTGTCGGACACCTTCGCTGACGCCAAGGTGATCGGCGCTCCGGTCGCGTACCTGAACAGTCGCGGTTACCTGTCGCTCGCCCGCAACGTGGCCAGCCTCGCCTACCCGTACAACATCGAGGAGGGTATCGAAGTCCTTGTGATGAAGAACTGACTCTGGCTGGCAGTCGCCCCGGGTCACCGAATCGGGTCCCCGGGGCGACCTGCCAGTAGGCTGATGAACCAGGATGAGCGCGGCCGGCTAGGTCAGCCGAACCGGACCTTCAGCGAGGGCTGGCCAAACGTGTCGACCACGAACTCATCCCCACGCTGCGCAGGAATCGACGCCCCGAAGGCACCGGCCAGCACGATGTCGCCGGCGTTCACCGCCATGCCGAGAGTGTTGAGCTTGCTCGCCAGCCAGGCCACAGACAGGAGCGGATCCCCGAGCACAGCGCTGCCGGTCGCCTCGAGCGCGACGGAACCATTAATCTGCACAAGCATCCCGAGGGTGCGCAGGTCGGCTCGCCCGAGAGCCCTGTCCCAGGGACCCAAGGTGAACGCGCCAAACGACGCGTTGTCGGCGATGGTGTCGACGAGTTTGATGCGCCAGTCGGTGATACGGCTGTCGATGATCTCGGCTGCCACCGCCACCGCGTCGGTGGCTTCCAGAACCTGCTCGCGGGTGATATCGGCGCCCTTCAGCGGCTTGCCGAGCAGGAAGGCCAGTTCCCCTTCCAGCCTGGGCTGGATGAACACGTCGGCCGGCACGGTGACCTCTCCGCCTTCGGCGGGGAAAAACCGCGATGCCCAGAGCTGCCCGTAGTCCGGTTCGTCCACGCCGATCTGTTCGCGCATCCCCTTACTGGTCAGCCCGATCTTATGGCCGAGCATCTCTTCGCCGTCTTTGGCCCGCAGCCGCGCCCAGCTCGTCTGGATCGCGTACGCGTCCTCTGGTGAGTTCAAGCCGATGGTCTCGCTGAGAGGTTCGATGGCCTGCCGACTGCGCCACGCTTCATCCAGCCGCTTTGCCACTTCTCCTGGTTCTCCTGCGCTCATCAGGAAGTCCTCTCCGCGAGCAGCAAGATGCCGCCTGGCATGTCGTCATGGAGAGCCTCGATCACGGTGAAACCGCCCTCGGTGAACGCTTCTCGCCATCCGTCCTTCGACAGCAGTCGCTGGCGCATTAGCGCGTGGACAAGGGTGAACTCCGGCGTGAAACGCTGGCCCAAGGTCCTGGCCACGGGCGGCTGGACCTCTGCCGCCAGGACGTACGCCTTCTCAGGGAGGCGGCTGGACAGATCGCGCAGGTATTTAACCAGGTAGTCTCTTCCCTGGGCGAGGATCTCGTGCAGCAGGAAGAAGGTCACGACCAGCTGGGTGTCCGCCAGCTGCGGAATGCCGGGGAGGTCCGCCGCGTTGCCTTCCACGACGTTCACCCGGTCTTGCTGGCCCGCGTCCCTGATTGCCTTCTGCGCCTCGGCACACGCCTCGGGGCTGATGTCAACGCCAGTTCCGCTGGAGCCGAAGCGCGAGCACACCGCGAGCAGGAACCGGGCGTTTCCGCAGCCGAGGTCTAGCACGCGGCTGAAATTGATCGACTCGAGCAGTCGCATTGCGTGCGGGACAACGTCCTTCCGCCCGAGCATCGCCGCTCCGTCAGCTACCCAGCGGCCATCCCTGACGTAGTCCGTCCCGTAGCTTTTCGTGCCGGTCAGGAACCCGTCAAGCCGGCGCAGTGGCTCGCCGTACCCGCCGACAGCCCACACAAGATAGCCCTTGTCAGCGCAGACCTCTCGCCCATACGGGGTCAAGCGATAGCGGCCGTCGTCTTCCTCGATCAAGCCGCGCTCGCTGAGGTAGGCGAGACACGCCGCGGCCAGAGCGCGGGCGTCAAGTTCGTGCTTGGTGGCGACGGCCACCTCATCCAGGGTGAGTCCGTCCGTCTCGAGCTGGGTCAGGAGATCCGCCATCTCGAAGGAAGCGAGCACGCTGCTCACCACGTACCCCTCGAAAAGGTCGAATGCCCGCCGACCGGCAGCGCTCGCTTCCCGGGTTTCTGTCGACATCACTGACCCTCCTAATTTCCTTGCTACGGACCCGCACCAGATTAAAGACTCGTTCGCCATCGGCAAATGATCAAATGAAGCACTTAACTGCGACCAAACGTCGTACCGAGGAATACAACATTCCGGGGATTGATCGCGCGCGTGACGCGGTACAGACTCTCGACAGCGGACTGAGGAGCACCCTTCCATGCGCATCGCAGTTACCGGATCTATCGCGACCGATCACCTGATGACCTTCAAGGGCCGGTTCACCGACTCGTTCATCGCCGGGCACCTCGAGCGCGTCTCACTATCTTTCCTGGCCGACGGCCTAACGGTGCACCGGGGCGGGGTCGGTGCCAATATCGCGCTCGGACTAGCTCGCGTCGGGCTTTCCCCGGTACTCGTGGGAGCGGCCGGATTCGACTTCGCCGAATACCGTTCGGAGCTCGAACGAGCGGGTGTGGACTGCTCAGGGGTGCATGTCTCCGCGACGCAGTACACGGCGCGCTTCGTCTGCACGACCGACACCGAGCAGAACCAGATCGCCACGTTCTACCCCGGGGCCATGAGCGAGGCACGAGGGATCTCGCTTACCTCGCTCGGCCGGTTCGACTTCACACTAATCGGCGCGGACGACCCGGAGGCGATGCTGCGGCACACCGACGCGTGCAGAGACAGCGGGTTCCCGTTCGCCGCGGACCCCTCCCAGCAACTCGCCCGGCTGGAGGGCACGACGATCCGCAAACTCGTGGACGGCGCGGCGTACCTGTTCACCAATGCCTACGAGCGGGTGCTGCTATGCGAGAAGACCGGCTGGTCCGAGCGAGATGTCCTGGATCACGTCGGACACTGGATCACCACCTTCGGCCGGGATGGCGCCCAGATCGAAAGGCTTGGTGACCCGACCGTACGAATTCCGGTCGTCCCGGCGGTCCAGGAAGTCGACCCGACCGGCGTGGGTGACGGCTTCCGCGTTGGCGTGCTGGCGGGGCTCGCCTGGAACCTACCGCTGGAAAGGGCGGCACAGGTAGGCTGCGCGGTCGCCACGAGGGTTCTCGGTGTTTCGGGACCGCAGGACTACAGCCTCGATCGCGGTGGGCTGCTCGAGGACCTCGGCCGCGTGTACGGGGTGGCAGCAGCCACCGACGTCGAGCCTCACCTGCTGCGAGTCGCCCAGGAAGTGACTTCGTGACCGGACTGCGGACCATGCTGGCAAGCGGCCGGCAGATGCTGGGCACGTTCAGCATCGTCCCGTCCATCGAGCTCATCGAAATGATCGGTTTCGCCGGGTTCGACTTCGTGATCATCGACATGGAACACGGTCCGTACAGCATCAACCAGGTGCGGGCCGGACTCACGGCAGCGCGAGCCCACGACCTCATGAGCATAGTCCGCGTGCCCGATTGCGCCCCGGCCATGATTGGCGCCGTGCTCGACGCCGGCGCCAACGGAGTCCTCGTCCCGCAGGTGGACTCGGCGGACGGGGCACGTGCCGCCGTCGCTGCCGCGCGGTTCGCGCCAGAGGGCGAGCGGGGCGCTCACCCCTGGGTGAGCGCCTCTGGCTACGGCAAGGTAACGGACTGGTTCGCCGTCGCTAACCGCGAGACGGCGGTCATGGTCATGATCGAGGGGAAAGGCGGCATCAGCGCGATCTCCGAGATCATCGCCACTCCAGGACTTGATGCGATCTTCCTCGGCCCCGTGGACCTCTCCCACTCGCTAGGCGTGCCAGGGGAGACCGGTCACCCGCTGGTGCTCGAGGCCATGCAGGCAGTGGCCGAGAAGGCCGCGGCCAGCGGCCTGGCGACGGCAGTCTTCGCTCCGGATCCCGAGCGGGCCAGATCGTGGTGGCCTTACGGCATCCGACTCGTCGCCTGCGCGGTAGATAGCCAACTCATACTCGGCGCCTTTGCGCACACGGCGGTCGCTGCGAGACCGTGATCGCCGGGTGGCGGCGCCGTAACGGGCTCAGCCACCGCTGTCGGCGCCGAGGGCAGGCTTAGCGGTCGGGGCAAGCGCGGTCGGGCTAACGGCCGAGTGCGGCGCTACCCTGCCGAATGCGCGGCCCAGCCATACACCGGCGATCTCTGACGTGACGATCGACAGCACGACGATCGCGGTGAAGAACTGCGCGTTCACCACGCCGGCGGCGAGCGTTACCGTAGCCAGCACGATGCCCGGGCCGCCGCGGGCGTTCATCGCGACCGCGAACCGGTTGGCCGAAAGCCTGCTCTCCCCCGCCAGCCGGGCGGCCACCCATACGCTGAGCGACTTCACCGCGCAGGCGAAGACCAGGAACCAACAGAAGAAGACGATGTCGAACTGATGGATGAGGTCGAGCTTCAGACCTACGATGGCGAAGAACAACGGGATGAAGAACGCCAGGGAGAACTGCCGGATCGAGTCCCACCCGATGCGCGCCAGGTCTTTTCGCGTGGAGTCGGCCGCATCGGCCTGCGAGTCGCCGCGGGTGGCCGCCAGCCCGGCTATCAGCGCGCCGAAGATCGGGTTGATGCCCAGCGCCACGCAGCAGAGCGTCACCGCGAGCAGAAACAGCAGCCGCATGGCGGCCGGGTAGCGGCGCTCGATGACGTTATAGGGCAGCCGCGTGAGCCACCGGAAAACGCGGGCGCCGACGGATCCCATCACCGCGAAGAAGACGACGCTGGCCACCACGTAGTAGGCGGTCATCTCGGGGATGGACCGGGCGCCCAGGGACGCCGAGATCCCGAACGAGTCGTTCGAATGCGCCTGCGCGATGCCTAGTACGACCGCGAGAACCAGGTAGAGGACGATGTCCTCGACCACCGCGACCGTCAGCACCACGCGAGCGAGCGCGGTGTCCATGATCCCGATGTCCAGCATGATCCGCGAGATCACCGGAATGCTGGTCACGGCGACCGCGATGCTAAAGACCAAGGTGATCGTGACCGCCGAACCGTGGGGTCCTGCCAGCGACCGGTAGTCCACCAACTGCATGAGCGCGACCCCGGCGGTGAAGGGCACCGCGATTCCGACGACCGCGATGAATCCGGCGGCCCGCTGCTCGGCGCGACCGCGCGCCGCCTGCCTGAGCTCGGCGCCCGCCAGGAACATCAGCAGCAGCTGACCCAGCTGGTAGATCCCGTTGAGCACCGTGCTGACGCTCCCCGTGTCGGGAAAGAGCCGGTGCTGCAATCCCGGGGCCAGCGCGCCCAGCGCGGTCGGCCCCAGCAGCAGGCCGCCGACGATCTCACCGATGACCGGCGGCTGGCGCAGCGCGGCGAACACCCCGCCGACCAGGTGTGCCGCCAGGAGAACGATCGTCAAGGCGATGAGAATGTGCGCGACGTCCAAGGTCGAAATGGTCATGACGTTCCCTTTCCGCCATTTGCCACGCCAAGGAGCGTCAGGGCCATTGCGTCAGGCGGCGCAGACCAGTCGTCCGGGTTCCGGTGATCTCCACGACCACCGCACCCATCGTGATGTCGCCGCCGTTACACACGGGCGGAATGCCGAAAGCGAATGGATCGCCGACGCTGCGCAGGGCGGACACGAACATGCCGGGTGCGAAACCCTGCGCTCCGCCGAGCGGACCCGTCATCCCGACATCGGTGACGAACCCGGTGCCCTCGGGCAGGATGTGCATGGGAATGGTAGGTTCGTGCGTGTGCGTGCCTAGCACGGCCGCGGCTTCGCCATCCACCGCATGGGCGAAAATCTGCTTCTCGAGGACGCTCTCTCCGTGATAGTCCACGATGACCACACCGCGCCGCGGCGCCTCCGCCCATGCGGGATATACGGGCCGGAACCGGCCGGACGTTGCCCGTACCGAGCGCATCGCGGCATGATCGGCCAGGTTGATAACCGTGACCGGCCTGCCCGCCGCCTCCGCGTGGATCACACCCGTACCTGGGACGCCGTCCGCCAGGTTGTAAGGGCGCAGCACGCGTGGATGCCCGAGCGCTTCAACCGAATCCTGGCTGTCCCACGAGTGATTGCCGCCCGTAATGACATCCACGCCGGCATCGATGAGGGCGTCAGCCTGCTTTACCGTCATGCCGAGCCCATTAGGAGCGCAGTTCTCGGCGTTGGCGATGACGAAGTCGATATTGTTCCTGCGGCGAAGCTCTGAAAGGCTATCAATGACCAATCTCGTCGCAGCCTCACCGACTAGATCACCGAAAAACAGGATGTTCACGAAGCGCCACTCCAATGCGGATGCCTGGAGTAGATAATTCCATTCTAGTACCAGCCGACGCAATTGGACTTTAGAATAGCATGCGCTACGACCTTAGTAGCAATTGAATTTGCACCTGGTCATTACGGTGTAAATAAATTAGCGTCGCAAACAGCCGGATACGCGATAGCATTTCTGATTGTAGCGCGTCACGGTCAGCAGTCGCGGGTACACGTTAAGCCCGTGCACACGATAAGTCCTTCCCGGGGGAAGTGAGGTGGCGTGATGCGTAAACTCCGGAGCCCGACCCTTTATGAAGGCCGGGACCGGGCACCAGCCCGGGCCTTCCTGCGGGCCATCGGGCACACCACCGAGGACATGCGCAGGCCCGTGGTCGGCGTGGCTCATTCCTGGATCGGCACGATGCCATGCAACTACACCCACCGCGCCCTAGCCGAGAGCGTCTGCCGCGGCGTGCGCGAGGCCGGCGGCACGCCCATGGAGCTGAACACCATCGCGATCTCTGATGTCATCACGATGGGGACGGAGGGCATGAAGACGTCGCTCGTGAGCCGCGAGGTAATCGCGGATTCGATCGAGCTCGTCGGGCTCGGCCACATGTTCGACGCTTTGGTCACGATCGTGGGCTGCGACAAGACGATCCCGGCCGCTGCGATGGCCCATGCCCGCCTCGGCATCCCCGGCCTGATCCTCTACTCGGGGCCAACTCTCCCGGGCAGGTTCCAGGACCGCCAGGTGACGATCGCCACCGTGTTCGAGGCAGTGGGCGCCGTAGCTTCCGGTCGCATGACCGACGAGGAACTTCTGGACCTGGAAGAACATGCGTGCCCAGGGGCTGGTGCATGCGGTGGGCAGTACACCGCCAACACGATGGCGATGGCTCTGGAGTTCCTCGGCCTGTCGCCGCTCGGCTGGATGGGAACGCCCGCTGTGGCCAAGGAGCGCGCCGATCAGGCGGCCGAGGCGGGCAAGCTGGCGATGCGGCTGCTCGAAGATGACCTGACACCGCGACGCGTCCTGACCAGGAGCGCGTTCGAGAACGCCATCGCCGCTTGTGCCGCGACGGGGGGATCGACCAACCTGGTACTGCACCTTCTCGCCATCGCCAACGAAGCGGGCGTTCCCTTGGACCTCGAGGCCTTCCATACGGTGAGCGAGCGCACCCCGATCATCGCCGACCTCATGCCACACGGCCAGTACACCGCCGTCGACCTGCACCATGCGGGGGGCACGAGGCTTGTTGCTCAGCGGCTCATTAACGCTGGGCTCGTGGACGGATCCGCGTTCACCGTCACCGGCCGAACACTTGGCGAAGAGGCCGCAGAGGCGACCGAGCACGCTGGCCAGCAGGTTGTTTCGGCAGTGGGACAGCCGCTTCATCCCACCGGTGGCCTGGCGATACTCTACGGCAGCCTCGCCCCGGACGGGTGCGTCGTGAAAACCGCCGGCTGTCCACGGCTCATTCAGCGCGGCCCGGCGCGCGTGTTCGACCGGGAGGAGGACGCGATGTCCGCGGTACAAGAGGGGCGAATCACCTCTGGTGACGTCGTCGTCATCCGGTACGAAGGTCCGCGCGGTGGTCCCGGCATGCGGGAGATGCTCGGCGTCACCGCCGCCCTGGTCGGCCGCGGTCTCGGCGGCGAGGTCGGGCTGATCACCGACGGGCGGTTCTCGGGGGCGACGCGCGGGCTGATGATCGGACACATCGCGCCCGAGGCGGCGGCAGGCGGACCGATCGCGCTCGTGGCCGATGGCGATACCATCACGATCGACGTAGCCGCACGGCGAGTGGACCTCGACGTGGATCAGGAAGTCCTGGACAAGCGGCGGACGACGTGGTCCGTTCCGCGCAGCGCATACGCCAGCGGCGTCATGGCGAAGTACCGCAGGCTCGTCGGCTCGGCCGCGACGGGCGCCGTAACCAACGAAAAGGCAGGCACATGGGGCGCCTGAACGGCCAGTCCTGCGTTATCACCGGAGCGGCCAACGGCATCGGTCGGGCTACCGCCGAGTTGTTCTTCCGCGAGGAAGCGCGCCTGGTCCTCACCGACATCGACGGTGCCGGGCTGGCCAAGCTCCGCGCGGAACTGCCCGCCGCGCAGACGGTGACAGGGGACGTTTCGCGGCCGGAGGGCGCCCGCCGGATGATCGATACGGCGGTCAACCAGTTCGGACGGCTTGATGTGCTCGTAGCCAACGCGGGAGTGATCCCGCTGCAGACGATCCTCGACGCGACGCCCGAGGACTGGGACCACGTTATGGCCGTCGACGGCCGCGGGATGTTTCTCACCTGCAAGTACGCCATCGAGGCCATGTCGGCCACCGGCGGCGGGTCGATCGTGTGCCTGTCATCCATCTCCGGGCTGGCAGGCCAGCCAGGGCAGGCCGCCTACGGTCCCGCGAAGTTCGTCGCGTCCGGTCTTACCAAGCACCTCGCGGTGGAATGGGCTGCGCGCGGCATCAGAGTGAACGCGGTTGCGCCTGGGACCATCCGCACCGAGCGCGTCAGGCAGCTGCCGCACGAGCCCGGTGGCGCGGAGTATCTCGCACAGATCGAGAAGATGCACCCAATGGGCCGACTCGGCGAGCCCGCCGAGGTGGCGGCGGCGATCCTCTTCCTGGCCTCCGCCGAGGCCTCCTTCATCACGGGAGCGATCCTGCCCGTGGACGGCGGGTACCTGGCGCAGTGAGCCCCTTCCGGGTCACGGCTTGCGTCCTTAGGGGAGAGCCGGTCGGCTGAGCCTCGCAGTGGCTTCTGCGTCGACTTGCGCGCAGATCTCCTTGATCACGCCGATCATCGCCTCGGTGGCCGGCGAGCGGTAGCGCTTGGCTGGCAGCGCGATCCGGACCTTGCGCCGCAGAGTGTCGGAGTGCAGGTTGCGGATGGCGATGTCGGGGCGAACGTCGGGCACTGTTATCTGTGGCATGAGGGCCACTCCCACACCGGCCGCGACCAGGCCCTCCACGACGGTTCGATCATTGGTGCGCATCACGACAATGGGGACGAACCCAACGGCACGGCATGCCTGGGGCAGGACATCGAGCGTCGGGCCATGCGTGACACCCTGGATCCAATCCTCACCTGCGAGATCGGCCAGATCCAGCCGATCGTGCGCGCTGAGCCGATGTCGCGCCGGCAGGCCGATGTGCAAGGGATCATCCATGAGGTCGATTTGCTCAACGCTGTCTGGCAGTGGCGGTTCGAGGGGGAACTGATACACCAGGGCCATGTTGATCTCGCCCGTCTGCAGTCTGGGCACGCACTCCTCCGGGTCTCCCTGGAACAAGTCGAGGTCGATGCCGGGGTACTTGGCACGGAATGCGGCTATCGCCCGGGACACTAGGGTCGATCCAGCGGTGGCGAACCACCCCAGCCGCAGTACCCCCGTTTTCAGTGTGCCGAAGTCCCGCAGTTGCTCCTCGATGGAGGTGAGCTTGCGGAAGACCGGCTCCGCCTCGGTAACCAGGATGCGGCCCGGCTCCGTGAGCGAGACGCCCCGTGCACCGCGCTGCACCAATTGGACGCCGACTTCCCGCTCCAAGACGGCGATCTGCTGGGAAATGGCCGCAGGGGTGTAGGCCAGTGCCTGGGCAGCCGCGGTGAAGGAGCCGCACCTGGCTACTTCGCACAGAATCCAAAGCCGACGGACATCCAGCATTGGCAGTCAGGGGCGCGGTGCCCGTGACGGCCCGTGTCCCCATCCTCCTCGCACCATGAAGCTACTCTAATAGCTCCCCATAGAAACGATAGCTACTCTACAGGCTGCCGCCAGCCTAGACTTCTGTGATGTGCCCACGGAGAAAGCAGGTGCCTAGGCCCAACACTGATGATGGGGGACCTCCACAACGATCCCAGTTGCGTCGCGAGCTTGGGCTGCGGCAAGCGGTGGCAGTGGGGATCGGCGGGACCGTGGGCGGCGGCATCTTTGTGCTGGTGGGGGTCGCTTCTGGTAAGGCAGGCCCGGCTGCCTTGATCGCATTTTCATTGGCGTTTATTGCCGCGCTGTGTATCGCCTTGCCATATGCGGAGCTAGCCTGCCGACTGCCAATGGCCGGCGGCGGATATGCCTTCGTCAAACTGGTGTTCGGTCGGCACGTCGGCTTCGTTATGGGCTGGACCTATTGGGGTGCCTATGTATTCTTGTCCGGCTATGTGACGATTGGCTTCGGCGGTTACCTGCACGCCATCACCGGCTTCCCTGTCAGGGCAGGCGCGATCGCCCTCGTGGCCGCTTGCACCGTGGTGAATCTGCTGGGCATGAAGGCATCGAGCAGCACCCTGACCATGGTGCTCACCACCGCGATCGTGGGGCTGACCGGTTTCGTGGTATGGGGCATGCCACACGTCCGGCTCAGCAACCTGGCACCGTTCGTGCCGCACGGCATCGGCGGGATATTCGGGGCCGCATTGGTGGCATTCCTCTCCTTCGGGGGCTTCGACATGATCGCCGCGGCGGGTGAGGAGATAAAGCGGCCGGAGCGGACCCTGCCCCTTGCGATCCTGCTGACCCTGGTCTGTGTGCTCGCCCTGTATCTCGCGGTGACGTTCGTGGCCTTGGGCACGGTGAGCTCGGCGCGACTGGGCTCGTCGGTGTCGCCGCTGGCAGACGCGGCGAGCGTATTCGGCGGTACCTCCGCGCGCTATCTCGTTGCGTTCTGCGCCTTGCTGACTACAGCCGCCACGGCGAACGCCGTCCTTGTGGTCATTTCACGGACAGTCTTCGCGATGGCACGTGATCGGCTGCTGCCCGCGCCGCTCGCCCTACTCCGCGGACGCACTGACACACCGCGGCGCGCGGTCCTGCTTGCCGGGCTGCTGACCGGGATCATGGCGCTCACTGGTTCTGTCTCTGTTTCCTCCTCAACTGGCGGTTTCCTTTACGTGCTGCATTTCCTGCTGCCGCTGATTGCGCTGATGTGGCTGAGGCGTGAGAAGTCCCGGCCGCGATCCGCTTTCACTACGCCGATCCCCTGGCTCCTGGTGCCGGTCGCCTTCGCCGGCTGCGTATGCCTTCTGATAGCAAGTGGAGGCACGGGATCGGTGATTGGCACGATATGGATAGCCTTGGGTGCCGTGGCGTACCTAGCATCGATGGGACACGCGCGGCAGCCCTGGCGCGGGGGCCGGCCCGCCGCAATGGCAGCAAGATGGGCACACCTGCACGGGAGCGACTTATGAGCGGTGATAACCGCGCCAAGGGGACAGACCTGTTCCTGCTTGACGACTTGCTCACCGCAGAAGAACGGGGGGTTCGGGACAGAGTCCGCGAGTTCTGCGATCGTGACGTCCTGCCCATCATCAACGACTACTGGGAGCGCGCCGAGTTCCCTGCCGTCCTCATACCCGGGCTTGCCGCGTTGCGGATAGCCGGCGGCGGGCTGCATGGCGATGGCTGTCCGGGACTGAGCACGGTCGGCGAAGGCCTTGTCGCGGCCGAACTTGCCCGCGCCGACGGGGGGCTGCGGACTTTTTTCACTGGACACAGCCTAGCCATGGCTTCGATCGGTCTGCTCGGTTCGGCCGAGCAGCGGAGCCGGTGGCTGCCGAGGCTGGCCGCCATGGACGCGATCGGCGCGTTCGCGATGACCGAGCCGGGACACGGCTCCGATGCCTCCTCGCTGGAAACCCGGGCCAACCAGGACGGCGGCACATACGTCATCGACGGGGCCAAGCGGTGGACCGGCAACGGGACCTTCGCCGACATCATGGTCGTATGGGCGCGTGACGCCGACGGTCAGATCGGGGGTTTTGTGGTCGAGGGACCGGTAGATGGCCTGCATGCCGTCCCCATATGCGGCAAGACGGCTTGCCGGACCGCGGTGCATGCCGAGATCACGCTGACGGCGGTGCGCATCCCGGTGGAGAACCGGCTGGCCGACGCCAACTCGTGGGCGGCGCTCGGCCCGCTGATGCTCCAGGCCAGGCAGGACGTGTGCTGGGAGGCGCTTGGTCACGCTGTCGCCGTCTACGAGATCGCACGGGACCATGCGATGGCAAGGAAGCAGTTCGGCCGCCCGCTCGCTGGCTTCCAGCTTGTCCAGTCGAGACTGGCCAGCATGCTGGCTAATATCGCTAGCATGCAGCTCATGTGCTGGCGGCTGAGCCGTCTGGCGGAGCAGGACAAGGCGACCTTGCCGCAGGCATCGGCGGCGAAGCTGCAGACGGCCGCGGCGGCCCGTCAGGTGGTCCTCGACGCGCGCGAGCTTCTCGGCGGCGAAGGGCTCCTAGTCGGGAAGCATGTTGCCCGGCATCACACCGATATCGAAGCCCTGTATACGTACGAGGGGACCCAGGATATCCATAAGCTCATCTTGGGACGGGAAATCACAGGCTATTCTGCCTTCGCGCGCTGAACCATAGCGAGGCTACGGAGAGGGATGACATGACGTTCGAGGCAGTTCCCCAGCGCCCGGATCTGCCGACACTGGAGCGGCAGGTGCTGCGGCACTGGCGCGAACGGGACGTGTTCCGCAGGTCGCTGAAGGAGACAGCCGGGCGGGCCGTCTTTAGCTTCTACGAGGGTCCTCCGACGGCGAACGGGCAACCGGGAGTACATCACGTCGAAGCGCGGGTGTTCAAGGATGTTTTCCCGCGGTACCGGACGATGAAGGGCGAGAGGGTGCCGCGCAAGGCAGGCTGGGATTGTCACGGCATCCCTGTCGAACTCGAGGTAGAGCGCGAACTGGGATTCAACAACAAGCGCCAGATCGAAGAGTTCGGGGTCGCGGAGTTCAATGCGCGCTGCCGCGAGTCCGTTACCCGTTACGTCAGGGAGTTCGAGCGGCTTACCGAGCGTATCGGCTACTGGGTCGACACAAGCGACGCATACTGGACGATGTCCGATGAGTACGTGGAAAGCGTCTGGTGGTCGCTGAAGACGCTGTACGACAACGGCTTCATCTATAGCGACGACCGGGTCGTCCCGTACTGTCCCCGATGCGGGACCGGCTTGTCCGACCACGAGGTGGCCCAAGGCTACAAGGAAACGGAAGACCCGAGCATTTACGTCCGTTTCCCGCTGCTATCCGGCCCGCTCGGCCCAGGCGGCGCCGGGCTGCCAGAGCCGGACGCGCAGGTATCGCTGCTGGTATGGACGACCATGCCATGGACGCTCGTGCCAGCCACCGCAGCCGTCGTGAGCGACAAGATCCGGTATGTGCTGGCGCGCGGCGGCCTAGCGCGCGATCATCTCGTGGTCCTCGCGGCCGAGCGCGTCACGGCGGTCCTCGGGGAGACCGCCGAGGTCATCAGGGAAGTATCCGTAGTCGAGTTGGCCGGATCACGCTACAAGGCACCGTTCGACTTCATCGGCCCCGGGTCACCCGACGATCCGGACGGCGACCCGGGCGCCTGGCGCCGCGTGGTGGTGGACGACTTCGTGGATATCGAGACGGGCACCGGCATCGTCCATACCGGCGCGGCTTTCGGTGAAGACGACATGCGGGTTGCCCGCGACAACGGCATGCCGACGATCAACCCGGTTGACCGGGAGGGACGCTTCGATTCACGCATTGACCCCTTCGCCGGAATGTTCGTCAGGGATGCAGACGCTCCGATCATCGATTTCCTCCGGGAGAACGACCTTCTGGTCCGGGAAGGAAGACATCGGCACACCTTCCCGTTCTGCTGGCGGTGTTCCTCGCCCCTGCTGTACTACGCCAAGCCTTCCTGGTACATCGCCACCACGCGACTGCGCGACCAGATGATTGCCGACAACGCCGAGATCGATTGGCGGCCGCCGCACATCCGCGACGGCCGCTATGGCGACTGGCTGGCTGGCAACGTGGACTGGGCGCTGTCCCGGGAGCGGTACTGGGGCACTCCGCTGCCGCTGTGGCGGTGCTCGGAATGCACGCAGGTCATCGCCGTTGGGTCACGCGCTGAGCTGGGCAAGCTTGCCGGACGTAACTTGTCTGACCTCGACCCGCACCGGCCGTACGTGGACGAGATCACCTTCGCCTGCGCCTCCTGCGACGGGACGATGAGTCGTGTGCCGGAGGTCATCGACGCGTGGTACGACTCGGGTGCCATGCCCTTCGCGCAATTCGGCTACCCGCATGTCCCTGACAGTGAGAACTTGTTTGCTGTCAGCTACCCGGCGGACTACATCTGCGAAGCGATCGACCAGACCCGGGGATGGTTCTATTCGCTGCAGGCGGTCGGCACGCTTCTGTTCGGCAAGGTCCCCTACCGGCGGGCACTGTGCCTTGGCCACATCGTGGACGACGAGGGCCGCAAGATGTCCAAGTCGATCGGCAATGTCCTGGATCCGTGGATGCTGATCGACGGCTACGGCGCGGACGCCTTGCGCTGGGTCCTGCTCGCGGAAGGAAATCCCTGGCAGTCCCGACGGGTTAGCGAGCGAGCACTCGAAGAGGCCACACGCAAGTTCCTGCTGACAATCTGGAATACCTACTACTTCTTTGTCAGCTACGCTCAGCTCGCCGCCTGGGAACCAGGCCAGAGCGCGCCCCCCATCGCCAAGCGGCCGGTGCTCGACCGGTACATTCTGGCCGAGCTCGCTGATGTTACCGCCAAGGTCGACGCCGCGATGGCCAATTTCGACGTGACCGCGGCCAGCAGTCGACTGGCCACGTTCGTCAACGACCTGTCCAACTGGTATGTCAGGTGCAGCAGGGACCGATTCTGGAACACGGACCCGACGCTGCCGGCCGAGAACTCAACCGCCGCGTTCGCGACCTTGCATGCCTGCCTGAGCGAGCTCAGCCGCATGCTCGCACCGATCATTCCCTTCCTGGCCGAGATCCTTTACCAGAACCTTGTCCTGAATGCCGATCCGGCCGCTGCCGACTCGGTCCATCTGGCTGGGTTCCCTGAGCCCGACCGGACCGCGGTCGACGACGACCTGCGGGAGTTGGTGGCCGCTGCCCGGCGGCTGGTAACGCTGGGACGCGAGGCACGAAGCATCGCCGGCATCGGCGTCCGCCAGCCGCTGCGCCGTGCGGTCGTGACGTTGCCATCGAACCTGCGCGGCCGGCTGGACGAAGTCCGTGACATCATCGCCACGGAGCTGAACATCAAGAATCTGGAAACGGCGGGCGGCGATAATTCCGGACCGGTGTCGCTGGAGGTCAAACCGAACTTCCGCGCGCTAGGGGCCAGCTTCGGCAAGCGCACGCCGGCCGTCGCCGCGGTGGTGCGCGCGGCCGACCCGGAATTGCTCGCCACGGCGATGCGTGACGAGGGGCTGTTCCAGGCACAGGTGGACGGTGAGCTGGTCACCTTGAGACCGGAGCATGTGCAGGTCGTGGAGATTCCCGCGGTGGGCTGGCAGGTGTCCAGGCAGGACGCCTACAGCGTCGCGCTCGACATCGCCATCGACCGGGAGCTGCGCCTTGAGGGCCTGGCTCGGGAGCTGATCCGGATTGTAAACGAGCTGCGGAAGAAGGGCGGTTTCCAGCGTGAGGCCAGGGTCTCGATGACCGTCGAGATCCGCGACGATCAGGACAACCTGATCGCCGACACGTTTGCTGCGCACCGCGACATGATCGGCCAGAACGTTTTGGCCCCGGAGATCACGATTGCGCCGGTCACCGGGGGAGAGGAGATCCGGCTTGATGCCGGGCTGCTCGTGGTGGCCTTGGTCACTCTCGGCCGACCAGCGCAAGACTGAGCCGCTTGCCCGGCGAGTCAGACGCCGGGCAAGAAGAAGTGCGTCCGGCGCAGTCTGATCAGCTCCTGCTCGATGAGATAGATGTCGGCGAAGCCGAGTTCGTTGCGCGTGCCGGCGGTCAGGACACAGTCGACCCGGCCCCAGGCTGCCCCGCTGCCATCTTGCACCAGCGCTCCCTCGACAGTATGCGCGCTGCTGATGATCTGCCGCTCCTCGCGGTAATAGAGCAGCACCCGGTCGAGGCCGCGCAGCGGCGGTGTGCCGGGCCGTTCGTAAACGATGTCGGGATGGAAGAACTCGGCTAGGGCGTCCCATCGCCTGGCATCGATCGTGGCGAACAGTTCACGCAGCCGGAGGCCATCCATGTTGGTCATCCGGCCATCCGGTCATGTGATTGCGGCTGCACCATCACGGGGGTGACGTTACACGTTTGCGCTGATCATGGAAATAACGCGGATGCCGTAGCCGAATTACCCCTAAATGCGTACTGCCGCTGCTACCAACGCAGCAGCCCGCACTGCGCGATGGATGATTGCATGCGCACTGAGACTGGATCATCCTTTGGCCAATGCTGATCTTTGTGGCGCTAATCAGCGAAGCTCACACCTAGTGTGGGCATTCGTCCCGTTTGGTTGTCATGTCCCGTCGGCCGAGGTGGGGGCCACACCATCCGGCGGTTTCGATTTGCGCGCTGCCGTGTGCAACGGAGGTTCAACCCGTGACAAGAGACCAGTCAGAAGGAATCCCGGCACCTGCCGGTGAGGAATCCTACTCGATCGCGGCACGGCTTAATCGCCTGCCGATCATCCGACCGCACCAGCTGGCCGTTCTGTTCATCGGTCTCGGCCTTTTCTTCGACATCTACGAGGTCTTCCTCGCCGGCGTGCTATCCGGGGTGTTCGAAAAGGACTTCGGAATGGGATCGAATGCTATCAAGGCCGTCCTGGCCAGCGCGTTCGCCGGGCAGTTCGTCGGTGCGATCCTATTCGGCAGGCTGGCTGACAGGCTCGGGCGGCGCCGCGCGTTCCTGCTTAACCTGGCCATCTACTCGGTGTTCTCATTCATCGGCGGCCTGGCGCCGAACGCGGGGATTCTTGTCGCTGCACGGTTCATCGCGGGCATGGGGCTGGGTGCCGAACTAGCACTGGCGGACACCTACCTGTCCGATCTACTGCCGGCCAAGTCACGCGGCCGGTATATCGCGTGGGCGTACACGGTCGGCTTCCTTGGCGTCCCAGCGGCTGGCTTCCTGGCCCGGTGGCTGGTCCCGCTGGCGCCGCTTGGTGTCGCGGGCTGGCGCTGGATGTTCTTCCTGGGCGCGCTTGGCGCATTCCTGGTCTGGTGGCTGCGGCGGCGGCTGCCCGAATCACCGAGGTGGCTAGAGGCGGTGGGACGGGCCGCGGAAGCGGAAACGCTGGTCGCTTCCTGGGAGGACGCTGCCAGAGCCGCGGGCGCCGTGCTGCCGCCGCCGCAGGACGAGCAGCCCATTCCACAAGATCGGCTGTCGTTGCGCACCCTGTTCGAGGGCGGCTATATGAAGCGCACGGTGATGCTGTGGATCATGAACGCGCTGGAGGTCTTCGGCTACTACGGATTCGGCTCCCTGGCGACGCTCGTGCTCCTCGACAAGGGCTACTCGATCGTCACCTCGCTGACCTTCGTGTCATTCACGTTCATCGGGTACCCGATCGGATCGGCCCTGTCGTTGCCGATCATCGAACGGGTGGAACGTAAGACGCTCATCACCGCAAGCGCGCTCGCGATGGGCGTGTTCGGCCTGCTGTTCGGGTACGCGTCCGGAGCGGGCTGGATCGTCGCATGGGGCTTCTTGTTCACCATGACGAGCAACATATTCTCCAATGCGTTCCATGTGTACCTGGCTGAGGTGTACCCGACCGCGCTGCGGGCAACGGCCGCGGGGGCCGCCTATTCGATCAGCCGGCTCGTCACCGCCCTGCTCCCCTACATCCTCATCCCGGTGCTCGACCACTGGGGAGGCGGCGCGGTGTACATCATCGTCGCGATAGCGCTCGTCCTCCTCGCGATCAATGTGACAGTTCTCGGCCCGCGCACTACCGGCCTGGCCCTGGAAACAGCAGCGCCCGCTACGACGGAGGCTCGCCTTGACGATCCTGAACCCCAGCGAGCAGCGAGCGGCTTGCGCGGCGGACGACGCCGTCGCGTTCACTCGTGACCTGCTGCGGTTCGACACCTCGAACTACGGCGACGGCACAGGACCAGGAGAACGAGAAGCGGCGGAGTACGTCGCCGGAATACTCGCATCTGCCGGGCTCGAGCCGGAGATCATCGAACCCGCGCCGCGCCGCGCCAGCGTTATCGCGCTGTGGCGCGGCACGGATCCGGCCCGGCCCCGGCTGCTGGTGCACGGCCACACGGACGTGGTTCCGGCCGAACCGGCCGACTGGCGGTTCCCTCCGTGCTCAGGAGAACTGGCCGACGGGTGCCTTTGGGGACGCGGGGCCGTGGACATGAAGAACTTTCTCGGCATGATGCTCGCGGTCGTCCGCTCCCGCCAGCAGGCTGGGCGCCCGCCCGCCCGCGATGTGCTGCTCGCGTTCGTGGCCGACGAGGAAAACGGCGGCCGCTACGGCGCCCAGTGGCTGTGCAGAAATGCCAAGGACCGCTTCGACGGGTGCACTGAGGCGATCGGTGAGGTCGGCGGCTACTCGGTAACACTGCCGACTGGGCGCAGGCTGTATCTCGTCGAGACCGCGCAGAAGGGGATCGCCTGGTACAGGGTCACTGCCGCCGGAGTCGCCGGCCACGCATCGATGCTGAACCAGCAAAACAGCGTCATCGATCTGGCCGAAGCGATAGCCCGGGTCGGCAGGCACCGTTTTCCTGTCCGGCTCACCCCCACGGTGCAGACCTTCCTCGCGGAGCTTGCAGCCGAGTTGGGTTTGCCCGGTGACCTGGACGACCCCGCAGCCCTGTTGAGCGGTCTCGGCCCGCTCCACCGCATCATCGGGGCCACGTTGCGGAACACGGCGACACCCACCCGGCTCAGTGCCGGGAACAAAACGAACGTCATACCCTCGCGTGCCAGCGCCGATATCGACTGCCGGTACCTTCCCGGCTTCGAGGAAGAGTTCCTTGCCGAACTCGGCGAGCTGCTCGGGCCTGGGCTGACCATGGAGACGCTGCATCATGACATCGCTGTCGAAACGCCGTTCCACGGCCCGCTTGTTGAGGCCATGCGCGGCAGCGTGGCGGCTGTGGACCCTGCTGGCCGGATCGTTCCGTACTTGCTGCCCGCAGGCACCGACGCCAAGCACTTCAGTCGGCTTGGCATCGCTTGCTTCGGCTTCGTGCCGCTGCGGCTGCCAGCAGCTTTTGACTTCCCGGCCGCATTTCACGGGGTTGACGAGCGGGTCCCAGTGGACGCCCTCCGCTTCGGCGCCCTCGTTCTTGACCGCTTCTTCGATATGTGCTGAGCCCCGCCCGCCGGACACGGTGGCGGCGTTCAGGATCCCGCGAGCCCTCGGACGGCTAGTTCACGACGCACTAAGGTCGGCGGAATGCCGACCTCTTCGCACATCGTGCGCGTGAAGTGGGCCTGATCAGAAAATCCGAGTTCGAGCGCCAGCGCGGCCAGGTCGCCTTCCCGGGCCTCGATACGTTCCAGGGCGCGCCGTATGCGGATGCGATTCCGCAGGCGCGAAAGGGTCTCCCCAGTCTCCAGCCGGAATATCCGGCTCAGGTAACACGGCGACACCCCGGCCTGCTGAGCAAGCCGGGTGAGCCCTGGACGAGCGGGGTCGTCGTTGAGCAGCTCTCTGGCGTGCTGCACCGCGCGCCGACGTGTAGTGGACCCTGCACGAGATCCGTCGGCTGCCTCGCGCCAGGGGACTTTGAGCACGGCGCCCGCAAGGCCCAGGACACGTTCCTCTAGCTCGAAAGCGCGAGCGCGTCGCTTCAGCTGGGCCACAAGCGCGCGGTGGTCCAGGTCGACCAGACCATCCGTGAAAACGATGCGATTGGCGGCAGGAAGTTCCGCGCCCGCCCTTTCAACGAGGAGATCCTTCGAAAGGAGGATCTCCGTGCAGACGTGCTCGCTAGCAGGCTTATGCGCCATCAGAGGATGCTGACCTGGACACATCACATAGGCGGTCGTTGGATCGACCAATACGTCAAGTTCTGGTGCCCGCATCCGATAACAACCGCTGCGAACGAATACGAGCCGGTAGCGCTCGACACGCTCCGGACACGACCAGGTACTTGCCTGCCCGCAGACACGCACCTCGTTTATAGAGAACCCGCTTCCTGACGCAAGCGGAACAGTCAAGCGCACGAATAACCAGATTCCGAAGAAAGCTGAGACGCTGCCAGCGTACCGCATGGCCTCCTCAACGACAACCGGACAAAAATATTCAAGACCATGAGTAGATTCCAACCTAGGCTGTTATGGGTCATCCACGGACCAGTTAGACGCTATCGACCAGCTGAGGCGCGTGCGTTAAAGGGGGACTGGTGTCGACGGTAGATACTGGAACGACGCAGGCACGGATAGCGCCAACTCACCGGCGCAATAGCGGAGCTGTGCAAGGGCGTTTGTGGATGCTCAATACGCTGGCCCAAGATCCTTCCGCATATCATCATGCCGTTGCCATTCGGATCGGCGGGCCGCTCGAAGTCGACGCGCTCTCCAGGGCGCTGCGGAACGTGGTGCAACGGAACGAGCTGCTATGCGAGCGGTTCACGCTCGAAGATGGCTTCGTGATTGCGGAGGCGTCCTGCGCGCAGATCACTTCACAGGAAGTTGAGGACCTTAGTGACCTGGCCGCCAGCGCGAAGCGAGCCGAACTTGCACGAATCCATGACACGGAGCTTCATAGCTCGTTCAATCTCGCATCTGAGCCCCCGGTCCGGTTCCGCCTGATACGGCTGAAGCAGCATCAGCATGAGTTGCTAATGGTGATACATCACGTCGCCGCGGATGAGCGATCCGTCGTCCTGCTCGCCGAGGAGATCGTGACCCAGTACAGCGCCGTAGCAGACGAGCGAGCGCTGGCGGATGGGTCAGCATATCGTGACAACATCCCCGAGCACGGCGAGCTCGCCGAAGACCGCGACTTCTGGCGAGACGTGCTCGCCGACCTGCCGGATCCTGTGCCGCTGCCTTACCAGCAAAGCCGTCCCGAAGCAGCCACTCAGCGCACCGACCGAGTCGAGTTCGCGGTGGCCCCCGACGTCGCGCTAAGCATGGCCGCCCTCGCCGAACAGGCGGATACTGACCTTGCCACCGTGATCCTCGCTGCTTTCGCCGTCGTGCTGCATCGCTCACTGCGGACCGCCGACCTGACCGTCGGCGTAGTCACGAGCGGGCGCGATCCCGTCACCGACCGGACCATCGGGCCACTAGATGAGGCGAAGCCGCTGCGGTTGCGATTGCCTTATGACCCGACCTGGCGGGAGGTCATCGCCCTAGTCGGGGACGAAGTGGGCCTCCTGGCCACCCACTGGCGGACACCATTTCAGAGGCTCATCGGACTCGCTGGCATCCGACCGCAGACCTCAATCCACCCACTATTCCAGGTACTCGTCAGGGCCGAGCCGGCCGCCCTTGAGCCACGAACTGTCTCCGGCGTCACCTTCACCCCCCAGTGGCTGGATACCGGGCGGTCCCCCTACGATGCCGAGTTGCTCATGCCGATCGGCGCCGCGCCCCGTTCCATGACACTGCGCTATGCCAGCGGGCTGCTGTCCCGTGACGGCGCCGAGTCCCTTGTCGTACTGCTGCAGCGGACATTGCGGCAGATGGCCTGCGATCCAGATGGCCGCCTCTCAAACACAGCGCTGGTCAGCGACGGTGAACGTGACACCATCCTGTACTCATGGAACAACACGGAAGTGGATTTCCCTGGCCAGGTCCCGGTCCACGAACTATATGAGCAGTGGGCCGACCGGACGCCGGACGCACCCGCTCTGCGCTGGGAGGAGACCGGCTACTCGTATGCGGAGCTGGACCATCGGGCCAACCAGCTAGCGCATCTGCTCGGCCGGCTCGGCGTAGAGAGGGAAACCAGGGTAGGTCTGTACTTCGGCTACACGGCTGAGTGGGTGGTGTCGGCGCTTGCCACCCTCAAAGCAGGGGGCGCATACGTGCCGCTTGACCCGGCCTATCCACCGGAACGGCTCGCGATGATGTGCCAGGCCGCCGATGTCGCTGTCGTTCTCGGACACACCTCAATGGGAAAGCTGCCGGGTTTTCCCGCGGACAAGCAGCTTCTGGTGGACGCGGAGCCAGCAATCGACACCGAGTCCGCACAGCGGCCGAGGATCGAAGTGCGGCCGGACCAACTCGCCTACGTCATGTTCACCTCTGGGTCGACTGGTGCGCCGAAAGCGATCGGAACTGCCCACATAAACGTGATCCGCACCGTGCGCGGCATCAGCTACACCCGGTTCGCGCCCGGCGACAGTGGCGTCCAGGGCTCTAACATCTCGTTCGATGCCACAACCCTGGAAACGTGGGGCACTTTGCTGAACGGAGCCCGGCTGGTTGGCCTGCGCAAGGAAGACCTGCTCGAACCCCGCCGCCTTCGACAGCAGCTCGTTGCTAATGACATCGACTTCTTCTTCCTGCCGGCGGCGCTGATGAAGCAGCACGTCGTGGAGGAACCGGCTACGTTCGAGTCGCTCTGGTACTTCCATTCGGGCGGCGAGCAAGCCGACTTCCGCACTTTGGCGAGGATCATTGAGCACGGACCGCCCGAGCACCTGATCAACCCGTACGGCCCGACCGAGATCACGGTCTATTCCGCCGCCTACCGATGCAACAACCTAACCGAGGCGGACCGGCACGTGCCGATTGGCTTTCCGCTCGCCAATGCCACGTGCTACGTGCTCGATCAATACTGGCAGCCGCTTCCGGCCGGCTTGACGGGCGAGTTGTTCGTCGGCGGCCCCGGAGTCTCACGCGGCTATCTTGGGCAGCCCGCCATGACTTCAGAAGCGTTCGTGCCTGACCCCTTCGCGGGCCGCCCAGGAGCCAGAATGTACCGGACCGGCGACCTGGCCCGCTACCGGGCTGACGGTGCCATAGAGTTCCTCGGCCGGGCCGACCGGCAGGTGAAGATCCGCGGCTTCCGGGTGGAACCCGGCGAGATAGAGACCGCAATCCTGCGCTCAGGACAGGTACGGGAAGTCTCCGTGCAGGTCAGCACGGACGTCGGCGGCGACCAGGCGCTCGTCGCGTACGTGGTGCCCGCTGGCTCCGACCTCGATACGACCAGCCTGCGCGACTTCGTTCGCGAGCAGGTGCCGAGCTACATGGTGCCCGGGCTGTTTGTCCTGATGAGGTCCTTGCCGTTGAATCCCAACGGCAAGCTGGATGTCAGCGCGCTGCGGGCCTTGAGACCGGCTGACACCGGGGAGCGCGAGGTGGTCGAGCCGCAGACCGCCACAGAAGGCCGCCTCGACACGCTCATCACAGAACTGCTCGGGGTCGACCGCATCAGCGTCCACGATGACTTCTTCCGGCTAGGCGGGGATTCCGTGCAAGCCATTTCGCTGGTCGCCAAGGCCTGCCGGATATTCCATACGGACATCCCGGTCAGCGCGTTCATTCGCGAGCCGACGGTCGCAGCGTTCGCCGCGGAGATTGATCGCATCAGGGCGGTCCCACGATCCGGTCCGCCGCATGCCAGCGCGCCTGAGCCGGCGATGACCATCCAGCGGCCGCCTACGGTTAGGCAGCAGTCAGGGCCACCTCATCCCGCGCCGCTCCCTGAGCTGCCGGAGAGCGTGCCCGCCGCGACGGCCTCGACCGCAGACATGGTGCTCGGCATCTGGCGGGAGGTGCTCGATGCCCCCGATCTCGGTCCTGACGACAATTTCTTCCTCATGGGCGGCCACTCACTCAAAGTCACCCGCGTGGCGTCCCGGGTCCGCGCTGCATTCGGGGTGGAACCACCGCTGCAACTGCTCTTCTCTAACCCGACAGCGGCCTCGTTCGCGGCCGCACTCGATGCCATGCGGAACCAAACCGGGGAACCCGCGGCCGATTATGGTGACCCGGCCACCGCACTGGCAGACCTGCTCGATGCTGCACGAGAACGCGCAGACCACCGGGAAAGCCATGCCGGGGGAAACGGTCAAGGCAGATGACCGGCCGCACTGAACATGATCGCGCGGTCCATGTCGCCGACGTGGCCAGCCGGTTTGATGACCTGACCGCCGAGGGACAAAAGGCGGCACTGGAACTGCTGCTCGAACAAGGACCCCGGTTCGGGGTATTCCCGCTCACGGCCGCCCAGCACCGCCTGTGGTTCTCGACAAAAATGACCGAGGATCTGCCGCTCTATAACGTCCCGTTCGCGTTTCGCCTGGCTGGCGAGCTGAATGCGTCAGCGTTGCGGCACGCCATCGGCGAACTCATACGCCGGCATGAGATGCTTCGCGCCGTCTTCTTCGACATCGCCGGAGAGCCCTTCCAGGCGGTGCTGCCGACGATGGCGGTGCCTTTGCAGGTGCGGTCCTGGCAGCCCGCCAACGCGACCGCGCTGGTCGCGCTGGTCGACGCCGAGGCCGCTGCCCCGTTTGACCTACGGCACGGACCGCTGATCCGGGTCACGTTGCTGACCGACGGCCGCCAGGAGCACGTTTTTCTGATCACCCTGCACCATATCGTGTGCGACGGCTGGAGCATGGCGATCATCTTCAGGGAACTGGGCGAGTTCTACCGGGCATTCTGCGAGCGCCGTCCTCCCGGGCTGGCGCCTTTGCCTGGGCGCTTCTTCGAGGTGGCCGGGCGCCAGGAAGCCGGGGAACGAACCGACCGGGCCGGGCTGCTCCGCTATTGGAGGGCACAGCTCGCCGGGGCACCGTACCTCCTCACTCTGACAGGTGACTGGCCCCGTCCCGTGGTGGCCGCTCACCTGGGGAGCCAGGTTGTCTTCGGCTGGCGCGCCGAGCTCAGAGACGCCGTCGAGCTTTTCGCTGCCGCCCGGCAGACGACAGTCTTCGTTACCATCCTCGCCGCGTTCGCCGCCGTGCTGCACCGGTACACCGGCCAGGAGGACATCCTTATCGGCGTCCCCGCCGCCGGCCGGAGCACATTGGATGCTGAGGATCTGGTCGGTTTCTTCGTCAATACCCTCGCGCTGCGGCTGCGGTTGTCCGCAGCGGTGAGCTTTTCCGAGTTGCTGGGACAGGCTCGGGAGGTAACGCTGACCGCCCAGGCACACCAGGATTTGCCATTCGAAATACTGGTTGAGTCATTGCAGATACCGCGGACACCTAGCTACCACCCCCTGGTGCAGGTCTTCTTCATCGTGCAGGAGGCCGAGAGTGAGGTGCTGCGGCTGCCCGGGCTGTCCTGCGAAACTGTGCAGGGGCACACGGGTACCAGCAAGTTCGACCTCACGCTGTCGCTGGTCGCGTCGCCACACGGATTCCGCGGCGTGGCCGAGTACGACACCGGCTTGTTTGGCCAGGAGAGGGTGGAGCGCATTATCGCCGATCTGCTCGCCCTGCTCACGCTGGCCATCGCAGACCCCGAACAGTCAATTGGTTCGCTGCCGCTGGCCGATCGCCAGGTAGGGCGATAATGGGCACGGCGACGGACGCAGGCCGCCGCCAGCTGGGGTCGGTGCTGGTACGGCTGCGGGAGCTGAGCGGCCTGAGGGCCTTTACGGTCCTGTGGGTCGGCCAGGTGGTGTCCGCCATGGGCACCCGGATGATCAATTTCACGCTGGGCATCTGGATATGGGAGCGCACGGGTCAAGTTTCCGCGCTTTCTGTGCTCACCGTCTGCGCCTATGGCGCTACCGTCGTGTGCAGCCCGCTGGCAGGTTCCCTGGTCGACCGGGTCAGCCGCCGGCTTACCATCATGCTCAGCGACATCGGATCGGCTGGCACCACAGCGATCATGCTGGTGCTATTCCTGACTGGCCAGGCGGACTTTTGGACGCTGATCGTCACCAATACCCTGACGGGCGCCTTCCTCGCATTCCAGTACCCGGCATACGCGTCCACCATCGCGTCCATGCTCCCAAAGGAGCAGTATCCGCGGGCAAACGGAATGATGTCCCTGGTCCGGTCGCTCCCGACGATCATCGCTCCGGCCCTCGCCGGGCTGCTGCTCAAATCGTCCGGGGTCCCCGCCGTGCTCGCCGTCTGTATTGCCTCTTACCTCATCGCGATCGGCACGGTTTTCCTTGTCCGGCTGCCTTCGCCACCCGGCACGCCGGTCCACGGCGAAGCCGGAGCGTCTAGAGGATGGACCGCTGGCTTTCGGTACATCGCCCGCCGACGCGGGCTTGCTGGCCTGCTCACCTTGACTACAGTCGTGGCCCTCAGCTCGGCGCTTGGATACGTGGCCCTGATTCCGCTGATTCTGGTCCGGACAGGAAACAACCAGGTGCAACTCGGGATCGTGCAGTCGGTTGGCGCCGTCGGCGGAGTATGCGGCGCCCTAGCGTTGACACTGGGACGTGCTCCCCGGCGAAAGATGATCGGGGTTATCGGTGGAACCCTGGTGTTCAGCGTGCTGGGCCAGATGGCCATCGGGATCGGCCGGACGATGCTGGTTTGGGTTTTTGCCTGGTTCTTCGCCTGGCTCGCGGTGCCCTTCGTCGAAGGCTACGTCCAGTCCATCTGGCAGCAGAAGACACCCCCGGGTGTGCAAGGCCGGGTGTTCGCGACCACGCAGTTTTGTGAGACTCTCGCGCTGCCGGTCGGATTCGCGATTTCTGGACCCCTGATAGACCACTTTCTCAGGCCGGAGATGGAATCGGGCGGCGCCCTGACTTCCGTATTCGGGTGGCTCGTGGGAACCGGCCCGTCGGCCGGAATTGCCTTGATGTTTGTGATTGCGGGGTCACTTGGCGCGGTGTGTGCCCTTGGCGCGCTTGTCGTGAGGGACGTAAGCGACGTGGAGAATCGCCTACCCGACGGCGAGAACGCGGCCGAGGGAGCCGGTGCCGACGACCTGAGTGAAGCAAGATGAACTGGGAGGAGGGATCCGTGTCATTGGCCGACGACATCGTTAAGGTAGTGGTCAACGACGAACAGCAGTACGCGCTCTGGCCGGCCCACAGGGACAACCCGGCAGGCTGGCGGGATGCCGGTTGCGCCGGGACCCGGGAAGCTTGCACGGCCTACGTCGCGGAGGTGTGGACAGACATGCGGCCGACGAGCCTGCGAGGTGAGCCCTGACACCTGTGGCGGCAGCCCTCACACTGCCCGTCGATATCGACATATCCCTGTTGCGATCCTGCTGGCGACACGCGACGGACGCCCTTCGGTCCCGGGTGGCATGCCCTTCAGGTACCGCACCGCTGGGGACGGCTAACTGGGCTGAACATGATGACGCACTGCATGCACTGCTCGTAGCCGGATTCCGCCGTATTCCTGCGCAGTTCGTCAGGGGAATGGTGATCAGCACCGGCGGCCGGGTGGACCTGCACGCCTGCGGCGACCCAATGTGGGTCGACGCCGATGCGCTCTCGCTCCTCGTAACCGACGTGGGTGCGATGTACTACGACATCCGGGCCGGCCGGCGATCGGCACTCGACGACGAGACGGATGACGGTATCACGCAAACTCCCGCGTCGACGGTCATCCGGCAGTCGGCACCGGCAATCCGGCCGGAACTAGTGGTGCTGCGGGACGCCGACCGACCGCACTTGCATCTGTACTACCCTTCGATCGGCGCCGAAGCCGCCTACCAGCAGCTCACCACCGCGCTCCCGGCCAGCTGGACCGTCACCGCTTGTGCGGACGCCGATCACGCCGACTCGGTTGAGGAGATGGCCACGTGGTACTTGTCCGCACTGAGCGGTCGGTTCAGCCAACCCGATCTGCTCGGTGGCTGGTCGATGGGGGGGCTGGTAGGCCTGGAGGCCGCCCGGCGATTGTCTGCTCGCGATCCTGGCTCGCGGCCCAACCTCGTGCTGGTCGACAGCCCGCCACCGGGAGTGACAGAGGCGGTGCCCACCCAGCAGGAACGGCTGGAGGAGTTCGCCGAGTTCTTGTGGCGGTCGTTCGGGATCGGCAGGTTCCGGCCGCGGCAGCTCGACACTTCCGGCGAAGATCAGGTTGGGCTGAGTTTGCTCGCGCTGGCCCTGCGCCACGCGGGAGAAGAGGTGCCCGTCGGATGGCTCGCCGAATGGCTCACCGGATACCGCCGTCAGCGCAGGCTGCGGGCGACATACCGATGCGGCAAGCCCGTGCCTGCCAGTGGCCTGCTTGTGGTCGGGGAACTCCCCGACGCGCATGTCGAGGCGTGGCGACGCGCGCTAGATGGCTCGCTCACCGTAAGGCGAACTGGTGGTGAACACTTCGATCTTCTTCGCCCGCCCTTGGTGACGGATGTGGCCCGCCTGCTCGCGTCGTACTACGCGACGTGCGAGGCGGGATCATGAACAGGGAACTACGCGAATCGCGTCATGCCGGCACCCAGGCTATAGCCCGGCCCGGTGCGCCAGTACCGCCCATGACATTAAGAGGCAGGAAACAGAACAGCGCGCCGCGCGCCGGCATGAGCGCCAGGTTCGTCAGGCACTCGATGTAGACCACTCCTCTGCCCAGGCCAGCCACGTGAACAGCCTGGCCGCGGTCACCCTGTGCGGGTCCCATACTGGGCGCATCCGTGCCGATGCACCGCACACCACGATCCCACAGGAGCGAGATCGTCTCGACCTCGGGCGCGGGCCAGCCCGGAGCGGTTTTGGTAACCACGACATCGTGGACGTAGCCAGTTCCCGCGGCGCCTCGCCGGTACATGACATCCCAGCCGGTCCGGAATAGGCAGATCTCGTCTGGCCGCAGTCGTCCGTGCTCCCGCTCCCACCGTTCGATGTGCCCTGCCGTTATGATCGGACTCTGCCCTGGCAGGGAATCACCGCCGGTCAATTCGCTGACGTCGATGACCGCCGCCGGTCCGATATGTCGCTCGAGCGGGATACGGTCGACGGTAATGGCGCCAGCGGCCGCCGCGTGGGGCAATCCCGAGTCCTCGGGCGGGATGAAATGACTCGGCGCGTCGATATGGGTCCCGGTGTGCTCGTCGATGGCCATCCACCGTGTCGCGTACGGGCCGGACCGGTTAATGACACAGCCGGAGCCGTCCCCGCGGTCGGCGAACCAGTTGTACGTCTTGTGCTGGAACGGCAGATGGGTGGCCCAATAGCATGGCAAGTCCTCCGCGATCAGCAGGCTCAGGTCTATCACCTGGCAGTTTTCCTGTGGCACGGTCACAGGCGACTCCTTCCGTCGTGCGCCTCAGCGCGAGCGCCTCGGTTCCTTCGATGCGATCAGGCCCATGGCGATGGCCTTGTTGATCGCGTTCATCCGGGTAGTAACCTCGAGCTTCATATAGCAATTCGTCAGGTGCCGTTTGACCGTTCCTTCGGCGATATACAGCCGCTGGGCGATCTGCGCATTGCTCAGGCCCGCGGATACGGCGGTGAGCACCTCGAGTTCACGCGAGGACAACGGGCAAACGGCGGACTGACGCAGACGGGTCATGCTCTCGCGAGAGACCGATACGACCACATGGGTGTCGCTTCTCAGGACACCGCGGATCGCACCAAGCAACTCCGCTCGCTCGGCCCCCTTGACGACATAGGCGTGCGCGCCGACGGTGATCAGCCGCTCGACCAGACCCGGGTCATCGTGCATGGTCAGGATGACGATCCGGACGTCAGGCAGAGCGCTGAGCAATGCACTGATGGTCTCCTCGGCGCTGGGACCAGGCATCTCAACATCCAGTACGACGACATTGGGTGAGGAAAGCCTGGCCTGCGCGAGCGTCGCTAAACCGTCCCCGGCCTCGCCGACGACTGTGAGGTCCGGCTCGCGAGCCAGGATCTCAATCATGCCCTCTCTGAACAAAGTGTGGTCGTCACTGACGAGAACCCGGATCTCCTCGCCAGCAGCCATTATGTCACCCGCCGCAAAATGGCAGGTGAATGGTGACTCTAGTTCCTCTCTGCTGGGCGGTATCGATTTGTAGCCAGCCGCCGACAAGCGCGGTACGCTCACGCATCGACAACAGGCCCACCCGCTCATGCGGAGACAGCGAGTTCGGTTCGAATCCGCTGCCGTTGTCCGCCACCACGGCGGTAATGCGATCCGGGCTCTGCTGCAGGTCGACCACGACGTGCCGTGCCTGCGAGTGGGCAAGCGCATTGGATACGGCTTCCTGCAGCACGTAAGACAGCTCCGCGGACACGTCGCCCGTCCCTCCCAGCGGAGCGGGATCTTGATGATCATCGCCCTCGCGGTAACGCAGCCCGGACGCCACGGCTCGGACCTTCTCCAACGTGGCGGCAGCTATTTCCCTGGCGTCCGAGAACGATCGTCGAGCTCGGGGAGCCCACGTGTCCTGATGCAGTTCGACGTGCTCCAGCGTATTCATCAGAACCAAGATCGAATGAGCGATATCGTCATGCATTTGTCGGCTGAGGGCGCGACGTTCGGCCATCCACGCGGCCTCTCGGGCACCCGGCCCGTCGGCTAGATTGAGCTGAGCGTCCATAGACTACACTCCGTGGATGTAAGTGCACTTACTTCACTATCGGATGCGACAAGTGTTGCACATAGATTTACGCTCCATGTGCACCCCGTACCAAACACAAAGCCTATATAATCGTGCACTATTGGAGAATCCCTGTCAAGGTTTGACCGGCGCCAATAATGATCTTCGCACAGCAGTGTCCCATAATTCGAATGTCGCTTAGCGTGGCGCATGAGCTTCGCAAGCTTACGGGAACGCCACAGCATGGTCGCGCTCCCTCCGGTGGGGTACGAAAAACACCCGGCGAGCCTCAATTGTCAGCTCTATGTCACTGGTAACATCCTTCCCATCTTCCGGGCTAGGGCCGTCTTTCCACAGGCGTCGAGCATTCCGGGTCCCATGGAGCGGCGAGATTCGGGCCATTCGTCTCTCCACTGAGCCAGGACCGCTCCGGCCAGCCGGGTGATGGCACCTTGGCTGGAAAGATGCCCGCACATCGGAGTCCGCGCCAGGCTGCTCGAAGATGGTCCGCACCAGTCTGGCCACCTAGGCTGCGCGGACTTGGGCACCTTGGTGAGCAGGTAGCGGTAGCAGTGGGGCGCGCGGTCGCGCGGTCGCGCGGTCGGGCGGTCGCTTGGCGCGATGCCGAACTGGCGGCTGAGACTGTGGCCCGCGTCGTCGTGCTATCACCTCCGCGCCGCACCCGCACACGGCGCGCTGCACAGCGGGTCGCATCTGTCGTTACGCCGTTCGACCTACCGAAATGTACCCGTCCGCGCATTGACGACCGGCAATGGAACTGATCGTGTATTGTCATGGCCGACGAAATTGACCGTAGCAGGACTATCGCCTTGGTAACCGGCGCTAACAGGGGAATCGGACGCGAAATCGCGGTGCAGCTCGGTGCGCTCGGTATGACGGTCCTGCTGGGATGCCGGGATGAGGAGCGTGGGACAACGACCGCGCGGGAGTTGCAGGCCAGCGGGATCGACGCATGTGTTGTACGTCTCGATGTCACCGACCGTGCGACGGTGGAAGCTGCTGCCAAAAATATTGGCGAGCGTTATGCCCGGCTGGATGTATTGGTAAATAATGCCGGCATCGGCGGTACGCTCCGGTCGCAATTGCCGCGCATTGCGGACCTCAACGCGGTTCGGACGATATTCGAGACGAACGTCTTCGGCGTGATCTCGGTAATAACATCGATGATGCCCCTGCTCCGGCGATCCGCGGCTGCGAGGATCGTGAATCTTTCGACCAGCCTCGCATCGCTGAGTCTGGTGGCCGGAAATGCGGGAGATATCGCTCGGCTTCCATCATCGGCTGCGTACGTCCCGTCCAAGGCCGCGCTTAACTCACTGACCCAGCAGTACGCAAGGGACCTGAGGAAATATAACATCTTGGTAAACGCGGCCGATCCGGGTGGATGCGCGACGGACATCGCTGTCGGCACTGGGTTCGACTTCACTCGCACGGCAGCACAGGGCGCTGCGATTGCCGTCCGGCTGGCTACACTGGGCCCGGACGGCCCGACGGGAGGCTTCTTTAGCGACGATGGCCCGGTCCCGTGGTAAGCGGCGGGGTGCCCCGCGCAACAGATGCAAAGTGCTGACCGCGAGCTTGCGTCCAGATTCTCGATCTGCGACGACGAAATTGACCATCTCATCCGCCGGCGCGCCGACCTTCTGCCATGCCTCCATCCTGATGCTCAAGACCCCGTCCGCGTTGACGTTGCCCAGGTAGCAGAGGCGCTGATCGAGCACTACCCGGCCGAGGAAGGAGTGATCGGTCCGGTCGAGATGATGCCAGAACCGCAGCAGCGCCCAGTCGAGGATGGAGAAATAAGTCGCGAAGTAAAGCAGCCCGACGCAGTTTAGGTCGCGGGTGAGGTCGATGCGGTACTCGACGGTGAACGGGAGGGTAACCGACACTCGGTCGCTCGGCATCCGATCGAAGAAGGAAAGGCTCCGGCGCGCCCGGTAGTACGCGTGCCGTGGCGAGTAGGTATCCGGCAAAGCGGGAAGATGACGATATTCGAAACCCAGCGGCGATGACCTGATGAGATTCTCGTTGGTCCGGCTGTCGCTGCGCGTTAGCCACCGGTTAAAAGTCTCCGCATACAGGGAATGATCATCTTTGAAAGAGTAGAATTCCTCGGGGTCTATGATCTCGGGGCCAACTCCGGCGGCCTTGATCTTGTGCAGGGTGAGGATCGACTCGCTACTGAAGCCGAAGAGGCGGCTTGATACCTGGATCCGGTCGCCGAAATTGATCGTGCTCAAGTTCATGACCGGGCTTCCGTGAATGCGGAAGTAGCAGAAGGACAGATAGCTGGGCGCACCGTGCTTGTTGGTAGCAGTAAACACATTGGTGCCGCACAGTAGGCTGACCGTCTCCCACGTCCAATCGCCGATCTGCCCGATGAACAGCGCGCTGCCGCCGCACATGCCAGGCGTTACGGTAGTTGTCCGGGCCAGTGAGCTGCTGTCGATGACCTCGACTCCTGGCAGGGTGAAAGGAGCGGCGATCATGTATGCAGCATCATGCCGCGCCCCGGCCTGCGGCAATTCCCCGTTCCGGCAGAAATTCCTACGACGTTGCGGCACCGATCCTGCGCCGTTCGGATGGTCAGGGCTTGCCTCTGCCCTTGGCGAAATAACCGGGCTATCATTCATAGCCGTGGAGCAGCGGCGCACGAACGATGAAACCGAACCCGCGTCCCCCGACTTCAATGCTGGCCGGTACGAGACGACGGCGGAGCGCCTGATGCCGGTGGCGCGGATGGGTGTGCGCTATGCCCGGCTGCGGCCTGGTGAACGCGTCCTTGACGTCGGCTGCGGGACGGGGAACGTCGCGCTTCTGGCGGCTGTGCAGCCTGGTGTGTCCGTTACCGGCGTGGACCCGGCCGAACGACTGCTTGAGGTGGCCAGGCAGCGCGCGGCGGACGAAGGGGCGGATGTCACGTTCGCGCTCGGCGAGGCCGCGAGGCTGCCGGTCAGCGACGCCACCATAGACGTGGTCATATCCGTGTCCGCGATGATCTTCGCACCAGACCCCGCCGCTGTCGCCGCGGAAGTTTCCCGTGTTCTCGCGACCCCCGGGCGCGTCATACTCACGGCATGGCCGCCGGACGGCCCGCTCAGGCGGCTGAATTCGATGTTCGAGGAGGCGGCAAGGCAGGCGGCGGGCAAGGAGTCGCCCGGCGCGCCCTTCCCGTGGCACGACCGCCAGGCACTGGCCACGCTATTCGGATCGCACGGCTTCAGCGTGACCGTCCAGCGGCATGCCCTGATCGTCACCGCGCCCTCGCCCGGTGAGTACCTTCGCCAGGAAGCCCGCGATCACCCGACCGCGGTTGCCGGGCTTCCCGCCGTGGACCAAGTTGGCCAGCGGGCCGCGCTGCGGGCGAAACTGCTGGCCTTCCTGGAATCCGTCAACGAGGACCCTAACGCCTTCCGGGTCGTCAGCCCCTACACGGTCGCGGTCGCCCGCCGGTGAGGCGGGTCACAAGTTCGGCGCGGCGCCCGGCCGCGCTACTCCCTGATGCCTCGCCGCCTGAACGTGCGTCACGAACGCACCGAGAACGGTAAACCAGTCCTCCGCGAGCCGCCTGACCGCGGGCTCGGGCAGCCACCCTTCCGGCCAGCTCCACGTAGCCATAAGCTCCGGACCGGAGGGAGAATTCACGGTGACCACCCCTAGTTCAATTCCGTGCGTAATCGGCATCCAGCGCGAGATCGCGCGTGGCCCGGCAAGGAACTTCGTAAGGAATTCCGGGGCGAATCCCCAGTCACCACCCCCGAAATCAGCCGTGCGCCCGAGATAGTTGAACAGGATCTGCGGCTGTGCCATGTCTGCCAGCAGGCGAGAAGACGACGGGCTGAGATACCGAAGTATGCCGTAGCCCATGCCCTTGTCAGGAATGCCATCCCTCTGCTGTTTGACCCGCGCGATTGCCGAGCCGATAATGCCCGCGCCGGAACAAACCGCTTCCCAGTCGCTCGGCCCGGGGTCCAGCCGCAGCGGGTACATGCTGGTGAACCAGCCAACGGTGCGGGATACGTCAATTCCGTCGACGAATGGCTCGCGCCCGTGGCCCTCCACGTCGAGCAGCACTGCGCTGCCGCGGCCTTTCCCGAGAAGCTCGCGCCAGTGGGCTATCGCGAGCGCCAGGCCAGCGAGCAGTATGTCGTTGATATCGGCACCGAATGCCGCGACCACCTCGGACAGTAGTTCTCTCGTGCACGAGACCGGTAGCCGACACGTCAGCTGGCGTAGCTGGGCGCCGGGCTCTGGTGACTGTTCGCGGAGCGGAGGATCCGGTGCGGCAAGCACGCGGGTCCAGTACGGAAGCTCCGCGGCGCGAGCTGGTGTGGCCGCCGTCGAAGCGAGTTGCAGCGCCCACTGTCGGAATGAGGTCACCGCTGGAGTCAGTGCCGGGGTCCTCCCCGTGACGACGGCCTCCCAGGCACTGGCCATGTCGGCCAGCACGATGCGCCACGAGACCGCGTCGACGACAAGATGGTGCGCGACGAGCAGCAGGCGCCCTGGCCTGGCGGACCCGGCATCGCACCACACGGCCTGGATCATGACGCCCTTTTCCGGCCGGATGCGAGCCGCCGCGACCTGCAGCTGCCAGGCGCACGCCTCGGCCATGGCCGCGTCGCTGAGCTGGGCGGCGTCGACGCGGTGCAGGACCGCATTCACCTTGAGGTGAGCAGGCGGCGGGATCGTGAGCCCCCAGGAATCCTCGCCGCGGGTCAGCCGCAGCCGCAGAGCGTCATGGTGATCAAGCACGGCTCGCAGCACGGCTTCGAGCCCGGCCTGCTCCAGACCAGCGGGAACCTGGATCAGGATCGGCTGGCTCACGGCGGTGACGATGTCCCCGTGATCGGTCAGCCACCTGACGATGGGCGTCAGCGGAACAGGCCCAGTGCGCAGTCGGCCGTCAGCCTGATCGGCCTGCGGGGCAGCAGAGGGCCGGGCTGTCGCGGCGATCGCCTCAACGGTGGGACACCTGAGCACGTCAGGCACCGACAGGGCCAGCCCGGCCGCGCGAGCCCGTGACACGAGCTGCATCGCGACGATGCTGTCACCCCCGAGGTCGATGAAATTGTCGTCGAGGCCGACCTTTTCCACGCCGAGACTGTCGGCTATGAGCGTGCAGAGCCGCTGCTCCCACGCCGTGCGCGCCGCTCTGCTAGCGTCCGTCTCCGGTCCCGGTGCGGGCAGCGCCTTGCGGTCTATCTTCCCGCTCGGGGTCACCGGCATCCGGTCGAGCAGGACGAGCGCAGGCTGCATGAATCCCGGCAGCTGGGCATGCGCATGCGCGCGCAATTCCTCGCGGTCGAGCGCGGATCCCGGCACCGGCACCACATACCCGGCCAGCCGACGCTGGCCGGGGCGGTCTTCCCGCGCAACGACCACAGCCTGCGCCACGCCCGGGTGCCGTAGCAACGCTGCCTCGATCTCACCGGGCTCGATCCGGAATCCTCGTATCTTCACCTGGTAGTCGGCGCGGCCGAGGAATTCGAGGTTCCCGTCGGCACGGCGACGGCCGATATCCCCGGTCCGGTACATGCGCTCGCCCGGCATCCCGAACGGGCAAGGCACGAACCGCTGTGCCGTCAAACCGGGCTGGCCCAGATAGCCCCTGGCCAGGCCGTCACCAGCCACGAACAGTTCGCCGGCCATGCCGGGCGGCACTGGCTCACCCTGGCTATTGAGAATGAAGACGCGGGTATTCAGGTTCGGGCGGCCGATCGGCGGGGGTGCACCGCCGCTCAGCGCGTCGCTCAGCGTCGTATTGATGGTGGCCTCGGTCGGCCCGTATGCATTGATCATCCGGCGTCCCGGCGACCAGTGCCTCACCAGGTCGCCCGGACACGCCTCACCGGTCACGATCAGCGTCGTCACCGTTGACAGCGGCTCGCCCGCGGGCATGACCGCCAGCGCCGCGGGGGGCAGCGTCACGTGAGTGACGCCCCGCAGCCTGATCAGCTCAGCGAGTGGAGGCCCTGGCTGCAGTTGATCGCTACCGGCGACTACCACAGTGGCCCCGGTCAGCAATGCCATGCACAGTTCCCAGATCGCGGAGTCAAAGCTGAAAGTGGCGAACTGCAGCACCCGGCTCCCCGGGCCGACGGCCAGCCGTTCTCGCATGTTAGCCACGAGGCTGGCGACTCCCGCGTGCTCAACCATGACTCCCTTCGGCCAGCCGGTCGACCCGGAGGTGTAAATCACGTACGCCAAGTTGGTGGGAAGCGCCGGCTCGTGCTCCGCACTGGTCAGGTCCGCCTGGCCATAGCCAGCGAGTTCGCGGATCACGGCGGCGTCATCCGTCACCAGGGGCCTCGGCAGCCCCGGTATCGCGCTAGATACCTCGCGGGTTGTCAGCGTGAGCAGGGGACCAGAGTCTCGCAGCATGTACCCGATTCGCTCGGCAGGGTATTCCGGGTCTATCGGCACGAAGGCCGCCCCGGACTTCGCCGTTGCCAGCACAGCCACCACCTGGATCGCGGACCGGGGCAGGGCGAGCGCGACCAAGCGCTCCGGTCCGGCTCCGCGGGCGAGCAGGGCGCGGGCGAGCTGGTTGGACTGGTGATTCAGCTCCTGATATGTCATGGCAGATCCGTCCGACACGAGAGCGGTCGCGGTCGGCGTCCTGGCGATCTGCCTCTCGAAGAGCTCCGCTAGCGTCCCCGGACGGATCTTCCTGGTGGTCCTATTCCATTTGACGAGCACAGCGCGCCGCTCAGCCGGACTCAGCACGCTCGCTTGGCTGATCCGCAGCTCGGGATCATCGCACAGGGCCGACATCAGTCGCATGAAGCGCTGCCGGTGAGCGGCGAGCTCCGCTTCGGAGTAGAAGCCGCCGGACGCGCAGAAGTCCACCGCCGCGTTCCGGCCGTCGCCGCTGCCGTAGACATCCACGAAAATCTCGCCAACAGCGCCGGGGGCGAGGTTGTGACGGATCATTCGCCGACCGCCGATGCGGAACTCATCGTCGGTCGGTACGACGTTCACCGTCACGCTCAGCGGCGCACCCTCATCGGACACGAGCCCCAGCTGATGCAGGTTGACGTGCCGGTGCCGCTGATGAGGAATCGCACGTCGGATCTCGGTCGACGCCATGCGAGCGAGCACCGGCAGAGTCTCGTCTCCTGTTAGGGCAAATCGCACTGGGAGGACATTGGTCACCATGCATGGCGTTGCCCGCAATATCGCGTTAGTACGGGCGCCGCAAGCCACCAGCATTCCGACCTCGGGTGCGCCGGTAATTTTATGAATGTAGCCTGCCATGACGCCGGTGATCACCGCCGGCAACGCACTGCGGCTGGCGGCGCGAAGCGCCAGACGTCGCGCGCGGGACAATGTTCCATACGATCTCAGTGGCTCACCCCCGCGGTTCAGCCCGCTGCGGGCAAGGCCAACCGTGCCGGGCCAGTCGGCAAGGCTCGCCGCCCAGTAATGCCGGTCCGTTTCGGCCTCGGGCGATGACTGATACGCCAGGTCATCCTCGATTACTTCGCGTAGGGACGCGAACTGGACCGGCGCTACTGGCTTGCCTTCCGCAAGTCCTTCGTAGTTCTCAATTAGACGCCGGACGATCATGAGGATACCGTGACCGTCGAGCAGCAAGTGATGTGCTCGCTGGTACATAAAGAACCGGTTGTTGGCGACCTTGATCAACGCGATAGTCAGCAGCGGATCCGCGGACAGGATCATGGGCCGCCTGAGGTCTGCCCGCATCCAGCGAAGAGCCGACCGCACCGGGTCAGCATGAGGCATGACATCCTCGAACAGCAACTCGCAGTCCGCGGTGGGCAGGATCATCTGATGAACGCCGCGGGCATTCTGCAAAATGCGGATCCTAAGGGTTTCGGTCTCCGCCACGGTCTTCTTCATTGCCGCCTGGAGAATGGCAGGATTTACGACACCCTGTATGTCGAAGTAGCCCGCTATCTGGTAGAGCAATCCGGTGTTATCGAGTTGATGACCTAGCCATACGTCACGCTGAGCCGCCAGGAGGGGCAGCGTGGCCTCGATCTCATCCGCCATGTGTTCGTATTATCCAGTCTTCCCCGCTGGTTAGATATGATCGCAGGTCGAAATAGCGACTGCTACCTAAGGCGTACCGAAGATGCACCGTGTGCCGTATTGACGGAGCGCAGGCGATGATGATCCAATAAAGTCCGCGCTCGGGAAGTGCATGTCGAGCACCCAGAACGGGATGTATCGGAGCCTGGGACTGAATTATCGAAAATCTTCAATTTGATTTGAAATCGAAGCGGACGGCCCTCGTCGGCTATATTGCCGAATACCGGACCGTGGCCTGGCAGCGGGGTCGGCATGGCGTTCGGTTTCTGGCGAAGATTCGTTCGTATTCCGAAAGACACCGTCACCACGTCATGGAGCCATCGATGCGGACAATCACACTAGGTTCCGTCGGCCTGACCGTCTCTCGACAGGGCCTTGGCTGCATGGGCATGTCCGATTTCTACGGGCAGCGCGACGACAGGGAGTCGATCGCGACGATCCGTCGTGCGCTCGACCTCGGGGTGTCGCTACTGGACACCGCGGATATGTACGGTCCGTACCTCAACGAGGAACTCGTCGGCCGGGCCATCGTCGGCAGGCGGGACCAGGTTGTGCTGGCGACGAAGTTCGGCATTACCCGGGTGCCAGGTAACCCTGCCGCACGCGGCGTGGACGGGCGGCCCGAGTACATGAAGAAGGCCTGCGAGGATTCGCTGCGACGCCTCGGCACTGACCACATCGATCTCTATTACCTGCACCGGGTGGATCCCGCCACCGCAATCGAGGAGACCGTCGGCGGGATGGCAGAACTCGTCCGCGAGGGAAAGGTCCGCTTTCTCGGCCTTTCCGAGGCGGCTCCGGCGACCATCCGGCGTGCGCACGCGGTGCACCCCATCACCGCGCTGCAGACGGAGTACTCGATATGGGCCCGAGAGCCGGAGGCCCAGATCATCCCGGTCGTCCGTGAGCTGGGCATCGGCTTCGTCGCGTACAGTCCGCTCGGCCGCGGGTTCCTCACCGGCACGCTGCGATCGCTGGACCAGCTCCCTGGGGGCGACTCGCGCCGTCACCAGCCTCGCCTTCAGGGGGACAACCTTCAACACAACCTCAGGATCCTCGATCGGATCAATACTGTCGCGGAGGAGAAGCGGGCCACAGCCGCGCAGGTGGCGCTGGCCTGGGTGCACGCACAAGGGAACGACCTGGTATCGATCCCTGGTACCAAGCATCGCGGATATCTCGAAGAGAACATGGCGGCATTGCGCCTGGAGCTTTCCGCAGCTGACCTGAAGCTGCTCGATGACTGTCTTGCGAAGGGGGAGCGCTACCCCGACATGTCGCGGATCGACAGGTAGGCCGGGCCGGCAGATATGGCTTGCGAGCGGAAGGCACCAGGGCAATTCGGGTGATCCTCGCTGTGGCTGGCCGGGACGCGGATTTCTCGTCCGGTGGACCTGTTGGTTTCGACCCCTTTACGATGAAGGCTATGAATTAAACGGCTTCGATGATCTCCGCGGCAAGGAGTCCCGGCCGGGGCAGGGACGGCGCTGCACCAATCGCGCTGTTCACTTGGGCGCCACTGCCCGGTCCCCGATCCGCAACGACCCATTAACTGTAGCTAAGGGCAGACAAAAGAAATCCTAACTTGCTGTACCTAGGGTAGCAGCGCATACTGAGGGTCAGCCTCACTGACGTGAGGATACTGAACTCAAGACTAATCGCATTCAGATTGCTGGCGGTGGCTATGCGTTTGCCCGTCATGTGCCTGGTGCACAGGGATTACTTATGCCGTCTGCGGTCCCGTGGTGGGGTTCGGCGTGGCGCAGACCGTCGTGATCGGCGTGCCGATTCCCGGACTGGTGACATTTACGGGCTGGGCTCCCATGCGTCAAGCTCGCTACGTTCGGTTCGTTTGAGCGGTTGACTCAGTCGCGCGTCTTGGAAGGAGGCAGCATGGCGAAACAGGCCCGGCGCGGGGCCGCCGACGTCGATGTCGGTGTCCGGACCAGCGCCGCGGCGGTGCTCTGGGTGACCGCTGGAGCGACGTTCATGGCTTTCCTCGACGCGACGGTCGTGAACATCGCGTTCCCGGCGCTGCGTGCCAGCTTCCCCACTACGTCGCTGGCGAGCATGTCCTGGGTGGTCAGTGGTTTCGCGATCACATTCGCAGCGCTCCTGTCGCCGGCCGGCCGGCTGGCCGATATCGTCGGCCGCCGCAAGGTGTTCCTGGCCAGCATCATCGTGTTCACGCTCGCGTCAGGACTGTGCGCCGCCGCGCCTGACTACGGTGTATTGCTCGGTGCACGGGTGCTGCAAGGCATCGGTGCCGCCGGGATGATCCCGTCCGCGCTCAGCATCACGCTGGCCGAGACTCCGCCAGCTAGGCGGCTGGCCGCGGTAGGGGTGTGGGGCGCAGCCGGATCCGTGGCCGCGGCGGCCGGCCCCAGCCTCGGTGGCGTGCTGATCGACGCGGCCAGCTGGCGGTCGGTGTTCGTCATCAATATTCCTATCGGTGCGCTCATCGCGCTGATGGCATTGCGGGTCATACCCGCCAGGCAGCCGCTCGGCGGGCCGGTGCCCGACCCTGCTGGCACGGTCTGCGCGGTACTGGGCATCGGCGGCATCGTGCTCGGCCTAACTCAGGGGTCAGATCTAGGGTGGAGCTCGGCGGTGACCATCGCCGCGCTCGCGGGTGGCGGCGTCCTGGTCACACTCGCGCTCGCGCGGTCCCGGCATCACCCAGCCCCGGTGATCGAGACCGCGCTCTGGCGTAGCCGCACTTTCGCGTTCGCGAACCTCACCTGTCTGTTCGCGGGTGCCGCGCTGTTCACCTGGATGCTGGCCGGGCCGCTGTACCTGACCACCTTCTGGGGCTACTCCGTGCTGAGGGCAGGGCTGGCCATCACCCCCAGCGCACTAGCCTCGGCCATCGGCGCCATCGCGATCGGCAGGAAAGTGCCGAGGAACCGCCAGCCTGCCGCGATCGTGGTGTCGCTGCTGATCTACGGCGGAGCCGGGATGTGGATGCAGTCGGTACTCGGGTTCCGGCACCTGTACCTGGCCGTCTGGCTGCCAGCCAGCCTGATCGCTGGCACCGCCGTCGGCGCGGCACTGACCGGGTTGTCCTCCGTCGCGGCGCTCAGCGTCCCGGCGCCCGCTTTCGCCGGCGGCACCGCGCTCAACACCACTGCCCGGCAGGTAGGCGGTGCCCTTGGAGTCGCGGCGGTGGCCGCGATTGCCGGCGCGCTAACCAGCCCGAGGGGTCTGCTGGAGGCGTTTTTGTTCGCGTCCTGGATGTCCCTGGCTGGTGCCGTTGCCGGGATCGGACTCGTGCTTGCCGCCAGGTCCAGCCAGCATGCCGCCCTGCCGGACAGACCATCGGCCCAACCAGCGGTCAGCCGGTAGCAATGACCCCCGAGGCACGAGACCCGTATACCCTCTCCGCGGACGAGGCGGCCGCCGCGCTGGCCGGCGCGCCATGGCCAAGGCTAGCGGTGCTGGGCGACAGCTTCGCCGCGGGCATCTGCGATCCCACTCCAGGCTACCGCGACGTGACCTGGGCGGACCGGCTCACCGAAGCGCTCCGCAGGGTGCTGCCGCAGCTCGAATACCTGAACACCGGCGAGCGCGGGGCGCGGACCGCCGATGTCTTCGATCGCCAGCTGCGGCCTGTGCTCTGTTTCCGGCCGGATCTGGTAGTGCTGATCTGCGGCGGCAACGACATGCTCACACCGGATTATTCTCCGCACGAACTTCGCGGTCGGCTTGACAAGCTCCTCGGACCGCTCTGCGCGATCGGTGCCGACGTCGTCATGTACACCATGATGGACATCACGACGGCGTATCCGGAACTGGGAGATACGCTGCGGGACGCAATCGACGGCCTGAACGAGGTCATCCGGCAGGTCGCGGCCGATCACGGCGCCATACTCGTCGAGTTGTGGGGACATCCCTGCCAATCAGATAAGGACATGTACAGCAAGGACCTCATCCACGGCACGTGGCGCGGGCAGGCCATCATGGCGGCGATGACTGTACAGCGCCTGGCTGAATACCTGCGCGAGCCGGGACGTTCGCGGCGCCCCTGATCTCCCCCGTGATGCGGAACCGCGATCAGCGTGCTCAGTATCTGTAGTGATCCGGCTTGTAAGGGCCGTCCGTATCGACACCGATGTACTCCGCCTGAGCCTTCGTCAGCTTGGTGAGCTTGACGCCGAGAGCGTCCAGGTGCAGGCGCGCCACCTTTTCATCAAGGTGCTTGGGCAAGGTGTAGACCCCGATCGGGTAGTTCTCCGTTTTCGTGAACAGCTCAACCTGTGCGATGACCTGGTTCGTGAATGAGTTGGACATCACGAAGGACGGGTGGCCTGTCGCGCAGCCCAGATTCATCAGCCGTCCCTCGGCCAGCACGATGACCGAATGCCCGTCAGGGAACACCCATTCATCGACCTGCGGCTTGACGTTGCGCTTCACGACGCCCTGGGTCCTGGAGAGGCCGAGCATATCGATCTCGTTGTCGAAATGACCGATGTTGGACACGATCGCCTGATGTTTCATCGCCGCCATGTGGTCAGCGCGGATGACATCGCGGTTGCCGGTCGCGGTGACAAAGATGTCACCAAGGCCAACGATCTCCTCGAGCGTAGTGACCTGGTAGCCGTCCATCGCAGCCTGCAGAGCGCAGATCGGGTCGGCCTCGGTCACCACTACACGCGCGCCCTGGCCGCGTAGCGCACTGGAACAGCCCTTCCCGACATCGCCGTAGCCGCACACGACGGCGACCTTCCCGCCGATTAGGACATCGGTGGCCCGGTTAAGGCCATCGATGACGCTGTGCCGGCAGCCGTATTTGTTGTCAAACTTGGACTTAGTGACGGAGTCGTTGACGTTGATCGCCGGGAATCTGAGCGTTCTGGCCCTGGTCATCTCGTATAGGCGGTGGACACCGGTGGTGGTCTCCTCCGTCACTCCCTTGACGGTCTTGGCCGTTTCACTCCACCGGCCGGGAGATTCGACGATGGTGCGGCGCAGGGTCTGGAGGATGACCCGCAACTCTTCCGGATCATCGGGCCCGGCGTCGGGGACCGCACCTACCTCGTCGTACTCCGCGCCCTTGTGCACCAAGAGGGTGGCGTCACCACCGTCATCCAAGATCATGTTCGGCGGCGACCCGTCCGGCCACCGCAAGGCCTGGTCCGCGCACCACCAGTACTCTTCCAGCGTTTCGCCCTTCCAGGCGAACACCGGTACCCCGCGGGGATCCTCGATGGTCCCGTCCCTGCCCACTGCCACTGCGGCCGCCGCGTGGTCTTGGGTCGAAAAGATATTGCAGCTAGCCCACCGCACGTCGGCGCCCAGCGCCTCCAGTGTCTCGATCAGCACCGCGGTCTGGATCGTCATGTGCAGAGAACCCGTGATTTTCGCCCCGCGCAACGGCTGTGCGGCGGCGAGTTCCTGCCGCATGGCCATCAGGCCCGGCATCTCGTGCTCGGCGAGTGTGATCTCCTTGCGACCGAACTCAGCCAACGTCAAGTCGGCGACTTTAAAATCACGATTCTCTTGCCCCTGCATGATTACCCATTCTTCCAGTAGAGTCTTTGACCGCAAGATAGAATATTTCGGATCCAAGCGCGGGGTAAGGCGATGTACGTCACATTCGCGCTACTACTAAGGTGGCACCAAAATTCCTTAGATCCGCTGATCGCCGCTACCGCCCTGACTGGGTAAATTCGCAGCATGGCCACGGAGATAGGCGTAATCGGCGGCAGCGGCCTCTATGATCTCGGCGAGATAGAGGACGCGCGCGATGTGAAAGTTGAGACACCGTTCGGGCCAGTCACTCTGGTGACAGGCATATTCGCTGGACGCGAGGTCAGTTTTGTCTCGAGGCACGGCCGCGGCCACCGGGTCGGCCCGGCTAGGATTCCGGTCAGGGAGAGCATCTACGCGCTCAAACACGTCGGGGTCCGCCAGGTCATCAGCATCAGCGCCGTCGGTAGCCTGCGCGCAGGAATGGCACCAGGACATCTGGTCGTGCCGGACCAGATAGTGGACTGGACCCGGGGCGCGCGTCCGCCTTCGTTCTTCGACGACGGACTGGTCGTCCACGTTTCGATGGCCGACCCGTACTGTCCTGACCTGCGCTCCGCGCTGATCACGGCGGCCAGGGGCACGGTGGACAGGACTGTCCACGACGGCGGCAGTTACATCTGTATCGAGGGACCGCAGTTCTCCACCCGTGCCGAGTCGCAGATATACCGGGCGCTGGGAATGGACATCATCGGGATGACCGCGATGCCGGAGGCCAGGCTGGCCCGCGAGGCGGAACTCTGCTACGCCTGCCTTGCCCTCGTCACCGATTACGACTGCTGGCACAACGAGGACGAGCCAGTGAGCGCCGACCTCGTCACCGCCCGGATGGCCGAGAACGTGAGCGCAGCCAAGCAGGTGCTCGCCAACCTGGTCCAGATACTTCCTGATACGTACGGATGCAGTTGCGGAGAAGCCCTGGCGACCGCCTTGATCACCGATCGGGCGACCGTGCCCGGCGTCATCCGCGATCGGCTGAATCTGCTGGTTGGTAAATATTTCTCGCACTAAAACGAACGTAAATCGCATCGATGGAGTCACTTTGATGGCAGAGTTCTTGTTTACATCCGAATCCGTCACTGAAGGGCACCCCGACAAGATCGCGGACCAACTCAGCGACGCCGTGGTCGACGCCATGCTGTCCCGCAACCCGGCAGCACATGCGGCTATCGAGACGTTGATTACCACTGGCTATGTGCATATCGCCGGAGAAGCCACCGAACGCGTCCCTGAGATCGAGTCCATCGTTCGCCAGAAAATCCTGGACATCGGCTACGATTCGTCGGCCAAGGGCTTCGACGGTGCCACCTGCGGCGTTTCTGTTTCCGTCGGCCAGCAGTCACCTGACATCGCCCAGGGCGTGGAGCGATCGCACGAAACGCGTGCCGGAGGCATCGATCCGCGCGATCAGCAGGGGGCAGGGGATCAGGGCCTCATGTTCGGATATGCCTGCTCGGAGACGCCAGAACTGATGCCGCTCCCGATCACTCTCGCGCACCGCCTGGCCCGGCGGCTGGCCGCCGTGCGTCATGACGGCACCGTGCCGTATCTGCGCCCGGACGGAAAGACGCAGGTCACCGTGGGATACAAAGACGGCCTCCCGTCGCGTCTCGACACAGTGGTCGTCTCGGCGCAGCATGCACCTGATATCGACATCGAGACGATGCTTGCTCCGGATATCGCCCGCTATGTGGTGAAACCGGAGCTGGCCAGGTTCGATCTGCGGACCGAAGGGTACCGGCTGCTGGTAAACCCGACAGGGCGGTTCGAGATCGGCGGACCGATGGGTGACGCGGGACTGACCGGCCGCAAAATCATCGTCGACACATACGGGGGCATGGCCCGGCACGGCGGCGGCGCCTTCTCCGGCAAAGACCCCTCCAAGGTCGACCGGTCGGCGGCCTACGCCATGCGCTGGGTCGCAAAGAACGTTGTGGCGGCCGACCTGGCCGGCCGATGCGAGCTCCAGGTGGCTTATGCCATCGGGGTGGCTCGTCCGGTCGGCCTCTTCGTCGAATGCTTCGGGACCGAGAAAGTGCCGCCGAGCCAGATCCGCGAGGCAATCCTCGCGACATTCGATCTGCGGCCCGCCGCGATCATCGAAGAGCTCAAGCTACTGCGTCCCATCTACGCGCAGACCGCGGCATACGGCCACTTCGGCCGCGAGGAAGCCGATATGACCTGGGAGCAGTGCGATCGCGTTGACGCGCTGCGAGCAGCGGTACGAATGTTACGGGATATGGGTGAGGTACTGACACCGGGACCGGGCTGGCTGATTTGATCTCCGAACGGATTCAGTTGTTTCCGGCTTTCCCCGCCCGGGCGCCGAGTTCCAGGATCTCTGCGATCGCGTGCTAGCAGTGGAGGCACGGGGATTCATCCTGGGCACAGCGATCGCCCTGAACGGCGGCGTTGCCCACGCGGTGGTGCTGCGGATCGCGGCACTGGCCGGCGAGGAGCGGCTTCGCCCCTTGCCGGTCATTGCGCTGCTCTCCGTCTGCCCCCTCACCGTTACGATTTCTTAGGAGACGGGAAGACAGGAAAGCACCCACCAGGGAAGAGCCCATGCAAGCCTCACTCAAAGCAGGACTGACGGCACGGTTGAACTACACCGTGCCTGAGCAGCGGACTGTACCTTACCTGCTACCGGAATCCGAGTACTTCAGCGTGCTGCCCGCGGTGCTCGCGACCGGCTATCTTGTCGGCATCGTCGAGTGGGCGTGCATGTCCGCCGTGCACGGGCATCTGGACGACGGCGAGCAGACGCTAGGGATCCACGTGGACCTAAGTCACGAAGCTCCCACGCCCGTAGGTAGCCTGCTGACCGTCGAGGCGACACTCGAGGCCGTTGAAGGCAAGCGGCTCACCTTCTCCGTGCACGCCTTCGATGACGCTGCCACCGTATGCCGGGGTGTCCACTGCCGTGCCGTGATACATACCGACCCCTTTGTTCAGCGATTGAAGAACCGCACGCAGTCACAGCAGTGAGGCTGGCTGGAACCATTGCTTCGTGCCATGTAGCCCGGCGTGCTGACGGACCCAGATCGGTGAGCATGCAGCGCCGGACGTGTTAGGCACAGATGCCGGGTGGTATGCGCGGAAAACCGCGGCATCCCGCGGGCCCGGCTGAGCATGGCCCGGTGCCGCGGTAGAGCGAGTATGGCGGACTCAGTCAAGTCAAATCGACAATTACAGTCCACTCTTCTAGACCGGCCGGAGTATTTCCAACATGCAGGAAGCCGACACGTTCGGCCATTTTCTTGCTGACGTGATTGCGCCGATCAATCCAGCCGACAGCGACGAACGATGCTAAACCGTTTAGGCTGGCTCGCTCACCCGCCGCCTCCAAGGCCACCTGCAATGCCTCATCGGCATGTGCGCCGCCTTGTCCTCGATGGCGAGTTGCGACAGCAATCGCCAACAGCTTAATAATGGACGGCCCGTTATCCGACACCCACGAATACGAGACCGCCCCAATCCCAGCCTCGTCCTCGCCGACAAGCAGTATCTCATCGGGACCAAGTGGAGGTCGGAGCCCACGAATGCGCTGCTGAACGTCAAGCTCCCATGGTTTGGGATGACGAGGTCGGTAAGGTTCACGAGGTTGGTAAGGCAAGGGATTCACAGCGCAGGTGAACACCTGCAGAGCGCCCCGGTCTTTCCCCTCTGCGGACCGCCATGTCAGCAGACTCATCCCGCAGGGCGCAGTCTGCGTCGCGGGATATGTCCGGATGCTTGATAGCTGAGAAGACGCGCGAGATCCTCCGAACTCAGCCTCGCGCCAACCGTGGCGGCAGAACTCTCAGCAGAGCTCTCGAGGAGGTCATCAGTCGCACCGCCAGCGTATCCGGTTGCTGAGAAAGGAGCGTCACCCTGGAGGGAGGTTCCCTCCAGATGAGCGAGGTCTTCTGCCATCTGGTCCACTCTCGCTATCGCTAGCAAGACCTTAGCGTGCTCACTCCACCCCGCCACCCGCTCAGCAGTCGCGGCAGTGAGTTCGTGAAAGAAATCTGCAGTTGGCAGATCGGCAAGAATGTGATCGCCGATCGGCTCCTGGCAGCTAGCACAGATAGAACACCGTAATAAGTAGCGCGCCCTGCTAGCTGGCGCCTTCCACGAGGTGCGAGAGTAACCCCTGATGACACGCGATGCCTCATGCGCAACTCCCGCAGACGGCGCAAAGTGGCTGATCCACCACGTCAACTCACTTCCTGGACGCATAGAGGAAAGCTGCCCTTTCTGACATGCTGCTACAACGCTTCACGTAACAGTCTAATGCTCGCCTCGGTCTCCGTCTGGCAGGAGGTAACAAGCGGATCTTGGCGTTCGGGTCTGTGACTGGATGGTTCTTCTCGGCAGGTCATCGGCCTCAAGGACGCCGAGTTGCTTGCGCTGCGGCACAAGGTCGCCGTGCTGCGTCGCGCCAATTCCCGGACCCGGCTCGACTGGGCCGACCGCGCGGTCCTTACCGCGCTCACCCGGCTTCTGCCGGCGAGGCCGCGGGTGTACCGGCTGGTCACCCCTGGCACTGTGCTGCGGTGGCACCGCCGCTGATCGCTCGCAAGTGGACTTACCCGAACCGGGCGGGACGGCCTCCGGTTAGCAGCGAGATCGCCGCGCTGATCGAACGGCTCGCGACCGAGAATCACGGCCGGGGGATACCAACGGATCCAAGGTGAGCTGCTTAAGCTCAGCCACGCTTCGCCCGCCCCAGCCCGACCACCCTGTCGCCGGCCTTTCGGCGTAAAATCCCAGCTCAGCACTAGTGGCCGAGGTCTGGAACCTCACACGCCCGCGCCGCCCTCGACACCGCGCGCACGGCCAGCCGCCCTCAGTTCGCCGATGTTAGCCATGACACTTGCGAATATTTCTGTCATGTCCTGCTCTCTGCAGATAATTTCTTCACTCTTGTGTCTTATAGGGTCTGACGGGCCGCTGTGATCATAGGAAACGGAAGTGGGGGCCGTTTCAGTTGTGTACCGGTTGGCTTTGAACCAGTAATGCCCAAGTTAGGTTGACAGATTCCAACAAGAACGGAAAGCTAGTATTACCGGAGCTTGAATCCAGGTGGAATGCCGCGCCTGGAACCCAATGGGGATCGACTGGTCGGCTAGGAAATCAGGGGACGTCATTGGCAGACGGGTTCGACTGCTTTCGCGTGTCGTCGGCGAGCGGGCTCAGGGAGTATCTGACCGCTGCCGATGAAGTCGAATCCGGCAAGCCTGGCGCCCAGGCGGAGCTGACGGCACTGGTGCGGCAGTATCTGGACGACGGCGGGGGTGTGCTCATCCTGACAGGACTGCCTGCCGACCGGGCACGCGGCGAGCGTGCCGTCTTGCGAGCCACCCGCCTCATCGGCGAGCCCGTTCCGCAGAACCGGGAGGGCACCGTCGTCCGCGAGGTACGTGACCGAGGCACGGACATCAGCCAGCGCGGGCGCAGCCGTTACTCCGACTCTCGCTTCGGCGGCGACTTGCACACCGACGGCGCCGAGGCATCGTTGCCGGCGCCCGACGTATTCATTCTCTTCTGCGTGCGTCAAAGCGCTCAGGGCGGCTCACTGCAGTGTCTCCACTTCCGGGACATAGGGCCCGTGCTCGGCCCGCAAGTCGTGAGCACCCTGCGCCTGCCCTTCCACTTCGACCGTCGCGGTGACCAGCAGCCCGGCGAGCCACCCACGACGGCCAAGCCGGTGCTGTTCACCCAGCGAGACCGCCAGGCCATCACATACCTGCGCAGCTACATCGAGCAAGGCCACGATCACCCAGATGTGCCGCCGCTCACCGTTGGCCAGCGCGCCGCCCTCGACACTCTCGACTCTGTAATCGCCACCAGCGCTGCCACCGTGACGGGAAAGCTGTGCGAAGGCGATCTGGCCCTGTTCGACAACCTTTCGCTGTTGCACGGCCGGACTGAATTCCGCGACGATCCCGATCACCCTCGGCTGCTGCTGCGCACGTGGGTCCGCCGCGGAATGAACGAGGCGTCTTGAGTACCGATCACGGCACCGCGCCAGCCGTGGTGGTCGCCCCCAATTGTCTGCGCGGACACGCTTCGGCGGCCGAGGTCGCCGCCGCGCTCGCCACGGGTGTCCGCCAGGCATGGCCAGGGACGTGCCGAGTGAGCCGCTCGCTAGCCGACGGCGGCGACGGTACTGTCGACGCATTGCAGGCCGCGTGCGGCGGCGCCCGCCATACGATCGAGGTCGCCGGCCTATACGGTCGGCCGCGCATGGCAAGCTGGCTGGCCCTCGACAAGTGCACCGCCGCGGTCGAGACGGCCGCCATTTGCGGGCTGGGAACCGCGCGCCCTGACCAGCTGCGGCCACTGCGAGCGACCTCAGCCGGGACCGGACAGGCGATCGCCGCCGCCGTGGCGGCGGGGGCCACTACCGTCCTGATCGGTCTCGGCGGCACAGCGGTGGTGGACGGTGGGGCCGGTGCCCTCGCCGCGCTCGGGGCGCGTTTCCTTGACCGCGGCAACCGGGAGGTGGAACCCACTCCGGCGTGCCTGACCGAGATCGCGGCCATCGACTTGGCCCCTGCCCGCGACCTTCTCTCGGGCGTAACGTTCCGGCTGCTCGCCGACGTGCGGACGCCGCTGTCAGGCAACCTGGACTCGTTCGGCGCTCAGAAAGGGGTGACCGCCGAGAACCGTGAGGCGGCCATTCGCGCGCTCCGCCATCTGACTGAACTTCTGATCCAGGCCGGCGACCGCCAAGCCGGGGAACGGTTCCGCACCCCGTGGTTCGGTGCGGGCGGGGGCATTGGCTTCGGCCTGGCCGCGGTCGCGGTCACCACCGCAGGCAGCGGTGCGAAGGCGCTGCTCGAGGCCGGTGACCCGGACGGAGCAGTTGGTACGGCCGCGCTGGCTATTACGGCAGAGGGCGTCGTTGACGCGACGACCTGGCAGGGCAAGCTGCCCGGCGCCGTGGCCACGCTGCGCGCCGAACGCGGACTGCCCACCGCCATGGTCGCTCTGCGGTTCACCGGGCCCGCCGCCGGCCCGCTTGTGAGCACCCATCTCGTCGCAAAGCCGCGCCCGGCCGGCTCGCTGACAGGGCCCGCGCTGTGGAGGGGACTCGCGGAGGCTGCCACGGACGCCTGCCGGGCTTGGGCGGCACGGGACCATGAGCCGCACGGCAGGAGGGGAGTGCTCTCACCATGATCAGCACCGGGCGCCAATCCCGCGTCAGCGTGGTGGACAGCGGGCAGCTGACCGAATTCGCCGTCGAGGCTCTTGTGTCCGTGGGTGCTCGCCCGGCGCAGGCGGCGCTCACCGCGGAGGTGCTTGTGGCCGCCGACCTCGCGGGTGTGGACAGCCATGGGGTCGCCCGGCTGCGTCGCTATGTCGACGGATTGCGCGGCGGGACGATCAACGGAACAGCCCGGCCCCGGATCGTTGACGAACGCGGCGGAGTCAGCGTTGTCGACGCGGACAACGGCCTTGGCCAGCCGGCTCTGTGCTTCGCCGTTGACCTGGGAACAGAACGGGCCAGGGAACACGGGGTCGCGGCGGTGGCAGTGCGCCGCTCCAACCACATCGGCATCGCTGGTTGGTACACCGAACGGGCTGCGAGGACCGGAAGCTTCGCCCTGGTGACGACCAACGCGACTCCGCAGGTGACCCCCGTCGGCGCGGTCGAGCCCATGTTCGGCACCGATCCCGTCAGCTATGCGGTGCCTACGACAGGCGAGCCGCTCTGCTACGACGGGGCGACAAGCGTCGTTCCGCGCGGCGTGCTCGAGCGGCTGCACCGGGAAGGCAGGCCAATGCTTCCCGGCTGGGCCGTGACCCCGGACGGCGCCACGGCAAGCGATATCGCACGGGTGATCGCCGGGCTCAAGGCCAGGGAGGGGTACGCGCTGCTGCCGGTGGGCGGACCCGGTCAGGATCTTGGTGGTCACAAGGGGTCGGGCATCGCGCTTCTCGCCGAATTGCTGTGCGGGCCGTTGACCGGTGCCAGCTGGAGTCTGCACACGTACGGGGCCCAGGGCGCGAACCTCGGTCACTTCGTGCTGTGCCTGAATCTTATGGCGCTGGGCGAGCCCGGGCGCATCATCGGCGATATCGAGACGATGACGGCTGAGATCCGCGCCGCGAAACGAGCGGACGATGAGGTTCCTGTCCGGCTTCCGGGGGAGCGCCGTCATCGGTCGGCGCGAGAGCGATCGGCGAACGGTATTCCCCTCCCCGGACCCGTCGTCGAGGACCTTCGGGAGATCGCGGAACTCACAGGGATCACGCCGCCGCGGCTGCGGACGCCTCTCCTCGCCAGCGGCGCCAGGGACATGCCGCCCGCCAGAGGCGAGCGGGGTGATCCGCCCGGCCTGCCTGACACGATCGATCTGTCCTCCGGACAGATAGTGGAGCCGCTCCCGGCGGTGGCCCGGGAGGCGATGTGCCGCATGCTGCTCGAACCACGGGTCAGCGCGTACGCGCCCGCACCCGGCCTGCCAGAGCTGCGGTCTGCGGTGGCCAGCCATTACGAGCGCCGCACCGGCACTGCCGTGCCGCCAGAGCACATCACTGTCACCGCAGGGGCGCGGCACGGTCTGTTCGCCGCCATCGCGGCGCTCGCGCGCGGCCGCGAGATCCTCGTTCCTGTCCCGCACTGGAGCCACTATCCGACCGTCGTCCGGCAGGCTGGAGCCGTACCTGTCACCGTTCCAGGAGACCCGGCACGAGGCCTGCTCGTCGACGCCGCGCGCCTGGAAGCCGTACGGACACCCCGCACCGCGGCACTCCTGCTCAATAGCCCGGTCAACCCCTCGGGTGCCTGCTACGACGAGGATCAGATGCGGTCGCTGCGCGCATGGGCGGCCTGCCACGACATCCGCGTGATCATCGACGACGTCTACTGGGCGTATGGCAGCAGCGTCGACACGGCCGTGCATGCCGGACCGCATGAGCTGGTAGTGGGTGGTGCTTCCAAGGTCTACGCCCTGGCGGGCCTGCGCATCGGCTGGGTGTGGGCGGAACCCGATTACAGTGCGGCTGTCCAGGAAATCGTGGAGCACACCACCGGGCCCGTCGCGGTACTTGACCAGGCTGCCACGGCAGCGGTACTGCGACAGGAGAATTCAGCCGGCGGCACCGGCAGCGCGGTCGCCGGAGACGGCGTGCGACGGCGCGCCGCGGCACTGACCCGGCAGCGCGCCTGGGCGCTCGAGGCCATGGCAGCGGTGCCGTACCTGCGGCCCCTTCCGCCAGCCGGCGGCATCTACCTGTGCCTTGACGCTTCACAGGCCCTAGAAGGACGGCTACTCGGCGCCGCGAACGATCAGGAACTGTGCCGGGCGCTGCGGCATCACGCGGGTGTCGGCCTGCGGGCGGGGTCGACCTTCGGAATGCCAGGTTTCCTCCGGTTGTGCGTGGCCGAGACCCAGGACATGCTGCGGACCGCGGCCCATCGTCTGACCGTCTGTCTGACGACCGCGGCTGACACGGTCAACTATCACTGAGGGAGTCCACATGGCCTTTCCTGCGTACGGGTCGGACAGGTCCGCCCCACGCGCCGCCGAGCTGAGGGAGGCGTTCGCGACCGGTCGGCTGGTGAGAGCGGCGGGTGCGCACGACGGGTTGTCGGCCAGGCTCGCGCAGGAGGCCGGGTTCGAGGCCGTATGGGCTTCCGGGCTGGAGATCTCGGCGGCGCACGGCTTGCCAGACATCAGCCTGCTCGGCTTGGCCGAGCACCTTGCCGCGACGGCCGCGATACAGCGGTCGGTAACGCTGCCTGTGGTCGCCGACTGCGACACGGGGTTTGGCGGTACTGTCAACGCGGCTTACACGATGATCCGCTACGAAGAAGCCGGGGTGGCCGGCGTATGCATCGAGGACAAGGTATTTCCCAAGAGGAATAGCTTCGTGTCCGACGGCCAGAAGCTGTTGAGCATCGAGGAGTTCGTCCGCAAGCTGGAGGCCGCCAAGAGCACTCAGGCATCCTCCGATACCGTCCTGATCGCACGGACCGAGGCGTTCATCTGCGGGCTCGGTCTGCAGGAAGCGCTTAATCGCTGCCACCACTACGTCGACGCCAAGGCCGACGCCGTTCTCGTGCACTCGAAGGAGGTCGACTCCAGCGAGATCATCTCGTTCATGCGCGCGTGGAACCGCCGGGCGCCGGTCGTGGTGGTTCCGACGACCTACTCGCACTTCTCGACCGGGGAGGCGGAGGAGGCGGGGATCGCGATGGTCGTTTACGCGAATCAGGGCATGCGAGCCGCCGTGACGGCCATGCGGGACACGTGGGCGATTGTGCTCGCCAAGGGATCGACAGCAGCCGTGGAAACGCGGATCGCGACCGTCACGGACATCTTCGCCCTCTCCGGCATGGATGAGTGGCTGGATATCGACCGATGAGCCGTCAGATAACCGCCGAGGAGTTCGCCGGTGCCCTGCGTGCCCACGGTGTGCAGAACGTGACGGGGGTGCCGTGCGGGCACCTCGCCGAGCCGTGGGCGTTGTTCGAGAACGCAGGTGTGCTGACACCCGCCGTCTCTGAGGGCGCGGCGCTATCGATCGCGGCCGGCTGGGAACTCGGGGGCCGGATGTCGGCCGTCCTGTGCCAGAACTCGGGGTTCGGGAACCTCCTCAACCCCCTCGCCTCACTCCTGCTGCCCTACCAGATATCGGTACTCGTCGTCATGACGATGCGAGGCTGGCCCGACCCGGAGGCAGACGAGCCACAGCACGCGGCCATGGGCACGTCGACCACCAAACTGCTCGACGCCCTCGACGTGCCGTACGCGTTTCTGGTGCCGGAAAAGCTGCCGGAGGCGCTGAGCCAGGCAGCCCGCGCACGGGCGCGGGGCCTTCCGTACTTCCTGCTGGTACCACGCGGAAGCATCGCCTGCGCGGAAGGCGCGCCGTCGGCGTCGGCGCCTTCCGCGCAGGGACGGTTGACACGCGCACGACTCGTGTCCGCCCTTATGGCGGAGCTGACCGACGAGCTGCTTGTCACCACGACGGGTTACCTGTCCCGTCAGGCTTATCACGAGCGAGACCGCCCGAACACCTTTTACATGCAGGGCTCGATGGGGCACGCGGGCGCCATCGGGACCGGGATGGCCATGGCTCACCCGGACCGCCGCACGGTAGTCCTCGACGGCGACGGCGCCTTTCTCATGCATCTGGGCACCGGTTCCACAATCGGCGCGTCCGGCGCGCGCAACCTCGTGCACATCATCGTCGACAACGGCTGCTACGAGTCCACCGGCTGCCAGCCGACAACCTCCGGCTCCCTGGACTGGTCACGGCTCGGCCGGGGACTGGGCTACAAGACCGTGCTCACCTGCGACTTCGAGCCGCGGCTGGCGGGAAGCCTGCGAACCGCGCTGACCGCCGCGGGGCCCGTTCTCTTCGCGCTCACCGTCGTGCCGACCCCGGACGAGGTCTACCCGCGGGCATCGGCGTCGCTTGGCCTACCCGCCGTCGCCGGGCGATTCCGGTCAGCCGCAGCGGGCACGACGGCCCACCCGGGCACGACGGCCCACGCGGGCACGACGGCCCACGCGGGAACGAGGTCACCGTGAGCCGGCCGGCGTGGCACGCGGACGGCACCGCCGTGGTGATGGGACGAGGGTGCTTCGCGAAGCTGCCGGGCCTGTGTGCGGGGCGCCGGGTGCTGCTCGTCGCGAGTGCGGGCGCGCTGCGGCGGTCCGCGGTCGCCGCGTGGCTCCCGGCGGACGCCAGGACGTTCCAGGCTTTCCACCCCAACCCCACAGTGGCGCAGGCGGTGGCGGCGGCTACGCTCCGCCATTCCTGCGACGCGGACCTAGTGGTAGGTCTGGGCGGTGGCTCGGCGCTTGACGTCGCCAAGGCCGGACGTGTGCTCCCCCCCGACGCTGACCGGGCCGACCAGGTCATCGGCGGCCATCGCCCCGCGGCAGACGGCGGACCAGAGCTGGTGCTCGTGCCTACGACGGCCGGGACGGGCAGCGAAGTGACGAGCTTTGCGACCCTCTACCAGGGACAGCGCAAAGTCTCGCTCGACACCCCGGCGGCGCGCGCCGATCTCGCCCTCGTGGACCCTGCCTTGACAGATACCTGCCCACCCCGCCTTACGTGGACCTGCGCCTTCGACTGCCTGGCGCACGCCATCGAGTCGCTTTGGTCGGTCCGCTCCACCACCGTATCCCGGGAGAGGGCGGTGGCTGCCCTGCGCATGCTGCTGCCCGTGCTGCGCAACTCCAATGATCTGCCTGACGCGGCCGAACGCGATGCCCTCAGCCAGGCCGCCATCCTCGCCGGGCAGGCCATCGGCATTACCCGAACGACAGCTGCCCACGCCCTGTCCTATCCCCTGACCGCCCACCTTGGCGTCCCGCATGGTCTTGCCTGCGCGCTCAACCTGACCTGGCTGCTTCCCCTGGTGGAAGCGGCCCGGCCGGAGCAGCTAACCGACGAGCGCGGCCCGGTCGCGGTACGGGAAGCGGTCGGCACGCTGCGCGCCGTGTTCGGCGCCGAGGGCACGGGTCTGGCCGGTGTCCTGCGCGACCTGCTCGACCGGCGAGTGGCGCCTCCGTACGGCGACGGCCGGTGCCAGCCACGGCCGGGCGCCGACCCTGGCGGCGCGCTGGTCGACATGCTTGTGGCGGAGGGCATGTCATCGAACCGGATGACAGGGACGCCGGTGCGGCTCGAACGATGGCAGGTCCGGGCGGGTCTGGAAACGATCTTGCGCGGCGTCGTAACGCCGGAAGGCACAAGATGCGCAACTACAGGGTGACCGGCCCGGTCGACGTGCCGGAGGGCACAGCAGCCGCCGTGGGCGGCCTGATGATCAGCCACCGCTCCGCCGGATTCCGCGACCTGCTCGGCAGCGTGCTGACCCGGCTCGGCACGCTGTTCGGCACGAGCGGCACCGTCGTGCCGCTCACTTGCTCGGGGACGGGCGGGCTTGAGGCAGCCATCGCCTCGGTGCTCCGCCCCGGCGACCGCGTGCTGTCCATCCAGCTCGGCTACTTCGGCGAGCGCTTCGCCGCAATCGCCGCACACCACGGAATCGATGTCGACGTCCTCGCGGCGCCGTGGGGCCAGGTCGTGGATACCGAGCTGATCACGCGGCGCCTTGCCGCCGGGTACGACGCCGGGTACGACGCCGTGCTGATCACTCACGTCGAGACCTCCACCGGTGTCATCGCACCGCTGCCCGAGTGGGCACGAGCGATCAGATCCGTGAGCGACTGCCTGATCCTCGTCGACGTCGTGGCGAGCCTCGCGGGCACCGAGATCGGCTTCGACGCGCTCGGGCTTGACGTCGCCGTGGGTGTCACGCAGAAGGCCCTGGCCTGCCCGCCGGGCCTGTCGCTCGTCGCCGTCTCCGGGCGGGCACTGGCCCGGGCCGCGGCGCCAGGGGAGGGCAGCTACTACCTGAGCCTAGCCCGCGCCGCCGAGCACGCCGCGCGGCGCACCACCGCCTTCACCCCCGCGCTGTCGGTGCTCTACGCGCTGGACGCGGCTCTCACCGCGATCGAGGAGGAAGGCGCCAAGGCGGTCTGGGAACGCCACAGCCGGACGGCACGGCTGTGCCGGGAGGCAGTACGCGCCCAGGGACTGCCGGTCATCCCCGATGAGGCGTACAGTTCACCGACGGTGACGGCGATTCGCCTCCCGGTGCCGCGAGCGGAGCTTGTGCGCGAGACGCTGGCCGTCGCGCATGACGTGTGGGTGTCCTCCGGGCGAGGCCCGTGGAAGAGCGAGGTGGTTCGCATCGGACACATGGGACCCGTTGAGCCCGCCGAAATCGAGGCGTGCGCCGCGGCACTGGGCGCGGTGGTGCGCTCCGTGGCCGCTGCCACAACCTCTCGTGCCGACGGCGGCACGCCCGTCGTCACCAGAGGCACGGCGACGGCTGATGCGCTGGGCTCCGACTGGGACGGCTTGGTGACCCGGCTGGACGCCCCGCTGTTCAACACGCGGGCATTCCTCCGGGCGTACGAGCGCAACCCCATCCAGCCCATCAGCGCGCCGCGTTACCTGGAGGTCCGTCGGCACGGCGAGCTGCTGGCGGCCGCTCCCACGTACCTCCAGGGCGATCCGCTGAGCTTGCTCGGGCTTCCCGACGGCGAGCAGGCGCTGCTGTCCCCCATGTGGCATTCTCCCGACTCCCGCGTGCTAGCCGCGGATGACGAGGCGCTCGGTGCCTTGTGCCGTTCGTTCGCTGCCCGCGCCGCCGAGCTGGGCACCCGCCTGTGGGGGTTTATCAACCTCAGCTCCGGCAACCCGATGCTGGAGATCCTCAGACAGCACGGCTTCCGCCGCCAGGCCCTCGTCCCACGGTGGACGCTGAATCGTAGCGACGCTCCGGACCCGGACACTTACTTGGCGAGCATGAGCAACCGCGTGCGCCGTGACTTCCAGCGCCAGCTGCGCCGGTACCGCGAGCGAGCGCATCTCGAAGTGCACGGGGCGGCGCACGAGGGGCTGCCCCCGTTGCTTGAGCTACTCGCGAAGACTGCCACAAGGACCGGTTCGCCGAAATACTACGATCCCAAACGAATGACCTCGTTCTTGCGTGAACTAGACGGGCCTGTCCGAGTGCTCGAGGTGCGGGAGAACGGCGGCGAATCGCTCGCGGCGGCTGTCTGCTTCATTGAGGAACGGCGGGTGCAGGCCTGGGCGGCCGGATACGTACGCGATCGCGCCGATCTCCCTTTCAGCCCGTATTACGCCTTGTGGTGGGAAATGGTAAGCCTTATGTGGTCGACGGGGGCCGAGTCTTTCCAGGCTGGACGGCTCAACGAAGCCTTCAAGAAAAAAATGCTCCTCACTCCGCAGAGCCTTGTGGCAATGATCTGCTCGGCAACCCCGACAAACTAGACAAATTGATCGGAACGGAGGTAGTTGTGACCGACGAGGAATCGCTGTTCGCCAGCCAGCTGCGCTACTACGGGGGTCTTTCCGCGGAGTTCGAGGAGACTATCCACCCCCATTTCGACCCGGCGATGCCCGCCATGCTGAAGCGCATGCGAGTCGGCAACATCAAGGGAGACACCCTGGAGCTGGCCAGTGGCACCGGCTACTGGACGCGCTACCTCGCTGATCTGGCCGAGCATGTCACCTGCCTGGACGGCTCACCGGAGATGAACGCCGCGCTGCGGGGGCTCGGACTGCCCAACGTCGAGATCAGGCGGCAGAATCTGTTCGAGTGGACGCCAGAGCGGCAGTGGGACAGCGTGTTCTTCGCGCACTGGCTAGCCCACGTGCCAGAGAATCGGTTCGAACCGTTCTGGGCGTCGGTAGCCCGTGCCCTCCGGCCGGGCGGCGTGGTGGAGTTCGTCGACGCCACAAGTTACCGGCGGCGACTTGAGCAGCTGGATGAAGACGCACCGGGCGTCGTCGTCCGCAGGACGCTGCTTGACGGCCGCAGCTTCAGCGTCGTGAAGGTCTTCCGCAACCCGGACGAACTGACGGCGCGGCTGGCCGGCCTGGGCTGGGAGAGCGAGATCGACGAGGTGTATCCGGGCTTCCTCTACGCCACCTGCCGCCAGGTCCGCAACTGAGTCCTAGGGGAACGGAATTGAAGGGATCGCTGAGCAAGGGATCGCTGAGCATCAATCAGCCGGGCGTGCGCAATGCCTTGAACCGGTACTTCCTGTGGAAGGGCGGCGGCCGCACCCGGTTCCGGATCATGTCGCCGTACCCGCTGTTCCCAGAGGCGAGCGAGCTCGACCGCCAGTTCGACCAGATCAAGGCCGAGGTGACTAACCTCATCGAGTCGCGCGACGTGCGCACATACGGCGAGATCGACCCGCTGCGGGCGGCGCAGGTGTCTACCGAGTGGAAGCTGTACTACGCGTACATGCTCGGTGAGGCGAACCCGGTGGCCTACCGGGACTGCCCGGCGTTCGTGCACTTCGCTGAGCGGACACCCCGTGTGGTGAACGCGATCATCGCCATTCTCGAGCCCAGGGTGACGCTCAAGGCGCATGAAGGCCCGTACGCGGGCATCCTCCGGTACCATCTTCCGCTGACGGTCCCGGAGAACAATCCCCCCCGGCTGCGCGTCGACATGGAAATGCACACCTGGAAGGAGGGGGAGGGCATTCTGATCGACGACACGTTCGAGCATGAGGTCTACAACGACAGTGACGGGCGGCGGGTTATGCTGATCGTCGACATCCGTCGCCCCCTCGGCCCGGTCTCCGACGCGATCAACCGGCTGAGCCTGCGGGCGAAGCGCAAGTGGAACTCGCAGTTCATCAAGATGTCGGGCGGCGACATCTAGTGGATTCCGGAGCGGTCCTGATCACCGGGGGGAGCCGGGGCATCGGCGCGGCCGTCGCCCGCCGCCTCGGGCAGTCGGGGCGGGCTATCTGCGTCAGCTACCGTGCGGACGCGGAATCGGCCAGGGCGGTCGTCGCCGAGGTGACCGCGAGCGGCGGCGAAGCGATCGCGGTCCAGGCCGATATGAGCCGGCCTGACGACATCGAGCGGCTGTTCAGCATCGTCGACACGAAGCTTGGCAGGCTGGGTGGGCTGGTCAACAACGTCGGCGTGCTTGAGAAGCAATGCCGTGTCGACGAGATGGACGCGGCGCGCCTGCACCGGATCATGACCACCAACGTCATCGGCTATTTTGTCTGCGCGAGGCATGCGGTACGGCGGATGTCGACCGCCTACGGGGGAGTCGGCGGAGCGATCGTCAACGTGTCATCGGCCGCTTCCAGGGTGGGGTCCCCCGGTGAGTACGTGGACTACGCGGCCTCCAAAGGCGCCGTGGATACGCTCACCATCGGTCTCGCGCGGGAGGTCGCGGGTGAGGGCATCCGGGTCAACGCCGTCCGTCCCGGGTTCATCGACACCGACATTCACGCCAGCGGCGGCGATCCCGGCCGGGTCGCGCGGCTCGCGCCCGGCTTGCCGATGCGACGCGGCGGCCGGCCGGCTGAGGTAGCCGCCGCGATCGCGTGGCTGCTATCCGAGGACGCCTCCTACGTGACGGGATCGTTCATCGATCTCGCGGGCGGGAAGTGACGGTTCCCCGCCATGCCGCGACTCGGGGTTCTGCGCAGTGTGGACGACATTCCGGCCGCCGAATGGGCCGAGATCGCGCAGCAGGCGGATATCGACCTCAGCCGGGGCTTCCTGCAGTTCCGGGAGTATCTCGAGCCTGGTCCGAGCGCGCTGCTGACGATCCGTACCGCAGGCCGGCTCCGGGGCGCTCTTCATGGCGTGATGAGCGTCCAGGAAAGCGGTCTGACCAGCGACCCGTGGAAGTTCATCACCGCGGAGGCCGTCCTGCGGCTGGAGGGCGACGAGGACACGGTCGAGGCCGCCCGTCTTCGGCGAGTACAGCGTGACTTGGTCTGCGCCGCGGCGGCCGAGCACGCGGACGGCGATACGCCGCTGTGGCGTGTGCTGACCCGGGCCTTCGGGCCGTGTTTCGTCGTCAGGGAGTTCGACCGCAGCGAACTGCTGTTCCATCCCGAGACCAGCCCCGCCGAAGCGGAGCGCCTGGCTGAGCAGCTGATCCGGGGGGCGCAGGCGATGGTGCTCGACAACGGCTCGGGTGTCGTGACCTTCCCGTTCGTCAGTCCTCGGGACGGCCTGCTACGCCAGACGCTGGCCGAGGCGGGCTTCCGCGGCGGGACGATGACCGGCGCGTCCTGGATCGACACCCAAGGCTGCGACAGCTACCAGGAGTTCCTGGCCAGGCTGCCGACTCGCCGTCGTCGCCGCTACCGTCTTGAGGAGCAGGAACTCCTGCAGGCGCCCGATATGCGCGCCGCCGAGGTCGACCTGCTGGAAAACGCCGAGCGGGTGGCCGCGCTTGAGACGCAGACAATGATCAAGTACGGCGGGCAGCCCGATCCTGAAGACATCCGGCGGGCCCGGGTCGCACTGGCAGGCATGCTGCCGGACGCCGTGCGCCTCTGCGCCGTCGAACGCCGCGGCCAGATCATCGCGTGCGCACTGCACCTGCAGGGACACAAGAGCGTGCTCTGCCTGACCTACGGCTGCGACTACGGCGTCCCGGATCGCAGCATGTCGTATCCGTGGGCCGTCTTTTACCATCCGGTCAGGATGGCGATTACCGCCGGCGCCGGCGCGCTGCGACTTGGCCTGGAGGGATTCGAGGCGAAGACCATCCGGGCGGCCGTGGTGGAAGCGCGCGAGTTGTGGGTCTGGACACCGGATTCCGCCGCGCTCGGACGGCTGGGCGAGGTGCTCGACATGGTGGACGCCAGGAACACCGGATATCTGGCGCGATTCCCCGGAGTAAAGGGGGACGTGACCCGCTCGTGACGAAACGGAGTGTACCGAATCGGCTGTTGCTGGTCTCGCTGGCTCTCGGTGCCTTCGCCATCGGCACGGACACCCTCGTCATCAGTGGCCTGCTCGTGCGCATCGCTGTCGGTGTGCACGTCTCCACCACCACGGCCGGCCAGCTCATCACCGTCTTCGCCCTGGTCTACGCGCTGGGGGCGCCGGTTCTTGCCACGCTCACCGGGACGGTGAAGCGCAAGCGCCTGCTGCTGATGGCTCTTGCCGTCTTCACCATCGCCAACGCCGTTGGCGCCGCCGCACCGGACTACCCGGTGCTCTTGGCCGCGCGAGTCCTCGCGGCGGTAGGGGCGGCCCTTTTCATGCCTAGCGCGATGACCGTGACGGTAGGCGTCACCCCGCAGCAATGGCGAGGCCGGGCCCTCGCGATAGTGGTGGGCGGCCTTTCCGCCGCCACCGCGCTTGGCGTGCCGCTCGGGACCGCGATCGGAGCGATCGGTAATTGGCGCATGACGCTGCTCCTGGTCGCCGTCTTGGCGATCATCGCGGCGGCCGTGATAGCCGCGGCGCTTCCCGACGTGCCGGCTCCCGCGGTGGCTACGATCCGCCAGCGGTTCGCGGCCGGTACGCATCCGGGCGTGCTCACCGCGCTGCTGGGTAACCTCCTAGCCTGCGCGGGCGAGTACACGACGTTTGTCTACATCGCGCCTCTCGCGATCGGGCTCACCAAGACCGACGCCGCCGGCGTCAGCGTCTTCTTGCTGATAGCGGGTGTCTCCGCCGTGGCGGGCAGTTTCGTCGGCGGGCGGGCCGCCGACAGGTTCGGCGGTCGCCGGGCCTACACGGGCGGTGTTTCCGTCCTCTTCGCCTGCCTGTCGGCGATAGCGCTGCTGACGCTCTGCGCACCACGCGGCTCGTGGATCACCATCGGAATGTTCGCCCTGCTGCTATGCGTCGCCAGCGTCGCCTCCTGGTCGCTGCCCCCTGCGCAGAACCACCGGATCGCGAGCCTGGACATCCCCGAACCGTCAGTTGCGCTGTCGCTCAACGGATCGTCGTCTTATCTCGGCCTTGCCGCTGGAGGCGCCCTCGGCGGTCTCGCGATCGCGTCTGGTTCGATCGCCGCGCTGACCGTGACTGGAGCCGGGGTGGAATTGCTCGCTCTCGTCACGGTGGTCGCATCGCCGACGCTATTGAGCCGAAGACGCAGGCCCCGTCCGTCAGCACCCGCACCGCCCGCAGGTCAGGGGTAAGACCGCGTAGGACCGTTCAATGGTGGCCATGTGGAGCAGTGCTTCCTCGTGGTTGTCGATGTAACCCTCCAGGCCGAGTCGCCAGGCGAACTCGAACGCGGTCGGGGTCCGCTGCGGGGGGTCGGATTCGCTCCCGGCCCGCAGGGTGGCGATGAACGCCGGGACATCGAACTCGAACCGTTCGACGGATCGGTAGGTGCGCACGCCCTCATGCTCTTCGACGGCGGCCTGATCGGTGTGCGCGACCCATGGCAGGGTGACCATGTCGAAGCGGAATACCTCATCGACGAGCCCCTGGTGCGACGGTTTGACCAGCGAGCGGATCTCGGTGTGCCACCATTGCGCGAGAAGGTCTCGGACACGGGAGTCGAGGAACAGGGCGCGTACGGCGGCGTTGACCGCCATCGGCTCGACCATGGCCTTCGGCGATTTCAGCGGCTCGGCGGCAGGGTCCGATTGGTTGTCGAACCAGCGGGTGAGACTAAACAGGACCTGCGACTGAGTGAGTCCGGCATAGCGGCGGACAGGCCGCCAGATGTGCCGGAAGAATGAGTTTTCCGCGGCCGCCCGTGCCCACAGCAGGAAACCCTGCATCTTTAGGTTCTCTTTGAGCGTCATCGTGTTTGACGCGAGAAGATACTCGAAATCGTCGGTCTGACCTCTCGACGTGATCAGGCCAAGTTCGTCGCGCTTTGCCTGGTAGTCGGTGTTGGGCAAGATCATCAGCGGGTACGCCGCGATGCGGGAGACGCGCTGGGCGAGTTCGTCGTAGCCACTCAGGAAGGATTCGACAGAGTCGCCGGGGGCACCCCAGATGAGTTCGGCATAGCATTCGAGCCCTTCCGCGGCCAGCCAGTCGACGAGATCCTGCCAGTCGTTGACCCGCATGTTCCGGCGGTTCATCGCACGCAACGCGGTGTCGTTCAGCGTCTGCAAGGCGATGGTGAAAGAGCTGTGCAGGTCGGCGGCTTTCATTTTGCGAACGATGCGGTAGAACGTCGCGGACTTGTTCTTCGCCCAGGAGGCTTCGACCGCGCGCGGGTAACCAGTCCTCTCCCGCATCCTGATGACATCGTCGAGGAATTCCTCGTCCTGGGGCTGCATGCCGAAGTTCGCGTCGCACAGCACCACGGAGTTGACCTTGTAGTGGGCGAAGATCTCCAATTCGGCGAGCAGTCGTTCGCGCGGGAACCGGCGGACCTTCTGGCCGATCGCACCGCCCCAGTAGCAGAACGCGCAATGGTACGGACAGCCCCGGTTGGTCTCCATGAGCGCGACGTCGTAGCGAAACCGTCCGGCTGCGTCGGTCATCGTGATGGCTCCGCTGAGGAACGGCGAGGCGATCGACCCGAGATCCTGCACACCGTTGCGCTTCTTCGTGCCGACCACAAGGCCGTCGTCCTGCCGGAACGAGATGCCGTCGATCTCGTGCCCGCGTGGCTCGGGGAATTCCCCGGCCAGCCACGCGTGCAGCGTCTCGGGGAACGCTAGTTCCCCCTCACCGTTGCAGATCACATCGACTTCCGGGCTCAGCCGGAAGACGCGATCGGCCTGGTTTGCGACATGAGTGCCGCCGAGTACTGCCAAGCCACCCGGATTGAGCTGCTTGAATGTCTCTGCTAGCAGCAACGCTTCACGGAAGTTCCAGCCGAATACCGAGATCGCCAGGACATCCGGCACCGCCTCGGCGAACACCGCGGACATCGCTGTCCCTATCGGCGTCGCCCCGCGCAGGTTGACGATCGTCGTGTCACATTCGTCCCGCAGCACCTCGTCAGCATCGACGGCCGCCTTCAAGTAACCCATCGCCAACGGCATCGATTCCAAGGGCATGGCCCATACACCCTGCTGGACCAGTGTCACGCGCTTGCGGCGCATTCCTGCTCCCTCCAAAGCCTAGGGCGCGTTTCGGCCAACCCCCGAACTCAGAACTTGAGAGTTAAACGAATAGTTGAACGTGCATCAGTAATCGGAAATTATTAATTCCCCCGATGTTCATCTCTCCTGGCTAGCACTATAGACATTTGTCCGAACTCGTGTCAATGTGTCATTCGATCCGGGAGCATGACCGTGGGCGGCGTGGAATTATCGCGTCGGATGTTACCGGATCTAGCTGAGAGGTTAATCTGGTGCAGCCGCACTGTTGTGGATTTGGATGCCTAAATCTGCTCTGCTGTCAGCGGGTGCAGTGGTATTCGTGTATTGCTGAAGTTACAGAGGTTTCATCCGAGAGCCTCTGCGTCCGGGGACGCCGGTGCGCACAATCTGGGAGTCGCGGGCCAACGGGTCCTTCTCACTGTCCGTGGCGGCCGCGACGACGGCTTGGCCCAGGCTGATCCCGCCGTCGTTGCAGGGGACACGCGAGTGCACGAGGACACGGAACCCGCGTGCCTCCAGTCGGCTGACGGCCCGCTCGAGCAGCAGCACGTTCTGGAAGACCCCGCCGGACAGCGCCACCGTGTCCAGGCCGTGCGCGTCGCGCAGCAGCAGGCAGCCGGCCTCTATCAGCGCCGCGACGCCGTTATGGAAGCGGGCCGCGACGGCCTCGCGCGGTGTCCCCTCCGCGAGGTCGGCGACGACGGCCCGGACGAGATCGGCGCCACGCACGCGGAACGGCGTGTTTGGGTCAGCTGGCGTGTCCATGGCCGCGTCGTACGCGCCGCGCTCGGCGGGATCGGCGAGCTGCTCCAGCTCGATCGCGGCCTGCCCTTCGTAGTTGACCGTGTCCCGGACCCCGAGCACGGCGGCGACGGCGTCGAACAGCCGCCCGGCGCTTGAGGTGAGCGGTGAGTTGACGCCGCCCCGCGCCATCGCGGCGACGGCGGCCCACCGGTCCTGGTTGCGCCGCCACACATCGAGCCGGTCCGCCGGCGATAGCTCGAGGTAGGCCGCGGCCATCCGCCACGGTTGACGGATGGCAGCGGCGCCGCCGGGCATCGGCACCGGCGCGAGGTGCCCGGCGCGGCGGAACCGCGCGCGGTCCGCGATCAGGAACTCCCCGCCCCAGATCGTGCCGTCGATGCCGTAGCCGGTGCCGTCGAAGGCGACCCCGATGACAGGCCCGTCATCGTCGTTGTCGGCCAGGCAGGAGGCGATGTGCGCGTGATGGTGCTGCACCCCGACCAGGTCGACGCCGTCCAGGTCGAGGGCGTACTTGGTGGACAGGTACTCCGGGTGCAGGTCGTACGCCACGACCCGCGGGTCGATGTCGAAAAGCCGGCGGAAATGCTCGATGCCCTCGGTGAACGACCGCAGGGTCGCCACGTTCTCCAGGTCGCCGACGTGCTGGGAAATGAAGGCGTGATGCTCTTTGGCCAGGCAGAACGTGTTCTTTAGCTCGGCGCCGCAGGCGAGCACGGGGCGGGGGAAGCCCGCGCGGACGACGACGGGTTCCGGGACGTAGCCGCGAGAGCGCCGCAGCAGTGCCGGGCGGCCGCGGAAGGCGCGGGCCACGGAGTCGTCGGTCCTGATGTGGATGGCCCGGTCGTGGGTAAGGAAGGCGTCCGCGATGGCGCCCAACCGGGACAGCGCGTCCTTGTCGCGGTACGCGATCGGCTCGTCGGAGACGTTCCCGCTGGTCAGCACCAGGGGGCGAGCCACCGCGGCAGCGAGCAGGTGGTGCAGCGGGGTGTAGGGCAACATGATCCCGAGGTAACGGTTGGCCGGTGCCGTCGCCGCCGCGATGTCCGCGTCGGCCCGCCGGGGGAGCAGCACGATCGGCCGCGCCGGGCTGGTCAGCAGGCCGGCGTCGGTGTCGCTGACCTCCGCGAGCCGCCGCGCCGCCGCGAGGTCGGCGGCGAGCACCGCGAAAGGCTTGTCCTCGCGGTGCTTGCGGGCGCGCAGCCCCGCGACCGCCCGCTCGCAGCAGGCATCCGCCGCGAGGTGGTACCCGCCGACCCCCTTGACCGCGACGATCCGGCCTTCGCGCAGCAGGCCGGCGGTGGCATCGACCGGCGGGCCCGGTATCGGCTTGCCCGCGGCGTCGACCAGGGTCAGCGCCGGTCCGCACGCCGGGCAGCACACCGGCTGGGCGTGGAAGCGCCGGTCGGCCGGGTCGTGGTACTCGGCGGCGCACTCGTCGCACATCGCGAAGACGGCCATGGTGGTCAGCGGCCGGTCGTAGGGCACGTTCGTGACGATGGTGAACCGCGGCCCGCAGTTGGTGCAGTTGATGAACGGGTACCCGAACCTGCGGTCGGCCGGGTCGGACAGTTCCCGCAGGCAGTCGGCGCACGTGGCGGTGTCGGCGGCCACCAGGGCGCGTCGCGCGCCGGCCGGATCGCTGGCGACGATGCGGAAGGCCGCCAGACCTGCCGCCAGCCCCGCCGGCGGCAGGTCGGTCGCGATGATCCGCTCGATCCGCGCCAGCGCGGGCGCGTCACGTTCCAGCGCCCGCAGGAACTCCCGCACGGCCGCCTCGGGACCTTCGACCTCGGCGAACACCCCGTCGACGTCGTTACCGACCAGGCCGCCCAGGCCCAGCCCGGTCGCGAGCGAGTACACGAACGGGCGGAACCCGACCCCTTGGACGATTCCCTCCACCCGCACCGCGGTCCTGACGACAGCCATCATTCGCTGTTGGCTGTCCGCTCGCCGGCGCGGTCGAAGTCCGCTTCGACCTCGACGCCGATCTCGTCACGCAGCTTCAGCGCGCCGAAGAACCCGGTGTACGGCGTGATGCCGAAGCCGGTCTGCTTGATTGTCGCGCCGCCGCGGTAGCGCCCAGGGCCCGGGCTGGTCACCTGCAACCGGACCGGCGCGGACCTGCCGTTGAGGGTGAGCGTCCCCTCGATCGCACCCGACGAGACCGTCTGGGCGGAGCTTCCCGACGGGATGACCCGCGTCGAGGTGAAGCTGGCCGGTCCCTGGCCGAGGATCTTGCGCGCCGTGCCGGCGATGTCCCGGCGGTCCTTGTCGGTCAGCGGCTTGGCCCCGCCGGTCCCCTCGCGAACGGCCAGCGACCCGAGGTCGAGCTCGGCGGTGATCTCCGCCGCCGAGACGCCGTCGGATGGGATGGTGACGCGCGCCGACCAGCGGGTGATCTCGATGGTCAGGTCGTGCCCGGCCCGCGCGGCGAGGCCGGCGCGGCCGGTTTTGAGGAGCACCCGGCCGGAGTCCGGGCCGAGCAGGAACGTCCCCGTGATGTCCGCCACGGCACCACCGTAAGTCGCGCCCAGCTCAAAGGTCCAGCGCAAAGGTCCAGCGCAAAGGTCCAGCCAGGGGCACCCGCGGCGTCAGGCGAACGGGATCTCGCCGAACAGCTCGCGGATCCTTCGCACATCCCGCAGCCGCGGCTCGGTGGTGCCGCCCACCCAGCGGCTGACCGTCTTGACCGAGACCCCGAGCTGGCGCGCGGCGGCCTCCATGGTCAGGCCCTCCCGGCGCAGCACCCCCGCCATCCATTCGGCGAACGACGCGGGGTCGTCCGCGCCAGGACCGGGAGCAGCCGCCGCACCGACCGCACCGTTGCCGCTCCCCGGCACCGGCACCGGCACCGGCGCCGGCGCCGGCACTGGCGCCGGCGCCGGCACCCGTCCGTTGGCCTGCAGCAGCGACGTCAGCGGGTCGAGGCTGACCGCGCCAGAACGGAGCACGTCGACCTCTACGTGGTCGGGGAAGATCCGGAACGAGACGCTGATGGCGCCGGTCGGCCCCGCCGCCTCGAGCAGCGCGCGCGAGACGACCTCCCCAACCTCGCGGTTGTCGTCCTCGGACAGCGGCGATCCCGCCAGGCAGCGGCGGACGAAGTCGCGGATGTCCGGGATCGACGAGGGCCGGGCGGGAAACGTCTGAGATATGACCACGACGGGCACAACTTCGATGTTGTCGCTGATCGTGTCGTCTGGCCTGTCCATCGCCCTTTCCACCATTGTCACCTTTGGTCATCAGGGTACGTGGACAAATCGGTTCAACGCGAGCCCATACCTCCGGACAGATATGTCCACCCGGATGACGGAAGTGTCTTGTACTCGCGGGGACAGGGAATTACGCTGAGGACACCCCTGAATACCGTCCGGTCTGGATCCGGATGCGCCCGGGCCCGGATCCCGTAGCGAAGGGTGGCGTTCTATGCCAGACGCCGACAACAGTGCCGCCGACAACAGTGCCGCCGACAACAGTGCCGCCGCCGACATCACAGAGCCGGTCGTGCACATCCTCTGGATGAACGGGGGGCTCGGCTGCGACGGGGACTCGGTGGCGCTCACCGCCGCCACCCAGCCGAGCATCGAGGAGATCGTCCTCGGTGCCCTCCCCGGGCTGCCGAAGATTGCGGTGCACTGGCCGCTGATCGACTTCGAATGCGGCCCCGAGCAGGGCGCCGACACGTTCATCGAGTGGTGGTGGAAGGCCGACCGCGGCGAACTCGAGCCGTTCGTCCTCGTGGTCGAGGGGTCCATCCCGAACGAGAAGATCAAGTCGGAAGGCTACTGGTGCGGTTTCGGCAATAACCCGGAGACCGGCCAGCCGGTGACGGCGAGCGAGTGGCTCGACCGCCTGGCGCCGAAGGCGACCGCGATCCTCGCCGTGGGCACCTGCGCCACCTACGGCGGCATCCACGCGATGGAAGGGAACCCGACCGGCGCCATGGGCGTACCCGACTACCTCGGCTGGGACTGGACGTCCAAGGCCGGGCTGCCGATCGTCTGCGTCCCCGGCTGCCCGATCCACCCGGACAACCTGTCGGAGACGATCCTGTACCTGCTGTACCAGGTCGCCGGGCAGGCGCCGATGATCCCGCTCGACGAGGCGCTGCGGCCGCGCTGGCTGTTCGAGGCCACCGTCCACCAGGGCTGCGACCGCGCCGGGTACTACGAGCAGGGCGAGTTCGCCGGCGAGTACGGCGCGCCGAGCTGCCTGGTCAAGCTGGGCTGCTGGGGACCGGTGGTCAAGTGCAACGTGCCCAAGCGCGGCTGGATCAACGGCGTCGGCGGCTGCCCCAACGTGGGCGGCATCTGCATCGCCTGCACGATGCCCGGGTTCCCCGACAAGTTCATGCCGTTCATGGACGAGCCGCCGGGCGCGCGCGTGTCGACCACGGCCAGCCAGATGTACGGCACCGCCATCCGCACCCTGCGCGGCTTCACCGCGCGCACCGCGGACAAGGAACCCAAGTGGCGGACACCGGGCAACGAGCTGCTCACCGGCTACCAGAAGACGTGGTGATCGCGATGACGACGACCAAAGGCGACAAAACGGCAAGCCAGGAGAGCGGCCAGCTCACCGAGATGGCCTGGGACCCCATCACGCGGATCGTGGGCAGCCTGGGTATCTACACCAAGATCGACTTCGCCGCCAAGCGCGTCGCGGAGTGCCACAGCACCTCCTCGATCTTCCGCGGCTACAGCATCTTCATGAAGGGCAAGGACCCGCGCGACGCGCACTTCATCACCAGCCGGATCTGCGGGATCTGCGGTGACAACCACGCGACCTGTTCGGTCTACAACCAGAACATGGCCTACGGCGTCCGCCCGCCGCACCTGGGCGAGTGGATCATCAACCTCGGCGAGGCCGCGGAGTACATGTTCGACCACAACATCTTCCAGGAGAACCTGGTCGGGGTCGACTTCTGCGAAAGGATGGTGCGGGAAACCAACCCGGGCGTGCTCGAGCGCGCGAACAGCACCGAGGCGCCCCACGCGGCCGAGCACGGCTACCGCACCATCGGCGACATCATGCGCTCCCTGAACCCGCTCGAGGGCGAGTTCTACCGCGAGGCCCTCCAGGTCAGCCGGAGCACGCGCGAGATGTTCTGCCTGATGGAAGGCCGCCACGTGCACCCGTCGACGCTGTACCCCGGAGGGGTGGGCACAGTGGCGACGGTTCAGCTTTTCACCGACTACCTGACCAGGCTGATGCGCTACGTGGAGTTCATGAAGCGGGTCGTGCCGATGCACAACGACCTGTTCGACTTCTTCTACGAGGCGCTTCCCGGCTATGAGGAGGTAGGGCGCAGGCGGGTGCTGCTCGGCTGCTGGGGCAGCCTCAACAACCCCGAGTACTGCGACTTCACCTACCAGAACATGGCCGACTGGGGCCGCAAGATGTACGTCACCCCCGGCATCGTGGTCGACGGCGAACTGGTCACCACCAGCCTGGTCGACATCAACCTCGGCATCAGGATCCTGCTCGGCCACTCGTTCTACGAGGACTGGGAAGACCAGGAAATGTTCGTCACCCGCGACCCGCTCGGCAACCCGGTCGACCGCCGGCACCCGTGGAACCAGCACACGATTCCCCGCCCGGCCAAGCGCGATTTCGACGACAAGTACAGCTGGACGATGTCGCCGCGCTGGTTCAACGGCACTGAACACCTGCCGCTGGACACCGGCGGCGGCCCGATCGCCCGGCTGTGGGCGACCGCGCTGGCCGGCATGGTCGACATGGGCTACGTGAAGTCCACCGGGCACAGCGTCCAGATCAACCTGCCGCGGACGGTGTCGCGCCCCGAGGTGACGTTCGAGTGGACGCCGCCCACGGACTCCCAGGGCAAGCCGCTGTCCAACGCGATCGAGCGGGACCGGGCCAGGACGTACTTCCAGGCGTACGCCGCCGCGTGCGCGCTGCACTTCGTCGAGCGGGCCCTGGCCGAGGTGCGGGCCGGACGGACCAAGACGTGGGAGTCGTTCAGCGTCCCCGACGAGAGCATCAGCTGCGGCTTCACCGAGGCGGTCCGCGGGGTGCTCTCCCACCACATGGTGATCAGGGGCGGGAAGATCGCGAACTACCACCCGTACCCGCCGACCCCGTGGAACGGCAGCGTCAGGGACAGCTACGGAACCCCGGGTCCTTACGAGGACGCGGTGCAGAACACGCCGATCTTCGAGGAGAACCCGCCGGAGAACTTCAAGGGCATCGACATTATGCGCGCGGTGCGCAGCTTCGACCCGTGCCTGCCTTGCGGCGTGCACATGTACCTGGGCGGCGGCCGCGTGCTCAAGACGGCGCACTCGCCAACCGGCATCAACCTCGCGATCTGACCGTGCCGACAAACATGGCCGACGACGCCCAGGCGGTCGGTGAGCGAATCGAGTCGCTGCTCGCGCAGCTGCGCGCCCGTTCCGGCCCGGAAGCCGCCGAGATCGCCGAGGAACTCGTTACCAGCGTGGTCCGGCTCTACGGAGCCGGACTGGCGGCCGTGCTGCGGATCGCCGGCGATGACGACAGGGTGATCGCCAGGCTCATCGCGGACCCGCTGGTGGAGAGCCTGCTGCTCGTGCACGACCTGCACCCGCTTGACGCCGGCACGAGGATCAACCGCGCCCTCGCCCGCACCGGCGGGGGAGCGGAGTTCCTCGGCTTCGACGACGCCGGCGTGGCGCTGGTCCGCCCCGGCAGCGGCTGCGGATCCACCACCGCGGCCATCGAACAGGCCGTCACGGACGCGGCGCCGGAAGCCGCTGGGGTCCGGCTGGTTCCACGTGAACCCACCCTGCTCCAGATAACCCGCCGCCCCGCAGAGGCACGATGACAATTTTCCCGAACGAACAGGGCTCTCTCCCCACCGCTCCGCCCTCCCCTCGGGTGCCAGCCGGCCTGCGGCGGTTCGCCGCCCGCCGTTCCGTATCTCCGATCACTCCCACCGCACCAGCCGCACCCCGCACCGCACCAGCCTCACCCTTTCCCGCTACACCAGAACACCGGTGCGAACTGTGCAGCGAAGCGCTCGGCGCCGAGCACCGGCACCTGGTCGACCCGGCCAACCGCTCGATCGTCTGCGCCTGCACGGCGTGCGCCTTGCTGTTCACCCGCTCCGGCGGCCGGTATCAGACCGTGCCCGATCGCGTGCTCCATGATCCGGGCACGCCGCTGAGCGAAGCCGAATGGGCGGAGCTGCGGATCCCGGTCGCGATCGCGTTCTTCTTCGTGAACTCGGCGCTCGGCCGCGTCGTCGCCAGCTACCCGAGCCCGGCCGGGGTGACCGAATGCGAGCTCGATCTCGCCGCCTGGGACAGGCTCGCGCGAACACACCCGCTGCTGCGCGCGGTGACACCGGACGTGGAAGCGATCCTGGTCGTCCGCGCGCGGTCCAGGATCAGCGACGGCGACTCCGACGAGATCTTCCTGATCCCGGTCGACGCGTGCTACTCACTCGCCGGCGCGCTGCGGCTGAACTGGCACGGCTTCGACGGCGGCGCCGAGGTCCGGACGATCATGGCGGCATTCCTCGCCGACCTGCGCCGGCGCGCCCGCACGCTGGAGGCTTTGTGATGGCGGAACTGACCTTCGGCTGCACCCAGGCCAGTTCGGAGCGATACGCCGCGACGCCAACGCTGTCGCTGCGGCTGACCATCGCGGAAAAGTCCGGCGCGCGGGTGCACGCGATCGCGCTGCGCTGCCAGATCCGCATCGAGCCGCAGCGCCGCAGGTACTCAGCGGCCGAAGCGCAACGGCTGCACGACCTGTTCGGCGACACCTCCCGCTGGGCGGATACGGTCAAGCCGATCCAGCTCGCGACCGTGTCGACGATGGTGCCCGCGTTCACCTCGCTGACCGAGGTCGACCTGCAAGTGCCCTGCACGTACGACCTGGAGGTGGCCTCCGCGCGCTACTTTTACGGCCTCGACGACGGCGCGATCCCGCTGCTGCTGCTCTTCAGCGGCACCGTGTTCATCGCCCACGGCACGGGATACAGCGTGGAGCTGATTCCGTGGAGCTCCGAGACCGCGTTCCGGATGCCGGTGAGCGTCTGGCAGGACGTCGTGGACGAGCACTTCCCGGGCAGCGCGTGGCTGCGCTGCGGCCGCGAGACCCTCGACGCGCTGTCGGCCTTCAAGTCCCAGCACGCCCTCCCGACCTGGGACGCCACGCTGACCGCCCTTCTCACCCAGGCGACCCCGTGAGCCACGACGTGCGCCAGGTCGCGGACGCGGTCCTCTACGAGGGCTACGTTCTCTACCCGTACCGCGCCAGCGCGCAGAAGAACCGCAGCCGCTGGCAGTTCGGCGTGCTCATGCCCCCGGACTACGTAGCGACCGATCCCTCCGAGAAGTCGATGACCCAGGCGGAGTGCGTCTTCGAACACTCCGGCCACCCCTCCGTAGAGCCCGCCGTCGAGGTAACCGTCCGCTTCCTCCAG